>Ga0065711_1043508_pt1 | contig 14694 bp, 9 predicted proteins | sample Hoacrofraction12_FD_59098 | JGI IMG/M metagenome (GOLD analysis project Ga0065711, IMG submission 59098) | Hoatzin crop microbial communities from Cojedes, Venezuela - Epithelial fraction 12 v2 (version 2) | ecosystem: Host-associated > Birds > Digestive system > Esophagus > Crop | place... | reverse complement strand
CAACCTCCCTGGGCAGCCTGTTCCAGTGCTCCATCACCCTCAGAGGGAAGAAGTTCTTCCTCATGTTCAGACGGAACTTCCTATGCTTCAGTTTGTGCCCATTGCCCCTTGTCCTGTCACTGGGCATCACTGAAAAGAGTCTGGCCCCATCCTCTTGACACCCACCCTCAATAAATTTATAGGCATTTATAAGGTCCCCTCTCAGCCTTCTCTTCTTCAGGCTGAACAAGCCCAGCTCCCTGCAGCCTTTCCTCTTAGGAGAGATGCTCCAGTCCCCCCAATTATCTTCATAGCCCTCCACTGGACTTTCTCCAGTAGTTCCTCACCTTTCTTGAACTGGGGAGCCCATAGACCCCTGAAGACCCCTCAGCCCTGCTCTGCCTTCCCAGTATGGAAGCCCATGGTTTAGCCCACACGACTGCACACGACTTCTAGTCCAAAGCAAAACACCCCATAACACATAAAGGCGTACACAGAGGGTCTTTGAGTACCCACAGAGCCACAGAGCCCTCCTGTCCCATCACATAACTTGCTAATCCTTGCTAATAGCCTGACCACTTGCATTTGCACTCACATGAGGATCTCAGTGATGCTACCCTTCTCCGTCTTACTTCACAGATTTTACCGAGTGCAGTGCCTGCCCACCAGATACTGTCCTCAAGATCTCCTTCATGGCAAGTGCCTTGAGTTCTTCAAACAAAAAACATCATGCAAAGTACCACAGAAAAAGTACAATCATTACTGAAGTACCTCAGGAGCCTGGGTGTGCTTCAGCTCCATGATATTCCTTACAAATATATATATAAAAATGTATTATTCCAAAAGGAAACTATTATCTCCCAAATGTTCTCATGTTCACCAGAATAATAAAGCTCTTTTTTTTCAGCATGAAATGGAAAAGCTTTTGGACTTCACAAGTTTCTTCTCACACCCCTTTCATAGAGATCACACGAAAAAAAAACCAAAGAGGAAAAAGGAAAGGAAAAAAAAAAAGAGGATGAAGAAATTTCATTTATCGGCTTCAGATTTTTCACTTTTTATCTTTTAATCCATATCAGAAAATGTAAACATCAAACTTTCTGATAAGATTTTCATATCTGCAAAAGACCTTTTTCCTAAAAGATTAGCATATACATTAAAAATAATCAGCTACCTACAACACACAGCCAAAGCCTTGGCCTTGGGGCTGTACAGGTTTTAGTTTACAAGCATGAGAAGTTTAAATACAAGCCTGTAAATGTTCTTTGATACTGGACTGACTGGAAAAATCCCAAAAGCCTTGAAGTAGAGAGGAAAGATGTATATTTAGAATTAGCAAGGAAAACAGTAATTAAATAAAGTAAATGAAGATTAAAATATGGCAATATGAAGACTAGGAAGTTGAGAACTTGCATCAACTAAAGATCATATGAAAAGACTGCTTTTTTTGGCTCAAACCACAGCGCCCAAGATATCATTAAAGTTAGACAGGACAATGTGGAAGAAAACTGTTTTGTACCCACGTTAGTCCAACTTCACGACAGTGTAGTGATTTAGTTATAACTGATTTCAGTGCAAATATACTGGCCTAAAGCTAGGGGAATGGTAAGTTAGGACCTTTAAGGTTTCATTTCCTGGTAAGAAAGCATCTGACTTTTAAAAAGTGTGGTGGACCTGATCCTTGGCTCTATGTGTTTATTCTGATTTACACCGCCTGCAAATCTCGCTCAATGTACTTTGTATCGCTTGAACTTAATTAGAGGCTGAAAAAGTCATGATCTGTGTGACTCAGACAAACAGACAAGATAGACATATCTGAGGAAAACCAGCCCCCCGCCCCAATTCTATTTAAACTTACAAGTTTGGCAACAAAAAAAATAGACAGTCTCAGCTCGGGGCCGTGCAGCCTTTGACTGCCAGCTATGGGAACACGCAGGTGTTAAATCACCCACGGCAGGGCTGCCCCACGGCTCCCTTGGGGCAAATCCCTGCTCTTTGATCCCTCCCCTGATCTCAATGGGAGTTCCCCAATCACCGGGTCCGGGAGGACCACGGGAACTGGAATTGTTCTCTCTGAAGATGAAATCCGCCTCGCAGATCCCGTATCTCACGAGTGAATTGCAGAGTGGAGATCAAGGGGTTCCCCGATTTTTCCAGAGGTGAAATATGGCATCTGCCCAAATGCTTGGAGGGCCATGTGCTGTGGACAGGCAGTGGGAAGGAGATGCTGTTCCCCAAGAAGATACCTGTGTTTCAAAGGTTTGAACATAAACTTTGATTTGACGGCGTCTCCTAGTGTGCATATGCACGTAGCCTGCTTGCCAAACAGCAGCCGTTCTTAGCGAAGTATCTTGCAATGTTATATGGCAACTTTACTGTAGTCGGTGAAAGAGCCCAGATCCACCTCCCCCGCAGGCTTGTGCAGATCCTTACAGAGATTAGACTCTCAATTCTGTTGTACACATTTACACTACACTGGAAGTCAAATTAAGACTGCCTTTACAGTGTATCTATTTGGATAATTATAGAGGAGTGAGTACATCTGCTCCTTCAGTAAGTTGTCAGAGATGCCATGTGGGCACAGCACGTCGAAATGGGAGTCAGGAATGAGAAAGAAAATTATAAAACACGTTTCAAGCTTTTACACAGACCAGCAAGTCGAGACCGCAGGCTCAGCCCCTAAGCTCAAGGTGCTCAGCGGACACAGATCAGAAACCCGGAAAGATCACTGAGCAGTAGCCAGCATGGACAACACAGGTGTCCATGGTAAAGGTACAGCCTGTCTATGTCAGATGCAGGACATGGTGTGGGACTGACCATGTCTATGGGATGGGTTCTCTGGAACCTCTGAAGACCAACACTTTGTCCCTTTGCTCTTTCATATGATAAGGGTGCAGCACCAGCTGCAAACATATGTCAAAAAATGTAAAAAATCTGATATAATTGAATGCTCCAGGAGGAAGATAGTCACCTATGGTATGGGCTATCACCATTGCTTAATGTGCTTAGAGTATCATGGAGACAGTATAGCACAAAAACTTGAGATGGAGAGAAGGAAACAGAGGAAGAGAGAGATGAAGAGGAAAACAAACTGAGCTATTTTTACATACTTCGGAGATTTTAAAATTATGCCCATGTTTGTGCTAGTATTTGGAGACAAAGGCAGGTGTATAATTCCAGCCACAGGCTGCCTTCCACCCAGGCAGCCCACAAGAGGGAAAAGAAATCAGGAATATGAGCACCAGTTTTCATCTACGGTCTTCAAACAAGTTTGAACCCTGTCACTTAGAACAAAAACACCAAATGCTGCCCATATTCCCCTCTCAGACCAGTTTTTACTTCTTATCTTTTAATTCACATTCCTCTAAATCGTAAAGAACAGAATGAGTGTCTTGGATCTCTGAACGTGGCATCTTCTACAGCAATTGATTCAGTGGCTTAATTCTGCCATGACACTACAACATGAATAGATGTTAAAAAATAACATGAATAAATGTCAAAGCATTCAACACAAAGTACTTTTGGCAGGCTCACTCATAACTGTCTACCCTGAAGGTTATTCGGTTTGTTTGTTTGCACCTTTTCCTGTAATACCTCCAACACTCACTGTCATGGAGAGGATGTTTCGGTAAACGAATGTTCCCCTGAATTAGTAGGTTAATTTCTAGGCAGTAGGAAATGTTCTGATGAGCATTCAATCGTCACCACAGCACTAGCAAATGACAGCAGCAAAAAAAAAAGCCAGATAAAGTCTGCAGCAGAAGACCCTGGAGTATTTTAGAAGTGGGCTGAAAGCCTCCTGGGCCAGATCCTGCTCTCTCATTTACATCCACACGGCAAACCACATCCTGTCATTGAGAACCTGGTGAAAGCGAAAGTTCGCCGAGCAGAAGAGCGGCATGCAAGCGCTAACAGCTCCGAGCCGGGACCTTACGCAGCGCCTGCCCGGGACGGAGGTGGGGGTGAAGCGCTCTTAGGAGCACAAGACGGGTTACGAGTTGCTACCTTGAGAGCAAAGCTGCCCTCAGGTAGGAGACCCTGAATGTGGGATAAGACATGAAATGCTTTATCTGATACTTCGAAATTCTTTTTTTTGATACTTGGAAGCTACCCCCAGCATAGAAATGCAAACCACAGGCAAAGGGATCAATCTGCAAATGCAGTTGATAGCGTTGAGAGACAACTGAGGGTTTGGAGCTACCTGGGTCTTTTAGTTCATTTTACTGAGAAATTTCTAACTAATTATCACATAGTTTAGTAAGGAAAGTTTTCTGCCTTCCTCTTCCTCCTCCAGCAAATCAGACCCGGACTACGCACGAAGGGTTTGTATACACAGGAAGCTAAGCCAAATTACAGATGTGAATTTAAAGTAGATTGGTTCAAGCACGTTCAAGCCTTATATGGAAGGTTTCATTCAGAAATAAAGTAACTGTAATTTGCTTTAGGAATGAATCAAGCAAACTAAAGGCTCCTTTATGACTGAATAAAAGCATCCACCCAGGGGTTTAATAGGTTTTACCTCAAACACTTCGAATTCACATTTTCGTTATTTCCCTTTATCTTCCATGCAGATAAGCCCAAGCAGTACCAGTTTAACGGAGGTTTTGTTTCAGGTGCCAGCTAAACTCTGCAGCCACTCTTCAACCAAAATATGAGTGTCTACATAGCACTGTGCACTAGCTTTCCTAAATTGGTTTACAAAATAAAACTAATTCAGCTTCTGTGGGGAGATAAGGCCTAAATAGCTGAAAGAATGGGATTTTTAGATAAATGAGGAGGGATGTCGTAAAAGCTCCATTGATTTCTGGCTGTGCTTCTGTTCTAAATCCCATTCTCTCCTAGTCTGCTGCCTCTGTTGAAGACTGTTGGGTCGGTTTTTTTTCTTCTTTAAAACTTCAGCTGAGTTTCAACTTGCTTCACCAGACTGACAATGAAGACTTAATCCCCCTTGGAATTTGCAAGATGTAAAAGGCTGTGATTTAGTCCGGTTTAACAGGACTCTGATCAGGAAATTGCCAGCTCTGTTTGCTGGTACAGGTTGTTCCCATTCATCGGAGCCATCTCTACCTTCAGCCAGGATTCTGCCAAGCCAAGGCTACTAAGAAACAGCGTGGTAGTGCATGCAGCAACAAAATCCTCCCCTTTGCATATGGATCCGAACTCCTTTCAGCTTCTGGTTAGATGCAGACTTCTATAGGGCCACAATTTCACTCCATGGTTTGCACACTCTGTGTTGTTCAGCAAAATACTCCAGGCTTTTGGTTTGCCTTTAATCAGTAGAATAAAAACACTAGGAAAAACAATCTGATCCCCTTCAGACGCTTTGGTCGTGCTTGCTAGAGATGGAGTCCTCATAGGGAATGACACCACGGCTGGTAAAGCATTCAGAAGCCACTAACGACAGTGACAAACACCTTTTAGGAGGACATAATTCACAATCAGATAAGGCAAATATTTATACATGCCATTATCACTTCCTGGCGGGATTAGTGTAATCCGTTATTTGCAGGCCTCCATGCTACCGTACTTCCTTCAGGGATTTAAAATTTTGCAGAACTGTGGCTCTGAAATGCTCATTCCAGCCAAGATTCATTACTCACATTACAGGGAAAGCTCCAGTGACTTCCTCTGCAGCACAGAACTGACTTGGAAGACTCTTTGCTTATATGCAGAATAAAATGGTGATTAATCCATCATACCTCTAGTGCAAAACTGGTTTGGGTCTGAATTCCCATTTATAGCAGCCTTTCAGTACCTGAAGGGGCCTATAGGAAAGATAGGGAAAATGTTTTCAGCAGGGCCTGCTGCGACAGCACAAAGAGCAACAGCTTTAAACTAAGAGAGGGTAGATTTAGATTAGATATAAGGAAGAAATTTTTTACAGTGAGGGTGGTGAGGCACTGGCACAGATTGCCCAGAGAGATGGGAGGTGCCCCATCCCTGGAAACATTCCAGGCCAGGTTGGACGGGGCTCTGAGCAACCTGGTCTGGTTGAAGATGTCCCTGCTCACTGCAGGGGGGTTGGGCTAGATGGCCTCTAAAGGTCCCTTCCAACCCAAAGGATTCTATGATTCTGTGATTCTATTCCAAAGGTATACCATAAACTGCTGTCGTTCTGCAGAGCATCTGAAGGTTTACTCACGATCAAAAAGTATTAAAGACCAAAGCCGGTGTTGGTAACACAAAAGTGACTTTGCACATTACGGCTGTAAAAAGTGGCCAGAGCCTTTTCAAGGGACTTGATTACCTGAGAATTAATTACGTTCTGAAAACCGGTGAGTAATTTCATGTTTGTGGCACTCAGAGACCGGCCTCCCTGCTCCTTTGCCTCAGTGCAGATAAATGCTCACCCTGCCAGTTTCCACGGATGTCAGGGGCCGCAGCTCAGCACTCTGCGAGATCACGCTGCTCCCCGAGGTGCAGTGCTGTGCAGTTTTGGAGCCAAGAGGCTCTGAGTCACAGCTGCTCAGCACACGGTAGCACGAGTTTCAAGACATTGCCACCAGCTTTTCTTTTTCCTCAACCACAAACTACCATCTCCACCACAAAGCCAGCAGACAGGACCACAGGAGGGATGTCCAGCCTGAAGGACAGATGAAAGCCAGTCTTAGGCAGCCGCTGCACGGTGCAGAGCAGAGGCTGAGCCGGGGCTGGTGATACTGGGACAGGACACAGCAGAGAGCTGCAAGTGGGAGGTGCTTTAATTTTTGCAGCGAACTTTATCGGGTTTTTGTCTGTCAGCATCTTAGTTTTTGCAAACCTCAGCCTACGGGAATAGCTGACGTTGGGCAAGAAGCCCTGATCTTTCAGCCTTCTCAGCAGAAGCCCACCGAGCCCCACTGTACCACCTCCCCACCTTGCCGAAGAGGCTTTGACAAGGCACAGTGTGAGCTAAACACAGAGGGGTTAATTTCCAGGCAACCTCCAGAGACAAATACGAAGCTGTCATCAGCTCAGTGCTAAGCAGATGACTGAACACCTTAAAAAGAAGACACTATTTCTGCAACAGTGGCAGGGGGATAATAGCATAAAGAGATCACCTTTAAACTGTAAAACATACATGACAAACACAACAATTTTTAGAACGTCTTCACTGGCATTAGCTAAACTGGGATGAAAACAACATCACTCATCGTAAGAAATTTTGACTGACAGTCCCAAACCCTATCACTCCTAAAGAACGCATAATTTTGAGGCTGAGTAATCATTAGAGCACAACGATGTGATAAACAAAGCTCTTCAGTGCAGTTGCTGCTGCCAGCTCCGCACCGCAAAGCAGCTTTGTGTGGAGTGTGGGTCTTAGGGTGAAACTGAGTCCTCTGGCAACTTTATTCCTCCGCAAGACGCAGCTCCTTACACAAGCACATCTGAGCAGGAGACGGCACATACTCCATGTCCAGTCCACAGGGCGGTAGAAACTCTCCCAGCAGTTACTGAGTATCACAGACCCCACCACCGTCTGCTTCACGGGCAGGATGCCATTCTCCAACCTTATCTTGCAAGGATGTACGTGTTGGCATGCACATTTAGCACACACGTAATTCAGCTCCCTTCCAAGCTCTCAACCACTGACACTTCTCTTCTCCTGGAAGAGGCTGGCAGAACAAACGGTGGGTGATCACGGGACAGTCCCCTTCACAGAACACACTACTCAAAGGTGGTCAGACGTGACAGCAATGAGCATGCAACTGGGAAGCGTGAGTGAAGGGAAAGATGGAGCCCAACTAATCTGTGAGCAGTAGTGACGTTTTGAAGTTTTCAAAGTCTAGCTCAGGCCCATGTCTTTCTTCAAAAGAAAAAAGGGAGACAGACCAAGCCACCCAAGGGCTAACGTTACTTGGAAAGAAAGATGGAGTTGTAATCAAGTTGACTGTAGCAGTGTGGAGAGCTACGTAACCGCCTCTGTTTTCTACATAGACAGAAAAGGTCAGATTTCTAACTACTAATCAGTAGCTAAAATGTAGCCTCAGGATTTGCTCTTGGCATCATTTCTGGAAAAGGTTAAGAAGTTGAAGTTTGTTATTGTGAGATTCTCAAATAATTAACTTATGGACGAGATATGATTTTTTTTATCAAGTGTAAACTTAAAAGGCATCTTCTCATACGCTCATACACTCAGCAATCCAGAAGTCATAGAAAAGTCTGGGAAACAGTTTCTGCTGCGTTGATGTATCAATTGGAGACCATGAGAAAATAAGGAAAGGGAAAGGGGGGAGGTCTCTCCTGATACCTGAAGAAATAACAAAGCGGTGGAGGCCATGAAGATAAATCTCTCTCCAGAAGGTGGAGACAGTTTGCAGATGCTCTTTTCTGAAGAAAGGAATGGGGCAGGCACTGGGGAGAAACGATTCCTCTTCAAAGGCCAAAATCGGTGAATAAGACTTCAAACCTCTCACCCCAAGGGAGTCCAACTTCGGTTCAGATGTAGATGAGCTAAGTAGCCTGTTATGGAGAAAGGACACCAGACATGGGGGGAGGTCTCTGCTCAGGCAGCAGGAAAGAAACCAGCGGCTGTAAGAGGGATTTGATATATGAGTGATAGGCTGCGTTGCTTGAATGTTGTTGCTCTGAGTCGTTTTTGCAACCCTAAAAGTTTCCTCTGCATTTGTGGCAGCAATTTGGAAGTGGGACTCTGACCATACTGATACCTAGTATTTCACCAAAGCCAGTATTTCCTCCTTGTTTCATCAGCATAGCCTGAGATTTGGGGCTATTTTAGCAACTTCTGCATGCAGTCCCGATGTGTATTGCATGCATCTTATCTAAGGCAGAATTCAGCCGCCGGGCTTGGGGTAAATAAGATTTGGATGTGTCTTCGTATGCCTGTTTCACCCACGACTATCTGGCACAACGATGACAAGGAGATCTTTAATCATTACTTCTGGTTGCTGTCATTGCTGTAGTCAGTGACTCAAATTCTCTCCTAGGTGAAACCTGACAGCAAAGCAAGTTGGAGAATGATTTTTGTGTGGAAAACAGTAGGGGGGCATAGAGTAAAGTTGTGTATCACATAACATTAAATCATCTCCTGGTGGCAGACAGTGACTCTGTCTCATGTAATAATGGTCCGTTTGGTCTTAAATCTCAATGAAGCAGTCAGCTGTGCTGACAGAAAAACAAAAAACCAAGAGGGCAGGTGGGGCAAAGCAAAAGTTCCTCTGACTGCCTGAAAAGGAATGCCATACTTCATGAAGGCAACACGAACAGTTAACACACAAGCATCGCTGCCTTCTCCCTGTTGCTCTTGACCTGGTAGCCAAAAAACACAGCACACATGTGGTGAATTTGATCTCTACATAACTGCACTCGGTAGAATTGTAACAGTGCATTAGCATGAAAAATAACACACTGCACAGCTGCGTGAAAGTGGATCTGGTGCTTGTCACATATATTTTAATAGAAGATGCCTAGAAGGTGATCTCAGAACAAACATGTCACAAGGCAAAAGACAGAAAGGAGAAAAAACACCCCCAAATCTCTGTATGTTTTTAAAGGGGTTTTGACGTACAACCTGTAGGTTTACAAGAGTTGAAACAAAATTGTTTGGAGCTAGAAATCTCTGTAATCCTTTTTATACAGTGAACCTCAGGCACCGAGGTCTTTGGCAGGTGGGCTCTGGTGAATCTTGCTGGGGTGGTGCGAGAGAAGATTCTCGCTGGCACACCACCCCTTCCCTCTACCAGCCGAGGGATGGGAATGCGGGTCGGTGCCTCAGCCACCCACCCTATAGTGTGGTATCATGGGCTGAGCTCACCCTCACTGGGGCACCAGCAGAAGGAGGTGGGAGAAGATGCACACGTAGCTCCTGGGCACGACAGCCTCCCCAGGGTGGTGGGGTGGGTGGCTGAGGTGACAACAACCTACCATCCCCACAAGAATCACCAGAGGCTGTTAATGCTCTTAGAGAAACAAATCCACCGGACTACCTTTGTTTAGACAAGATTTAGGCAGCAACCTTAAATATGTAGCATTTTCTCTGAGTCCCTAATCAGAGCCATCTATGTATGAGCTTTTATTTCTAATTCTTGCAAAGTAATTCCTCCCTTGTAAAAGAAGTAGGGATGGTAGCTACATGTAAATAACAAATATTGCTGTGGTTGCTTATCTTTGAAGGTTTCAAACCTAACCTCCTCCAAGGTCTTCCCAGCAAATATTTTAGAGCTGTATCTTCCCTGCAAAACCTTGCATTCCTGAACTGTTTATTGTCCACGCGCTGATAACCTTGACAGTCCATTTTCACAAGGTCTCAGCTAAAACATGGAAGGAGGTTGGCAATCTGTGTGAGCTTTCCAAAACTGTTGTCTTCCATACTCGTCCATTTTCCAGCCAAATCACTGGCTTTTTAAAAATCCCTTGTCATTAGTATTTTGGCATGTTTCACTTCAAGAAGAAGACAAGCCAAGAAAACTCAGTGATGATGCTATTAAGCCAGATGGGGAGTACCTGAGGATTTCAGCTCCTCTGCAGTATTAGGAGAGGTTTTATTTTATTGAATGCCATCAGTGTATTGGGATTAATACCTCTGTTTGTATCCCGGAAAGCTCCCTCAACTACCAGACTATTGGGTAAAACAAAGGTTTTATCTGGCAACTTTAACTCAAGCTCCAGTAAATATTTTTCATGGATAGAAAACTAAGCGTAAATGACAGATTTAGCTCAGGGGAGTCATGGTCAGGCCTGAACTGCACTGACAGGGCTCTGTTGGGAAGCATTGCTGCCTGCATATAGCCAATATAATCAGCCCTGTGACCTTCTCAGTTCCCAGCATTTGACAAAGGGAAGAAAGTACTGTGTGAATAGCAAATCTCTAAAAACAAACCCGGTACGCTCTTCCTAGGGTGTGCCTGACCAGGTACCTCTATTTGGTGGGATAACTGCCACCCCAGATGGCTTCTCCCAGGGATGCACACTCAGACACTGGGGTGATGGATGACCTCTTCTGAAAAAAAAGAGAAAAAAAAGGCACAGCCCCCCAAGTCTGAGGTCATTTAGCCATTTTTTTACTGTTGCCTGAAAGGGTCTGATCATCTCTCCTTGCTCAGAGACATGGAGGGGAGGGGAACTTCTCCCCAGGGCCAGGGCTCCCTTGCAGAGGACAGGAGGGGGAAATGCCTCTCAGCCCCCAAACTTTTCTTTTTTCCAACAGGGAGGGGCTGCAGCCATCGATATTTCCATGAGAAGAGCAAAACCACGTCCGGAGTCGTGTTGGCAAGATCGAGGAATCAGCAAGAGATGACATGGTGGAAGGAGGGAGGCAGCACCCCCTGCTTGTACCTCCAGTTGTCCTCCTTTGGTGAGGTCCAGCCCCATGTCAAACTGTCACAGAATCATAGAATCATTAAGGTTGGAAAAGACTTCTAAGACCATCAAGCCCAACCGTCAACCCATACTAAACCATGTCCTGAAAGGGACACTCAATCTGGGCTGTCACGACAGCTGCGTGAGAGCCAGCGGCGCTGAGCGAGCCCTACCAAACCTACACCCCTCTGGGGCACGAAGCCTCTGAAAGCTGGACGGATCCCACACATCAGAGTGGAAAGGTCTCATCCCGCATGGTGTGGAGAGGAGCTGGGCAGCTTCTGGGAGGATTTCGCTCTTTGGAAATTGGACTTTCACGAGGGATTTGGAAGGAAAGCCTATGCTTTTCAAAACAGTCCAGGAGAGGGACTGGAGCCAGGCTGTAGGGCTGGCCTGGATTCACGCTCCCAGATAGCCCAGGAGAGCTGGCCCCATCCAGGATGCCAGTGAAGTGGGGGAATGAAAAGGGAGAAGGCAGGGACTCCACCACACTCCAGAAGAACCATGCCGAAATCAAAGCCTCTTTGCGAAGTTGCTCAGATTCATTGAGTCAGCGAATTCCAGCAGAAGAGCACCACTTCGTGCATTTTCTTCTGACCCAGCCCGGTTCCGAGCTCCCTTGCCCAAGATAAAAGTGCCCTGGAGCAAGGAACATAGTGCAGAAAAACAAACGAGGAGAGAGTGGGAAGAAGAGCACATGGGCATTGTGGGAAGAGTTGGCACAGGGGTAAAGCCAAAGAGAAGAAATGAGTGGTACTGCTGGAAAATCAGACTATTGAAGGCCTTGGTCCTGGTTCACATGCTCATCCCTTCCTTACACAAGGAACACAGCTGATGCCAACGACCACCACAAGTTCCCAAGCGAGCAAAATTTATCATAAAATGAACAGCAATGTCTTATTCCATGCACGGCCATGAGCGTGGCAGTGCAGAAAAACCCCACGCTCTGCTTAATGACTGACGTGTGGGAGCCTCTGTGAGAGCTGGAGGATGAATTCCCCTGGCCCTTGAGGAAACTCACAGCTGTACAACACGAGAGCCTAAAGCTGTGGGGCAGAACATTCTGGCAACTTGGACTCTTACTGCAATCATAAACAAGGTATCTTAGCCTCCAAAACCAAACCTCAGCTACTGCAAAGCCACAGTTGTTTTACAAGTTAAAGCCTTTACCTCATTGCCTTTCCCCCCGCCTCGATGTAAATGTCTTGATTTCTTTCTAGAAAGCTAATGAAAGGCAGCAGGGAACGCTTGCTAGATGTATATGTGATGGACAACCTGCTGGGACTGAGCTCATTTGGAAGACAGGTGATTTCAAAATCAAGCTTCACATTAAGCAGTAGCATCGATGGAGGACAAGGTGTGGGAGAAAAGGTCGGATCTGTGTTTGCTGAACACGCCAACTAAAGCTAAGTTTCCTGAGAAGCTCCAGGGCTCAAACCTGACCTCTTAGCTCTGCTAAAGTTCATTCCTGCTCCAGTTCAATAGTGAAAGGGGTCAGGAGCCCAGCAAGGATCTAGCTGTCTTCACAAAGTGGGCCACATCCCTACGTTGTACATGCACTTTTGGAAACGTGCCACCCCACGGAACACTTTGGAGCCCAGCCCTGCAGACACTTCTCAGGCAAGGAATTCCTCGCAGCTCAGCAGCGCGCTGACTCGCGGGCAAAATTTTGCAGAAGCAGCTCCTGCAGCATTAAGTGGCATCTACAGTTATCATGCAGCTGTCACGTAGTTCAGTAACAAATCATTTAATTTCAGAATGAATGCAGAAACTGTTTCTGGAAAACCCAGACTCGCATCCTGGTGTAGGACATCATATTGACTTCAACGGGGATGATCATGCCCTTGTGAGCACTCATCCCCATCACAAACTGTACGAGCAGGCAGCCCCAGCCCCAAGGAGATGCTGTTTTCTGCAGTTCTTCCTCCCACCAGTGACCACTGTCCCATCTCCGCACCGCAGGGGCCGCCTGCCTGGCTGCAGGCAGCATAGGCAGCATCAGCCCTCGTTGCTGTGGGCTAAGCGTGACTGCGCCCAATGCGGGGCTCACCAAAGTCATCTCACAAAATCTCATTAAGCTCGGCTGAGTTTATTTTACAAATGAAGAACCAACTGCAGAGACCTTCAGATCCCTCAGATAGCATAAATCAGCCCCTGACTTGAACAAGCTGGAGGTCTGGCTCCCAGATTTTTGAGGCTCAGCATAAAAGGCAGCAGAGCCAGGGTAGAAATTGGGCGAACGATGCCATGATACCATCAGCTCGCAAACAATGGGACTGGCAAGCCACTGCAGACTACCAGGCTGCTCACCAGCGTGACCGTGCAGACACAGCTGCTGGGTGCACCGGCAGGTCTGCTAAGCCCATGGAGGTCAGCCTGGACCTTGCCCTTCAGCAGCTTGACCACCCCGCAGGTTATCAGATAGCTCCTCCAGCCCGCCGGACGGTCACTGCCCAGGTAGCACTCGCCTGCCACAGACAGAATAGTTTTTATTTAAACAAAAATAGGATTGCAATCATTTCTGAGATGAAATAAAGAATAAGTGCAAAAGAGCACCCAACTCCAAAGTAAATTAAGTCATTCCAGCTGCTTCTCGCTCATGGTAGTTTAAACTGGGGCTGCATTTTAAAGTTATTCTGTAATTAGTAATAAATTTGAAAGTGACCCAGAAAAACTGAGAAGTTAATCTCTTCTCTTGAAGTGTGGGAGGAGGGTATCAGGTTCTGGGATTTTCATGTTTTCTTTTTCTTCTTGTCACCTTATTTCATTCAAAAGTGATAGCTTTAAAACACAGCAATGAAAAAGCTATGTTGTTCTGGTGTCTTCTAAAATAAATATCACATGAAATACAGTATGTGTTAAAGGCATTTGGATTCCCAGGGAATGTGGGTATACATTTCACTTGTCCTGTTACAACTTCCTATGAATTTACTCAGCTGGCTTCAATAAAAAAAAAAAAGAAAGGAAAAATCTGTGGGAATCTTTCTGTGTGTACATTACAAAGCTACTAGGCCTTTACACTGATAATTTAACACCAGCTAAGCACATGTGCACAGATGGGAAAATCTGAGTAATTTGGTTTCGTGTGCTTTCCAGCTTCTTGCTGTGGAGATGGATGCTGAGCCCTGCCTGAGCGCTGAACTCCCGCGTACCACTGCAGGGCTGACAACCTCTTGCCAGGGACTTAGCGTGGTGCTTGCAGAAGATAAAGCCAGGCTACGAGTGTGAGTAGCGCTTTGCACTCTCAGGGCAGGACCCTTCTAGGTAAGGAACCCATGGGTTCTCCATGATATCCCCCTAGGGAAGTTGAGGAAGTGTGGGCTGGATGAGTGGTCGGTGAAGTGGATAGAGAACTGGCTGAATGGCAGAACTCAGAGGGTTGTCATCAGCGGCTCTGAGTCTAGTTGGAGGCTGGTA
>Ga0065711_1043507_pt1 | contig 14694 bp, 13 predicted proteins | sample Hoacrofraction12_FD_59098 | JGI IMG/M metagenome (GOLD analysis project Ga0065711, IMG submission 59098) | Hoatzin crop microbial communities from Cojedes, Venezuela - Epithelial fraction 12 v2 (version 2) | ecosystem: Host-associated > Birds > Digestive system > Esophagus > Crop | place... | reverse complement strand
GTGAAACACTGGCCCAGGTTGCCCAGAGAAGCTGTGGCTGCCCCCTCCCTGGCAGGGTTCAAGGCCAGGTTGGATGGAGCTCTGAGCAACCTGGTCTGGTGGAAGATGTCCCTGCTCATGGCAGGGGGGGTGGAACCAGATGATCTTTAAGGTCCCTTCCAACACTTATCATTCTATGATTCTATGAATTTGGCAAAGCCCTCCAGATCAGAGCTGGGCTGAGAGAGAAAACCAGCCCCCTCTCACAAACGGCTGAGGAGTTGTGTAGGTCGTGGCAGAGGAACGAGGATGCTCCCTCATGGGAGGGGAGGTCTGGGCTCCGAACCCACAGGCACAGCTCACACCGGGGACGGCAGCTCAGGACTCCCAACACTTACAACACCGCTCTAACAGCCTTTGGGGTCAGTCTAGGACTCTTATTTAATGTAAAGAGGAAAAGAACTGAAATCCTCCTCCAGAAAGTGCTTTGCCGTAGTGCTTCAGACCGGGTCACTGATGTCTCATCCTGTTTCTGAGATGAGCACTTTTGTCTCAGTGCATACAGCGATTTTTTTTTTTTTAATTTTGCTTTGTATTTACATGCTGAGCTTATTAATACTAACAAAATACATAATTTAAACCACCAAATTAAAAAATACATAATTCCTACATCTCTTCAGCAGGTTTAAAGCATGCCATTAATCAGAGCAGTATCTCTGAACATTGAAGACATAAATCCTCGATGTTGGGAACAAGGAGTTGCAGGCAACAGCAGGGAGCAGAGAGAGAGCAATATATCCCAATTCTCTCCCTTCATCCCTTCAAGAGGTCTCCTGTCCTGGGATGAAAGACCCTGTGCAACTCTCCACGTTAGTACTGCAAGTCAGATGCTTCCCACACCCTCTTCAGCAAGAGTCAGCTCAGAGGAATTTAGTTTTCCTTTCTGCAACACTGGAGAAAAGCTTCAGTTTGCCAAAGTATATTGCATTTCCCAAGAAAACCGTGGTTTTCAAAATAATTAACAGTCATTAAAATTCCCCATTAAGTTTTGCCATTAGCAATGGCAGGACCATTCTCCTCTCCACAGTGGCGAAAACTCTGCTTACTTCTGTATTAAAACCAGTTTTGTTAACGAACCATTTTATTCCATCCTGTTTGCTTATAAGAGACCTCCCTCACCAGCAGATCCCTCGCATCAAGGAGTTTTTCCTTACATATTTAACACTCCAACAGCCCGGCGTCACGGGCCACCTTTCAGCCATCACAACGCACCAAAGGCGACATCCATCTTCTGGGCTGGAAGGGCCGACGGCCCCGTGCTCGCTGCCTCCCTCACACCCACGTACGAGCAAACGGGGAGAGAGCCTCCGTACACCCTGCTGCCGGCCACGGCTGCTCCTGGGTAATGGAGGAGAAAAGACTCCATGATTAAATTACCTAAAACCCCTCATATTTCAAACCTAAGACAAGAGGAAAGCCAGGCTCGAGCTTTGTGTCATCTGCCATCGATTCCACAGTCTAATATTTTGACTTAAAAATTTATAGTAACAACAAAATGCTTTAGTAGCTAAACCCACCTTAGTAAGTTCATTAGAGTAATTAATGCTTAAGTGGCTGCTCATGCTGCTCTGCTGACAGCACTAATTGCAGGTTGCAGAGGTGGATCCCAGTGACAGCGCAGGGAACCAGGAGCTGGTTCGAGGCTGGAGCGCGGTCCTGGGACGACACGCAGTCCCACGCAACCGCTGTGCTGCATCCGGCGCTCCCCTGCTTCTTCCTGCTACTAAAACCCAAATTCAGAAGCCCCAGCACTGAGTAGAACTGAGCAACTTTGGGAGCTTCTGGTGAAAGAACACACACTTTTCCGTCGACCGACATCCAGCAGAAGAGGCCCACAGCATCTTACTCAACACACTTTTTGAGAGCCAGTCCTCCAAGAACGGGAGCAGGGTTGGTTAGCCAGGGTGACAGGGCCCTTACCGACCATCACAAGGACAGACATCGAGGTGCTCTGGTCCCTGGAAACACCACGGACCATTTTATCCCTTGTGATGAAATGGGAGGGTTGCACTCTCACTCACCAAACCAGGGGTATAACCTTCCTCACACAAGCAGTCCTGTCCTTCAAACGCGGGCAGAGATCCACATGCTCAGTGAGACTTGTGCCAAGAGCACTCGTACCTCTTCTGGGAGATGCAGGAGACCTGATCCTTATTACTAGGTCTGTGATCAATTGTAAGATTCCTCCCTCAACTGTTTTTGGTCCTACCTTTGTCTGGAAAAAACAGTCTTAAAACAACAGATTTCTTTTCAAGAAGCTGTTTGTAACCAACACTTCTGAGATGTTTCCCACACTTCACAGACTGAAGCAAATCCCACTCCAAGCGTCCACTACCACCCCAGTTAGTGCTACACTAGAGAAAACCTGTTTGTTTCTGTATATCTCATTGTAAAGAATAATTCCCATGGAGAGGAGCCCACCAGACCAGGAGCATCCAGCGAGGTCTGGATCTCACATGAGCAGCTGCAACCAGTACAGTTGTATAATGGCAACCTGTCCTACAAACCTTGAACCAAATTCTAGCTATATTCACTTTTGAAAAGCAAGCACACGAAGGCTGCACGCTTCTTCTGCCCTGGCTGTCACCAGCTCTTACAACTGTAACCTCTGGCTTGGCTCCATGCCCACACAGCACCATAACCTTTCCTCCACCTGACACATCTGGGAAGAAGGTGGTCACCAGCAAGTTAAAATGGGCCCTGGTTGCATGAATTGCACCAAAATGTGCAACCTGTTACTAGGGGACAGAGCACATTTTGCTGGCTGAGATCTCCACGCATCCCCACGTAGTTTTGAATGAAGGACACAAGAAGGAACAGCAGGCACCGGCGCTGCCTCTTCCACCCAACAGGGCACGAGGAGCCCTGAAGCAAGGGACAGCTTCCCGACAAGCGTGCGTCCCTCAGACATCAAATGGCCACGTACGGTGCTCTGGGGACAGAACAACTGTGGGGGCTAAAAGGAGCAAGATGACAATCAGGCTTGGCACGAGGCACAGAGCGTTTTCGGGACAGATGGCATTAACCTCTTCACTGCTGAAGCCTTGCTCCCCAGCGGGGCTGTTCCTCGCAGGGTTCTTTCTCTGGACAGAACCAACAAACCAAATTGGTTTAAAGTGTTTTGCGCCCGTAATGAGCAACAGCATCAAAGAGATTAAGAAGGAGAACATACGCACCGGGGATTTTTAGTAAATAAAACACCCATAAAAGCGGAGATGAACACTCAGCACATGCAGGTGAGGTTCAGGCACGGCAATCCCCGCTGCAGGTGGAGAGGAACAAATCACGGCAGCCATGATCTGCAGAGTCACCGTGGGAAGGGAACAAGACGCAAGGCAAAGCCACCTCCTCCACCCCAGCACCAGCTACGAGAGCCCCAGTCAGACGGGAATTCAGACAGACCTGAGCCCCAGAGAAGCTGGGCAAGATAGGCAAACCCTCCCTGGGATTTCTATTTTGCAGTAAAAATCCAAGAGCATTAGAAGGAGGTTCTTCAAGGAACTGTGGGAGAAGCAGAAGTTCTTATAGAGAGGTCCTTCCGTTGTCAGCAGTGTTGGGATGCTTTGCAACCATCTGGTCTCTCCTTCCTCCACCCCAGTGTATTTAGATCAAGGAGTTTCTTCAGACAGTGGCCTAAATTTGAATGAAGAGGTTTCCCCAACTTCTTGGCTGGCAATCCCTTCCTTTCCGATATTTCGGAAGGAGAAATTTGTTGTTGGTGAAGCACATCCCCCAGGACCAAACCAGCAGCGAGAGGCAGGGGCCAGGCGACGCTGACCCGCGGACGGGTCCCATTCGGCCACGTTTCCGGATCAGCTCCCACATGTCCACCTCACACAGGGCACCATATCCCCCCTTGCAGATAACACTTCCCTCTCACAAAAGAAATAGTTTGATAAAAGCTGCTGACCCCCGTTCGACGTATCCCAAGAGAAAAACGAAACGAGCTGGGAGTTCTCCAGGCCACGCGAGCCTCTTTGGAAGATGCCCCTTCGCCTCCTCCCGCCTTTCCAGGCGGGCGACTCGAGTGCCTCAGAGGCAACAGGAGCACAGCAAGATATATTTTAGACATCAGACGCAGCCGCAGCAGAGAAGAACTCGCTGAAACACGCGATGCACTTCACGACCGGAGCAGCAGCTTTGCGCAGCCCCGGTGACCCCCGAGGAAGCCGGGGCCCCGCTGCCGCTCTGAGTCACGGGAAGCGCCGCGGCCAAGCCCCGCAGCGAGGCAGGAACACCAAAATTTTCCCCAACTATTCTTATCTCGTCTCACAGTAACTCGAGGCTCGTTTTCAAACCCGGGGCCCATTCAGAGCAAACAAACAAGCCACCGCGTTCACTCAAGCCTGCTGCGTCCCGGAAAGCGCCGTAAATCACGTGCACAGACAGGGTTTACGTGCAGAAACGACAAGGAACACGCATCTGCAATGATTTTATGGCACACCAACACAGATAATGGTTTTGTGCTCCTAAAAACAGGCGATTTAAATTCCAGAGTGTCACGGATTTTAATCCTGAGCTAATTTTTCCTCTCTTCTATGTTCCAACATATATCACCGAGATACATTATCGAGAGACAACTCACAAAAATCAGATTTCCTGAAGATAGAGTACAAGAAAATGATGTTTTCTATGGCAAATCAGTTCAACAGAGGCTCAATAAAACAAGATTGATAATTAGTGTTTTCTTCTTGACAGCCAGTAGCAATTGTCTTCTCCTTAAATCTAGTGCATTTGCCAATTTAAAACTAATTGGCCAAAAAATGAAACAAAACATCTGGCAAAAAAATTCCCAGTGAATATTGGCTAAGATTTACACAGTTCTACAGCAGTGTCACCTGCTACAGCATCAGACAATTCAACAGTAATTAGGGTAGAGCCGAGATAGCCCTGTGGAAAGAGCCATCAGGCAAACAGAAAGCGGATGGGAACAGCCAAATCAGTTTAGGTTTCCTCTAAAAGGGGTAGATCAAAAGAAAGCTAACCTGATTAGGAGGGAGAGAGACACTGATCCAGACTGACTGAGCAAAGCAGAACAGCTATAAAGTGACATTTACAGTTGCTTTCCTCACCAGGGTCGCACAAAGCAGCCAGCGTGTACCAGCGGATCTGGCCCAGATTTACGGGCTAAGGGTAGACCCTTTCAAATAAGGACAGCTTCCCTACCCCAGCTTACTTTCCCAATTAAGCAGCTGTCAAAAAAAAAAAAAAATTAAAAAAATAGGCCATAAAAAAGCCCCCCCAATTTTAATTAAATAGAGTGAGTGAGTGATGCTCGTTGTCTGTTGGCAGTGCCATTCTCACTGCACCGGGCAGGTCGAAGCCGCAGTGCCAGACCCAGGCTTTTGGCTCAGCCCATTTCAGACAGCGGGAAGGGCCACGCAGCAGGGATTTGGTTCAAGCACTGGCTGTGCCCACGCGTGGGTCCCCAAGCATCCCGCTCCAAGGATGCACGCCGGTGTGGTTACGCGGTCCCTGATACAAGCCGCGTGTCGGTGCTCCCCCCGGGGTGCTCGCAGTCGTGGGAACACGACGCACGCACACCCCAGGGGCACCGCGCCTGCCTCCCCAAGGGAAGCCCAACACAACTCCTGGTGCCTGCACCGGCCCTGGCACTGGGAGCCGTCACCTCCTCCCGCAAATCCTCTCCCCTGTGGGATTAGCTCAGTTACGCACAGCTGCCAGCACCACTTACAAGGGGCTAATTTTAGTTAAACGTGGCCCTCAGTGACTTGCTGGGCACCTGGGCTCCCGCTCCACCGGTCACCCATTAACTGCTCCCCGCAAACCCTCTGCCACGCACAGCACAGCGAGCGCCTCGGCAGCGAGATGCGCGCAGGCTGGCGGGGCACAAAGACCCCAGAGCCCCTCGCACACCCGCGCTCCCCCGACCCCGGGGAAGCGGCTCGCTCCCCAGGCTGGGGACAGCACCAAGAGCTGTTGTGTCCCCCCAAAGCAGTCTTGGAGAAGGCCGCCCTGGCTGCGTCCCCACATACTCCTGCCAGCCCTGCTGCTTTCCAGAGCTGTGCGCGTCCCAGGGGACGCACAAGCACGGATACGCGTTTCCCTTCCAAAGCAAATACCCCGCCAAGCCGCGACACTTCTGCTCTGGTTAAACGCCTGAGCCCACAAGTCAGTGTTTTACACGACCACTCTGTTCCCTGCAAATTGTGCCAAATCTAATGAGGTTTTCCTTGCTCCGGGAGGCTGACCCAGAACCAGGCTGCATCGCTCCCCCTGCTCCAGCATCCTGTGCCTGCTGTTCTGGCACGGAGACCTCCAGCCCCACAAGCATTTCCACCCACAAACCCTCTCCGGTCACAGCTCTGCTTGCCCTAGCTAACAGCCCTCGGAGCTGTAACGACGATGCAGGTTGCTCCCGTGCAGAAGCGAGTCCCTTCCGTAGCGCCGGGAGCACGTGGAGCGCTCCCCAGCCCCATGCACAAAGGCACTCCCGGTCCCCCGCTCCGGAGCCATCTCCTGCCCGCTGCGGGAAGGTGACCTCCTGGCCCAGCAGCTCTGCAGGCTTCCACCGCAGCTGTGGAGACTTCAGACCTCCCAACAAGAGCAAAGGGATGTCCGCAACAAAACAGCCAGTGCCCAATGTCCTCTTGTACTTAAGTGAGAGACAATAAATGTAGCCAAGGCTTTTCATGAGGCTCACCAAACCTCCATGTTCACAACAGGCCAGACACCATCTGACACCTCCCAAGGAGCTGATACCGAGTTGGATGTTATTAGGATCTGAGACAGAACCTGCTTTGGGACGGGGTAAAACTGCAAGGCCATCTTTGCCCACCGCAGTGTGAATAAATATCCTTCTCTTGCTCCCCAGTCCCAGCACCCCACAGTCTGTGGGTGACAAGGCTGACACTTTCATCTCCCAGTTACACAGCAAGCCGTGCTGGCGTCTTATCCCTTCGAGTCAGCCTGCCAGGTTTTGAAACGCTCTCCAGCATCCCAGCTGCGGCATCTCAGGACCTCCACGCGCGATGCTCCACGGAGAAGCTCTTTCCAGGGGACAGCAGACAGGACAGCTGGAGAACGAGGTGCCCCAGCGATACGCAGCACGTTGCAAGGAGGAGCTTTAAATAGCTGTGAGCCGCTCAGCGGGTAGGTAAACAGGATCCCCCCTTTCTTTCCTGTTCCACGGCTGGAAAACCCACAGGCCCTTCCTGTGGGAAGGGAAGGAGGAGGGCAGGGAGCCCACAGCACCGGGGTCGGCTTCCAAAACTGGATAATGGCTGCCCCAGGGAACCACTCCTCCCCACAGCCAAGAGACATTTCCACAGCTGCTGGGAACTCCCGGTGCTGAGCAGGGCAGTCCCCAAGGGGGACAAAATGCCGTGTCAGTATGTTCTAATACCACGGGGCAGGAGTGCTTACCTGGGTGGTCTTTACACCAGCATCCAACAGAAAGGAGCTGAGCGTTTTTCAGATGGACTCTGGATTCTTAAGGAGCACAAATGCATCAGGCGACCAAATCAAACTGACTTCAGCAGAAGTTAAAATACCCCAAAATCTTTAGAGATCTGTGCCAAAATCCTCATGGATTCACAAGAAGCCCCCAGTTTATGGTAGCTGAATATGCTCCTATCAGAGCTTGGTCTGAACGAGCAACATGTTTCAAAGCCAAGAGACTAACACAAGGCTGGACCTCTGTCTCGTCACCCTCGCACTGCGCTGTGCACAGCTCCTTCCACCTCTAGCTGCAAGTCAAGCTGTCAGTCCCACTGTACAGGAGTAAATCAGTCAACAAGTACTACCCCTCAGCCAGAAGACAAGGCTTTGAAAGCAAGCAAAGCAAGAAATATCTCCTGTTCTCTTGCTCCCCTAAGGACAACTGGACAGATAAGCGCTGCGAACAGCCCCGTTACTGAACACAGTGGAAATGTTAAAGCACCGAGCAATACAATGCAATGACGACCCAAATCTTGAATCAATGCCATAGATTCAGTGCTGACCAGTACTCAAATGACAGTATTTCTTGCTCTGAAGGGTGATGGAAAATTACCACACACGAGAATAATTTGGGGCAAGGGGCAGAGCAGCAGCTTGTTCATAACTATTTCACAACCACATGATTAAAGTTATGGAAGAATAAATTTACTATGAAAGCACATGGGGAATCTTGCTTAGTTGCCCTTTAAGATGAAATTTTAAACTCACTGGCCCTCCTAATAAAAGCAAGACGGACTTCCAGCATCTCTCCATGACCTGCTGTCACCTACCAACCCAGATATATCGTGGGTTTGGCACAGCATCCAGCAACAGGTTGGAAGTTGACTGGTTACAGCCTAAGCTGGAACTTCATATCACGTTCAGGACTTGCATCATTGTTTTGACAGCATCAGCTTTAGGAGGAAAGAAAACCCTAGGATCAACTGCCTGACAGCCGAGAGGATGTCACCGCCGACCCACGGGACTGTCCTCCTTCACAGCAGCTCTGGCTCTTTCTAATGCCTGCTATTTCAGGCTATCAAACCAAAATTTTAATTAAGAGTCCCATTTAAGTTTCTGAGGAGCCCTACTCTGACCTTGCTAATTAAAGGCAAACTGACAGGATCTGAAATAAAAAGAAAAATAAACCAGGTCTGAAAAGTTCGAGAGCCACCGAAAGAGTCTGAGCTCCTAAGTAGGCTGAAACTCTCTGTGGGAGCACCACGTGTCGCCCACCCCAGGTTTCTATGCTAGGACCTGGTCTCTGTAGAGCTGGCGGGCTCTCCAGGGGTTAATCGCAGCACCCCAGTTCGGATCTCACCTGTCTCCACTGGCCACGCGCGAGAATCGAACCCAGCACTGGCAGACAGATGCAGAACGTGCTCTTCTCGCCACGTCCTTAACGCGAGTGAAATGGCTGCCCTTCGCTGCCGGGGCATTGCTCCTTCCCCTTGCCAAGAGCCCGGGAGCTGGTACGGATGTTCTTACGGTGCCTTCCTTACCCCAACCTGCTGGGCAGACTGCAGATGTCCTGCAGCAATGAAGCCTCGGTGCAGCAAAGCTGCTCCACCCCTGCCCAAAGACCACACGCTGTCATTTGAGAATGTTCTGCTGGCAAAAACCTGCTTTTATCGAAATAGTTTTGGGTTTTTTTTGTTGGTTTTTTTTGGTTTTTTTTTTTTTTTTACACACAGAGGATCCTTCAGATTGGGTAATTGGAAAGACTTTCTTTGAATACACCAAGTGTCTCACTACGTTCAAGCCTTCTCTTTTAAAGCAGAACTGTGCAAGTATCAGCGCCTGATCTCCAACTTTTGCAGCTCTGAATCTGACCAGAGTGGAAATAGGTTGAAGGTGCCAGAATCCCCCCCACCCCCTCAAAACATGGCTGTTTCCAGACAGATGCCGGTGTAACACAGGGCAAAACACAACCTGTGTGCAGATAACGCTTCTCTACTGCGGAAACCATCAGCTGCCCACCGGGTTAAAAGAGGGCTGGTGCAACCGATGAGGACGGTGCGAGAGTGACTCTCGGGTTAAATCCTGCTCTAGTCTCCCCTTTTTCGAGGTGAACACTATAGCAGTAGTCTTTAGGAGGGAAAAAAAAGAGCATTTTTTTCTTCTGGTGGTTGGTTGTGGGGGTTTTCTGTTTTGCTTTGGTTTTTTTCTTACTAATAGGATCTCTCTTGTCAGCCCAGGTAAAGGCACACAAATTGAAACAAGACTTTGGAAGTTTCCCATACCACTTCAGAGCTCGGTGCTCTCACGCTCCAGGCAGGGACCGCTCCTCTGTGCCACCTTGAAAGCCAAGCCGGGCAGAGCAGCCGACACCGCCAGCAAACAGGGAACGGAGATGTAGCTGGAAATCCTCGGCCAAACTGACAGATGCTGCAAACGGTTACAAAACGTACACGGAGCATGAGAAACACAACCGAGCAACCGAAGGCAGTTTCCTACACGAGTAGCGTTCATAGCCAGTCTACCTCACGCTGCCTAGGGAACGCGGAGGCCACAGGCAGCACTAAGCAGTTGCAAATTGCAGGGACCTCAGCGGAAACTGCATCCGCCTGCTCGTAGCTGCACATGGGCTCTTGTTCCCCGAATCAAAAGGAGCGCAGGGCGCTTGATTGCATCTCGGCTCTTGATTACAAAGGCATCAGCAGACAGAATTAAACAGTTCGCTTCCTGGCCTATTTAGCATCCTCTGGGTGATGGGTTAGAGGGTAGGCAAGGCTTCGGAGACGCTTTTAACAGTTGCGCCAGAATCTGTTTTGGTTTTTGTTTTTCTTTTATTTCTTGTTAAGACATTTGCAGTGGGTGATAAGGTTTCCCAAAGATCTGGCCAGGCTCCAGAGGAGCAAACAAGCAGTGAAAGTGTACGTAAAAGCAGATCTGCATGAGGTTATAAGGCACTGCCTGAACCAGCTGCCATAGCAACTGCTATTAAAGAAAGAATTAGAGCATTCTTCACGGAAGTAGGAAAACTCGCAGTCAATAAGCGTAAGGATGGGATGCAAAGCAAAATAAAGGAGAATAAATACAAGCAAGGGGAAAAAATACCCAGAACTGTATGAGAAGCAGCGCCGCTTGCACAGGTATCTGCTCTCGTGTTGCGGATATGCCTATAAATATACTAAGATACCTAACTCCAACCTCATTAGCAAGCATTTTAGATACAGTTGATCCTGCCTTGGGGCAGGAGGTGGATTACATGACCTCCTGAGGCCCTCTCAACCTCTATTTTCCATGATTCTAGGAGGAAGAAATCTACACCAGCTGAACTGGCCTGAATCCAGAAAGGCAGGAATTTAAATCTGGGAAGAAAAAAACAAAAATTAGATTTGATCCACTTTTCAAGTTCTCCTTGACCAGGAGAAGGGGCAGAAAGCAGAAGCTGCAGCCACAGCTTACAGCCAAGTTCTTTCTGTTTGGAAACTACATCCAAGCGCTGCAGTTCCAACTGCATCAGGATGAAACAGCCACATGAGGTTTAGTCTTGCAAGCAGGCTTCACCTCCATCAATATTCACTTCCACACCAATGTCCATTTGCAAAAAAGAGGGTGGGGGTTGGGTTGGATCTGGGGGGGTTTTGTTTTTCAAAATGCACTTGGGAACACAATGATGCTGCGAAACGCCAGGTACCGGCGAGCTCTCGGGAGCGATCGGGCTAACGCCCTACGTCCCTTTGGCAGAACTGGATCAGATATCACAACACAGCATGGCAGCGAGGCAAGCCTTGGCTGTTGGAGCTCACGGCCAAGGTGGGAAGCCAGATGATATTTCACTCTGGCTTGCTGCTGTTTATTACGCAGAAGATACCGGTGGTCCCCGACTGAGCTGCTATTTCTGCTCTCTGGTTTCTTGCTATTGGAGTGGGACGAAACACGCAGTTAATCGGAGCGTAGGAAGCAGCACACACCTGGAAGGTGGCCAGGCAGGGGAGAAACACACTGCCTGCAAGAAGCCCCAGGTCACAGCCCCCGGAGCGAGGAGCTGGCTGGGCTGTAGCCATTCCCCCACCAAGCAGGCAGCCAAACGTGCGGCTTTCAGTGCCTGATCTGACCCATACCCACAGCTATCGCTGCACTTCCACGCCTTGGTCCCACTAATCTGGATGACACAAATCACAAGGGCAACCAAGCTGGGAAGTTGCTGGGTAGAAAAAGCCACCAACATATCAGCAACTATTATCACACTCTGATTGTGAAGCTCTGGCTCTGACATTTGGCAGCCCATAGATACCAGAAAACAAGCAGCATCCAAGGCTGCCTCCACGTCATCGGAAGCAGAGCAGCCAGGACAGGGAAGTGAAAGGTTAAACGCCAGCGATTTAGCCCTTGGATGTACGCATGAACATTCCCGGGCACCTGGTTGAATTAAGGTCCAAGTGATAATCTGCCTTCGGCTGACAAAAACCCTGACGTTCCTGGCGAAGGTGGCTGTTGCGTCCTGAGCTCTCCCCGCCGTGATTTGGCCGGGCAGGGTTTGCAGAGCAGATGGTGACCTTACACATCCCACTGCACCTTGCGTGCGCAGCCTGAAGATTTCAGCCTTTGCTCTCCGTTGCCCAGATCTCCTTTCCAAAGGGAACGCTCCTTACTCCCGGTTGCATTAAGCAGCAACCACCGACACTACTAACAAACCAAAGACATGCTCAGTTTGCATTTAGGGGTACATGCAACCAAGGAGACACCAGTCCAGAGCTTTCCCTCCCAAAACACATTGTAGCCAAATTTTAGCAGCTGATTGAGTGATTTAAGCCACTTCTAGTAAGAAACAAAATCTGGGATTGGCAGCAGTCATTGGCCTATTCCTGTTTGATTGAAAACACCTTGAATCCAAACTCCCTGTCTTTCTTGGAGGGACAAGTAGTTTGAATCCATTGTTTATTCATTATCTTGTACTATTGTTACAAGACACATAAGAAATATTTTCGGTGGTATCAGAAGTGGTGGAAGCTGGCAGAAGTGTAAAAGCCAGAAACCGAAACGATGTGAAACCAACCTGTTTCCATCACGCAAGCCGAGAATGTGCGCTCTGCCGAAACAAGGTGCCAAGCGGAGAGGTGTGCCCACGGAGGTGGAGGTGGGCAGCCAGGCCGGCAAGAGGGTGGGTGGGAGGGGAGATGTTTAAATTTTGATCAAAAAAATTCCAGCCAGGATCCCTACATCACCGTTTCTTAGCAAAGACAGTCAGAATGCACTTGCGTGCACGTTTTCAGTTCTTGTCTTAGTCAAGAAAAGCAATTGCTCACTGCGCGGGGTGCAGGCGGGAGACTGCTGGTGCTGTGAGCCTTGCTGTGAATGGAGGAACTCAGAAGATGCTGAATTTCTGGTCTGGGGGTAAAGAGTCTGTTTCTCAGCTCGCATGTCTTGAAACAGCAGGCAGCAATGCTCAGTGCGCGCAACAGCCAGCGCCCCGAGAATGGGCACCCCGATCCTTGTGAAAGGCATGAAGGACAGGCTTGACCTACTGAAACCGAAGCTCTTCTACAACAGCTGGGGCAACATTTTGAAAAAAAAGCATTCCATTGTCAAGGAAATATGTCATTTTGTCATTTAAAAAATAAAAAGTATTTCTGAACAAACTGTTTTGTTTAAAGAAAGGGCTTGAAACAAAATGTTTAAGTTGACTCCAGATGTGGGGGAAGAAAGGCTCACCCCAGTAAAAACCTTAGATAAACTGTCAGCGTTAACATCCAAACAGCAAAGTTGGCATTTCAAGCTCGTATAGAATGGAAATAATCTTCCCACTCGACTGAAATTTCAGGAAGGGAAAAAAAAATATTATTTACTTGTTATGACAACAAAGTTGCATATTCAATATTGCTCGTGCTCCCAGATGTCATCTAGTTAGCTGCCATATGCAAGCCACCCCACGTTGGCATCGCATCCAGATTGCAGGAAAAAGCCAAGCTAAATGTGGCCAAATATGTGAATCTGCTTTTGGAAGCCATACCAACCACCATTAACAAAATTAACAAAATCCATCATTGCCAAGAGCTCCCACACGCAGCTTCCCCATGAGGACAGGATTTGTTTCCACACCTATGAAGCCTAAAACTCAAGAAACGTCTTTGTCATTGAACAGAAACTTTTTATCTCTGACTCAAGTCATTCCCCAAATACCCAGATAAACGCTCAGACTGCCGGCGATAAAAGAGCTGTTTTTTTTTTACTTCCAGAGCGCTTCAAAGGGCACAAAACCCTGGAGAAAAATCTTCTCAGACAGATAAATGCACTTGCTCATAGATTTGGACACAGGAACCCCATGTAAAAAGCTTCAGGAAACTAATAGTGTGGGTGGAAAATTAAGGCACCTCATAAAAGGTTTTTAGTAACAAGGGAACAGATCACATCAACTTGGAAAGGTTAAAGAAAGCAATTTATAGACACTAATTAGGGCCTCTTTTTAAAGTGCCTTTGCAAATGACAAGGGTGGTTTTATTCCAGAAAGGTGCAAAGGGAGCTGCCTGGGGACGGCTCCTGAAAGGGTTTGCCACACTCGTCAGTACCGCACACGGACAGGAGATTTCAGGGTTGGCATGAAGGGAAACGTGGGGGATGTATTTATATAAGCTGTGCAATACTTATACCCTCCCTGGGGACATCTTCTCCACACTGGTGCAGGACCCAGCGAGCCCCAAGCTTGTGCCCACTAACAGGAACTGCTTTGTTGGATGCCAAGACCAAGGTCATCAAATCCAGGTCTTCATTCACTCTCCAGCTCACCAGCCGTAAAGATCTGCATGGTTAAACTTCTGCAGGAACGCTGTTTTACGCAGCACTCTGGCTCTGAAGAAAGTTTTGTTGCAGGATGAAGTGCCAGAAGGTGGGAGCTGAAGGACTTCGCAGCGATGCTTCCCGGAGCCGTGGCCAGGGGGACAGCGAGCACCCGTGGGGTGGCAGATCTCATCCCAGAGCAGGAGAAACCAGGGCACCTCCAGCCTGGTTGGACAGGGAATCGGTCCTTGGGGGCTTTATTTCTCTGTTGGTTGGCTGAAGGGAACACAGTTGACCCCTCCAACTAACAGAGAGCTGGCAGGTCTTTAAGGATGTATTCCACAGAGCGCAAGAGCTCTCGATCCCCAAGTGGAAGAAGTCAGGCAGAGAAGGGAAGAGACCGGCATGGCTGAGACAAGAGATGCTGGTCAAACTAAGGAAGAAGAGGGAACTGCACAGGCAGTGGAAGCAGGGACTGGCTTCCTGGTAAGA
>Ga0065711_1043505_pt1 | contig 14694 bp, 8 predicted proteins | sample Hoacrofraction12_FD_59098 | JGI IMG/M metagenome (GOLD analysis project Ga0065711, IMG submission 59098) | Hoatzin crop microbial communities from Cojedes, Venezuela - Epithelial fraction 12 v2 (version 2) | ecosystem: Host-associated > Birds > Digestive system > Esophagus > Crop | place... | reverse complement strand
TGCCCTCTAATTCCAAGCTGCTGGCCCCATTATCCCAGCACCGCAGCAGCCAGGTGGCAATGTGCTCGCCTGGGTGGCGGCTGAAATCTTTCCGCATGTCCCGCAGCTCACCCAGGGACAGGGACCGGGTGATGATCTCTGTCTATCTCCTGCGATGACCCTGGCTCATCATCATCCCTCCCGGAGCAATCTGCTCTCTTTGCGTCTTTCTTTAGTTTTACAGGGGCGACTGCTACTGGCACAGGTTGGTCATTGGGCTCAGCCGCCATGCCTGCTGCTGGAGCTGGGGCTGGAGCAGCTGCCGTGCCAGGCAAACGGGGGCAGACCCTGCAGCTGTGGCAGCGGCAGTGCCAGCTGGGGGGGCTGTGACTGCCTGCTGGGCTGGAGGGGCTGCAGGGCTGGCTGGGGGGGCAGCGCCAGTCGCAATGCCTGCCGCTTTGTTTCCCCCCCCTTCCCCTTTAAGGCAATGAACAGTGTTGAACAGGGCTCGGTAGGTGTGCGCCAGACCCCAGCACATTGTGGTGATCTGTGTCTCTCGAGTTCCCAGGGTGGCAGCACACTTTTCGCAGATATTTTACTAGTTTGTCCGGATTCTGTACTTGTTCAGGGGTGAGTTTCAAAGACACTGGGGGTGCCCACTGCCCTAGACACCTGCCCATGCTGTCCCACACACCCAGCCACTCATAGCCATCCAGCCCCAGGGCAGGTCTCTGCACGATGTTCTTAACTACTTGTTTAACCCTAAACAAAACCTGCAACCCATTCAGGGGGCAGAACAAAAGGAGAGTGCTGGCCTGAGCATCCCACAGGTACTCGAAATTCTCAAAAGCCATAAGGAACAGCCTGAAGGAGAGAGGGGGGGTGAAAGAGTGGGGGAAGGTATCCCCTCCGGTTTTCCCCACAGATTGGGTTTGATTATTAATAAATTCTAAGACATAGGATCCAAGGTACGGAAATGACCGCAGTGCCACATGCAAATACAAGCCTAATTTCATGCACAGTGATGCTATCATCGTACAGTATAGCAAAATCATCATCCTGATCCTTTTCCCAGCAATGATGAACAGCACGGCAGTGAACACATATAGCAAATAAGGATTCAAATACCACAGCCACCTGATCAAAGTCAGCAACATTTTTTACTGGTGACTATTTAACTAACACAGTAAATGCATATAAAAAAATTTGACAAAGTCTAAGAAAGCTGTTTTAACACCCTCTGCTCAGCCCTGCTGTTATCCCCGCCCCATGCTTGGGCACCAAATTTAATGTTATGGTTTGGCTGTGGCCAGCAACAAATGCGCCACGCAGCCGCTCCTCCCCCCACCGGAGTGCGGAGGAGACTGGAAAGAAACAGGCAGAAACTGGTGGGTCGGGATTAGGACAGTTTAACAGAACAGCCAGCTAAGGGAACAGGAACAACAACGATACCGATAAGGAGAATGCACAACACAAAACAGCAGAACGCAGAGAGCAACTCTCACCGCCCGCCACACACTCCCGAGCCGCAACTGCCTTTCCGTCACCCGCTCCCCCCAGCCAGAGCCCGGCATGACAGCACACAGTATGGAATACCCTGCTCTGTTTGGCCAGGTGGGGTCAGCCCACCTGGCTGTGTTCCCTCCTGGCTCCTGGTGAAAATTAACCCTGTCCTGGCCAAACCCAGGACACCCTCAAACTTTTTTTTTTTAATCAGTTGTGAATACAACATATACAAGTTATTTTTGAGCAATAATGTAAAATATGGCAAGATATCTGCTGGAAGTTTACAGAGTCCTCATTTCATAAGGGCTATGTAAAATCCTGTGGTCATACACTGAAGTGCTAGTGTTTGGATCCAAAACGGGCTGCTATACTATACAAAACACAATCAGATTGATTTAAGGAAGTGAAGGCATACGCTGGAAGAGCAGGAAGTACGAATTTGAGCAGGCAAATCTCAACACCAACAGCTAAGCAACACTTTTCGCCAAATATTATTAGGTCACATCCTAGTCCCCAAGATTAAATAGCATCAATGTCTTGAAAAGGCAACTTATCTAAGGAAAACTGATCAAGGGCTGCAAGACTGCTCTTTTTGAGCAGGACAGCTCCAGCAGCCTAGTCAGCAGTAACAGACAGACGCTCTCACCCAAGAGATTTTTCTTCAATGAATAAAAAGCAGAGTGTAACACATGAGCTCTCACATCTTTGGGTTTAAGTACAGAAATCTGTTTAACAATGCAGCCATGTTAACAGAATGAAGGGAAGAATGTTGCAAAACAGTAGGAAAACATACACCCGTGGCTTCCCAGCCTCAAAACTTACTTGATCTTTCCAGTTTTATTATATCAGCCATTAAACTCGAACAGGACTTTTTTTCAGGCAGCCAGAATAGGACTGAATGCTATTTGGTCAGCTACTCTAGTTGTTGAAGTGTTTAAGAAATCTACAATATTTAAAGTATTTTTTCTGGTCAGGCAGCTCTCCACTTGAATCAACCAGAATGCTCAGCACACATTTTCCAGGTTTGATGTGGCATATAAAAGCTTTCTTGGAATGAGGACCATGATTAGCACTACTGCTGACCGATGGAGGAAACAGGAAGACCAGTAACATCAATACTACCCATGTTTACCATAGAACTGACTTCACCTGTGTAAATAAATTAAATTACCACAACTTTTTGATATGACTCCACAGCTGCGGAGCTCACTATGAAATTGCAATATGCAGAAACTTGTAATGAGTTAATCAGGGTGGGACCATTACACTCAATTTAACCTAAAGTGCTGAGTAATTTAAATAAGAAAGGGACAGAATCTTGTTTATTTGCATTTCACATACATATTTTAGCTTTGTTACTTTTTATTAAACAGGAGGAAAACAAAGTGATAAATACAGACTTAATAAACAATTAATATGTAATCTTCTATTTAGTATAGCAATCATTCATGCACTGGGTTTTTAACACAACACAGATGCAACTGACATACTGTGTCCTAGGCTTATCCAGGCCACCACCTGTTACCATGGTCTCTACAGATCCACATACTATCCTTGATGACCACTTCTAACATCTGGTGCCCAATTAAGAAAGAAAGCTGAGCCACCATTACTAGCTTTACTATCTGTGTCCCCCCCCACACACACACAAACTGTCCAGCTGTATTGTTGTATAACTGCAACAAACTTGAAGGGAAAAAAAAATTGGGAACATAACAGAGTACATTAAATATTCTGGCCAAGAAGACTCAATGAATCAAAGTGTATGAACCAATTTTTTTTATTTAATATCAGACTGAGTATCTAATTAACATGATTTATTCGGCATACCTTTTCCTGGACAATTCCATCATCATTTGCCAGGGCACATGCAGCACCTGAAGCATCTTGCACTGCCGATGAAAGACCTTCTTTACAAAACACATGCCAAACTGGAAGCCTATTAAAAAAAAAGTCAAATTATTCATTTAAAATGAATAAATGATATTTTAACATTCCCTCAGCTCTGTCTCCCTCAATCTTTTTTCTGTTGTTCCTAGAAGGTGCCTAAAAAACAGTTCATAGACACTCATTTATCAAAACAACTGGAGAACTTAACTAAGAAATTAGTAACAGAAACACTACAAATTTGCTACTTCCAAAAGACAAAAGTATCAGCAAAACAGTTATTGGGACAATACCATGTCACAAAATGGAAGCTGACACAAGTTAAATCACTGCAAGCTAGAAAGAATTTGAATCAACTACATTCTTTGTTATATAGTAACAGCATATCTTTAGCAATGAGTATTACTAAGCAAAAACTAAAGCCACAGATTAAAAACATAAAGCTCCTTATTTCTCTGTACGAATGTAGAGACAAATGGCAAACCAGGTGCTGGCTTCAGCAACAACCTCCACAGGGATTTGTTTTGTACTTTCAATCCTGAATAGTTTTGCTTCTCAGTAGAAATCGATTTATTTCTGTAGAAAAGCAGCCAACATCTATACAAACACTTGCGCCAGAACAGCATCTTTTGCTGCTTATAGTGCATTGCCCCTTCGCATCCTAGATAGCATCCATACAGCAAACAGCCATCAGGCTTGGAGGCCCAAAGGCCAAAGGTCTTCATGCAAACTTCAAATACATCCAGCAAGATACTATGCAAACCGAGCTTCTGGTGGAGTTTTCAACATCATCAGAATCACCTGCCACTTCAACACCAAACACTTTCCTGGGACACACTGTTTACTTGACAGCCAGGTGATCAGTATGACCCCCTGCGAATTTACACAAACATCACGCTGAACCCTGAAAAAAGGGCCTCCCTCCTCCTCAGGGGAGACACATCTACAGAAGATCTTTAAGCACACATGAAATCAGGACAGAAGCTTGCTGAATCCAAAGTTTTGAAAACTAAAACACAGCCTTAACAGTCAGTCATAACAGTAAGAGTACATAACAGTGGGTCAGGATTCACTTACACAACTGGAATCAGTCTAGTGTTTAGAATTTGAATTACTGCCTGAAGATCACCTTTATTGGAAAGTACATGGAGTGTAGATTCCTCCACCAAGGAGGAACCCATGATGCAACCGACCACAGTCAAGTACTAAATTTCTAAAACCTTTTTATACCTATATACACAGACGCATATACATACATACAGACACACACACATAGGGAGCACTGCTTCTGCAGGTTGCAGGCAATCAGGCTTTTGTTGTAGAGCTACAAACCTATTGCTCCTCTTCCACATGAGCAGGGAGCATTAGCAAGCACTAGCGACTCCAAATCCAGCTCTTACCACTAGAAGACAGCGGACAAGGAACTTGTGGGGTCTGATATGGGCAAATAAGGTGTCCCAGGACTGTCTCAGCCCCTCTGCACCTCCGTAATTCTTCGTATCTTTGAGTTAACAGCCTTCCTCTAAACTAAATGGAAGCTCAAGTCAAGCAGACACAACTGCAGTTACTGGAAACTAGATCACTGAATATAAGGGTATGAAAACATTTATAACCACATATTGTAGCAGGTACAAAGTCTCACATCTCAGTTAAGTTGAAAATGAGGTGTATGCATTCTCATGCGTCTTAAATTCCCTCCCATCATGTAGTTACTTGTTTGTATTAATTGCTCCATCCAACCTCTCTCTTATCCTAAGCACAGGATGTACATTTAAGGGACGGGATGAAATGTTACCAGACTTTTAGGGCCTTACTTCCTAGCTCTCCTTTGCGAAAATTAATTATGCAAATACTTCGAGCTATTTATTTTTCTGAACAGTGGTTTCAATCGTTTCATGGAGAAATTTTCTCACATTCTGAATTCCAGTACCTCTGGTCTCTCCTTCCAGCTACAAGAACTCCCTGGTTCTTCATAAAAAAATAGAAGAGAAAGATCAAAAAATAACAGAACATACTGCAGCTCATTCCACCCCTTTATTATATATGCACACAAGTATGTTACTTCCTATTTTGCTTACACTAAGGCGGAGACATTCAGTGAGCTGTACAGAGCAACATTAAGTCCCTTAATGTAGAAAAGGAAAGATATCATTGGCTGTGAATCAGCTTTTCAAAACACAAGATATATTTTCACAACCGCATTAATAACTACTTTAGCACTCAGTCACAAAAAGCACTTGGCACAAGAGGCACACATTTCTTGCCTTAATAAATTGATCATGCTTTATCAGAGCATGAATGCAGCTTTCAGAAGAATGCAGTTTGACAGCTCATAGATTTAAGCTGTTCTGACATAACCTGTGTCCAATATCTGCTTTGTTTATTTTCAGTAATTCTTCTTGGTCTACTCCCCAACTCAAACATGATACTTCACGTCTCCCACAAGCCCTCCAAACAAGGGAGGGGACTGAATTCCTTCTCTACACATGTGCATGCATGCGCCCCCAGGAAAACCCGTGCCCCGCTGCCACAGAGGATGCAGCAGGCAGGACGTATCATTCAGCTGCTGCCAACCAGCTCCAACAGAGCATTAAGAACACAGACCCACAGAACGGGAGGCCATGTGAGACCAGCTGTTCTGTGAGAAGTCAAACCAATCACCTTCTTGGGACCACCGTTACTCCTTTTTTCTTGTCTTTCAGCATTCTGTGTATTCATTCAACGAGCTTCTTTAGCCGCAGGCCGATGATACAGCTTGTAATACAAAAATTCCCAAATGGCCTAGCACCTCTGTTAAGCACTTCTCTATGTGCAGAAAGACAACAAACATGAAAATCTAAGTGCTAATTTAGAGAACAGAAATCCCCTGAGTTTAGTAAACTTGCACCGTACATCCAGTGACAGCACGGCAGCCTCTGCATATATTAACAGATTCTTGCCTCTCTTATAATAGAGTAGTATTTTAATGCTGACTTAGAAGCAAGCGGATCTAATGCCCAAATAATACTGGAGATTAGTCACTAGATATACTGTCTCACATACAAGGTACATCTTCAAGCAATATAACAGTGCAAAAATACTTCAAGAGATTGTTCCAAACACATGACCAACAGTTAGTGACTTACACGGATACAGAAGTTTTCAATAGTTCCATTTTCACTAAGTATTACTCAAAACAGCAGTTGTTATTAAATCTCACAAAGAACAAAGAAACTTAAGCATGAGTCTTTTAGTATCATCATTAATGCAGTTTAAAAGCTATTTTCTCTAATACGCCATGAATCTTCCAGCTTGATACGCACAAACCCAAAAGCAAAAGTTGCAAGCCCAGACACAGACTTGTAGGGGGGAGGATCTTTACTCTTCACAGGGCAGGCACACACCGTGGTTCTCTACTGAAGCAGAAAGCCTGCTTACGCCTGACTGGTACAGTACATTTATTGCTATACAGTTAGCTATGGTCTACTGATGGCTGCTAGGCCTTCCAAAAGGAAAGCACTGAAATTCAAAAGTGCAGGTGGTTTTGGAATTGCAGTGCAGCTCTCGTGTGAAAGACTGTCCAGTTCTAATTTGGCTCAAACTCTTTAAGTAATTGTGAAGGAGGCTGCAGAAGACTATCAGAGATAGTGAAGCTATTGATAACTGTTTTGACAAGCATAAAAATCAAGTAGTAAGTAAACAACTGGTAAGAAAAATTGAACATACAAATTACAGCTGACAAAAATATCCAAATTATCAAAATATGAACCCACTTTTCCACAATCTGATCTTCCCATAGAAAAACAGCCTCAGCTTTCCTTTCCAAAGACTTCATACAAAACCACTAACACTCATACAAGATTCAATTCAAACACATCTGTCCTCTGAATGATTCAAGAGTTTTCTTCAGTTCTCCCCAGATGAGACCTATTTCTGGACACTGCAGACTGAAACAGTTCAAAACAGTTTACAGTTGACACCTGCGAGATGGGAGTAATTTTAAGCAAAGGGAAAACAAAAGGAAGCTGTCACCAGCGCACCGATTACCAAGCCCTCTTCAAATGCACAGGGAACCGTCTCTCTCCAAGAGAATCGCTGACATTTTCTGCGCCTCTCAGAGGGCTGCATTACCACCAGGTGCAGACGTGCCAATGCCCCACAGCTAAGAGGGAGAATGAAGCTGTCATGGTCCCCTCCTTGTGACATTCCTCTGCCGAAAATATTCATAGAATCAGTTCAGAATCGGCCTGTGCAAGGGAAAGAGGGCGAGTTTTGGACCTGGCAGGGGGAAGAGAGCTGGCAGAGCGTATGAAAGGCGAAGAGGTGCCTATATGTTGGTTTTAAAGCTTACCTTCCTGATTACAGAATAATTTATTTTGGATTAATCAGTTAATAAATGAGAGAAGTTGTGAAAGGGCAAGGAAAGCAGGAAAATATCTTTCGCTTTGAACAAATTCTACAGGTCTGTGACTGCTACCTTTAGTCTAACTGTCAAAGAGGAAAAAAGAACCGGGAGCTCAGCAGATCCAGAACTGACTCTGGAATCAGCAGTAACCTGCCTTCCAGCCACTGGTAATGCAGAAAAAACAGCAAAACGAGGGAACTCTCACCCTCTCCGCAGTAACTTCATGGAATCCATCTTGCTCTCAGAACCGTCCAGCAAGAGGGACCTGCATTTAAAAGGGCCTGCAGAAAGAAGTAATTATCTCAGAAAATGGAGACTGGGCTCTTAGGACAGGGACATTATTTCAATCAGAGGAGGAAAGCTGTTTGTAAAGCTTTAGCACAACCTCCCCAGACACAACACTCATTTCTGCACTTGAAGTGGAAGTAAGTGTTGATAAACACATTGAAAAACTGTTACTCTCCCTTAATGCTGCTTAAGATAAAAAAACAAAACAAAACCACATACCACTCATTTAATAGCCATTTATTACCACAGAAGAGCAGCACGCATTACTAAGATAATTTTAAAAGTTATGATGGGTCTTTAAGAGAGAAAAAAGCTGAAGACTAGATCTACAGACCTAGACTAAGCAAGGATGCTGCTGGCAAGGCACTGATACCATCTCATTTCCTACCACTATGCACTGACTTGATTCATGTGCTAAAAAAAATTCGAAACAACTGAAATTGGAGCTTTTTTGCAAAGCCTTTCCCAACTCTGTTGTATTTTGCAGTTATTTTAGGTTTTTAATATCTTGCCCACTCTTTGCAAAGAATGTGCTCCCCAGACTGTCTCCTAACTGTAACACTACACAAAAACCAGAGTTACTCTACATATTCAGAAGAGCCCAACACAAAGATACTTCTGACAATACTGAATTTCATAGCTTCAGACAATGAGATTCCAACCATCAGTTTAAAATACAGCTTTTAGCATTTAAAATGCTTAGCACGCAAAGACTGCAAAACAAGGTCACAGCTGCACCATATACTTTATCAGATTTCAACTGATTTACTGCCTGAAGGAGTAGTCCTGCATCCCACTCTCAACCACACATTTCTCTGCACTCCCTGATGCGATCTTGAGATTGTGGACACACACCGGTAACTTCTGAGGGGGGGAAAGCTTTGAGCTACTGTACACTCAGACACAAAAATCCAAGCAGATAGAGGGAGAGCATACCATCTATCCATGACTGTCCACTGTTGTCTTAACAACAGTAATCAAGGCCAAGGACTAACAGTGGAAAACCTCTTAATTCCTTTCTTACAGGACTACCAATATTTCTCATCCTTTCCTAGAAAAGGCCACCGAGATAGCCGCCACCTTCACAGCACTGTTATTGTGTATTGTTTGGATACAGTGCCCATAATAGACAACAGCCGATATTAGATGCATGCTAAGAAGTAATACTGAAACACACACCTCTCGCTCCTTTCCTGAAAGCAGTGTCCAGGTACCCTATTTCAGGCACTTAAAGCAAGTCACAAAGCCCAGCCTTCAAAAGGTGTCCATCTAGAACAGGCAGTTCCTAGCAACTCTTGGTAACAGACTTCTGTAACACTGCACTGAAGACTGCAGGTTAAGAGAATCCCCTTGTGTTGCCAAACTCTAGTTTTTATCTTTAAGGCAAGAGTTTCAGGAAAAGAACACATTCTGGAAAAATATAATAAAGCCTGATACTGACCACAAAGACTACAGGAAAATACCAGAACAGCCATGAACTGTGATTAAACTTTAAGGCCTTTAGAGTCTGCAGTAACTTACAAATCTTTGAAGATTTCCCTCATCACTTAAATTCATCAACTTGCCTACCCAGGCACGATACTGCAACAGTAAGCTCAGAATCACCATCAGCTGCTCTGCACCAGCTCTCCATGCTTAAAACTCACCATAAACACAACACAGCTTAACACAATGCCAAGGAGTGAAACTTTAGCATAAATATGGCAACAGGAATTTTGGCCTAGATCACTGTAAAGCTGCTATCAGCTAACTCCCTGACATTTTAGAATGTATTTTTAATACACTTCTTACCTTTCAAGGACTTCAACGGTATCTTCATTGCCATTCCAAAATTCACCCAACACAAGAAGTTTCCTCTGAGCCTCTAATCTAATTTCGAACTGCTGGAACCTTTTACTGATGTTCCAATCCAACTTAAACAATTTGTACCAGTATTTTCACCCACCTGAGTAAAAATTCTTTGCACTAGTTTTGGCATCAGTCTGTCTGTTAGACCAGCTCAGTATTTTCACCAAGAATTACACACAAGCTTTTGGAGTCGCAGTTCTATGTCACTCAGTCGGAAGTTCTCACGTTCAGAAACACCGCCCTCTTCAGGCAGAGGGCTGTAGCACCTCCAAGCGCTAACTTTAAAAGACGTTGTACACCCTCCCCGTGAAAGAAGCACAGACTCCACCAAAAGCTAGATTAGTAATGAACATTCAAGACAAGCAAAGCAAAAAATGCCAAGAAGTATTCTGTAAAATACTCAGAGTGATAAGAACATTAAAGTGAAGAAGAACTAATAACAGGGTAGAGACAGACATTTCAGAAAAAGCTGAAATTAAGCGCTCAAGTGAGGCACATCCAATTGCCACAGGCAGGGTCCTACACATCAACACAACCACCTCATGAGGGGGTACATGCCACTTGGGTACACCACTTGCATAACAAACAAACAAATTTGAAGTTTCTAGGACAAATATTTTAGAAGATACTGCATGAAAGCACTCCACTGATTTTCAATTTATTTTACAAGGTAAATATTCAATAACTGATTGAGCCAAGCATTTCTTTTGCAGAAGACTACCAGAGCCTCTGCTTGCAAACAGCACCTTCAACTTGAGCAGGCTATAACTCAGGCAGGCTCATATTTGATTTTTCAGAGTCTGACAGTTCCAAAGCAGTTGTTGTCCCAACTTTAATTACAGGGCAAAGACGCTTCCAAACAAGATACTCCATACCTGGGAACATAATCTTCATTCTGAAATCTCATGTCTGGAACAAAAGTTTTGACTATATAAACAGTGCCCAAATCACTTCATTTCTTCCTGCCATAAAACGTACACACAGAGTGCTTTATCTAGTGTTGGCCTTCTGGAGATATTTAAGCAACTACACTAGAGGAGAATCACCAGCTAAAATTCCAAGTCCCCGTACAAGCAAGTTACACTAGCAGTTCTACCCAGATCATCAGGGCAGTCTCCTGTAAACATTTTACTCTGCTGAAAAGAGGATTCCTGTGAGAAGAGGTGTGTTACACTGGACCACAAGCCTCTGTTATTAACAGATGCAAGCTCAAGGTCAGATTATTAACAGATGCAAGCCAAGAGTCAGGGCCAATAAATGTTCAATTAGCAAAACCTCTACTTCTGTGACCTCTAATCTGGTTTGTGTAGCTTGTGCCTGTGCAGGACAGGAGTGGCAAAATAAACACTACTGATGTTATCATACTGCCAATATAGCACTGTTTTTTCAGAGCTCTTCTTGCATTACAGAAGCTCTAAACCAGCCCACCTTCAAAAATGTAGAAGACTAATGCAAACCAAAACAAGAAATATTTTCTCTCATTAAAATTCACATAAAACTTCACAGTTAACATTATAGGGAAGAATACAAAGCAATATCCAAATCTTCCACCTTCCGATGGGCTTGTATCTAGGCATTATTCCTGGCTACGCCACTGACCCAGTCTGACCTTTACAATTTTTAGGGTACGCTCGCATTACGGATTTCGGAGTCAGAGCTGCTGGACTAGGGGTTTTCTATGAGGAACAGCACATCTTGCTGCCCAGTCACTCTGATACACGCCTTACTTCACTGATGCAGCATACTCACCCATATAACTACAACCAAAGAATCCTCATGTGCACATGCACTTAGTCCCCACCCTCCTTTTACTCAGAGTTGTAACACCAAGGATGATAAAAGAGTTCATAAAAGCTAAGTAGATCAGGATGTGCAAAGCACTTTCTGGAATAGAATGAATCACAGAAAGACACATCAGTGCATGCATGATTTCTTTATTAAACTCGTAGCTAGCACTTTGAAACTGCAGCTTATGGCAGGCAAAAGCAGATGTCAGAACAATTTATACAGGTTACTGTTCAAACAACTGTCACAGTTTGTCTCAATTCAGGTAGTACTGGAATCCCTTTAAGCTTCTAAATCTACTTCACCTATTCAGCTCTGCATATTGTCAAACTATGAAGCACTACAAGTTATAAAAGTATTTTTTTGCATTATGATCATCCACACAAAGGGATTAACTGAAGCATGAAAAAAAAAATCTTTGTAGACTCAGGACAACAGGAGTCATGTGTCACGTACAGTCAAAGCTCCAGTCTGCACAGATGCGTATTATTTTTAGAGCACTACATTCCTAAGCCTTACCTCCATCAAAAGTATTTCTCTAAAACCATGCAGCCACCCCACTCCTTTGAACTACTTGGAACAACCTGGCTGGCTCAGGTTTGTCAGGGAGCTGTGTTTGTTCCATGCACACTTTGCTTCAGAAAGCCTCAAGTACCAATAACTCTCTGACCCTGCACTCCCAAAGAGCACCACGTTGCCTTTATTGAAAAGGCACCGGCTAACAAACCCCTAAACTCAAACTTCTGGGGGTTTTTGTGCATTTCCTCATACACAGTCGCATTTCTAACTTACAGGATGAGATCTTTTTAAACAGTTTCCAGTTAAACTGTTAAATCAACCTTTTTTTCCCTCCCTTTGATTTTTATCAATTGATATTTCTCTATTGGCCCAACTGCTTTAGACAAGCTTTAAAATGCATGGTGGGAGATAAAAAACCTTCCTATTTTAAGCTTAAATTTCATCAGACAAAAGCAAATGTCTATCCAGAAATAAAACAACGTCCAAGTTTAAAAAAAAAGATGATAGTAGTACTTAGAGCCCAAGTAGCCCATACAGTATTCTTTCAGCAATTCTCTTTTGTCTTGTGTTTTTCCCCCTGCTTTTTTGTTTTCAATTTGATCATCTGTTGACCACTACTTTCATCTGTAAGAAAAGAGCCTCTCCCTTGAAGATTACATTTCAAGACAACTATATTTAAAAAGTCAACATCTATAACACAAAGCCTTCCATTTACTATTTAAAGTTCCTTAACTGCTTATGTGAACAAAGTTGCTGATTTTCTTTTTAGGAAAAGGTTAAATACATCACAACTTTTCACGTTACACAGTCCAGCAACAAGACAGTTATTAATAGACTTCAAGATATTCCAATGACACATCTGACATGGCTACTGAAATCAAAGCAAGCCACAACACCAATCCGCAAACAGAGGATTTAAAATTCTCTAATGTGAATTTATGCTTGGACAACAGAGACTGGGGAACTAGAGTCATACCAGTCCCAATATCTAAACTAACCTACCAGCTCTTTAATCTCATGCAGCCAGACTGAGCAGGGTGAACACACAGTCTGAATTTTTTTTTTCTTCACTTTTTATAAATAGTAAAACGTTTGGCATACTCTAGCATAAGCTCTGAGATCAGTTAAGACACTGCTTGGAAGACTATGAAAAAAACCTCGACTCAGTTTTTCTGCTAAATGTACCAAAGACAAACACAGAAGTTGACCATGCCTTACAGAACAAGTACGTTATTTCAACAAGTTAGTTGAAGATGATATTCCTTTATCAATACAGACTAGGTGAGCTTTTTCTTAAACCAAACGATTTCTTTAAAATAGCAGAGTAAGAACACACCAACAAACAACTACTCTGACGACCTATATATCACTAAGCTAAGAATACCTTTGTTCACAAATCACCTCAAGGCAGAAACAGGTTACCAGCCATCAAGACAAAGTTAAGAAAAAAACAAAAACTGTTTTCCTAATACGAATCCCAACAAGTAGTACCTTCCGTGAGAAAAAACTTCAATGTCCAACAAGCAAAAAAAAAAAAACTGTCTGGAGAGAGTTCGGTCAGGTTCACAGCTCAGTTAACCTACATGGCTAGGAGCTTTTTCTTTTAAAATTTTGCTCAACATAAACACGGCAATACAGTTTTCAAGCACTTTTTGGACTTGCTGTCTTGTCTCCTACAAATAAAAACGCGGTGACACGAACCAAATTTTCTCCAGGACGGTCCAAACCCGGTAAGGCAAGGGGCAGTGCCAGATTTGGAGCTGATTCTGTACAGATGCCTGGATTCCCCCTTCTTCATCCAGCTGGAACCAACTGTGAGGCAATCCAGAACTTCAAGACTACTTCAATGCTTTCTTAACTAGGCTATTTACACAATTTACAGGAAACATATTAAAACAATACACCAGATACACAATTATCTCTAACAGCTGCTGCTGTTCAGTTCTCAGCATCTACAGTTTGCTGTTCAGCCTGGCTAGCGTTTCTCAAACTGTGAGTCACGGAGTCCAAAGGTGGCCAGAGTTCAAGCAGCTCAGGACTTAGCACACGGAAAGACACTCTCCTAACATTCGTGTCCTAATAAACGCCACGTTTTAAGGAAATTTGAAAACAAAGTAAACAGAAGATGCTGGAACGAGGTGGAGCTAAGGTGATCGCTATCAAAAACATTCTCGAAGACAAAACCAACGCAAGAAAACAAGAGGGCTCGCTGGCTTCAGGCTACCGCGACCCCAGCCAGCCACAGCAAAACCCGTCAGAGGACACAGACAGAGCTCAACCTGAAACCGGAAAGTTAAAAGCACAGAAGGGCCCCGAGTAACGCGGAGCCTCAGAGAATCGAACCGCCCCCCCCCAACACCACCCAACAGCCCGGGGCTGCCGAGGGGAAGCACCCTGCCCCCTCCCCACCCCCAGCAGCGGCACTGCCTCCACTGCCGGCCCTCAGGGCCACGGCCCCCCCCCCGCCCCAGGTCTCACCAGAGCACGGCGCAGAGGAA
>Ga0065711_1043506_pt1 | contig 14695 bp, 8 predicted proteins | sample Hoacrofraction12_FD_59098 | JGI IMG/M metagenome (GOLD analysis project Ga0065711, IMG submission 59098) | Hoatzin crop microbial communities from Cojedes, Venezuela - Epithelial fraction 12 v2 (version 2) | ecosystem: Host-associated > Birds > Digestive system > Esophagus > Crop | place... | reverse complement strand
TCAGAAAGTTATCATCAATGCTCTGTAGGAACCTCCTGGATTGCGCCTGCCTAGCTGTATGGTCTTCCCAGCTGATGTCAGGGTGGTTGAAGTCCCCCATGAGAACCAGGTATTTGAGGTATTTACTGACCTCAGTATGTGTTCTGGCAAGTAATCTTGAAAGCTGGCTGAATAAAACCACAGAAAGATTACCATTACAAATATTAGTCTCTAGAAACTCATGCTATTTTGGCGTGTTTCCGCTGTGTGTTCCTAGATTAATTGGCTTTTGGGAAGTGCAGGTTTCTGCACTTCTTGCCTCTAGTTCCTTATATATAATTCAAACATAGTGATGCAAACTAGTGCATGCAATTGCAAACGAGGTTAGTCCAGCCTACTAGGCTGTGAATTAACATTATTCAGAATTTTCTCATTTTGGGCTGCTGTAGCACACATGGTGGGCATTGTCACCATCAAAAGCAGGGAGCCAGGTGTCTGAAATGAGAACCTCTAACTGGCATCACAGCTACCATCATGCTGACAAACTGACACTTAACACTTCAAGTGATCAAATACGTACAGCTGAATAGGTGCCTGAGCCGAGGGAAATGGCCCACTACCATGACCCTATTCACTGAAGCCCATGCAGATATGTTGATTTACTTCAGGTGAGGGCTCCGGCTGATCAGTGAGCTTTGACACTTTGAACGCTACTGAACTTCTAGCTCACCACATCACAGGGCATGCTCCTTTCATATTTGATGTATGACTTTACAGACTGCTCGCTTTAAATACTGTGAATGCTGACCTGCACTGGAAATACCCCTCTCTTCATTTATTTTTGTTTCTAAATGTCACAGATGAAACCTTGAAAAGGTATCTCTTTTCAGCCTGTATTAATCCATTGAAATTCTACTCATATTTAATATAAAAGGCTAAGTATTTCCCGTGAATCTCTGGTCAATTAGCTTTGTTCTTAAATAATTTTTCACTAGAAACATTAATGCTTATAGTAAATGAAAACTGCTTCCCAAATCCACAGAGTGTTGAAAGTCTTTGGAAAATAATGTATAATATGAACATTATAAAAGAAAATATAGAAATGAGCTTATTTCTTTACTGAAAAGTCAGGCCTGCGAGTCAAAGTAAATTTAAATAATTGTTTTTCAATTTTAAACAGACTTGCAAGAGAGACTATTGTTTCCTTTGACATAGTAAAACAATTTTGAGAACAGGCAATCTTATTTGAAATGACTGTGTAGGTGTCATGCTTAGTTAATCATGAAATGTCATTTTCAAAACTATTAATGTATTTCTCTTAGGATGGGAAGCAAAGTAATGCACTATGTAAATGAGATCAGCATTCTTTAAGTCTAGAGAAATATTATTCACTGGCTGCACCATAATGCCAATTCCTGTCTTTTAGTAATAAAAGCTGTCATGTTTCCTCCTATAAAGTGCTTCAAGGCTGAGGACCAATATAACGGACAAACAATAAAAAACACAAACAACCTCCACAAACAAATAACACTGATGCAAGAAAAGAACAAAGCCTTAGCAGCAGATTATAGAAATCTGAATGCAACAACAGAACTGAACCTCCAAGATACGGTGTACATCCTAAGAAATTATTCTTGTATTTAGATCTTACCCAAGTCAATGGGAGAGGGGGATTTGCAGTACTCTTCACTGAAGTTCAGAAGACTGGAAGGTCACATTGTGAGATCTTCAGTCAGCTCCTAGAGTGAACAAAATACAAAGATTTTGAACCTGTTGTATAAATCTAATTAAATAGTACAGCTCTTCTTATTGTACCAAGATGTTTATTCTAAAGCAAGGTTACGGAGTTACTGTCAGTTCAAAAGAAGAATAAGTCCTCCACAGCTGAGAGATACAGCCCCATCCAATAAGAATGATTTTATTTTGGACTTTAAGCAATTTTGCCAGTTTCTACTTCTTCTAAAGTTCTCTTCATAAGAGTAAAATGCAAATTTTTACCATCATTTAAGGATTAGTGAATGTGAAATCCTGGAACACAAAAGGTAAAACCTCTCAGGCTTCATGTAGTTTACTTTCTGAAACAGTTATTTATGTGACTATGTTGATCTTTCAGCAATTCATGCATGAAGTTGTCAAAAAAGCTATTTCCACTTCTCAGTAGTACAGTGAATTTTTTTGACATACATATTGGGAATAGACTGAACCTATGAACTCTTTGGAAAAGTTTTAGAGGGTTGAAAAATAGGGAAATTTTTCTAGGCCAGCAAACTGCTTAGCGTAACCTTCTCATAAACCAAGAGCTGCCAAAGCACACATTAATTTTGCTAGGTTTATTTCTTATCCATTTTCCCCTGTTTGCACTTTTGTACAATAAATCGCAATGTCAAAGCACGCTATATTTTACTGCTTTTAGCTTTTAGGCTAACTATATTTTTCTAGAAATGATAGGCACGTAATATTTTCTGATGAAATACAGCAAGCAACTATGGAGTAACTAACGATAAAGATGGTCCAAAATTCACTTTCCTTGTTGCCTGGAAATGTTATTTATAATGATACACTTCGTGCTAATGCCCAGCACACAAAGTGTACTCACTCAAGCAAAAAGCAAGGAGCACGTATTTAGGATTTCCCCAAAGTACAATCTTTTCTGGTAACATTGTAGAATTTCGCCTACAATACCTTTTCCGATAGTTAAAAAGAGCATTTCACTGAAAATTGTAGCTCCTGATGTATTTTCCAGTGACTTAGAGAAACTGGGCAAAGTAACTCAGTTATAATGGAATAATGAGGGATTTTCGATCAGCGACTTTTCAATAATCATACATAAAATTCTAGAGAAACTGAGTGATGCAGCTTTAATTGTTGGTGGTTTTGGACTGATATTGTCCTTTATTATATATGCCCACACAGTTCATCCAAAATGAGTCCCATATGAACCTGTTCTCAGTTGTTATTCTTTCTTTTTTTTCTTTACTGTTACTGTTTCTTTTTTTTCTTTTTTCTTTTTGTGATCCTAATGATCACAATGGTAGAAACAGAAAACGGATTAATCTGGAAGTGTTCAGTGTGACTCTACTGACCTATCAGTTTTCTAACAGAAAGATTTTTTTTTTTTCTTCCATGCAGCCTTGACTTTCTACCCAGGTCTTCTACTTTTGGATCATCAAGCATTTTATTTTTTACAGACGTGGCATTTTATTTCAGTATTATCTATGAGAAGAAAGGCAATCCTCATTTGCATAGAAGCCTAACTACTGCTTCTAACATAAAGTCCTTCTAGTGTGTTAGTAAGTGCGGGAAAAGCTGAATGAACGAACAATAAACACTGAAATAACATGCCCTAGTTTTCTTGAAAGACAGTTCTGCTATCTTGATTGAAAGTTAATATGAGGGATTTTTGTTCGCATGCTTTTTCCTTTAGGTAAATGTTAGTATCTGTCTTCTGTTTCCTCCTTTTCAAGTGAGAACCACATATTTTCTGGTCAGAAACAAGATAAAGGTCTCTGCTCAATCTACCTCTAGTATGCAGATTTCTTGGGAAAGCATTGTTCTTTAAATCCCTTTCTTGAATATTAAATCAACTTTTGTTATCATTGCTCTGCTAAAATTTTTGAATAAATTCAGCTTAATGGTGTTGGTCAGACTTTGAGTCACTCCTGAATTATTCAGTGACCTCATGGGTATTCTTCTCATCTACCAAGGCTAAAGTTAGCCCAAGTGAAAACAAACTCTTCACTGACAGTCACTAGCAATTGAGTGGACTAATGGATCTGACTCTGAATGTTTTTGTTAACAAGAATTGAGTGAACAGTCAAAAAAGCAATCATTGCAAGTGAACAACTCTGAGACATTGGCAGGATCAATACATATCACCACTATGCCAGCCAGCATAGTGCCTATAACCTGTCATTTTGATTTATTTTTCATACGCTTTCTCATGTATAGAATACAGAAATGTTGAGGATTTAATAAAGGCATATTAAAAATGCTTCAAATTCACCCTCTTACTTTCTCTTTCTAAACACTTCTTAAGTTCCTGGAAAAATCCCTTGGGTCTTCATGCAGAGCTTTTCTTCTGGCTAGTAAAACCAGACGTATTCTAGGGAAGTCTCTCTCAATTTTAACAGCCATTTCTGCTTATCGGCCAAAAAAATCTTCTCTTGCCTATTTATGTTTCTTCTTGCTTCTCTTCCAAAGATGCTTGTATTTCCTGAGACAGATGCACCTAAGGAAAGCAGCCAAGCTGCTATTCATTTTCACCCCCTCCTTTCAGTTCTACAAGTTCACACTAACACTGTATGAGCCATTTGTCTTAACCCTGGAGGACAGCAAGTGGACCCATTCATATCTCTTAAAAGAGAATGTTTACACTTGAAACAGTCTTGTCGTCCATCCCAATGGTGAGCTGAGAAAATTGGAATGGCTGTATATGTAGTTATCACTGGCGCTATTCTATACTATCTTTACATAAGAGATATGCGTAAGGCTGTTTTCATTTAAACTCATCCTTAAAACATTTCTGTAACGATGTTTTCCAACATGTCCCTTACTTTTTATATATTGCATATAAATAATTGCAATAAACCTATGTATTTCAAGGTACTTCGAACAAGACTACAGAGAATGAGGCAAGAAAAACCCTCTCTGCTACCTTTCCATCACTTCTATGAAAAATCTCAGACAGAAAGGTTTTCTGAAAGCATAACTGCAACACACATATTTTAATGGCAATCTTCTCTCACTGTCCCACAGTCTTTGAGCACTTTCCAATGGTCCCCTGCCTGCTTTATTTAATCAATTCTGATCACTTTCAGTCCGGGGCTCTGTATTAAGAGATGTCCCTTTCAATTAAAAAAAAAAAACAACAAACACTTAATTTTCCTGTTTCCAGTAACAGAATACGGACACCTAAGCTTGCCCCTCTGTGGGTACCCATGCCAGCAGAACTCAGTAATTTTTTTGTGTGGAGCAATACGATGTCCCACAAAAACAAGAAAAATGCATGAGCACAGCTGAATCTACATAAACTTTAGATCAAAAGAAGTCCTTGTGAAAATGCTGTTATGCTAATTGCCTGACTCAGTATGATATCATGTCAAAATGTAATCATCCAAATTCATCACCAGATCCAAATGTGTCACCAGCTGCATATATCAGCAATTGAGTTACATGAGCCATTCATTTGGTCCAGTATGTAATTTATCTAGTATCTATGTGCTCTATATAAAACTAATTTCTTCCTAGGTCAGGACACTGCTGCAATGTTGATTAATGCTTTTGTCATTTCACATATTGATTATTGTAATTCACTACTTATTAGTTCCCTCATCGCACGTTGCACAGGCTCGAGCTTATGAAAAATGCTGCTGCATGTATCCCAGTCAAATTATAAAAGTTTAATAACATCATTCTGGTTTTAATGAAACTTCACTGCCTCACTGCTCATCCATGGAAAAAGTATGGTGTTCACAATTGTCATCGTAACGTGTAACCTTTCTAAACATGTGCTGACTTATTGCAGTGAGTGACCTTTCTCTTTTGTCATGTACTAGTTTCTCACCTGATAACTTACCTGGAGATTGCTGACAGCAGTCAGGCAGTAAACAAAAACTTGGCTTGTTTCTTTTTGAGTCTCTTACGCAACTGATCTGCTTTCCTTTCATATTGCCTTGTTTTGTCACCAACTTTAACTATGACCTCTGAATTATTCTTTTCCAGGGGAAAGGAGAATTGTAAAGAAGATTGATCATAGTTTTTGCTAGTTGTTTATTAACTTTAGGTGATCCCACTCAACTTAGACTTACAATCTGCTAGAAAGAATCTTCTCTGTTTAACGACACACTTGCCTCTGAAAGCTATGCTAAAAATCTTACATTTTCCCCCCAAAAGCTGAAAACTAATCCATCCAATACATTTGAAAGGAACTCAGGAAATGAGTCCATTTAAATACCCAAAGTTTTCCAGTACTAGGTTTTATTTTAAGGTTCACATTTTCCTTGAGAAAGAAATGAACAGCTCATCTTGGCTATTTGGTCCAGTGGAAAGAGTACATAAACAGACAGGCAGAAGATGAACAAATAAAGCACAGTCTATTTTATTAGAGTTCTTGAAAAGAAATCCAAAGAAACTTGACTTTCAATAACAGGTAAAATAGGTTTACTATTAATAAAGGGGACAGTTTAAGAAAGTCAGATCTTTAATGAAAAGTGTTTTTCTGTGAAGTCTACGTTCTGTATGTTTATGTTACATGACATTTCATAGTATTTGAAGAAACTTTAAATTTAGGGAAAAACAGAGTGCAGCAAATACACAGTGTATGTTACTGTTCTCCATAGCTCACACGAGGTGTTACAGAAAAATAAGATTCCTGGGCATAAGTAATTCTTTAGCCAAAACTTTATGAGACAGTGTTTGAATGTTATCATTTCATGCCGTTAGCATATTTTTTATTTAACTGAGCAATAATGATCAAGTGTTGGCACTTCCTGATGATTAGCAATCAAAAGAAAGAAGATGATGGCCTCAGGTTCAGCTGCTGTTAATCCCTAAATTATGTCTGAATCAAGTCTGGTTTCATTATTCTAATATGAATTCCCTTTTCTTCCTGCAGTTAAGTGTGGATTGACAACAGTGAAGATTAAAACCTCCTTTTTTATCCAGGGACTTATTTTCCAACCACCACATGGTGGTGTGGCTCAAGACCAGAAGCAGGCTGATACAAACTTGTCGGAAGTAGCCCAGGAGATGTTGTTCTGCAGTTAACAGGGGACGTGTTTTGGAGCATGTTCTGGAGTGCCCTTTATGGGACAGACATCAGTTGCCCTAATCCCAGAGTGCAAATGACGGTGTTGCTATGAATTTAATACCAGCCCAGACATCAAGTATGATCTCCCAAAGAACAGTATGAAAACCAATCAATACCGAGTAAGAAACAGGATTGTACTTGAGAATGAAAAGCCCTGTTAATATCCCAAATCTCTTTTTGCAAAGTTGATATAGTTACTTTGGACTATTTTTTGCCAGGATTTACAAAGAAACTGCAACATAGACAAGTGTTTCAGGTAAGGGAAATGGGAAAAATTATATATTTTATTCAGTCCTCATCACAGATTTCAGTCTTCTTTTCAATTAACAGAGCACTGAACCTGGGAAATGGGGTGCCCATTATACCCGTAGAACAGTATGTAGCAGTCTAGCAATATTGGCAAAAGTAAAACACATCTCAAACAGTAGTGTAGGCTTAATAGTAATGTTTATCTTGAAGACCAACCAGAAAGAATCAATATCCTGTAGTAATTGCTTCCACCATGTATAAAGAGGAAGTAGAAAAGTTAGGTTATCCAGTAAGGAAAGCTGAGGCTGAGCGAGGGTACTCTGGCAATCGTAGGAGGGTAGCTGCCGACATGGTCTTTTGATATCATCATAGGTGTAAATCAACATTCTTGGCAAATTCAGACAGACAGTAGAGTAATAGAGTTGGAACGAAGATGAGAAGTAAGCAACTGAAATCTTTATGCAGTTTTCACACCAGCACCACTTTTACATAACCTGAACTACTTCCAGAAGACCCATCCCTGTGCGTGGAGAGGGCCTGATGAGTTTCCCCTTTCACTAAATTGATGTGGTCAGGAAGATCTTCGTGGAACATTATCATTGAAACAACAGGAGAGCACTCACTAAGACATCATGTTCTTACTGTAAAGATTTTTTTTTGACAGTGTAAAACTGCGTGTTGCCATTTTGAAATGTTTCCCAAACATTCTGTAAAATGGAGCCTTTCAAAATGCCTTTCAGATTATAAATTCAATAAAATAGTTTCAACTTGATAATAACAAACATTGCTGACTCACCAAATGTTCTTTTAGTAATAATTTCATTTTCTGGGAAATGCTAAAATTTCAGCTTTGCAGCAAAAGCAGATACATAAATCACAGGAAATTAAAATGCAAAATCTCACCTACCTCTGTTTAACCTAATGTTCTTCTTAAGATGAATGCTGATGAAATATGTGCTTTGCAAAAATCTTTAAAGTCTGTCACTAAAAGTGTTTAAAACAAAATGTATTTTGACAGGCTTAATAGATATGCACAGTCACCTGAAACAGTAAATTAAGTTATAGTTAACTCTAACCCCATTCTTGGGGGGAAAAAAGCAGTAGGAAATAAAACATGGTAAAGGCTAAAATCTGTACGAGAAAATAAAAGCTCTGTACATTTTTAGTTTAAATATCTTCTGGTGGTTTGTTTTTTGGTTTTTTTTAAGTAACCTTCAATGCAGGGAAAACAGTACTCTTGAAAAATGTGTAAATACATAGCACGTGTTCAGGAAACTCAGCTACAGTCTGAACAATCAAAAGAACATAAAAAGCATACTTTGTTTTGCAGAAAATTATCAGTCTCAGAAGTGATGATTTGAAGCACTGTAAACCTTAGAAGTAGAAGCAATATGATTGTAACTTGGCTGTATTCAGATAATTCAGTTAGATATAAATTTAAAACTATGAAGTAGTGTATGCTATTTGCTTAAATAGTTAAAGTGTGAAAATTGCTTCTGAAAAATATGTCTACACTGTATCTGAAAACTAGCATCAATTAATACTTAACTGATCACAGCTATGTTCTTCATTGTTCTCATACAATTTTTGCATTATTTTTTTAATATTAATGTACTAATAAGAAATTTCTCCCCCAAAAAATATCCAGCAGCAAAACTGGGCCAAGACATAATGTGCAGACTTTGATCTAAAGGTGAACTGCCAAAAATACAAATCCATGTTGAAGGTTTTGCCTGTCTGTACCAGCAACAATACTGTTGGAAAATTCAGTAGCAATTAGACAAAATTTAATGTTTATAAATGTAGATTTCTACGCCATTGTATAAACATACTGTGTGATATGACTTACTGGATGCAAAGGATGAAATTCAGGAACTTTCATTGTTCAAAACCAGATTTACCACAATACTAAAGAGGAGGATGGGTAACTGTTAGTAACAGCTTGTGCCACTCACAGCAACTAACACAAACAGAAACACGATCATAGATCACAGACCAGTGCTTTATACACACCCAAAATTTACTCCACATGGATGCATTGCTGTACCACAACAACCATAAATATCAGCTAGACTCATTTTTACTGCCTTGGCTAAGAGAATGATGACTTGTGATAGAAATCCATTAACAAAACCATCACAAATTTGCATACTTTGCTCTCTGTACTGCAGGCATCCAGGTACTCTAGGGCTACACACAGGTAATTAGCTCTGTGGTTTTAACCTTGGTCTACAGATCCCTGCAAGTCCCTGTACTGCTTTGAAAAGCACCCATGAAAGGAGCCAAGAAAAGCAGGCATCTCTGAGTAGTATAGGAAATCTTCTTAGAAGGCAACAAATCCACAGATCTCAAGCACTGCAGGCAGAGAAATGATGTACAGGATCTAGCCATACAGTCACTGGCTGTACTCCATAAAAGACACAGCCAAACTGGGATATCCGATGTATTAAAGATGTGGCACTCTGGAAGGCTGCCATGAAATGGTTTCTCTAATCTGTGGAAGCAAGTACCTGTGGAAAGAGGAATCTGAAATAAAATTAATTCAGGCACTACCATTTCGGAAACAGAATTTGACTGTATTAGGTGGGAGGTTTTGAGATGGAGGAAAAGCACAGGCACAGTCACTTAAGCATGGTGAGTACTGGTGTAAGGTCAGTACAGATATATTTGAATTAAACAGGAGATACTAGCTTTTAGTATTGGACCACTGCTCACTTTCCAAAAAAAACTGATTTGTTATAGAGCACACTGAACTCAGGCACTGCATATCACAGCTGGCTCATTTAGACCCTAGAAGTGTTAATCACAGAAGATAGGTCATAATTTGGGAATGACTCATTGCTGCAACTATTTTTAGCATAGCTCTTTTTATTTACAAGCAAATATGTTATCAGAAAGCCTCTACCAACAGAGCAGATTCAACTCAGAGCACTCCAGCAAACTCCAAGGCTGTATGACTGTACACGGGGTGTCACAGTGCGGCTCACAGCCATTCAGCAAAACACAAAGCCTCGGTGTTAAAGCCTACTGCTTCTTGGTGTGACCACAACGGTTAAAACAGGACATGCTTTGAGTCTATGATGGCAGCAGTTGCTCCGTTTGGCACCGTTAGCTTCATATCTGTCCTAGAAATTTTCAGGTTCTGGCTGTTTTCATGTCACAGCCTCACTCTATGATAGTTCCTTCACACAAAAGTACTAATATTTTGGGATTTTAGGTACTCTGTTAAGTAGTCAAGTAGCTAGTAAGGTAAATAGTTTTTTCTCAGAGAAAGCTTGCTAAGCATTGCTGTCTTTCCCGTAACAAAATTCAAAACAAGCTCAAAAGGCAGACTATTCTGTTCCCTCTCTCAATGTCTTGCACTACTGCTGTCCTGCCTGCTCTCCTTTACAGGATCCAGCTTGTCACATTTTGAGTGTAATGGACTATAAAGGAATAAAAACCACTGTAATTTTGCCCTTTGAGTGATTTTTGACAGTTGTTTTATCTCTCAGAATCTCACTTCTGTCTGCAGAATGGGGGTAATGGGTTAATTTGCTTTGCAAAGAAAAAAAATAGTGGGATCTAGTATGGAGAGTTTGTATAAAAGTGAGTAAGCAGTCTGATATGGTTCCTGTGAAGCTGCCAGCAGCTTTTCATTATTATATTTTCTCTCTAAAGCACAGTTAAGCATTTTCGTTGCCATTAGTTACTCTTTAAATACAAGGTCCAGGCCAAACTAATGGTCTCACGTACCCCACAGATCAGTCAGTGTGAATCTGCTGAAGTTATTAATGACATTACACCAAAGCTCAAATGATGGAGAGAAAACGAGATTCATGCCCTTAATGTTAAAGGTGACCTTTGCTATGCATGCACACTATGAAAATCTACAGCCCACAGGCAATTTGATTTTCTGCCTGAAAATTACTGTAGAGACTTCAGTATCTGCGAATCAGCCTCCTTTACTTTTCCTTTTTAAAATATTAGTATGAAGGGCAGAGGGAAGATATTAAAAATCAAATCAGGACTGAATTAAGAATCTGGTATTAATAGTCTTTTAACTTTAGAAACAAGGCACAGTTCAGAGTTACGGGAGTAGTTTGTGCAAGTTTGGTGGTTTCTGATGGCGCAGAATCTGCTGACTGCATTTTCCATCTCATTAACCTGAGGTTCCCTAGAGGGAGAGAGAGTCTCTGGCGCTCAGGAAGTGTCAGGCACAGCTAGATCTGTCATTTGTTTGCCTTGTGAGAAAGCAAAAGAATTGCTTCAGTTTGACAGGTGCCTCCTCCTGCACCGCCCATGGCATGTCCCCAGCAGATACTACCATCCCCTCTCTAGGGTGTGTGGCTGGACACATGTAGGAGGATCTTCCCCTTCGCAGATACACATGAGGGAAAGAGACAGCTTGGGAGGTGGGAAAACGAGCTAGAAGAAACACCTTTGTGGCCCGTGAAAAAAAAACAGAAGAAATGAAGAGGAGACTAAGCATTTCCCCTCCCTCACCCTCTGTTGACCTGTACGGAACTGGTCACACCATGCAGAGGACCACAATGCTTCCTTTGTGGCTGAATCTCTAGAGACATAAATAGGAGCACACACAAGAGAGTAACACAAAACTAAAGCACAGGCACCCACATGCACTTGCTGGTGCAAAAGCCTGTTTCAGCGCAGGGTATAAGAAACAGGCTTGGATGGAAGTCAGATACTCTCCAAGGACTGCTCAGGAGCAGATGCAGGCGGCAGCATGGACTGGTCAGGAAGGCAGCTCTTTGACGGCTGGTAGGTTACAGAAGCTCATCGGGGTGCACTTGAAGGGAAACCAGGCAGGTCAGCCGCTGCAGTCACTGCGAGATGGGGCTGCTCAGCACTTCAGAGAAGATTGTTAATGCAACTGCCTACAACAGATTTTAGGAGCCTAACTTGCAGGCACCCAGGTTTGAAATGCACATGTTTATAGGGACCTATTTATCATCTTTCCTACATTATGCAAACTATTGATTTTTTTTCAAAACTAGTTGTCAGAGAGCATCCAGAAAAATATAAAATGCCTCTATGCTCTCATTATGCTGTAATTCAAATGATTTATTCAAACTAGAGCTGCCGAGCATGGCTCAATGACTGAAATGCTAGAACATAAGTCCCCAAAACCACTCTTGCTTACCCTTATTCGTATTTTGAGTTCATGATCAAGGGCAAATCTCACAAACTCTGCTCAAATCTGTACCACTGAGACATAGTTCAAACTGCATTCAGAATAAGTAAAATGCATCAGAAAATAATTAAAATGTTTCTGGTGTGACAGAGTCAAGGCTTGAAGTGCTTAGAGAAGAGCAAAGAAAGGAAACTGAGAATGCGCTGAATTGCAAAACTCTAGATTCTTCCTACGAGAAAAAGATACAGAGAGAGAAGATGGAGATGACAGGGAGCACAAGGAGCCTAACTGCAAGAAACCTTTGGCAGCTTGGGGTAAAATACTGAGAAGTGGCAAATTGTTACACAGAAGTTGTTGCTCACAAAGAAGGCATGAAGACTGTCCAAATCAGTGAAAAGTGAGATCAAAATTGGAAGGGGGACAGCAAGGTCAGGTTCAGGAAAAGCAGATGCCAAAGTTCAGAAGGCAGAAGGTAAAGTTCTGATAAGTTGGACTGAAGGCTTGCAACGTAGAGCCTCAGAGGAAAAGAAGAAAGCTGAATTAGGTGAGGGGAGAGATGATATGGCAGTTTTGATAAATTATCAGAACTGTAACAGATGAAATAATAGAATGGAAATTACCTAGCTTGTTCATCTTACTGAGGAGTAAATGGAGAAATTTAACAACAGTCTAGCAGTGCGTGGAAAGGAGGGGGGGTCTAAGGGGGTCTAATTTAACACTCTGCTATTAAGCCTGAGTGACTGGGAGCACAGTGGAGTTATCTCACCGTGATGAAGATTGGAGAGAAGGGAGAGACAGAAAGGAAGTTAATGAATATAATGTTTGTATAAAGTTCTTTTTATGTATGTATAGGAATAATTAATAAAACTAGGAATAAAGGCTTATTTTAGCTTCCCATACCCCATACCTGTCAAGCATAGACCATACACAGCATAATGAACAGCACAGTGCTATCTGTTCTCAATGAGCAAGGGCGGGGATAATTCATTTTCATGTCATGTATCACTCGCAGCTGTCTGCTGTGATTGCAAAAGTCAAATTACCCCATCCTTCATTCACACTAAGCCAAATTTGTTTGGGAAGTGGGAGACAGAAAGTGGGTGTGTTAATAGTAGGTAATTTGCTGCCTGAATATATCCATGAGGTCAAAATGGGAACATTAACAGTCCTGCATGGTAGCTAGGGCTATTGAAGGTACAGAGAAAATTCTCTTGTACCACTTATTCAAAGCATAACACGTGAGCTTAACTTTGTCACATTATAGAGTTCTATAACTTGTAATTTTCTGAGCATTTTTTCCTCCTTCTGATAACATAGTATATCCCTAAGCAAGCATCTGAAAGGGTCTTATTCCTGAAGAAAATTAATACGTAAGACAGATATATTAAAAATCAAAGAAAAATTAGCCACTCATACTATTTGGTTAATGGTCTCTCCTGTACTCTCCTGCGTTCTGGAGACTACAGAATGTTGTCCAAAGTCTAGGTAGGGTGATAAACCTTTTGCTGCCTTTTGTTGTATACAGAATTTGACAAACTAAAATAAAATTTTAAAAAATTTAAAAGTCTTCGATTATTCCTTTAGTTTTGGAGAAAATTCACTGATGGTGAAATATCTCTCTACTATTTCAGGTCTGGCTACTGTTACAGTAATCAAAAATGTGATCTTTTTATCACAGTATACACGTAACTGTGTAGTGGAAGGGTTTAAGTGTGCAGGATAATTCTTCAGAAAAAAGATAGAAAGATCATTTTTTCAGTTCTGCTGTTTTCAAGATTATTTTTCAACTTGAAGTTTTACTTTGTCATGTTTTACTACAGACAAGGTCTGAGCACCTTGCTGCTACGTTTGTTACCGTAAGGTTGGTGACAAAGTTTTTCTGTAGAATAACCTAGAAAATGTAGAAAACTGCCATGCCTTGGTGCCCTTTTCAAGATCTCCTCATAAAGGCTACTAAACTGCAGTTAGACAGAATAATGGCTGAGTCCAGTGCATTTTCTTGCTTGAATATTGTAAACAGTATTGGTATTACTGCTCATTTAAAGGAACCTGGAACATCATTACTTCCCTTCAGGCTCCTGACTCCAAGATATAACTTAACTTCAGGCCAAGACACAAAGGATGTTTCAACCTACAGAGAGACCTTGCTTTAGGTCCATCCCATTCTGCCGTTATCTAGTGAAGCAGCTACAACCTGTCCTGCAAAGACACTACCTGAGATTCAGCCCAAGTCCTGTTGGTGCTATTAATTTGGTTCTGTATTTCCAGGGCCTGGAAATAAAGGATGAAGGATGTTTGAAAGATGCTTTAGAGTCTTACTTGGTGAACTGCTCCAGTAGCATTTCAGACACAGTTCTGTCTTTTAAAACTTTTCTCTGTCTTCCTAAATATGTATTGATAGAGGGGATTGTAAGAAATGTGAAACTATAACAAAAAGCCTTAATATTTTCTAGTTTTTAGTAGTCTTTAGTACTGTAACTTGTATTTCTGCATGCATAGTGATCTAACAATATAACTGTTACACT
>Ga0065711_1043503_pt1 | contig 14696 bp, 10 predicted proteins | sample Hoacrofraction12_FD_59098 | JGI IMG/M metagenome (GOLD analysis project Ga0065711, IMG submission 59098) | Hoatzin crop microbial communities from Cojedes, Venezuela - Epithelial fraction 12 v2 (version 2) | ecosystem: Host-associated > Birds > Digestive system > Esophagus > Crop | place... | reverse complement strand
TCTGAACATGAGGAAGAACTTCTTCCCTCTGAGGGTGACGGAGCACTGGAACAGGCTGCCCAGGGAGGTTGTGGAGTCTCCTTCTCTGGAGATATTCAAGACCCACCTGGACAAGGTCCTGTGCAGCCTCCTGTAGGTGACCCTGCTTCGGCAGGAGGGTTGGACTAGATGACCCACAGAGGTCCCTTCCAACCCCTACCATTCTGTGATTATAGAAACCTGCAACTTTGAAAGTGCAGTAAATGGAAGTAAAATAAGAATTAATTTCCTACTAGCTATCATTTTGTATAGTTTTTCTACATTAGAATATCATTATTTTGTATTGGAACCATAATGTCAAAGTGTGACTTATTCTATTTGAGGTCTTGAAAAACAAAGCCATTACTGTTGTTTCTAACGGAAGTCAGTATTTCAAAAAAAAAGAAAATGTAAGTTTTTCAAAATAAAAATTGGGAAACTTCTGTTCTAGACATACAAGCTTACTTTACGTGAAATGATTAGCTAAGCAAATGAAAAAAAACTACAGAGCCTTGTATAATGTAGACTTTGATGATCCAAAAATGTTTGGGGTTGTTTTGTGTCTTTCACAATTTTTAGCTTTGTGTTGGCCGAGTTCTGTCACTTCAAAATTGTAATGCACTTGGGTGTCAGAAATGAGATCTAAGTACAATACAAACACTGAAACCCAAGTTTTTATTATTAAAACTGCAGTTCAGTTGTTAAGTAAGTCAAAAGATGCCACAGTTTCGTATTTGATGCTTCCCAGGGACCTGTAGCTGTGCCCATGCCCTGGTTAGGAATTCCCCCAGCCTGACAAGAGCAGCCCAGCTCACATTCATTCCACATCTGAATCGGAAAACAAAATGTTTTTCTTCAGGGCTCAGCTGAGTAAATATTGCCAGGACATGCCCAGCATACACCATTTGGCTTGGGCCGTGCCGGAGTGAAGTGATCCCCTACCTTCTTTTAAGGAGCAGATAGGGAAGGGCCTCGTGTTTCCTTTTACATCACAATTCAGTGGGCAGATCAGTCACTCGGGACACCGGAGTCAGGCTTGATGCCTTCCTAAGCGTGAGCAAAACAGTCTGCAGCTACCTAATTGCCGGGATATATTCTAGGCACTAATTGCTCTTTGTGCCTCTTTTTGAAGCTCTGCTATCATGCAGAAAAGAACGCAGAATCAATAGGCTATAGAAACTGAAAAGTTGAGCAACGTCTTCAGCCTGATATTAGGGGTAACAATTAGGTTTTTCCTTTGGGAAAAGAGAGTCTGGGTCTCCAGTGCTCGCTGCCAGAAATGTTCTTATAGTTTACTGAGCGTCTACTGTGAAATGTAGGAACACTACCGTCCCTAGAACACCGCCTCCCGGCTAGACGCCCTCCTGCAAGGCAAAAGCCTGTCTTAAGCAAAGACAGGGAGGTTCAGGCCTCCACAGCTGAAACCAATTACACAAAAAATCAAAACCAAAATTCTTCGTATCAAGAAATACAAAACTGGACTGTTGATGAAAGGTCAGACATGATTTCTGACTTTCCAATGAATACGAACCAGCAAAGCAGCAGACTGAAATTGGTGGTGCTGTCAATGTGATTTCAAGTTGCAGTTTGGTATGAGAGAGTCTAATGCTTTGACCCCGCACGCTTCTCTGCCTTTGCTTGTTCTGTGTGTGCTGGAACCATTGTGGCTGAGGGGATTCTAAGTGGATAATTCCAGGCTCTTCAGACCAGTTTTTGGCTGAGACCTGTTTCTGAGGAGTGCTTCTGGTAAACACCTCACCACAGAAGCGGATTCTCCTGGTTTCCCCCGAGCAGGCGCAGAGGCAGTGCAGATTGCTGGCAGCACCAGTACCAGCACTGTCATGCTTCCCTTCTGTTGCCCTTGATCCCTGAGCAGTAGGAGCACTGAGGTTGACTTACACCTGTTTTATCTTTATTCTTGCAGGGGACGACTGCTGTGTAATTTATAGAATTAACACATTTCAATTAGTTTCTGATTACCCACTGCTAAACTACAGCAATGGCAGAATATCACTGCCTAAAACTGTGTACTGCCTTGCATAGTAGAAACTGAAACGAGCTCTTCCTCCGGTAAATCTCCGTTGCTGATTAACTCTGGATCCTGAGAAGAATCCAAGGCTCTTAGGGCAAAACAGGTGTTTCTTTTCAGATCCAAGAGGAACCTTTATTCTGTTATTTTTGACATCAAACTTGGCTTCAGGGAAAAACAAAGTCCTTTATTAGTAAATACAGGTTTTGAGTAGTGACATATTATTTCATTCATAGCTCCTTTGCATGAATCTGCACCTCTCCTACTGCATGATTAATTTCTTCATAAATCCAGCTCATTATCAATGCAGAGTGTCGAAATTGAGACTGTGCAGAGGCAGTGGACATTTACTAGCTAGCGTGCCAGCTTATTTAAGATAGAAAAGTGCACTAAAACATTTATTATATTAATAGCTCCTTTGCTGATTTGTACAAGATTCTTCTCCCCAACAACTCCTTGGCAGTTTCTGTTTTCCTTGAGAAGACTGAAAATAAGCAAAATAATCCCCATATAATTCAAAGCCCGAAGACAGTGTATGCCACTGCAGCGAAGTAAAAGAAGAAAGCGTAAGAATGGACAAAGAGACTTGAGGCATGAGTCTGTCCGACCAAGTAGCCCATCTCCAGCAACGGTCAGTACAGAAAAGGGTAAGAACATGGCACAAATACATTTATACATTTCCAGAGTACTCTGGTAGCATTCAGCAGTTTGCAGTTCAGTGACTTTCTATGTGTCTGTGTATTTAATAGCTCTTGAAGTTTTCTGTCTTCACTACAGTTGTGCAAAGAAGCATCTCCTTTTATTTAGTCTGAACTTGTCACCTGCTGCTTTCATTTAACATCTCCTAGTGTTTGTAGTAGAAGAGACAGCAGACATTCGTTTCCTACTTATCTTCACCATAAGGCGTATGTTCTTATGGGTCTCCATTCTATCTTCCCTCAGTATGCTCTTCCCTAAGTATCTTTATATGCAGGGTATGTTTAATCACTTCTTGTGTGGACTCCCACCCATACCTTTGGTCGTTGTTCTGTTCCTTACTTGTATCTTTTTTTAGTTATACTATATTTTTAGAAATGAGTTTAGACCTGCATACATTAGCGAAGAGTTTGTCATGTATTCTTTTTTTTCTCCTAATGGCTCCTAATAATCAATTTACAGTTGACAATTCTGAGCGTTTAGCTACACAGTTTCCTAGAATGAAGAGAAATGGAGGAGCAGGTACAGCTTATTTCAAGAATCTTAGTATATAAGGTCTAATAAGGTGTTTTTAAAGTTCTCTGGATTAGCTGCAAAGTCAGCAGTGGGAAGCCTGACCTGTACCAGTATCGTACATCTCAGGATGCTCTGTATAACTCCATGGTCTTCCTGAGCCCTAACATGAGTCAAAGTTTCCTTGTGATTCCATGACAGATAACTCCATTGCCATACGATAGCTGAACAAGCAAGAGGTACCAAATTGACTCATCATCATGCAAATAAAAAAGGTTGTCTCTGGAAATTATATGATCCACATGGCGTTGCGGTTCATCCTCCAGGCCTTCACACGATTTCCTTGTGCAATAAAGAATTTGGCCATTATGCCTTTGTTACATCCTGAGCTGCTAAATGCAACAGTAAATGACAGCTTTTATACTCCAGTAGGTGGAAGGTCCAGATCTTTAGGAGATGCTTTTTTGACTTCATGGACTTAACCCATCCATGTCTACGCTCTGTTACTTCTGATCTTAGAGGGAGATAAGACACACTGGAGAAAGAGTCTGAAGAACAGGATGTATCCAATAAAGACAAGCCCGAAGTTCAAGACTTAGGAAAGAATAATAAAATATACAGCTCTCATACCTCTTGTATCTTCCATGATTAACTGGCAGACTACATCTGCCAAGCTTCATTCCTTCATTCCCATGTCTTCACTCCCACAGTGTAAGGACTAACTAGCTAGCCAAAAGGGGAGAAAAGAGTCTTTCACAGTACTCTGTTTTGGTTTATGGAGTCCCACAGGCTCTCGAAGGCGTTCTCCAATCACTACTCCTTCTCTGTCCTCAGAGGCTGGTTGTGAAAACGGGTTTTCTAGTCCTGTGTGAGAGTTCTCGGTGGTACAAAGCTTCAAGTGCCAGAATGGATGTTCAGTGGCAACTCCATTTAAAAACCTCAAGGATTTCACTGATACATGAAAATGAGCAGTCAGCAGTCACATTTATTGATTTAGTCACTCAGATCAATTGATTTTTTACTACAAAGGTTTCCATTCTTTGTAAGCGACTGTTTTTTTCCATAACACGGTATGGCCGCACAGCAGCTGCTGCCAGCAGGGAGGTGACAGTTCAGGTTTGGGCCCCTGGGCTATTTGGTACTATGGCACGAGATACTGGCTAAAAATTCCTGCCATAAAGATCAATTGTCAGGGCCCCGAAGGCCACCCCTGCCTGTGGCCCAGGACCCCATTTCAGCTCAGTCCCAGGGCCACCAGCCCCTGCCCCAGAGATGCGAGTCACAACCAAGTACCCAGCGTGGCCTGTCCGGTGACAGCTGTTGCGGAGGAACAAGGCACAAACCAACATGACAGTAAAACATTACTTGTGCCAAGCCACAGGTAACAGGAAGAAGTATTCTCAGACCCCGTCTCTGTGCTCGTTAGTATTTTTCCGCATCATCCTAATAATGACCCCTCATGTCATGGGTGCCAAACCAGCAGGGAACTGGGAAAGCACAACACTTTCTGAAAATCATGGCTCTGGGACAACCAAGATGTGTTCAAATAATTATTTCTAGAGTAAAAGTGCCATCAAAGATGATCTGTAAGTTACTCATGGTACTGGCCTGTGTAACAGCATCATCCGTTAGCCCGCTCTGTCCTTTCGTCCTTTCACCTTCCCTCCTTTTGGTTTTTACTCTCTTTTTGTGTCTTCTCTTGAGGACTTTCCCATACGCAGAAGCACAAGCATAGCAGCACACATCAGCGCACATGAGCTGAAACACCTGCGTGGGCTGTGCGTGTGTTCACCCCACATTCATGCAGGTTTGTAGCCTACGTGTCAAAGCATGTCTGTCCAGCAGACCACGCCAGGGGGGTCTGGGGGTGCCGGGAGCCACTTTGGGGTCATAGCGCAGAGCAGAGTATCCACAGCTGGTGGTGGGATTCCAGGGAGCTTGAGAGCGCCTGGGAAGGTGGGATTCAAGCTCCCAGGGTCCTTCCTCCAAGACCCCTGACTCGCTCGCACAATGCTCTGCCGAGTTGCTGTTGAAACACCCCCAGCCAGCACCCCTGCCCCGGCAGGGCTGCTGCTGCCTGGTGGCAGGGTCGGCCGGGCGATCCGTTCCCGGCACCGGGGCAGCGCCTGGGGCCCGTGGGCGCAGCTCAGGGTGGCGAGCCAATGTTGGACCCCCTCCGGCTGCAGGCGGGCAGCGAGGGCGGGTGCTCGGGCTCCGAAGGCACCGGCACCACCGCTGCTGGGATCCGGCAGCGCTGGGGCAGAACCAAGTCAGTCGCAAACTGGTTTCATCTTTTTGCCACAGGGAAGAAAACGTGCTGATAGGCATCAGTTTGGTTGTGGTTAGGGTGGTTGTGAACCACAGATGTTGCTTGGCAGGAAAAAATCTCCACATCTATGACCAGTCTTTCCTCAACGAGCTTTGCAGCAATGGCAGAACCCTTACCACGCCTTGACAAAAGACCTCTTTTTTGCCTGTGTAAACTATTTCCCTGAACTGCAGAAGCTAAAAAAGAGCTCTTTCAATGCCATACGTTGGATCTATGTGAGGCACTGGATGGACATCTGCAGGCCCGAGGGATGCCACCCGCATGCAGAGAAGCGAGGCGGGCCGTGCGGAGAGCTCTGGAAGGCAGGGCTGTCCCTGCGGATGGATGGGGGGGGACCTGTGGCCAGCTAAACTGTGTGAACTGCCGAGTGCCCATCAACACACCCGCGACAGCACGGAGCACCGCACGGAGAGGAAAACACGTACGGCAGCACAGACAGACGTGGGCAACTGCCCGTGAGCAGACCCCCTCCCACCACCGCTGTGCCAAGGCCACTCCTCCCAGGGCACAGAGGGAATGACCACAGGACTCTGCTCCAGCATTTTTTGCAGTGCAGCTATGTGGACTTGGGGCATGATTTTTTCATGCTTTTTACCGGTACAGCTATTACAGCAAAACATTGCAGGTAAATTAACAGCTCTTTAGCCTTCTTAATGGGCTAATTGTTTTTCTATTCTACAAACACTGGCTCTGACACTGAAAGATACCAGAAATATTGGAATAACTTTATTTGTCCTTCCTTGTGCACTGTCACCCAAGCAGAATTTAGGGTTCAGGTACAGGTAGAGGTATGTGCAGAAATGACAGAAACACCAAGGCAGAGACATACACGCATACGTGTCTTTGACCTATAAAAATGTTACTTGTAGGACATGGAAGAAATCAGTGTACTGGAGACACAATGAGCTAGTAAGAGCTTTTCTCTCATTAAGAAGCGAGCTTATTTGCATGCTAATGAACCAGCTAGTTCTTCCAGCTCATTGACGTTTCAGTGACATGCTCAGATGCCATCTATGGAAACCATGTGCAAAGCATAATTGAAGCCAGTTCTTGCTTGGAGTTGGATAAACACTGGGGGAAATACAACAAGGTGAGAAAAGCAATCATGTCAAAGTAGGTGGCGGATGGTGCTGCTCATGCAGCCCCTTGCCCGGGCTATAGCCACCTGCTCGAATCCTGCTTACAACCAGCTGTCCTCATTCTAGTCCTACCTTGCCAGTAAGCACAGCTGAGGGTTTCTTTGGCCCTGTCTTCCAGCAGCCCTAACGCTTGGTCTGTGCAGGATTGCCTTGCCTTGCCTATTTTAGAATTAGACATAAAAAAAGGCTCTTTGGCAAAAGACTCTTCTAGAAAGCACAGTGCCATTAGGATTTATGTGAAGGTCTACCTGTGAGCAAACCATTTCCAGTCTACACAAATCTTTAAGACTGTCCACCACTGTTTCTCACTCCCTCATCCACGCTGCATAAACCCACCAGAAGTAATAAACTCCTCCGTGGACTCCATAATGTGTAACATCTTTCCCTGCCGTGGTGCCAGCATTGTGCAGGTTTGCTTTAAAACATGGTGCTAAGTGCTTGTGGAACAGAAACTTCTCCAAAACCAGTTCACCCTCTGTTGCAAGAAAGGTTGAGCTAAATACCCAACCAGAGACCTCAGCGCACGCCAGTCCCGCACCGAAACAACAGCTCGCAGACTCGGTGTTCTCCGTGTCTTTGTTACTGCTGTCCCTTGCTGTTTCCAGGAGATGTCCCTAGATTGTCTTACTATTTCTGACATCCATCACTTGTGTTTTCTAACCTACATCCTTCTACAGATCAGCAGTGCTTCCTAGTTATAAGAAGAATTTGAAAAAAACCCATGCCATAGTATGTTTTTAGTTCCTTTTTAATACGAACTTCTCTAAACAAGATGCTTTTGGTGACAGAGTTTGAAAGAAGATTCCTTGAAGACCAGGTGTCAAAAAGATATTCAAGTGCCAAAAAGCTTTTCAAAATGCCAAGTCATTAGTTTCAATTGGCTTTAGGGAACAAATTAGGAAAGGGCGGGAGCTCTGCTTGGTGTCCCAAGATGTAAGAGATTTTGGTAATGATACCTAATTTCCAAAATTGGAGAATTAGAGTATTCTCTGACAAACGAGCACTCTTAAGACACAGCCTGTCTATGGTAGATCATACGCAAGACTCACATGCTGTGACTGCCAATTTCTTTTCATTGCACTGTTTTTTGTTGTAGACTTCTAATGGAAGTGAGTTTAATCCTAGATCCACCTGCTATTAGTGGAAGCTGCAGTATCAAAAAGAGAGCTAGATGACTAAAGGCTGGCCCTTAGTGCAAATATATGAAAAAAAAGTCAGTGACCATAAGACCAAATATTGGCTGAGCTTAGAGCTATTCAGTTATTAAATTCCTTCAGGAATTCCTGATGATGAGACAGCTAATCATTAATTAACAGGGAATTAACAGGAGCTGGGGCTTTGCAGCACTGGACCCAGTGTTATCTTGGGTATAAGTGTCTCATGGCAGTTTGTACAAGCCAAGCGCTGTGTAGCATGTGGTGTGCTTCGAAAATACAAATAACGTGAAAGGCAGGGTGAGTTCAGGATGCAGAGTTACATGTGCCAAGGAGCACGCGGCCCAGTTGGTCGGGGTGCCTTCTGCAGAGCAAAACCTCTGGTCAGAAATCTCCAGTTATTTACAGAGGGATTAGTCTGTAGCCTTTGTTACCATGGGATAGAGGAGGGATAAGAAAGGGGCCACCACCAATTTAGTGTCGTAGCCACTTGCTGTGTATTTGCTGACCAAAGAAGCACAGCCGTAAACAGGAGGACAGATTTCAGTCAGGTCTGTGCTCAGTATTGGTACTGAAATGCCACTGGACATTAGGTGTGCTGGGAAAGTGTCTTTGCTTGCCACTCAAAAATTGAAGCAACGCGGGCTAACGAACGTGCTAGCAATACCTGAGCTACCAGTATTTTTCCCTGCTAGATGAATGACAGCGCGGTGTGGAAGCAAGAAGTCTGTGTAAAACCTAGAGCCTGCTCTGATCCTTTCTACCCTCTTCTACGCAGCAGATATGGGCCAGAACATTTACAGCAGCAGCATGGACTCAGTACACTCCGTCTTGTAAAAGGCTCCTAACCTGCAGTTCCCATATTCAGGTATTAAATTCCTTCAGGAATTCCTGATGACAAGACAGCTAATCATCGGGAATTAACAGGAGCTGGGGCTTTGCAGCACAGTCCTTATATCACACGAAGCTGAAGTAGCTTTTGCTCAGCCCAGAGCTGCTCAGATGGGGCCCAGAAAGGAAACCCTGAGTCCCGTCCCTGTGGGAGCGGGGAGAGCCGGGCCAGACCGCCACCGAGCACTCCATTTTCATGAAATGCAAAACCAACTCATGCCTGGAGAACAGAATGCTAGATTTTCCAACAGATGACTGGTGAGCATGCTGCAGACCAAGCATTGTAACAAAATCTTGAAGTGCTGCTGAAAGAACGCGTTTAAGGCAGGCATATCAGACTAGGCAAAGCAGAACTGCACGCTGAACGCCTGAGAATCCCTCAGGCAGTCTGCTGCAGTGGTCTCTTACACTGCTTCCACCTTACTACATGTTTCTTCTTTTTCAAATAACATATACATTGGAGCAAATCACAATCTGGTTTAGATAACTGCAGGGGGGGCAGGGGAGGGGCAAGCCTCCAAAAACCCAGATGCCAAATTCATTTTGAGGTATTTCCCTCCCTGCTCTATCCATGTTCATTAATCCATAATTCTTACCCAAGTGAAATTGGGAGGCAAGTCCAGCCTCCCTGTCCAGCCACGAGGTTCGAGTGCCCCACCAAAACCCCCATGAGCTGGGTCATGGCCTTTGGGGCTGCTGAAAGCTCTGCCGAAGCTGCTTGCAGACCCAGGTTACCATGCTTCACCCTGGGAAGGGGTGCGGGTAGCAGGAGGATGTACACCATAAAAACACAGAGGACCAAGATATTACTTCTTGGCCCCTTAACTTGACTTGTCCAGTTGCATCCATTTTTTAGTAGAAGACTTACAGAGGACAGAGGACAGAGGCTGCCAGGAGTCCTTACCCACACAACACAAGCGGATCAGAGCCTGCATTCCCAGCCAAGCCATTGCTGCCACTGCAGGCTCGGACAGTGGCCATGCAAAAGCACTTCAGGTCCTTCACAAGCAGCAGGGCGGGCACACTCAGCCCCCTGCTTTCTGCCTGTCTTCTAAAGCAAGAGCACTGGGGCAAAGGCGAGGTGCCAGCACAAACCCAGCGGGAGACTCTACCAGGCATGCCTGCATCGCAGCAAAAGTCAGGTGGAGGAAACGTAGAGTTGGGGGGGGGAGGGTTTAAGGAGCATGATTTTGTGCTTTCCCTGATTAGAAAATGCATTAGAAATAAATCTTCTGGGGCTCGTCTAAGAGAGGAGGAAAGAAGGTTCGTAACCGCGGTTATGTGAATCCCAAATTGAAGAACACATCTAAGCTGAATGAGCAGGAATAAAACCTGTTCTGGTGAGCCCTGCTCCTCAGGAACTCTCATTTGCTGGGGAAGAGGAAAACTCTGTTATCAGGGAAGTCAGTCTATTGAAGGGAGAGCAATTCCCCCCAGTCGGAGTGTGAAGCATGGCATACCCCATTCTTAAATCACTTCTATTTCACTTTTTTATGATGCCATCGTGAATTAGCTTTTTCTGCTTTTGTAGTTAGAGGATAGAACAGATGGTCAGGGCTTAGTTCAGGGTGATAAATCCATTAAGATAACCTGCAGAAAGCTGCTCCTGCGGCGATTGCTGCCAAATAACTGTTCATCCAATGCTTTGTTCAGGCTTTGGGCACTGGGTGGAAGAAGAACCATCACGGTTCTTCACTGTCTTGAGGTAGAAGGGATAAGAAATCACACACAAGTTTGGGGAATGCATTATTACTGTCCATGTGGTTCAAGGAATTTGGGTGGGATGATACAGGGGATGCATGGGGCAAGCCAGGGAGTTGCTGTTCCCCCTGCAGACCCGTTCACTCCATCCCGGAGTGTGTCTGCTGTTCAGAGTGGATGAAATTTAGGTGCATGGGTGGCCTGATTGCAGAGCAGAGTTTTCTATCAAGGAGTGATTGCAAAATGTCCATTTAACTTCGAATTCATGTCTTCACTCTTTTTGCAAGAAATTTCTCAAAGTATTTAGGATCCTAGAATAATTTAGGACTTATGGAGGGCATTTGGTCTAATCCAACTCAAAACATTTGTCAGAGTGGACCAAACCTGTAGATCCCTTCCAACTGGAACTATACTATTCTGTTCTGTTCTGTTCTAATTCAATCATCAGACTCCAGCAGAAGGCCCCTGCTTAAGCTAGTCCATAAATATGACCTTCTTTTTTTCTAGAAAGAGAGATCAGAATAATTACATATCCAATAGCTTATGATTACCAAAAAGAGATACTAAACTATAGAGCAAGCAAGGCAAGAAATTACATGTTCATTATTTCTGATGATGTCTTTGACCTGAATTACATCAGGCTGCTCCACAAACGAATCTCAGCAGAATTCGTGGGTCAGCTTCAGGGAGGTTCAGACCTGCGTTCGGTCTCTCTGTGCCTTTGGACGCCTGCAATGCCCCTTTCCAAGATGCTCTGGCACTTCTGCTACTAATAATTTTTGCTGAAGTCCCTTTTCCATCACTGGCATGCAGCACCGGAGCATTACCGCATATCTTTGGATAGCATTTCCACGTGGAAACAGTAACTCCATATACCAGGAGCTCAGAGTTTCATCACATAGAATCATAGAATCATACGTTGGAAAAGACCTCTAAGACCATCAAGTCCAACCATCCACCCAACACCATCATTCCTACTAAACCATATCCTGAAGTGCCACATCTACACGTTTTTTAAACACCTCCAGGGCCACATCCGAGCGGCCAGAAGCTAGCTGTGGAGTTGTACCACATCTGATGGAGCAGAGGGAAGACTCTGCTGAGGAAGGATGTGGAGTTCCTGCAATCACCTCCTACAACAGCGGTGAGGAGTCCTGTGCCCGCCACAGACAGAGCCTACCCACCGAAGTGCTTGTGCAAGTCCCTTTTCTGCAGTCGCCGGGGGCCTGGGCACGCAGTACCGCTACATGTGACACATCCAGGCCAAATTCTCGCCTGCTGAGCTCCCGTATGTTTCAACGGGAACATCCCATAGGAGGGGCCATACATTAGGTATGACAAAATGAGCAGAGGAAAACTGATTGCATACAAATGCATATCAAGTAAAAATACCACAATTTCGGTATTTTCTTCCCTACGTAGTAATGTTGAGGGGCTTTATTAACAAAAGCTGCTCAAACAGAGGTTTGAATTTGAAGAGGGTTCGTTTGATTTCTGCACCTCATTGCTTCCTGACTGACTGTTCGGTATCTGCCTGCGTAGGCATTATGTGACGCTCTGCTTGTCCCCAGAGCTGTCTGTCAAGATGTAGCCTGGGCTGGGAAGTGGTTAGAGCCCGAATAAATATTAGCAGGTAGTCTGGACCGTGACCGCTGCCTCCCCCCACCAACACACATGCTGCTGCCGCGGCCTCGGCGCAAAGCCACGCGACAGGAGGAGCTGCGGAGCTTCTCCCCAGCTACACGCACCCAACAGGAGCCTGCGCTTCTGATGGGTGACCCTTCCCCGGGTGCAGCCTGTGTGTGTGCTGGAGTCGGGCGACGTTTTTAACAATAAACCCGCTCAGTTATAGTTCGGGGAGAATTTACTTGAAAATTTACAGAATGCAGCTAGGGGAGACTTTTAACTGCTTCCCCTTGTGCATAAGGGAGAAAAAAAGGAGGAAAATTAAGTAACAGCCTAATTGGCTTTTATAACAGTCTGTGGGGAGAAATGCAGGCCCGTTCTCTGCCTAGCTACGGAGCTCGGTATGTGCTGTAACCATGGGAGGCAATATTACAGGCATGACAGGAGAATGATTTGGTTTCTCAGCACTGAAGATCTGAAAAATGAAACGCCTGCAGCTGGGGGGGGTTGTTTTCCACTTGAGGAAGACCTGTCACGCCGGTGCGGAGGACTGCAGGTCAGGTTTTTGTTGAAGGGAAAAACGGAGGACCAGATCTGCCAGTGCATCACCTCAAAGGTGGATCACGGCCCTTGGGGCGAGCGGGGTCTGCCTCTGCCACCGCCATGCTCCTTTTAATCATGGAGTGGCTTGCAACAAGCCGGGCAACAGAGAGGACGACGAGGCTCGGGCTGATGATCCTAACGCCTTCTGCTCCCGCCGCTGCCCCGGGTGCCCTGCCCAGGCACCTGGCCCTCACCCCGAGCCTGCAGCAGACAGCACAGCGACGGACCTGTGCTGCTTTTTTCCACTGCCTGAAACGGCTGCAGTCTGGGCCAGCACCAATAACAGAGCACTACAAGGAAGATACTGGCGGTTCATTTTTTAATGAATTTTGTCTTTAAAAAAAGCACCAGTTAAATCAATGTCAATTACATTAAAACATGCAAGCTCCAGGACTAATCACTTTCTCTCACCCTCCTTGATTTCCCGGATACTTCAGAGAGAACCCCATCGATTACCTGTCCTCCTCAGCAGCAAACAGCGCCTGAGAGCAAGGCCAGGAGCGGGAGAAAAGCACTTCTCTCCCACGGCTGAGCAGGAGACTGTGGCAGCGAGCCCTGGGAGCGACACCATTGCCTGCCACCACTTCCCAGCCCTAAGCCGTTTGCCAGAGCTGGGAGAGTGTCTAACGGGGTCTCTCCTCCCCAGAGGCTCCCTAACATGTTCCAGTTCCCTCCTAAACCCTGGCTAAATGACCAGTCTAAGACGCCACAGGGGTAAGCCAGAAGGGGGTTGGAAAGATCTTTCTCTGATCTTCATGGAAAGATCTTTTTCTGATCTTCACTTCCCAAAATGGGTGAACGTGGAAAAGCGTTGCCTTCCTGCCTGCAGCACAGATGCTGCCCTCCACCAGCACTGAGAGCCCTGGTGAAGCCCCCTGCCCCGTGCCCAGCTGCCCCGCTCCCCAGCCATCCGGAGCCACAGTCCAGAGGACTCCCAGGCATCACACCTCCAGGATTTGCATCAAGGTACTCCGGCTTCACTCCACCATGTCTTCTCACACAGGACAAAGCCGTTAGCCAGCAGTGTGCCGCCCTCTCCCCTGCAAATGCAGCCATCTATGAGCCTGCAGCAAATGCAGCCATCTATGAGCCTGGATGCTGTCCGTCTCTCCGTGCACGGCTTAGGGGATCCAAGCAGAGGATCTGACTGCAGCCACGGTACCGTTCATACGCTGTGCTGAATGTCCTCAGCTGCCTCTGAGCAAACTGTCTTAGACATGAGGCTGGTTCAGTAAAAAGGTGTGCATAGACAAGACTGATCATGTGACACTGTTTTTTAGCCTCGATTTTAAAATTATGCTAGAAGAATTAGACTAAAAAGAAAGTTACTTCGTATTACACACCATTATTAGCTTTGTTGTCCGCTGCAATCAAAACAGTTCCTTCCACATCATTCAGTACTGATGAACAAATTCCACATCAGACATGGAGCTATCGGGGAAAAGAGTAGACAGCAGCATTGAGGCTTAACCTGTCAGACTGGCTCGGGTTTAGGTCTACATTTTAAGGACAGGAGGCCAAACTAAAATACGGGTCCCATTACAGGTATATTTATAGGCCGTGTCACAGCAGCTGTGACTGCAAATCACACCGCGTAAACAAGTAGCCACTTCGACAGAACATCGCCTTCGCAATTACTCGATCAATACAACTGAGAGCAATTCCTACAGCATGCATTTAGGAGAGCAAGAGCGCTTTTGCATGCAGATGCTAGACTTCTTCTCCTTACAAGAGACCCATAACGGCTGCAAGCAAATGTCTTCACAGGATTTTGTCGTATTTACGGCTGCAGCAACCGTTACAGTTTTTAAGCCAATCTCTTTGCCTCTCGGTAAGAAGTGATTGAAACCTTTGGCTGCAAACCCCGCATCGGTATTTAAGTGGGTGCTCTACTCCTTGCTTGGATAAAGTGTAATTATTGAGGTTGAATGCACGGATTAGGTGCACAGCCCAGCGGGGCGGGATCGGGGGAGACGCCGGCCGCGGCCGACTGGCCG
>Ga0065711_1043501_pt1 | contig 14696 bp, 9 predicted proteins | sample Hoacrofraction12_FD_59098 | JGI IMG/M metagenome (GOLD analysis project Ga0065711, IMG submission 59098) | Hoatzin crop microbial communities from Cojedes, Venezuela - Epithelial fraction 12 v2 (version 2) | ecosystem: Host-associated > Birds > Digestive system > Esophagus > Crop | place... | reverse complement strand
GCATGATTTCCCCTTGGTGAATCCATGCTGACTACTCCTGATAACCTTCTTTTCTTCCACTTGCTTGATGATGGCCTCCAGGATAAGCTGCTCCATCACCTTTCCCGGGATGGAGGTGAGGCTGACCGGTCCTCGGGGTCTGCCTTGGCATTATGCCTCCCTTTGTGCTGGGACTTTCTGGCACATTCCTCTCTGGTTAAATGAAACATCCTTCGAATCAGCTTGCGTGCTGCCAGTCGAACCCAACCTGCTGCAGCCAAGGCACAGCCTTCCCCCGCCGTTTGATGGTTCTGCTACAAATTCCCCTCGCATAGTGTCCTTATAGGGTCGTTTTTCAGGTAGAGCACATACGCTTGTAACAGATCTCAAGTAGACATCGTAGCCTGTTGTTTCTTTGAGCTGGCTGTGGTGAAACATTTCCAGTTGTTCTAAAGGTACTTTTTCTGTACAAAAATTATAGACAAAAAATATAGATAACTTACTTGGTCTATACAAAATACTCTGACGTTTCTGCTGCTCATAGTTGCAACTACTCTTGAAAAATCCATCTAAAAGCAGTATATTATCCTTAAGCCATGTGTTGTCTTGAACATACATATACCGTTACAATGTATACACTTAAGACTAGGACACTGTGAAGCAATAGAAGGCCTAAGAAAGTGTGACTTTTTTTTCCCTTCAGTTTATTGATGGTCGGCTATCAAAATTAAATGCAGGAAGAGGATTCTCTGATGTTTTTGAAGAAGAAATCACAGCAGGAGGCTTTTGTGGAGGTACAGAATTAATTTAAGTGTACTCTTTGACACTTTTTCTTTCGGAGGTGTTCAACATGAAGTCATCCTCATGATGTCCTGTAAATTTTAGAAGTTATTAATCTTGTTAGTGCTCCATTGTTTCCATTGATTCCTGTAAAGTTGTTAGCCTAACACTGCTGGGATACATAGTATTATGTGTCTAGTTATATCAGTATACTAAATGAAGATATGTTTGTTTAATCCAGTAAAATACTACTTAGATTTCAGTATATGATGAAATATCACTATATTATTTACATTTATAACTGCGTGGTTATATAATATGGTAGCTTATGTGTAGATCGTATTCTAAATATAATTTTGAAATTTGTGCTGCTGAACTTTTTCTAGATAGTTATGTTTTCCATAAACACTTGTAACTTTTTTCATGTCTATTTATTTCTGCAGTGCAGAGATCAGAGTGATTTCCTAAATTTTTAGAGAAATTTGCTTTCTCTAGCGGATGTGTTACTCTATAAAAGAGGGAAAAATTTTTAACCTTTATATATCACCTGAGAAGGGACAGTGGAAATTTACCTTCTTTGTAAATAAAAATATTATTCCTTAGGTTGTTTCCCTCAGTTATGTTCACTGACAATTGTTGTAACGCTTTTCACATTAGCTAGCTTACAAAGTTAACCCTTATAGAAGAGCACGTGCTGAATCCATTCCTGATTATTAAAGGATTATGGAATGGTTTCCTGTTAAACATTTGGTACGTCTCTATTGTTAGCTGAGGTATCATAGGTGCGATCGAAATACTGGATCAAAATATGCATGACACAGCACAAATGCTATCTTATGGTCTATGTTGAAAGTAGTGTAGAAGCTTTCACAGCAAATGAAGGTTATGTGATTTGAGCAAATACAGCGAGCTGCGTATGGAAGCTTTAGGTGATCTTCCTTTGCAAGACTACCTTTAAATGGGCGTATGTAAAGGAGAGAGTTTGACCCCCACGGAGAAATCATCCAGTGGTGCAGAGCCGTCTTCGCCTTCTGCAAAATACCTTTTTTATACTCAGAGTACATAAATCCTTGTGTTCAAGTTTTTCACTGCCTTCTCCTGCCCTCTGTTTCTTTTGCTATGATCTAGTGCATAATTTGTGGGGTTTTGTCTTGATTAGAGTGTGGTTAGTTATACAGAGATTTACTTCTTTTCTGCCTTTTTAGGTAACTTATGCTGCTCTGTAAACAGATTTTAGGCATTGAGCATCCATTATTCAAATAGGTGATGTCAGTATTCAGAGTTCGTTTGCTGACTGCAGTTAGGGGGTCAGGAGGCTGTAATAAAACTGCAATAGAAGTTAGATAAAGCTTGTTTCTTTGCTACGCACTGGCAGCCTGTGAACCATGTCTCACCTGGCTCTACTCAGGAGGGAATGCTCAGCTTCGCTTGCAGTTCTTGGTTAGATGGCACTGCGTGCGTACTTTTCAAGTCAGACAAGCTGTATATTGCCAGGCTGTGGACAAATTGCTTAGGGCACATATTCAGTATTTACATAACTGCTGTCTCATTATCGTTATGAAGTGCAGGGCTAACAATATGTATGCAATTGAAGGTGACATTTTGTGACGCTAATGGGGTAGAACTATAATCTCTTTGCAGAGTTAACTCCCGTCAACTTTATCAGGAAGCCCAAGGTTTTTAAAAAAAAAAAACCAACCAGGTGAAACCCAGCCTTCAGAAAAGTCACAGCACGTTTGTGTAAGCTACAGCTGTTAAAAGGGCAGGTGAACATAGTCTTAGCTATAGAGAGTATAATTTAAAAATTACTGAATCAAATGGAAAGTGTTTCTTTACGTAATCTCTTTTTTAATTTGCCTTCTTCCACATTTGTTAGCATAGCTAAACCAGCACAGAAAATTACATTGGAAACTGGATAATAAAATCTAGATTTCATTATTTATTATGATCCCCTCCCCCCAAGTAAAGTGATAGAAACTTATTTCCCTGTGACTATATGTGAAAAGAAATTTGTCAACCATCTTCATTATGTTTTGCACTTTATACTTAAAATTTTAATTTCTGTTACACGTGTTATTCTGGGGAAGTATTAATTCTCAAGAGTTTTATATAACTTTCAATACAAGAATATAGTGATTGATTGGCGTAGCACTTGGATTTCTTGTAGAATATATTCGTTAAAGTTATTTGTAATCACATATATTTTACTACAGCGGTCATCTTTTGAGTTAGTCTAATATCAGTGGTGGTAGTACAAGAAAAACTGAAATAGTGAAAATCTTTGAACATCTCCTTTAATAATAATGTATTTTAAGAAGTCAACATTTTCATGCTAGAGTTTCAGGAGGTTCCACTCCAGCTGAGGGTATCCAGTGTTAAAGTGGCCTTTTCTGTAGATGAGTGTTTATCTGTTTTCTTTATTGCCTTCCCTGAAGTCCCTCTACACAACTAGAAGGCAGTTAAACTTCTTGGTAATTTTCTGTGATCTCGTTTACTGTCCTTAGTCATTGCTTAAGTCATAGGCTGTGACAGAGAAAGCTCAGATTAGAATAAGTCATTGTTAAGGACACCACAGTCCAGATGATATATTAATATTGTTGATAAGAATTTAAAGTTATGAAATGTCATGTTAGAGAAAGTACTTATGGTTCATTGAGATTTTATTAATACACTAGCAGTGGTTAAATTTCACCTTATTACATGTTATTTGCATGTTACCTTGTCTGGTAGTTCCTGGGAGCCAGATTGAAGAAGTAAAAAATGAGTCGTATTTACTTTATGTTTTGTCCTTTGATGCTCTTACTGGAGATGGGATCTTTATGATGATCAGGTTCTCTCCTTTCTAAGCGAGCATTGCTTTCACTTGTGCCATCATTCCTGAGAGTCTGGCTGTCTCACAATTGCTTGTAAAGAAGTGGAATGGGTGAAAGTGCCTGATATGAGTATGAACAGCTCAGTTTTTTCACCTCATTGAGAAACTTGGGAATACCTTTTGCAGTGATCCAGTTCGTTCTCAGCCAGGCTCTAGGAGAATGTTTTTGGCTTTCCACTAGCCAATGCAATAATTCAACTCAGGCCTTAGTTAATTGATTATTGGAAAGCTTAAGGAGTTTCAAGAACTGTTAAAAGTCTGTAACATCAAGGATATACCAGTATGATCCTTTCAAAACGGATAAACCCTTTTGAAACTTCAGTATTGTTGTCAACGTCAGTGTCTTGTCTGGGGTCAGTAACAGCTCACAGTACCGGCGTATTCAAGTGACTGAGGTACTCTAAAACTTTCTCAGGGATCAGGGACCCAGTCTTTGGTGTTCAGCTGAAGCACCTTTGGAAAATAGAATTCATTTCTTCATCAAGTGCTCGGTAGAATTTAACCCTGTCCTTCATGGCCAGCTTAGTGGCATGGTAGTCCTCAGCAGTCCTACAGAAGCCAACAGTCTGCACTTGCCTTTTGGAGGTTTTTCTTTGTGAAAGGAGGTAGAGAAGTTAATAATATGAAAAGATTTTTCCTGCACAGGAGTATATAGTTGTGCCATAATCCGTAGACTTTTCTCTCGTTATTTTTCCTTGGGATGGTACCATCTGCAGTCCATGTCATTTTTGTGCTTGAAAGTTTGCCCAGTGGGATCATTATGCTTGAATGTGGTTCATTATATATTATTCTTTCCTTTGAGTTAGTGTTTTTCTTTTTAGATTTTTTTTAGCAGTATGTTACCTTATCGTAGTTTAAATTTCTTTTTCTGCCTCAATTGGAATTAAAAGCTCTGTGTGGTGAAAAGACATGCTTTTACAAAGAAAATAGAAAACATGAAATGAGAGATACCTAGGTTTTTTTCCTAGTGTATACATATTCTTATCTCTACATTCCTTGTCTATCTGGGAAGAGTGAAGTTAATGAATAATCCTCTAAGGGAAGGGGTTTTTTTAATGCAGATTGTGAGCAGGGTTGAAACGTTTAAAATGTATGTTTGACTGTGTTTCATTTTATATTTTTATTTCAGGAAATTCAAGGTCCTATCAGCAGTGGATGCATACAGTGAAGGTATAAACTTAGTTAAGTAATTATACTGGCCATCCTATTCTTTAAATCTTTGTCATTTTCCTTACATATATGTAATGGTAAAAGTGTGTTCATTTGCAAGGAAAATAGAAGTAGATTCTATAATAAATAACATATCTGTGGCATTTGCAATAATTTTATGAGTTTTTTTCTTGAAGTTTTTTTTAAAAAAGAAGTTCCATGCACAATACAAATGCCAAAACGCACAATGTTTTTCTGTCTGTATAGTCAGGGATTTCCCTGCTTTCTGGATCATGTTACATTCCATAACTGTGAATTAGGTGTGACAGTACAATTTGATACGAAGTTTAGCACTTCTACTAGATAGCAATTTCGTTAATATGGATTTGTGCAGTTTGGCTAGCAGAAGACCTTGTTATTCTGCAGGATTAGTAAAATATATTATTTTAGATTAAGAGAATTCTTGTGTGATTAGATGAGATAGTTCTGTCTATCAGGTCAAAGTATTTTTAAGTTGCATAATAAATATGATAGGAACACATGAAAAATAACCGTAACTTCTGGATTGATTTTGAAATGGTAACACAGAATGAAGAATGAAAATACATCATTCTGTTAGAATGCATTGATAAATGTGTCAACTATGATAATGATGTACTGTAACCCTTGTGTAGCTGCAGACAGCAGGTTGGGGAGGAAACACAGCTGTGGTTATTCTTACCGATTTAAAAAGAAAATTGTTGTATTTTTATAGCACACTGTTTATTTTTTCCTTGCTGTTGTCATAAGGTTTGACTTACATTAAGCTGTTATTAAAATACAGGTTTTGTATATTTCAGAAAGGCGGTGCACTGATCAACACAGCAATGACCAAAGCCACTCCGGCTGTGAAAACAGCATATAAATTTGTAAGATCATCTGTTTCAAAGAAATAATACATAAAAATACCTCAACATCCTACAATCTCTCATTCTTCCTCAGAGTCTTCCAGATAGCTTGTACATAAGAATAGACACTTTCAAAGCCTCAGTGTGCTGGTTTTGTTTCAGTCATAATACATACTAGAAGCTTATTTGAATATCATTTAGTTATTTCATACACAGCTGTAAACTGTTCCTAACCTGATGACAACATGATTAAAATATGGACTCTGAAAATAGAAAATTTCATTTACACTAAGGTCCTGTAGCACAACACAGGCATCGCAAAGTTAACATGAGTGTAAAACATTTTATAAATGTTACATTTATATGTAATATAAATACAGTGTTATAGTATATAGTTACATAGTATGTAGTGTTAACATGATGCAGAGATCTCTATTCAGAAGAGATACAGTTTGTGCTGGGCAAATGGAGTCCTGGCTTACACAGATGCAATTTCACTTTGCCAGTAAGTGCTGCACTATGGAAAAGATGTGGTAAATCATCAGTAATGTGTGCAGCAAGTCTTTTCTATCATCTGCTCTTTTAAAGATGATACTGGAATACTCATGTTTAACTGGATTTAATGCTTATACTTTAGAGCTTAAAAGATCTTGTTTGCAAAGACTGCCAAGGCAATAAAGCATGTGAAATTACACAGTATCAGGCAGTGTGGAAAAACAGCAATAGTGTAAAATGAAGTGGAATGTATTTTGAGGTTGCATTTTAAATATATGGGGAAGGACTTTTGGCTTCCTTTTTGCTTTTCGAAATGTTTCGCTAGTAGGATGCATAATAACTAGTCCTGAATAAATCAGTACATCAGTCTAAGCTACTTTAAGTAAAGTTTTCAAACAGAATTTTTAATTTTATGTCAGTGGAAAAACACAGCAGTCATGGAGACACACAGGTAAATAAATTAAATATACTTCATATTCATGGACTCATTTATAATTTAATAAATGGTTCATTAACAGGTTATCTGCAAATTATTTTTCTTCCGTTTGCACTTGCTTAGACTGTGGTTACATGATCTTCTCCCAGCCTTCAATTTTGATAATTATGTCCTTGATAATAAAGGTTCTTCAAAGTGAACTTCTGTGTACGCTATGAAACACTGGTAAATTTTGTGAGGATCTGTGTGTATAAGGTATTCATATTTGTATCCCATTTAATTTCTTATCCTGTTGCCCTTCATGGAGCCTACTACTACAGAAATGAAATATGCATTTCTTAATTGCTGGATAACTGATTGGTAGCCTTGAGTAATGTGCTCGGTACCATCCTTCAGAGTTAGAACAAAGCACTCCGAAATTCATCCAAATGCTGTGAGCATGATCTGGAAAGTTTAAAGTGGCTCTCAGGTTAGCATCTGCTACATGGCACCCTGTTGGGCTGTTACTGAGCTTATAGATGTGTGATTTAAGGATCAAAAAGACTCTCTGACCTCTTGATTCAAGAAAATTATTTTCTTTTTCTGAATTTCCATGTACAGAAAACCATAGAAAAATAGGTAGTTTCCACATACTTATGCCCTTAAATATATTTTTTAAAGACCCATTTTCAAGACAACCTTGACAGCTTTCATAGTTTTTTCCTGTATTCATATAAGAAAGATACCTTTGCTTCTATTAGGGTTAGGGTTTTTGGTGTCATCCCCCCCAACCCCCCCATCTTTCCTTTTTTCCTACTCCTGCCTCTGTCTGTGTCTCTTTTTTTTTTAATGTCTTTTAGCAGAAGTACATGGTATCCTGTATTGATAATTCATTTCCCTATTGAAGAATATTCTCGGCTGTTCTTTATGCAACAGTGATCCTTGGCTGCCTATTTTAATACATAACAGAATTCTCCCCTAAATAGCAGCACTATGCTGTTCAGCAACACTGGGCAAAATCTCCATCTGCATATGAAATCACTTCATTTCTCTTAAGATTGATATTGCCCTGCAAGTTGCCAGACTGGAACACTGTAGCAGTCATCTTGAAAATCTTAACATTTTTCCAACATGCCTTACTGCTAAAATACCCTTTCAAATTTAAAGGACTATTTCAAATAAAGGAGTGATCTATATGACCATTTTTTGTCTGTCCTTAGTACTATTGGAGAATTTTTGAGCATGTATGTTTTCACAGCATTGGCATGCGTGTACTGAAAAAAATCCTTAAATATACAGAAAAAGCATGAATATATAAAATATACTGACAATGCACGTATGAAATTTGTGATACGAGTTATTGCGCTTCTTTATATCACCAGGTGTTTAAAAAAAAAAGGTAAAATAAGTATGGCATCATAAAGCATGTTCCATGACTACAGCCAGTGTCTTTCAGAGCTGTTGAAGTCCTGTTATTTTTCTAGGCAAAAAATCAGGCAAGGCAAGGAATAAAAGAAGTGAAGAGTAAGTTAAAACACAAGGTATGTAGTGCACTCTTTACTTTCTTACCTTGCTTCCTGTATCAGTTTGAAGCTTATACTTTACAAATCACAGGAGATTTGTGTTTTTAATGACTTTTGAAATATGCTTAGCCCTTTGTTCAACAATACATTTTTCATAACGAGCCCTCTGGCAACTATCTGTCATTGTATGCATCCACTGAATAATCTCTTTATTGTTTGCATATTTTATCATAGAACAACAGAAGTCTTCAAAGATACATTAACAGGATGTATGTTTTCATAAAGTTGATTGCTTTGATATCACAATCGAAGCCTTTGCTTCAAGCTGAGAATTGGAGATGGGAGAATCTTGCAGTACGATGTATTTCAGAAGGTGTAGTTGTCTGTTTTGGTTTCATAAGATATGTGAACAATGGCAGTGTTTAAAAACGAAGGAATAGTTTCATTTTGCAAAAACAGCATCACAGAAATATAAAAATAAAAGCTGCTTTTTGACTGAAAATTTTGTTTCTACGTAATGTTTTTCTGCAGGGAGAAGGAACCAGTTTTTAGATATATTGTATGCTATTTTAAGAAAACTTTCAAAAATATTTCCTAGTCATTTGAACAATTCATCTTTTAAATGACAATGTTGATAATTCAGCTTCTTGAAAAGCTAAATTTGATTTTCTTACTACAGATGATATTTTCATGACAGTAATAGATTGTGGCAAGATAATTTTGAATGCATTCTGCATGCATAATATGGATGGTACGTTTGCAGATAATGATTATAAATAAAGGAGTTTAAATCTGTTTTATTGCGTAGGAGAGTGAAAAAGAGTGTGGAACTTGCAGTGCTGGTGCAGTACAGACTGCTCCAGTCTACACACTGCATTATGAGAAAAGAGCAAACTCAGAAAAACGAAGGCTGGCACAGGTAAGACACCTGAAACTTCTGTTCTTATTCACATACATATGAGGAAAATTTTTTGCTGCTTACAGTAATGCATCAGTGAATCTATTTAATATTATTTTACTGTTGGTGTTTGGATAGTGTGATTAGAAGGCTATGTTTATAGAAATACTGCTGTACCGCTTGAATGGAGGAAAAATGCTATTCGTATTTCTTCCCTCTTGAGAGGAGAAAAAACAGGAGATTTATAAGTATGCATCTGAGATTTAATGCTTAACATACCGTTTTTGATAAAGGCTTCTCTCAGTAAATACATTCTGGTCTATTCACACATCTGTGTTAATCTGTCTTTTTTAGTTTCTTATAGTGGGACACATTACTTTTGTATTTCTAAAAAATGCATTTTGCAGTCACATGCCCTTTAACCTTGGTCAGATAGTTATGATTTATTATTTTATTAAGAAGTCAGCTAGTTAATACTGTGCCAATCTCCTGTCCTTTTCTTCTCTAATCCTTTCTAGCCTTGATATGAAGTAACAGGTGTAGTGTTTCAACTTTGGCAAGTGTTTTAATGTCTTTGGATTCATTTTGACAGGTTTTTTTCAAAGATATCAATAAAATAGTTTTTGTAACACTTTTTTTTCGGGGAATAAATACCTGCATATGTATATATTTTAATGTGTGGGTATATATATTTATGTGTGGGTATATGTATTTGTATTGTTATTGCATGTTTTTAATATGTGTAATTAATGTTTATAAATGGATTTTTAATGCATATATCTTCCTCATGTGAGAATGATGTATAGAAATTCAGTCCAGCTGATGCAACAACATTTGATTTTTTACTTTAGGTATTGCAATGGTAAAAATCTGAATTGTCTATTTAATCAATTTGATTCTGAATTAGTTTTATGTGTAATAAAGTTTGTGAAATTTGACATAGAACTAATGCAGATTATTGCCAGATGATGTTGAAATTGTCGATTAATATTGTCATTATTTGTAGTAGGGTTATAAATAATACAAAGACTTTCTGCTTTAATTATTTAGGCAGGTTTTACTTTGTACGTGTTTTCGTGATCTCTTAAAGCCAGTGATAAAGTTTTAAACTCTGTGCCCTCAGTGTATTTTTATATACAGGCAGCTGTGGTGCCTGCATTCTCTCAGGAACTTGTGTACAGTAGATTTTCTTCACTAAGTATCAGAAGAGAAGATGTACAGTTCTAAATGTATGAGTATAGAGCTTTAAAGCTGTTAACGTGAATGGTTCTTAGAATACTTGTTTCTAATAGATAACTGTCATTTTAATATATAGCAACTTCCCCCCACAATAATTAGATAATGTGAGGTAGTAAAAAGCTTTTAGTGCATTATAAGACAACATTCACAGATCAGTGTAAGTGAATCTACATTTGTGTGTATGTGTGAATACGTAACGCAAATGTACCCTTGTAGTCAGTGAATTTTTATAGGCTGCTTTTATTAAAGAAATCTGCAGTAATTTGCTAATATGGTAGTGCTGCCTACTGTTAGGTACAGGAGTCTAGGGATACAAAGGAATATAATTTACCTTGATACAATTAAACATTTCTTTTGAAGGCCTGTATTTGGACAGAACAATTTAACTGCTGTGTGTTTTTGTGCTCGTACAGCTGTATACTGCTAAATCCTTTGTTGCCGTTTCTACCAGTCATCTTTTAGTTCTGAAAACAAGACAGGAGGGGTGCATATCCATCCATAGTTTTGTTTGCAGATATACGTATACATATGTGTTTGGGTATGTGTATACACACACATATGCATGCATGTATATAGGGTTTGTTTACTAGCGAAGCTCGTAATTTATAGCCCTGCCGTTTGCCCTGCTGCGAACCGAGGGTCCCGTGTCTTCTCCCCAGCTCTTGTCCCACATGTCGCCTGAGCCCAGTGGGCAGGAAGGTGCAAATGGTGATCACTCCCCAAGAATGCCACTCCACACAGTTTCCTTCACCTCTTATGCATGCTATTTCCACTTCTTCCTCCTCCCCAAAAGCAAACCAAAGTATTTCTAAGAAATAATAGTCTGCCATTGCAACTCTTGCTTTTATTTTTGTTCTTGGTAAGTATTTGAATAAGACAACATAAATGCAAGTTTTTTGTGAATGCATGGTGATAAACTTTATGTCCAAAGAAAAATACGTATTTGTATTCACAAGGGTATGTGTATATGTTTGATCTAGTACTGAATCTGCCGTTTAAAGGAAGTGAATTTCAGATTGCTGCTGTTCTCAGGTTTAATCCTTTTTTCTGTAACTCTTTATCCTGCAAATGAACCTCTCCGCCCAGATTTCTGAAATGGCGCGCAGGAGTGTCTGTGGCAGTATAACAATAGTGCTAGTGTGCAGTTCATGCACTTTGATGTAGATGTACAGTAAGGACCAGAGAGTGATTAAGTTACAATGTCAGTGTGTTTGAATATCCCCCCAAACGTAAACAAACAACAAATGAAAGAGAGATTGCTTTTAACGGTCATCTTGCTTCCAAATAAGAGGCACATCTGCCCTTTATTGCTGTCTCTTCCATACTGAAACACGCAGAAACTTGTAAATATAAAGAAATTGGTGTTATGTTTTATGTCATGTTAGCTGCATACATTGAGCTTTTCATTCTCCACTTCTTGGAAACAGTTGAGCCTAAATACTAACTAATAATTACATGAGCTGCTGTAAAACGTATTTACTTCGGAACATTATGTATGATATAAACGTTTGCTTCACTGTAAAAGAACATTTTAATAGTTGGTTCATAACAAGATTTTGGGGTCTGAGTGGATGTTTCCTTTACAATAGGAAGTGAATCTGCTTTTACCCCAACAAATAGTGGTTTGTATGTGGGTCTGCTAATTAGTACGGTTATTTCCTGTTTTGTTGATGAGGCTTTAATAAATGTCAAGGGTACAGCCATGAAGATCTCCCAATTAGGCTTTGCGTTTGTAAAACCCAACCCCTTTGCTTTTGTGTGAAGATGACAGTTCCAACTGCAGCCTCAGCCTAACAGGGCTCAAGGGAAAGGATACTTCACTGGTTTTATTGAAAACAAGGCCACTTTGGCCCAGGGAGAATACCAGCACTGGTCACAGTGCAGAGACGCTTTTAACAATGAATATTTACTACACTTTATCACTGCTGTCATAGTGGCGTTTTTTGGTTTTTTTCCAGATCGGCAATAGACTTTAAAAAATTAACAGTAAATCAAAACAAATTATAGCATGTAAAATAGCTGTCAAAACCTAATCAGGGGATAAATAATTAAATGTCTTATTGCAAACTGTAGTGATCAGCTTGCCCTCCTATAATTTGCATTTTGAAAGTCTTTCCTAAAAAAAGAAGTAACGGGAGTGCACTCATATGTGTCTGCAGGCACACGCATGCGCACACACATAATTAATCTTTGCCTAAGATGAATCATTATATCTCTGTAATATTCATTTGAGCTAACTTGCTTAGGTTAGCTGTTCTAGGCTTTTTGTACGTGTGCAGGCTTAACTATATTGCAAGTCAACATTAACAGATGGATTGCCCTAAGCAAGGGAAAACCACCACAACAAAATCTAGTGAAAGTGGAGGATTGAAGCTTTTTATTGTTAAGCCTTATTAAAACCTTGGCATGTGCACTGCTGTTAACTGTTTCATGTCTAGATCTAATAATATGTCTCTGGTATGTTTTATCTCCTACATTAATTAGGTATGTTGAAGATACAAGAAATTACCAGCTAAAATTTTTGAAATAAAAATTAATGCAAGCAGGCGATTGCTTCAGCTCTGTTTGTGGTACCTTGCCAACGATATTGCTGAGTTCCTTTAACTATTGATGAGGAGAGTACAGTAATGCATATATGAGACTACTGTGCATTTGATTTTTGCATAATCTGTTTTAATTCTGTTTCATTGTATGCTCCCAGGTAATGCAGATTTCTGGGTAGACAGGAGCCTAAATGCAGTGAGAGCTCTCTAAAATTGTTCCAAATTAATATATAATTAAAAAGAGAAAGTGTTTATTATGAGCCTGGATAGAATGGCAGGAAGATGTTTGATTTCATGAATACAATGTTTGTAATTTCACTATCAGATGATAGGGTAGCTTATTAAAAATGGAGCATTTCAGAATGTCAATAGTGCTAATGTATTTAGTGGCTAATAAAACATTCTTGAAGATTTGCAGAATACCAAATAAGAACCACCAGTTCACCTTATAATTAGTAAGTTAGCAATGCCCCCTTGTTTCTAAGGAAATGTATGTAATACCTGTACCTTTAGGCGTGCACTACCTTGCAGCCGTAATGGAAACGGGCATTTGGATTCTAAGGGTGGATTTACCAGGAATCCCTGTGTGTCAGCACTGCCTTAAATATTCGTATATCGAAGAAACCAGGTGAGCTGCTTCCCATGACTTTGTAGGATCTAAATATGGTGTCCAAGGAGGTTTTAAAAACACTTTTGCATAAGGTAATAAAAGCCAAGTTAGACTAAACTTTTTTCTTTGTGTTCTCCAACAGAATAGAATTACCATTTTTTAATTCTTTTTAAAAAGTGTATCACAACTGTAGCTTTTCCACTTTTATTGCAGTACATCCTAGTAACTAGACAATATGTAATTCATCTTGCGGTAGGTATACTTGGCTTCTGTTCAACAAAGATAGCCAGTGTCAGGCAGGAAGATGTGTTCAGAATAACCTTACCTTCAGGAGTGCCCCATTTATCAATACCCCCACAATGGCCAGTAAAATAAATGACATAATCATTAGCTACAAAGGGCTTCCAGTAACTGATTACTGTCCTAACCTGAAAAAGGTGGTGGGAGTGGGCTATTCTGAAGACTTTTTTTCTGGCACCCTAAAAGAAGAGAGGAAAGGCAGTGATAATACACTGCTGAATATACATATTCTGTATAAGGTGACTGAACCCCTTTAAGAAAAAAAGAAAACAATTCTTCAGACAAGCCGACAATAATTTCAGAAGCAGAAGAGCTCTGTTTAAGGGCATTTACCTGTATTTGGATTCAGATAATGTGCTTGAGATCACATCTATGCTTAGCATCCACAGATAATACTGGTTATATAGCCAGAGGTATCTTCTGCTCTCATTGACTAAAATATTACAAACTGACAGATGTCATAAACAGTACGAGCTGTGTTTTAATGTAAATCACATTTTCCTTCTGTAAAATACAGTTTTGGAGTAAGCTTTGGTTGATTAGTAAATTCTGATTCTTTAGCTAATATGGTATAATTTGAAAATATTGTAAATATCATTAGCTTCCTTTAATTTGGAGAAAAATCTTTTGTCTTGGTGCGTCAAGTAAGATCTCTTCATTCTGCCAAACAGTCAGATTTCCTTTTAATTAAAAATGAAAAACCTAGGCAGGAAAAATTCAAATTGTAGATTACGAGAGTGCCCTCTCGTGGCTCTGATACCTTTCCGAAGTGGTGCAGGCACACCGCTATCCTGTGCCTCCTATAAACCTTGCTTTTTACAACAGAAGGCCTCTTAGAAATCAAGCAGTTCTTCCTCTGTTTTTTTTTTAACGGAAGCATTATCTGGATTTTGTGTAACTTAAACATTTAGATGTTTTCTTGTGTCATGCATGTTTTTATTTTCAGGAATATACACTACCAAGTAGAGGTATAATTATGAGATTGCTCGAACTTCCCCCCCCCCCC
>Ga0065711_1043500_pt1 | contig 14697 bp, 8 predicted proteins | sample Hoacrofraction12_FD_59098 | JGI IMG/M metagenome (GOLD analysis project Ga0065711, IMG submission 59098) | Hoatzin crop microbial communities from Cojedes, Venezuela - Epithelial fraction 12 v2 (version 2) | ecosystem: Host-associated > Birds > Digestive system > Esophagus > Crop | place... | reverse complement strand
ACAAGACTGGGCCCAGTACTGACCCCTGAGGGACACCACTTGTCACCAGCCTCCAACTAGACTCAGCGCCGCTGATGACAACCCTCTGAGTTCTGCCATTCAGCCAGTTCTCTATCCACTTCACCGACCATTAATAAGGTTTTATTTTCAAAATTTCTTGAGTATATCTTTATTTGATTTTTTTTTTTTTGTTCAGTAATCCTTCAAGATAACAAAGGACACTTAAGAAGTGTTACCGTTGTTGGACAAAAGGAAGGAGGGAATCCAAATGAAAAAGGAATCTTTTCAGCTCCCTAGTTGCAGAATATAGCATTTTGGAGTGAAAAATGCTTCTGTCTTGAAAACTGGAGGTAATCCATATGGCAAACTGTTCGGCTTTTTGAAAAACCACTTTAAGATAAGGAAAACTTTAAAGAAATATCAGATAATTCTACTGCGGTTAAGCTGGTTCTGCTGTTAACAGATGAATGCTGTGATAGAACAATAACAAAAATGCATGTAAAGTTATAAAACTTAAACCTATCCAGAACTTTGTCCTCTGACAAGTTAGTGAAATCCGCATAGCAGAAATACCAAAGAGATGGAATGTAGGACCTCACGCCTGGATTTCATGAGAGCAGAATTCATTCTTTTCAGGGATCTACCGGAAAGAATCCAAAGGGATATGGCCCTAGAGAGAAGAGGGGTCCAGGAGAACCAGTTAATGTTCAAAGATCACCTCTTCCAGGCTCAAGAAAGTTCTATCCCAATGAGCAGAAAATAAAAAAAAGGCGGGAGGTGGCCTGCATGGATGAGCAAGGAGCTCCTAACCCAGCTCTGACATAAAATGCAGTGTACAATAGGAGAAAGAAGGGGCAGGTGATCCAGGATGACTACAGGGATTTTTTCCAGTCTTTCAGGGATGAGATTAGGAAAGCCAAGACAAGCTTGTAGTTGAATCTGGCAAGGGAACTGAAAGGCAAAGGGAAAGGATTTTTCAATTACTTAAACAGCAGAAGAAGATCAGGGAAAATGTGGGCCTGCTGCTGAATGGAACAGAGGACTGCTGACAAATTAATTGAAAGCCATTATACTCAGTGCCTTCTTTGCCTCAGTCTTTACCACCAAGACCAGACTTCAGGAATGCTGGGTCTCTAAGACCAAAGGGAAAGTCTGAACCAAGGAAGACTTTTGGTGGAAGAGAATTTGATCAGGGAGCATTTAAACAAACTGTATGTACATAAGTTCATGGGGACTGATAAATACTAAGGGAGCTGGCTAATGTTACTTCAAGGCCATTCTCAACTATCTTTGAAAATTCATGGCAACAGGGAGAGGTTTCTAAAGACTGGAAGAGAGCAAATGTCACTTCTGTCCTCAAGAAGAGCAAATAGGAAGATTCAGGGAACCACAGGTTGGTCAGCCTTGCCTCGATCCCCAGCAAGGTGATGGAGAAAATCCTCCAGAAAAGCATTTCCAAAATATGAATGACAAGAAGAGGTTTGGGAGTAGTCAGCAAGGATTTATAAAAGGGAAATCATGCCTCAGCAAACTGATAGACTACAATGAGGTGACCAGATTGATGGACAAAAGGAGAGCGGCAGATGTTGTTCACCTTGTCACCTTTTCCCACAACAACCTTGTAGAAAAGTTTGCAAAATATGGTTTGGATAAACGGACAATGATATGGACTGAAAACAGGCTGAGTGATAAGGTCCAAAGGGCTGTGATCAATGGCACAAAGTCCAGATGAAGGGAAGTCCCTAGTGGTGTACGCCAGGGTCAATACTATGGCCAATATTATCTAATGTCTTCATTAATGACCTGCATACTGAGACAGAGTGAAGCCTCAGCAAATTTGCAGATGATACAAAATCTGGAGGTGTGGTTGATATACCAGAGGCTTGTGCTGTCTTTCAGAGGGACCTGGAGAAACAGGAGAACAGGGCAGAGAGGATTCTCATTAAGTTCAACCAGAGGAAATGCTGTGTCCTTTGCTGGTGGTGAAATAAGCTCAGTCCCTAATACCTCGTGAGGGCTAATTAACTGGGAAACAGCTCTGCAGAGAAGTACCTCAGAGTCCAAAGTGACCACGAGCAAGGAATATGCCCTTGCAGCAAAGAAAGCCAACAGCCTCCTGGGCTGCATTAGGCAGAGCACTGACAGTAAGTAGAGCGAGGTGATCCTTCCCCTCTGCTCAGCACTGACAAGGCCACATTTGTAGTACTGTGCCCAGCTCTGGGCTCCTCAGTACAAGACACAGAGTTGCTAGAATAGAGAATCATAGAATCATAGAATGGTTTGGGTTGGAAGGGACCTTAAGGATCATTTAGTTCCAACACCCCTGCCATGGGCAGGGACACTTTCCACTAGATCAGGTTGCTCAAAGACTCATCCAGCCTGGCCTTGGAACATTTCCAGGGAGGGCGCACCCACCACTTCTCTGGGCAACGAGAATGAGCTCAGCACAGGGTCACTAGGGTTATTTAACGGCTTACAATATCTTTCATATAAGGAGAGATTAAGAGAGATGGGACTTCAGCCTGAGACAGTGACAGTTCAGAGTGATCTTGCCCAGGTATATAAATACCAGATGGGAAGGAATGAAGAAGGAGCCATACAATTCTCAGCAACATATTATGACCGGACAGGCAATGGCTACAAATTGAAACACATTAAATTCTGTGTGAATGCAAGAAAGTATTTTTTTACTTGCAAAGGTAATCAAACACTGGAACAGGTTGCTCAGAGAGGATGTGGAGCCTCCATCTATGAAGATATGCAAAACCTGACTGGACACAGTCCAGTCCTGGGTAACCTGCTTTGGCTGACCCTGCTTGAGCAGGGGGTTGGACTAGATGATCTCAAGAGATCCCTTCCAAACTCAATGATTCTGTGATTCTGTTTTCCCCTTCTAGCTCCTCAGCCCATGCTTTAGTATTAACCTTGTATGTTTTCCTTCATGTAAAAGTCACAGTATCATAAAAAAAGTTCCTGGGCTTGTAGCTGTTTCAAAGTGACTGTGGTATGAAATAAAGGCACACGATGCCTTTCCAAAACAGAGGAAAGGATATATGAACTATATGACCTAGACTGGTTGTCTTCAAATATTTTTCTTTTATCCTAGTGTGTGACCTAGATGTGTCATATTAAGTTTGTTTACCTTATATCCCTTGAGGGATGTTGTATTACTTCCCCACGTAAAATTCTTGTTGGTCATAGGGGTAGCAGAGGAACTCTGACAACAATTTTTTCCTTGGTTAAACACATACACAGCAACTATACAGAACTGTAGCATTTATGAAAGACATCTTTACCTGCCTGCTATCCCAGCTTCCACTCTTATCTATAGCTGTAACGAGAGTGTAAGAGAATGAGACTCTGGTGCTTTTACGGTAGTACATTCGGACATACTGAAGTTTTTCAAATGTTCAAGATCACCTTAAACCTTGTATAACAAATAACTTGTTAGAAAAGCTGGAGTCTCTTGTTTAAGACATTATGCTCTGTACATGCAATATAGTAGAATGAATGACAACATTTTTCATAAATGAAATATATTTTCCTTTTGAGGTTAGATCACCATCTACTTTAGTTTAATCAATTTAATTAAATGGAAATAGTGGCACAATCCCTCAGGGAGTACGTTCTTCTCTTATGGAGTATTCCGTCAAAAATATTTTAAATCTGAGCATTTGTCCCTCAGTAGATGTGAAGAGCATATTTAAATATGAACTCTCAGAGCTAATGCAATTTCCAAGCTATGTGAGAAATGGAAGCTTTTGTTGTGTAGAGAAAGAATAAAAAAGTGAGCACAGTAAAATTATTTGCATATAAAGTTATCTTATTATTTTATGTCATAATTTCACACTGATTTATAAGTTCATGAAAGCTATATAATATTAGATAATCACTTGCCTAACTGACAGACTAAGCATTACCTTAGGAAATGGTTGTCCATCTTCTTGAGATCTATTTATTATGGAAGAGATGATAAAGTTCTCAAAGTAACATTTGTTCATAATTCGACAAATTATTATATCATTTGGGTGTTATTTTCTATGATGATACAAAAGTCTAAAAATAACATTTCATAGTTAAGAAATTGATAGTTGGGATGTCAAAATTGTACATGATAGTACTTGAAGGTTGTTAGTAAACTGTTGTGTGTTGACCTTGATTGGACATAGGTGCCCACCAAGTTCTCTATCACCCACCTCCTCAGCAGTACAGAGGGAGAAAATAAGATGGAAAAATCCTCATGAGTCAAGATAAAGGTAGTTTAATAAAACAAAAGCAAAGGCCACATGCGGAAGCAAAGGAAAATGAAAGGTTTATTCTCTAATTCCCATCAGCAGGTGATGTCCAGCCACTTCCTGGGAAGTAGGGCTTCAGTACACATAGCAGTTGCTCTGGAAGACAAACTTCATAGTAATGAATGCTCCCCACTCCTTCTCCTTTCTCTTAGCTTTTGTTGCTAAGACATCATATGGTATGCAATATCCCTTTGGTCAGTTTGGATCAACTGTCCTGGCTATGTCCCTGCCTAAGATCTCGCCAGCCCCAGACTACTGGGTGAGAGAGGGAATGTCAGAGAGACAGCCTTGATGCTGTGCGCGCAGCAGCCAAAACACTGGTGTGCTACCTTTCTAGCTATCAATACAAAGGCCAGCAGTATGAGGGCCTTCATGGTGAAAATTAACTTGATCTCAGCCAGAACCAATGCAACTGTATGCTGAAGTTTTTGATAGAAATTGCTTTATACTTTTAATTTCTATGTAAAAATTTTAAATTTTCAAAAGAAATTAAATAGCTTGAAGAAATTCTACACAAATTATTTGGAATACTAAATTTTCAAATCATTTACATTAAACACAAATTTAGAAACAGTTTTCATTCTGCTCAGTTACGCATTGTAGCACAAATTAGACAAACCTTGTGTCACGTTAAAGAGTTTCAAGAAGCCTGATAAGCAGCAAGGGGGGAAAGCCCACCCATTGAGTCACGAGGTTCAGTGTGGACCCTCTTGTTTTCTGAACTCCTTCTCAGAGAGACGAGCCTAGATGTGGCTGAATCCACTTCCAGTCCCAAACTTGGTCAACAGTTTATGTCTAAAGGATGAAGTGTGTAACCCCTTATCAGAGTCAACATTTGCCTGTCAGAGGCCTCCCAGGAACTTTTACTGAGACTGTTTTGCAAAGTTGAAACAATAGGTAATTTATTCAAACAACAGGTATCACAGATTTGGGATTGCCATTGATAAATGCACTGTCTACAAAAACTGAGATCAAGGTAATAGTTCAGTGCTTTAGTTAATAATATTTTCACGCAGATACATCCGACAAAGTTGGAGGCGCGACTCTTACCAAAAAGGCATCCCTTCCTGGGGGAGAAGAGAGGTTGAGGCCTATTGACTTGTCTGTCAGATAAGGTTTTCTTTTGGCTCCTCCTCCAAAAGAGGGTTTTCAAGTGCCAGTTTTTATTGTTTTGATAAATCTTTGGTAGATCTTGGCAAGGTGATGAAGTGGGACTAGATCAATTACTATGTGTTGATTGTCTCTTGGTATACCATGTTGTGTCATCAGAAGAGGAACTCACGCCCTTGCAGCAGGGAACTTAGTACATGCTTACAGGGGTCTTCTGTTTTTAAACTGAAGCAACATCTAGCTGTGCCGCCTTTTGTCAGAATTTCCCTTGCTGATGTCAGGAAGCTCCTTTAGCAGCCTTGGATATGCGTGAGCTAGTCGCAGTTATTGGGACATTCGATCAATATTAACACATTGCTTTTAATGAAGCAGGAGCCAATATGCTGAAGATACAAAAAATTAAAAATTTAGTAGTACTTTACAAAAAACATGTATATTAATACAAGTACACCTCAACACCTTGACATCCAGGAGATGACTACAGCTTTGGTTTGTGTTTGGCAACTTAATCTGCTGTGGGAAGTACCTAGTGTGCCATTTATAGTGTCTGATAAAGAAAATAAGAAGTCCTATAACTGATAAGAAAGCACCTTTCTTTGGTATCTCTCCTGCAGTCTTAATCAGAAATACACAGACAGCTTTGTCAAAATGCCTGGATTTTATCTTGCTTATTGTTTGTATTGGTGTTTTGGAAGGTTTTGTGCACTGTCCTCCTAAACATAGAATTTTGAAGAGGAAAAAAACCCCAACACCCCAAAACCCTAAAGCTTTATTCTTAATTCATTAAAGCAATAAAAACACTATCATTGTCAGTGTCAAGGCAAAGTAGAAAAAAAAAAAAAACTATCACAAAAGATTTTGAGAAGTGAATCTAATAATATACACAAAATTAACTCTGCACTATTACTACTTGGATCTCAAACAGGAAAACTGTCTCTGAATAAAGCCTGATGATGGTATGATATGTACCTGATGGATAATGCTTTCAGATTAGGAATGTTGTTTACTGTGTATTGATTTCAGTCTCTATTTAATCAATGCTGTGGAAGCACAAAAGAACAGATGTTCCTTAAGGATACCAATTGCATATGGGGCTTAAGACTGAGGTAAAGAGAACTGGGACTATGAACTACGTGAATCCTTTTGCCTCGTGGCTACCTAGATATTTCTCTTGCTGCTTAGCACTTGCAAGTGTTTCGTACTGAGTTTTAAACTCTTTAAGACGTAATTCAGCTAGCAGGCTGCAAGACAAGAAACCCCCCGGTGCTCCAGTCCTTGCCTTTGTAGAATAGTATAGCCTCTGCAGTGAGATTCTAGTAAAGTGTATTAAGATATCTGTCCATATTTATGAAGGATGTAGTTGTGAATTTGCTGTTTCAACCTGAATGGTCTTACTTATTTTAAGAGGAATTCTAGGTTAATCCTCATTCTACTGTTAATTTTGTTGCCCTGTCTTATGTTTCTTTAAAACACAACATTCTTCGTATTGGTGGGTAGTGTTTCTGGAAGACAGGTGTCCTGGTTTCTGCTGGCACAGTTTATTTTCCTCTGAGTAGCTGCTGTGATTTGGATTTAGTATGCGAATCAGATAACACTGATGTTTTCAGCTGTTGCTAAGAAATAAAGGACTTTTTCAGTTTCCTATATTCAGCTAATGAGCAGGTGTGCAGGAGCTGGGAGGGACCACAGCCAGACAGCTAGCCCAAGCTGGCCAGTGGAAATGTTCCACACAGTGCACAATATTCTCTGTTTATGAATGGGGGTTGGCCAGGGAGGCAAGAATCCTTTTTTTCCTTGTCTTTCCTCTGAGTTCAAATCCTCTCGTGGCTGGGATTTCAAATTTTTCTGGGAGTTCAGTCTTTTCTGGGAAATTCGCAAAATTTGCAAATCGGTGATTTCTGGGTTCTGCAGCCACTGCTTGGGGACTGACTGCCAATCAATCATTGGGTGGTGAGAAAAATTGTATTGTATATAGTTTGTTTTGCATATTTTTTATTATCATGATTGCTACCATTAATAGTAGTAGTAGTAGTAGTAGTAGTAGTAGTAATAGTAGTAATAGTAGTAGTATTTCCTTTGTTATCTTTATCTCAAGCCATGAGTTTTACCTTTTGTGCTTTTCTCCTCCCCATGACACCTGGAGGGAAGGGGATGGGTGAGCGAGTGGCTGTCTGTCCTAGGTGCTGGCTACCAGGTTATATCACTACAACAGGAATAAATCAGTGATTGCTTCTCTTCAAGTTATCTCATTGTAGGTTTGATTTTTCAGCACTACTTTAGACTGTGTCTTTTGTCTACACAGTTAAATTGTTTGAAATGCTTTGTGCTTATAGCTTTCAAAATCTTTTAATCTAGGAATAATTACTAATTTTAGCAGTGATTGTCGTTGTAGATTTGTCTACTTAAAGCCTTTATCTCTGGGAATTGCAGAGGGATGGAGTCACACTTTTGTCTGGAAGTTCTTACACCTCATATTAGTGTTAAATCTACAGCTGATCATCTCTATGTATGATTAAAATTGACAGATATTCAGTTAGATTTTTTTTAAGAGCTACATGGGTTATTGAACTGCATGCACATATTCGGAGGTTTTAGATAGGATTTCATTTTACGCTTTTATCAACATAGCCAAAAGCATTTAATTTCTCTTACTCAGCTGATGCAGTTAGACAAAATATTTTTTTATTTCTAGAAAAAATCATAGAATCATGGAATCATAGAATCATAGGTTGGAAAAGATCTCTGAGAGCATCAAGTCCAACTGTCAACCCAAAACCACCATGCCTACTAAACCATATCCTGAAGTGCCACATCTACATGTTCTTTGAACACCTTCCAGGCATGGTGACTCCACCACTGCCCTGAGAAGCCTATTCCAATGCCTGACCACTCTTTCAGGAAAGAAATTTTTCCTAATATCCAATCTAAACCTTCCCTGATGCAACTTGAGGACATTGCCACTCGTCCTATCGCTAGTTAGTTGGGAGAAGAGACCAACAACACCTGCCTCACTATAACCTCCTTTCAGGTAGTTGTAGAGAGCAATAAGGTCTCCCCTCAGCCTCCTCTTCTGCACACTAAACAACCCCAGTTCCTTCAGCGTCTCCTCATAAGACTTTTTTTCTATACCCCTCACCAGCCTCGTTGCCCTTCTCTGGACACGCTCCAGCACCTCAATGTCTTTCTTGTAGTGAGGGGCCCAAAACTGAACACAGCACTCCAGGTGCAGCCTCACCAGTGCCGAGTACAGGAGTATGACCACTTCCCTACTCCTGCTGGCCACACTATTCCTGATACAAGCCAGGATGCCTGTTGGGGTTGATGTAGTTTGAGAGTTAGCATGACTAGGCCACTTAAGCAAAACAGTTAGCATAACCGAACAGGCCGCTGGAAAGGGTAGCGAAGAATAGCAATTGAGAAAGTTCTGATAGTGCACATGATGTGGGTTAGCAAAAACAAGATATGTTCAAGGACGTGGAGGCGGTCTGTTGCTATTGGCGTTAGTGTATAGTTACCAATCATAAGGGAAAATAGGGTGCGTGAACAGCGCGTGATTTATGTCTGTAGCCTATCCGAATAAGCGTGATCGCGTGTACAGATATGGAAAAATGTATATAACCACGCAAGCGGAGCAATAAATCAAACTGACTGTGCATTGCATCAATGTGTGAGAGTTGTTCCTGTCCCTGCACGGATGCTGAAACTCGGCAGATGCCATTGATCTTCTTGGCCACCTGGGCACACTGCTGGCTCATGCTGAGCCAGATGTCGACCAACACCCTAAGGTCCTTTTCCGCTGCACAGCTTTCCAGCAATTTTTCCCCAATCCTGTAGCATTGCATGGGGTTGTTGTGACCCAAGTGCAGGACCCAGCACTTGGCGTTGTTGAACCTCATACAATTGGCCTCAGACCATCGATTCAGTCTGCCCAGGTGCCTCTGCAGAGCCTTCCTACCCTCCAGCAGATCGACACTCCCACCCATCTTGGTGTTATCTGCAAACTTACTGAGGGACCACTCAAACCCCTCATCCAGATCATTGATAAAGATGTTAAACAAGACTGGATCCAAAACTGAGCCTTGGGGGATACAGCTTGTGACCGGCCACCAACTGGTTTTAACTCCATTCACCACCACACTCTGCACTCGGCCATTCAGTCAGTTCTTCATCCAGAGAAGAGTACAGCCATCCAAACCATGGGCAGCTAGTTTCTCTAGGAGGATGCTCTGGGGAACAGTGTCAAAGGCCTTACTTTCAAATGTTGAAAAGTGAGAGATGTACATGGTAGCAAATGACTCCTGCTTCAAGCATGTCTCACTAAATTTTGTCTTTCTATAACTGGTTATTCTTCATGTTAATGGAAGATTTTGTTCCAGTATCAAATTATTTACCTAACATGATGCATTTAGAGCAGCTTCTGAATGTTAGTGCCTTTAAACGTGTAACTTAAAATATCTAACAATTAATCCTTTGTCCAGTAACCTTAATTAAGCTTAATCTTGATTATTAGAGTGAAAAACATGCTTAATAAATATACCTTCCCTTCTTTGAATTAATTACATGCTCTGTGTGTATTTAGGCTAACCAATCTACTGAAAGTAATTTTTTGCTTTATTTAGGCTTTCTGAATGATGCACATATTAGTACAATGGGCGTCATACTGAGATGCTAATAACATTCCTGCAGGTTTTCTCTTTGTGGATAAAATACTTTCTATAAATTTTACATGAATCTGATGCAGATTATGCCACTTTCTTTCTCTGAAAGGGGATTTTTCTCACTGGGGAAGACTTTAAATTGTAATTAAAAATAAACACTTTTAGTTCTTAATGATGTTTCATATTTATCAAATTGAAATTATAAAACATATCTCTGACAAAGTGAGCAATGTATCCTCCGACACCATTTTCCTTGTTTTTAACCTGTGAAGAAAATTATAATTTCTGATAAGCAAAGTTCCATGAAGGCTTAGAAGACAAACCTGTTAAATACATCAATGTCTGTTAAATTTCATTACAAATAACAAGAAACAGAAGACAGTCATTTGTTCTGGAGATAATTTTGACGTAGTTCTCAAGAGACATCACTACCTTCTGCTCTTTCCATCTGCTCATCCTTGCACATCTTGGTCCTTACTCCTCTAATGCGACTTTTGAAACCACAAACTTGTTCCACAATCTATTTCTTCTCTGGTATGTAACCAGCTAAAAAGGCTTTGGAAATAGTTACAAGGCTCTGCAGTGATACCAGAGCTGGCTCTGAATGGATTAGCTTTATGTTTGGAAACAAAATAACTATACAGGCATTGAGGTATCCCAGCAACACATGAACTCCTGAGTTCATGTATGCTAGTTAGCCTTGTAGGGAAGCAGTGCTAATTAGTCTGTATGCAACGACCCAGTACTACTCATTCCAGGACCTCACATTCAATTCTATGTATGATGTGGCTTTTTTGACATATAAGTTTTTTCATATTACTCCCTAGTGGCATGCATTGTACAGCATAGACAAGCCTACAGATTTAGCACCTCACCAAACATGGTTCTTCCCTTCTTTCTTTTTACAGATTAATTCTTTCTTTTTGTTTCATGTGACTGTCAATCACACCCAGCCGTTCTGCATACCTTTTTTTGGTTTTTGTCTGGGTCTGTTACTTAATTCTTCTTACTGCAAAATCTCAGTTGTGTCAGGGTCTTGGTTGATCTCTGTGTTTCTTCATCAGCTGGTCACCATCTAAAGCTCTGAAAATCACCCTCCTTTTTTTTCACCAATGAAAGCAGTAAATGATTGGAAAAACTAATTGTCAGCAGCATTACTTTGCAGGATCACAGAATCACAGAATCACAGAATGTTAGGGGCTGGAAGAGACCTCTGTGGGTCATCTAGTCCAACCCCCCTGCTGAAGCAGGGTCACCTACACCAGGATGCACAGGACCTTGTCCAGGCGGGATACTAAGGATACTAAGAGGGATAATACTCTAGGGACTGCCTGCAGTCTTAAAAGACTAAGCAATCTAAGATAAGATTAGGAAAAATATTTTTACTGAAAGTTGAGCTCTGATATATGTTGGCATGTTCACCTTGCATATTGTGTGGAATCATTTGCTTTAAACAAACTATTTCTGTGTTTCACCTGAACAAATACAGTGCAAAAAAAGACTTGGAAGTTACCTTTTAGTCTAAGTCAGTAAAATTGAATTCTCTAAACATCTGGGAATGTTTCTGAAATACAGACTCGCATATTAACTAGATCTAGTGGAGGCTATTCTTTAAGACTAATAGAGGCTTTTATTGTTTTGCTAAAAGCAGTAGAATCAAAAAGCCAGCTAGAATGATGGGAGAAGGTGAAACAATTTCTTGAATGCCTTTTCTCTGTTTGCAGTTTTTCAGTAGCCCTATGCATAGTCCAGTACGGGCCAACAGGAACATACTAAAATGCAAATGAATGCATCTCTAAAATCAGGTCCATAGATCTTGAGAAACTACTCATCAAAATTTCTCACCAAAACCTGTGGAGAAGAAAAATTATCAAATCATAGAACCATTTAGGTTGGAAAAGACCTTTAAGATCAAGTCCAACCATTAACCTAAATCTAACTGTAAGGGTAAATGAGTACTAGCACAAGTTGCCCAGAGAGGCTGTGGAGTCTCCCTCCTGGGGGATACTCAAAAGATTTCTGGATGTGGTCCCGGGCAACTGGCTGTATGTGCCCCTGCTTGAGCACGGAAGATGAACCAGATAACCTTCAGAGCTCACTTGCAACCTCAACCATTCTCTGATACTGTGATTTTATGACCTTATCTCAATAAACTCACATTTGCACATCTAAAGAGAAACTAGAAATTAAATTTAATTATTATTCTGCTATCCATTAATCTTTCTGGCTGACAAAACCTTATGACTGCTACCAGAAGTTCCACTGGCTAAGGAGGAAAAAAATAATGTAATGGGGGTGGGGGGAAAGGAGTACATGAACACTAGTTTCATGTCTCAGTTGTGCTGTTGCTTCATCATACAGGAGATATAGATTAACACAAACAGTATGGAAAGCCTTCTAATAGCAGCAGGTTTCTTTTTCAGAAACAGTTGTGAAAGACAGTCTGCAGAGATTTCACCATAAAGTGTGCCTCCAGTCCTGTTATGAGTGATCTTATAAAGCTTTCCCTTTCAAGGTGTTTCTCTGGAAAAATATCTCCTATTCATATTATCTTGACAGAAACCAAAAGGTGTGGATGACAAATCTGGGTGTCAATATGCCATGTTGCTTTGAAGCACACATATGAAGAACACATATGAAGAAATCTCCTTTCACCTCAGTTTGCCATATTTATTCTAGGTTAAAACAGTATCTGGTTTGCTGACATCAAAATTCAGTGATTTATTCTGTTTTAAATCTGCTTCTACCTTAACTCTCAACTAACTCCTAATTGTCTGTGAAATTAGTGCCTGAAATCTTAATCTGAGAAATTTTATCTATACTGAGTAGTTTTTACCCTCATGGTACCTATGCCATCTGTCTGTCAACATTGCTTCCTGGTTTTCTCTGCTAGATTTTTCTCCCAAGGGAAATACGGAAAATATATTCACTGGGGAGTACTGAAAGGATGATGAATCAGAAGATGTAACTTCCAAGACAGTTTTACACCTGTCTGGCAGTGGATCTCACATCACAGTAATTCTTTTCCACTTGTCTATTCTATTGTACCTTAAACAGCTACAATATCAATACTGCAATCCAGAAGGACCTTACCACAGCCTTCCTGTACCTTAAGGGGGGCCTACAAGAAAGCTGAAGAGGGATATTTTACAATGACATGTAGTGATAGGACAAGAGGGAATGGCTTTAAACTAAAAGAGGGTAGATTTAGATTAGATATTAGGAAGAAATTCTTTACTGTGAAGGTGGTGAGGTACTGGAACAGGTTGTCCAGAGAAGCTGTGGATGCCCTCTTCCTGGTAAAGTTCAAGGCCAGTTTAGATGGGGCTTTGAGCAACCTGGTGTAGTGGAAAGTGTCCCTGCTCATGGCAGGGGGGTTGGAACTAGATGTTTTTTAAAAGTCCCTTCCAACCCATACCATTCTATGGTTATATTTTTAGGAATCTCTGTGATTGATTGAGGTTTTCTTAGCTAACAAGGTGCCCGTATTTGACCTTTCACAGTGTTAGTATCCTAACATACGCAGGAGGTAAATAAAAATTGATCTGTGCAACATTGACTGAAAATAAGGCTCCAGCAAAAATTGTCTATGACTACCAAAAGCAGTTGCTCCTAAAAATGTATTCTGCATCAAAATCAGTGTTTATTTGATAAGACTTCAGAATATGAAGGCCAGGAAAGCTTCACATTATTGTTTTTTAAATCTTTTTACATTACATTTCTCATTAGGAGATTACCTTTTGTTTAATTATTTTTTTCAGTCTGGTATTATTTAGCTTAATAATTGCTTTACTTTAATATTCCCTCTTTTTGTTTTCCTTAAGAATGTGCGCTTCAAGATTGTGCTTACTTACAGAAATTACAATTCTACAAAAAAAATCTGCTAAAAAAAAAAACAACTTTTAGCATTCTTAGTATTCCTCATTCTTCTGAGGAACTTTTAAGACCGTTCTTATTCTTGTTACTGTGTTAGTCAACTAATATGTTTTGTGACTGAACAAAATCCATGAGGTGAATCACTCACAGTTATGAAATTAGGACTGATATTTTTTATAGTGAATGAATCAAACCTGCAGAGCTCTTAATTTATTCCAGAAATTTCTTTGTCTTCCCAGGCTGAAATTTCCTCTAAATTATATCACTTACCCTAGTGGGCAGTTCTAATTAAGGTTGTTTTGTCTTGATTTACAACATAGAAATAACCTCATCTGCAATCTGTTTAAAGCCAAAAATAGTAAATCATAAATCACTATCAATTAACAGTTTATGCTACAGTATGTAATGAGAAAAAATTGATTTCTTTCTGGCAATTACTAAACATTGTGAATAACATGTTATATAAAAAAAGTCCTCTTGGTACTATAATATTGGCATAGCCAATCCAAGCAATATCACGATTTCCTCTAAATCCTTGGAAGCTATTAATGGATCTTCTGCTAAAATATAAACAGTGTTAAAGAAAATGTGCTGTGTATATGTCTTGGATTCAGCTGCCGCCGGCAACAAAAAGCGCCACGCGGCCACCCCTCCCCCCGCCGGTGTGTGGAGGAGAATGGAAAGAAACAGGCAGAAAACTGGTGGGTCGGGATAAGGGCAGTTTAACAGAACAACAAACAGAGGGAACAGTAACAACA
>Ga0065711_1043499_pt1 | contig 14697 bp, 8 predicted proteins | sample Hoacrofraction12_FD_59098 | JGI IMG/M metagenome (GOLD analysis project Ga0065711, IMG submission 59098) | Hoatzin crop microbial communities from Cojedes, Venezuela - Epithelial fraction 12 v2 (version 2) | ecosystem: Host-associated > Birds > Digestive system > Esophagus > Crop | place... | reverse complement strand
TATCTATCTATCTATCTATCTATCTTTTTAGCTGCTGTTTTTCATACTGATTCTTTGGTATTAGATCTCAGACACTGACAGTGTTGTAAAATTTGATGTCTCTGAAATACGCTCTATCGATATATTGGCTTGAGGGAAAAGAACAAAAAGGGAAAGAAAGATGAAAAGGAAATTTCATTTCTCAGAAATAAACTTTATAAAACCTTTTGCAATGAGAAAATTAGGAAGGCTCTAAAAGGTTTTATGAAGCTTGATTGGTGTCTGTTTTATTTGCTTGAGATTTCTACTGGGTGTGTGTACAAAGTCTCTGCTTACAGTGCAAACCCCACTTGCTGTTTTTCCTTGTCTCAAACACAATTTAATCTGGAAAATAAGAGGGTAATTCATTTAGGAAAAGTGATAGCAGAAATATCTATGACCCACTGAGCTACAAATGTTTTAGGTTAGATTGTTTTACTAGGGAAATTTAGAAGATGACTAAACTATAATAATGTTAAACAATCATCATTAATGTAATTATGCATACACACAGAAAACCTGGCTTCTTCACCTGCAGCAAGCAAGTATTATTTTTAGTAATTATGGTGCATTCCAGCTACATATTCTGACAAGGAAATCTTGGGAAGATTGATAGGATTGTATTATGAAACCAAGCAGAGTTGATCTTTTTGTAAATTTTAAATTTGGTTCACTGGTGATCCATTATCCCAAGAAAGAGATAGTGTTAAATATCTAATATCTGCGTGTTTCTAATCGGAGTGCCCCAAAATCAATTGGAAATTTTGTATATATTTATATGAGGATATCACTTAAGAGAATATAGGCAATTTATATTAACCCAGTCCTTAGGTGAATTTTACAGCTGTCTCCATCATACAATAATACAATGACAAGGAGGAAAAAGCCTGGGTTATGTCCTTCCTCTGCTTTCATGACCACTGACTTGAATATGCATTTAGTATTCAGTAAATAGTCAAGTAGAAGATTGACTGGGATGAAGAGATAATATTATGTTCATAAGTACTTAGAGGATTTTGAATTGGCAGTCCACAGTAGGAGTTCTCTTTTACACTTTTTAGCACAGCCACCCCCATAATATCTTTACATTACAGGCTATTAAAAGACCAGTCTACTAAAAATAATAAAATTCAAGCATCTGATTGCAGCAGTATGTGCAAAATATGCTCTTATGGGTTTTCAGAAAAATGATGATGGTGATCTCTTCGTAAAGCAGGGGCTCAAGGGACTCTTTAGACTGCCAGATGTAGCAGAAGATTATGCATTGGAGAGGGGAAAGCGTTGAACACGTTTGGGAATGACGTTCAGAGAAAAAGGGAGACTACTCTGTAATGCAGAAGCAGTAATAAGTACAAACTGTGACGTATAACTGGTTGAGCATAAGCTTCAAGCAGAAGACTTCAGCTGAGAGGTCAGTTCGGTCCCAGAAGACTATGTAGCTTAGTAGCAAGAGTAGGACTGAGGTGATAATCCTAGGTACAGGGATCGCTGCATAAACTTGTTCCCACAGCTCTGGTGTTTACAGTTCAAGAACATAGCTGAAAAGTGGTCCAAGAAGAGTGTTTCTGGAAAAGGTGCCTTATAGCAAAAACACCTAGGAAAGTCTAACTTATTCAAGATAAAACAAATGGGTGAAATGATTAAGGTACATATCCCCCCACAGGAAAGAGATACCTGATGATAGGCAGAACAATCTTTTAGCAGAAATATAATGTGCAATGTCCAGGGGGTTAAGACACGCAAAATTAACTAGAAAAAGGTGTGAGGGACAGTGGACTCTCCCATTGATGAATCTGTTATAATCAATGGCCGAGTAGAAGGGATCAGAGAAAAATGTATCTGTTCTGCAGCTCAGAGTTTGCAGCTCAGAGGAGGCACGACATGGTAGAATCTCAGGTTGTCCGATGTGCTTCAGGAGTCAAATGTCAAAGATTATTTTGGTGCCTGAAGATGGTATCTACTGGGTATGTAAACCTATTTAGTCAGAATCTCATTCAACATCTTGGACATAAAGATGAGTTACTTTTTCTGTTTCCTGGCTTAATATCTCTGGCCTTGCCGGCTTCTGGACAGACCACTAGTATCACACCAGAGATGCAGAGGACATAGATGTCTTTATTACCTTTACACAGTGGCATTAGCATGCCCATTAGATTTGATAAATCGTTCTGTTTATTTTACAAAATTTCAAATATATTTTAATTATATAAACCCAGATCATAATGGATGCTTTGTTAATTCTTTGGGTTGCTTAAATAATACTTTTAAAGGCAGTTTGATTTAGTATCAGACAAAGTTAAATTAAAAAATCAAGAGACCCTGAATAAACCAGCTTTAATATTTTAGTGTCTACTGCCTTGAGGCACATTTGATTAGCAGTCACTTCATGCTGTGCTTGAAAGATCAGCCCATACACAGCAGTTGAGCAACTCTGTAACTTGGAATACAGATTTTATTTTTTCTTCTAAGAGTTTTTTAGTATTCTTAGGATGTTTAATAAGAAGTAGCCATGTGCGCTAAGAAAGTTTGAAAGAATAAATTCAATATTCCTATTTTTAAACTAAATATCTTAGACTTTTACTGGACCAAATTTTAATAGAAATCGCCACACTTTTGAAGAATATATAATTAATCTGTAATCAACCAATGACATACTCATTTGTTCAAGAGACCAGATGTTGAGTAATTTTCGTGAAATTAAGAAATCAAAGTTATAACCGTATGCCCTCTTTAATTTGATGCAAAGAGGAATTAGAAGTAAACTCAGAGTGTAGTACTTAATAAGATATGACATGCACATAACCTGAACCCTTTCCTCAAATGAAACTGGTGTATAAATAGCAATTTCATAAATAAGAATGTTTCAATATGCTCTTTCAAATACTTCATCATTTCTTAGACTGGGACATAGCTGCTCCTGGCTCATTCCTTTCTTTCCCTTTAACAATATTAAAAAAAAAAGTAATAGATGCAAGGAAAGAAAAAATAATCAGTGTGATCCTTTTGGTGTAAGTGAATCAACTACTTATTCTCAAGTTATTCTGTTGATTCTGCTGGGTTTTATTGTTTTGAGATGCAAAAATAATGCAGGTGTTATTTTAGAAATACAAAAGTGATGACAATTTACGGTTAAAACTCCAGTATTTTTAATCAAACAATTGCTTCTATTATGTATCTGTTGTTTTTCCTTTGAGCTTACATGGTAAATATTTTTTAAAAACTTTGTGGACTCTTTCTGATTCTTATGTACATGAACATAATGTTCCTGTTAGTGTCTTCCATTTAAATATCAGCTGCTGTACCTCCTGTAAAAGGAGATCTGACTCTATTCCTTCATCCCTGGAGTGGAACACAACTGCCCTGAAACATCTCTCAGTAAAAATAGAACCGTAGTTTAAGGCAGGAACTTATTAATCATGTGCTGCATTAAATCTGCAGAGAGAATTTCAGAAAGTAAATTTTTAATTGCTGAAATTGGGATTTAGCCAGGACACAAGGTTAATAAGCTAATTCCTCGAAGGGGTATTTAACTGCTTGGTACCATCAATACTCGGTCTTTGCATCCCATCTGAAGGATGACCCTCAGAAACAACAGAAGTTCCATAAGTATTGCCTGACACGGCTTTCAGATTGACTTGCAGGACTGTGCTCCCCTCCTCAGCTGCCAGTGACCTTGGCAGAGGGCTTCTGGCCAAGCACTGAGCACGGGCGACCTTGCTCAGCTTGCCAGAACCTACAGGTAGGGTTGTCTCGAACACACCGCCTTCACATGGCCACGCTCAGTTCTTGACAATATCAGTGTTCATAAGGAAAACTTTTATTTCTTGAAGTAACATCTGAAAGCAAGAGGACTGCTCTTTGCAAGCTTGCTTTGGGTGATCTATGCATACTGCACATTTATTTTTCTGATCAAGTTGCAGCAATCATAACTGTGGGTGTTCTTCTTTTCCTTTTGCCTTCGGCAATCTTGTGCAGCAGGAAATTCTATACACTGACAAGTATAGTGTTTCCTTAAACCTAACTCCTGACTGATTTATACTTCATAAATTAAATTTTCTTTCATCAGTTTCCTTTAATTTCATCATTTTACTAATTTCAAAGGACAAGGTATGCAGGTGGATAGAAAATGAAATGTTACTGAAAAGCAGTAAGAGAATTGTAGAAAGCTATTCTGAGAACATTAAGCCTGATAACAATAAATATTTTGGTTTAATTAACTGGATGAGTGTGCAACACACAAAAATAACATGTAGCAAACTGCAGTGATCTGCACTGAGAAACCATTCAAAAAACTTACAGAAATCAAAACTCAGAATCACATAATGCCTGAGACTTTTGCAAAGTCACTTGCCCAGTGATCACGAGCAGCTCTGAGGATCAGAGTTAACGATCAGAAACATGAATTAGAGCAATCAGAGGCACAAGAAAGGACAAATAACACGATATTGCAGCTCTTTCACTGGTGAAGTGTACAACCTGTGAGGCAGGTTTAGGAATTACTGGTCTGTCCACCTGCCTGCTGGCAGGACCGACTGAATAAATGAATTATTTTGCTTTGCTTGCATGTGCAGCTTTTGCTTCACATATGAAACTGTCTGTATCTTGACCCACAAGTTTCTGAACTTTTACTTGTGACTCTGCCCTCCATCCTGCTGGGGGGGGGAGCAAGCGAGCGGCTGTCTGGGGCTGAGCTGTCTCCTGGGGTCCAACCACAGCATGCTTGTAGACTGGGCTGTGAGAAGCTGAAATACTCTTCTGGTGTCAGCTCATTATGCAAAGGCAAAGCTACAAACTGCAGATCTGCTACCTTGTTCCTCCAGGTAAGCAGCGGGGGACAGAGTCATGGATCCATCTGTCCAGGGTGCTTTCAGCACAGATTTGTCCAAAGCTGAGTACACTCCAGCATGTCAGTATGATGCAGTGTTCCCTTTCTGCACAGCTCCGAGAGAAATGTTGCAGATCTGTGTAAAAATGCAAATTGTTAGTTCAGGGAAAAAAGGCCTACTGAAATGAGGTGGTAGCAGCAGCTTCTGCCCTGGTGGTTTTTCACTGAAGAGCTTGAGGTGATCATAGAGCTGCTTCTTGTGTTCTTAGATTTTTCTGAAGTAATTTGACAAAAATTATGAATGATTCAGTAATGTTTTACTTATTCAGAATGCCTTGTTGGAACAACTCATTTGGACAATAAGAATGGCAAAGAAAAATCTGCCTTCTTCCTCCTCTGTTACTTGAGACTGTATGGCATCTGTTGTGCAGAATGCCCTACGCATCATGTGACGTGGGGTCTGACTATAAACACAGTTCGAATCTGCTATTAGAGAGCCAGTCTGGTTAAAGTACCCTTTTTTATTCCAATTTTCTGCCCTATCGGTTATATAAGTTTTAACTCTGATTTTGGCACTGATCTGATAAACATTTCGTAGTGTAAACTATGAGGACAAATGCTTTCATTAGAAAAGAGTAATTAAGAAACATTTGTTACTTTTGTTCCAAGTTCAGTCTGTAAAAACATCTGCCGAGTAGATTAACTGAAAGAACTGAGCAATATCATAGACCTTTTTCTTATGTTATCAATTTATATCCACCTAGATAAAACTACTTATCTCTTTCTTTCCTGGTTACAAAAAAAAAAAGGCAAAATAAAAAAAGCACGATACACAATTCCCAGTTGCAGTAGCTGTTGTGGGAGCCAAGGCGGTAGGATGTTTCAGGAGAAGCCCCGTACTGACTCCTCATGAGCTAGTTTTTCTTCTGTGCTACACTGATGTCGAGTCTGGGTTTCGGAAATTGGAAAAATGGTGCAGAATGGAGAAGACTTCATTTCTTTGTCATTTTTTCTGGTTACTTGGAATTCAGATTGAGAATTTGAAAGTGTTCAGCAATAACATATGTTGGCCTAGTTCTGCTCACTTACTTAATACTGATTTATACCTGCTGACTATTTATCACTATAATGTTCGAAGAAAAAGGCTATTTCTGCTGGAGCTATCAAAAAATGACTCTTCAGAAAAATTGTCCTAACGTTGTTTTGCAATCACATGGTTCTTTGAGGATGGGGAAACGGTAGGGTGGCGTCAGGATATAAAACAGATTAAGGTGTATATTGTGAAACCTTCTCTTTAGTAGTAGAAGTTCCACACATTTCTGGAAGGAATAGAATGCTATTTACAGTGAGAAATAGTAAAAGTATTGTGCCTATCATCTCAGGTACAAGAACACAGAAATAAATTCTTCCAACTGGTTTTGTGGGACGCCTTAACCTGTTTTGCTCAGATTCAAAAGCCCTGACAATCACATGACTGCACCTCAAAAAGTGACCCTGGGTTGTCTTTCTCTGCTTTCATCAGTGTGAGAATCACGTGTGCTACAGGAAGTAAATCTGTTCAAATGACAGGTAAGATAAAATTTCTTAAGGGACAGTGGAAATCAGCTTATAACTCACAACAGCTGCGGTCATACTGGTGGCACAGAAAACAGACTGATGGCAGCTACCAACACTTTTTTCACATGATAGAATCATAGAATAGCTTGGGTTGGAAGGGATCTTTAAAGACCATCTAGTCCAACCCCCCAATGATCAGCGACATCTTCAACTGGATCAGGTGGCCCAGAGCCCTGTCCAACCTGACCTTGAATGTTTCCAGGGATGGGGCCTCCACTACCTCTCTGGGCAACCTGTTCCGCTGTTTCACCGCCCTCATCATAAAAAATTTCTTCCTTATATCCAACCTAAATCTATGCTTTCTTAGTTTAAAAGCATTACCCCTTGTCTGATTGCTACGGGCACTACTGAAAAGTCTGTCCCCATCTTTCTTCTAAGCCCCCTTTAAGTACTGGAATGCTGCAATGAGGTCTCCCCAGAGCCTTCTCTTCTTCAGGCTGAACAACCCCAACTCTCTCAGCCTTTCTTCATAGAAGAGGTGTTCCAGCCCTGTGATCATTTTTGTGGCCTCCTCTGGACCCACTCAACCAGGTCTGTGTCTTTCTTGTTGTGGGGACTCCAGAGCTGGACACAGGACTCCCGGTGGGGTCTCACTAGAGTGGAGCAGAGGGGCAGAATCCCCTCCCTCGACCTGCTGGCCACGCTTCTCTTGATGCAGCCCAGGACATGGTTGGCCTTCTGGGCTGCCAGTGCACACTGCCAGGTCATGTCCAGCTTTTCATCCACCAACACCCCCAAGTCCCTCTCAGCAGGGCTGCTCTCTATCCGTTCATCCCTCAGCGTGTATTGACCTTGGGGGTTGCCTCAGCCCATGTGCAGGACCCAGCACTTGGCCATGTTGAACCTCATGAGGTTCACATGGGCACACTTCTTGAGCTTGTCCAGGTCCCTCTGGATGGCATGCCATCCCTCAGGCATGTTGACCGCACCACTCAGCTTGGTGTCATCTTCAGACTTGCTGAGGGTGTGCTCGATCCTGCTGTCTATGTTATTGATGAAGGTATTAAACAGTCCTGGTCCCAATACGGGGGACACCACTGTCCCTGAGGGATACCACTTGTCACCGATATCCATCTGGATCTTGAACCATTGACCACTACCCTCTGGATGTATGTGACCATCCAATCAATTCCTCATCCACCAAACAGTCCACCTGTCAAATCCATATCTCTCCATTTCAGAGAGAAGGATGTTGTGGGGGACCGAGTCAAAGGCCCTACAAAAGAGCAGATAGACAACATCCATAGCTGTTATGAGTACAGTAGCTCTTAAAGAAAATGAAGCTGAAAATAGTGACAAGAATTATTGTATCATGTTTCTTTGATTATAATGAGCATGAAACATAAAATATTGCTAGTATGGAGAATGTCAGAAAATAAGAGAAAGATGGCATAATAGAAAATTTAGGTTAGCAGCTGCCATTCAGAAGAGTCCGAATCTCTTTCTCCGTAGGAGAATGTGGAAAATAATACTTCATGTTTGAGTTTTAAGAAGTAATACAGTAATTGAGCTGTTTATCTTGAAAGTTGAGTTTTTTCTTGATTTTTTTGCAGAAAGACTTCTGATAGTAATGTGTTCAAACCACCTGTTCAAAACAAGACCAGCTCCAACATTAGATCAGGTTGCTCCGGGTAATACCCAGGTGAGGTTTTAATATACCTAGTTGAATTTTGAATATGACCTAATAAATCCTTTCATAATTTGCTAGAGGGAATTTGTAAGACTAAAATGAAGAGATCCCAAGACCTAATCCTAATCCTATTGAAGTCAATTGGATCCTTCCTGCTTAGCAGAAGTTTTTTTTTTTTCTTATCCAAGCCGCCTGCATGGCGTTTTCTCTGACTTTTGTAAGAAGTTGAAAACAATAGAAATAGGGGAAAAATGAGAGGAAATTCACCGGCAAATCTTTCAACATAACTTATATCACATCTTTAATTGGCTCAGTGGGTTAGCTGGTTTCCTTGTAATTGGTAAGCAGGCATTAGAACAGGGAGATAACACCTATCAATTAAATAAATTCCCTGTGCAGATTTCGTTGCACTGTCACTTCCTGAGAATAATGAACTGTTCCTTTGCCTTATGTAGATTTTTGTTTCCACTTTAATCACTTAAGCTCCAACAAGCATAGAACAAAGCTTATTGGGTCAGATTTTACAATTTCTTTGTATTGCGTTTCTATACGGTACCTAGTCTTTTCTGGAGGTCGTTGCTTTGTTATAAAATGCAGAACAATTCTGGAAATCGATGACCTAAGGAAACAAGCACACAAGTTTGAATCTTACTATGGCAGGATACAGAATTCTGGAAAACTAAAACTAGTTTGTGTGACCTTTGTTACTACTTTTTCTGCTGGGTAGGTACTACAAAATACTGTCGCTTCTTGTGAGCGAGCATGGTTTCCCACTGGGTTGATAACACTGCTTCTAATGAATTGAAACATTTGTCTGCATCCCGTGTGAAATTTATGAAGAAATAAAAGTGGGTTTGATTTTCAGTTACATGGGCATAGTAATGTTTTTATTTTGTTATGGTTTGCTCAGGTTTTGATATCATAATTATTCACTTTTATGAGTTAGACATTTTAATGGAGTTTAGGGAGAAATGTAAATGATTAAATAGGTTGTATGGATTATTTGGAGATCACAATTGACACCAGCAGCTTATTTTCATTATTTTTTTTTTTTCTTTAAGAATAAAGAGGGGTAAGAGCTGTCCTGAATCATTATCAGTACAACAACTGAGAGATACAGTGGACGGGAGGAATGTGTGATCGTCCCCATTTAGAGCAGGCAGCATTAAACAGAACGGCCGATGCTCTCTGTTAGCCACTGTCCCCCCACCAGAGGAGGGGAAAAAGGAGGAAAAGGGAGAGAGATTCACAAACTGAATATGAAAACAGCTTTACTAATAGCACTAATAATACTAATAATATTAAGAATAAGAGAAATAGAACAAAATACACAAAACCGATACTGATCTTCCTTGAGGTGCCAGGCAGGCACCAGGAAGTCCCAGGCTGGACTCCACAGCAGACAGGAACTGGACTCAGGAGTGCACGGATCGGAATCTGGATCAGGATTGCAGGCAGGACAAGGAGCAGGGTCCTCTTCAGCAGCCGGCCATGGAGGAAGGGAGCAAGACCCTTGTGATCTCCCTGTTTTAAACTGAGTACGACGTGCATGGCATGGAGTACCGTGTTGGCCAATACCAGGTCCCCTGTCCCGTCCGCCCTTCCCTGCGAGTGCGACCCTTTGCGACTCCTCACTCGCGCGACCTAAGAGGTCTGTTGGTGACCTTGGCTGCTGTAGTGATAATTATAAACAGCAGCCTTTTTCTGGCTTCCGTTCCTACCGTTGGCTCAGTAAGACTATAAATACCAGGTGTTACCTGCTTTGGAGCAGACACTGTAAAATATGCAGCCAGCTTCAGAAAAATGCAGTTACTACTTAGCTGTAAGGAAAAAAATCTCTAAAAGAGAACCGGTTCTGTTTTAACCAAAACCAGGACAGTGATGATCTCAGCCTTTTAGAAAATGAATAATAAGAAAGGAACCAATAACTGTTTACAGTCACAGAGAAAGTTCATGGTCATTCTGAGACTTGCATGTTTTAAGACATCTAGGATGTTAACAATAAAATTGAAATCAGCTCTTAGGACGAGGACAGGAGGATCATCTGAGAGATAGCATACAAATATACTCACTTGCTAAACCTGTGTTTTAAAAGCTTTTTTATGCTGTGACCACTCTTTCAACTGGTCGTGTCGATTGCTCATTCCTGCCTCAGCAGACTCCGTGCTCACAGTCCGATCCAACAACTTTGTGTGTGTCCATCGCTTCTCAGCATGCTGCACGCTGTGCACAAGAAACCTTGCTCCTCTCTGGCTGGTGGGCGGGAGGTATGCTGGGAATCCCAAAACAGGAATGGAAAGGCAAAGGAGGAAAGGAGTGGAGGGAAAAGATGTTCAGGTGCAAAAGAAGAGGAGAAACATGACACCAGAAGAAATAAGAAGCAACACAGAAGTAACACGATGGATCAAAAGAAGTACCAGGAGAAACAAAACATTAAAGGAAAAGATTATACTAAGCAGAACCTGAGGTTTACCAAAGCAGCATGTAACATCTATCACCGAAATCCTTTTCTGAACATGTTCTCAGATGCAGTTTTACTGGAGATGTAATGTGGGGCCTTCCAAGTGGAGGGAGTGGGATGGGAATATATAAAAAATGGCAAACGGTGAAAGAGCTAACTGCATCAGTCATCAGGACTGGTGCTTGGGAGAACAGAGGTGGAGTGTGGCTGAATTTGGGGACTTTGTGTGTATATGTAGAAGCAACCTGAAATGTAAGTGGTGTTTGGAAGATGACAAGCAGATTGTATAGGTTCATTGAAGACAGAGAATGCAGAGGAAACGTACACTGGAAACACAATGAGAAACAACAGGAAAAAGATTACTACTGCCAAGTATTTAAGGTAATTTGAATGGTATTGATAGTAAAAGTTCAAATAGAAAATTCTGAAACTCTAAATTTTTCCATAGCAAAAGTTATGAACTCACAGGCATAAGAAACTTTATATCTATGTTCTGATAGAACATTTACAGTCCTCACCCTTTGATTCTGTCTTACAGACATTTAATGAAGTAATGGAAAAATCTGCACAGTCAAGAAAGACTAGTTGGGATTGCTGTAAAAACCAGTGTTCTGTAGGGGTTCTATGCATTTTTTTAATGTTCTGAGGGATGGTCAGTGGCTTCTCCGTGTTCTCAAATAACGTTTTCATTGATAACAGAAGAATAATACTTTATTCCTTCCTCATACAACTCCCTATATTTTAGGAGGTTTTAGTCTTTCTCTTGGAATTTTTACCAATTTCATGAACAAAAACTTTTTATAGCATACTGCATAAAATACAATAAAGTGTAAAAGACTCCTACAAAATTCCTTTATAGGGTAGATGGAAACAAAGCCTGAAGTGATCTTCAGGTAGAGCAAAAGGATTATTCCTTGTGAACCATCAAATTAGACAAAGTGTTTTCAGTGTCACAAATGGAAGCATCACTGTAATCGAAATAATTATTGGCATTAGGTATTCAACTCTTTTGACAAATTTTATTAGAAAGGGAATAGCAACTGGTAGCAACTCAGAGGAGAGCTAATGGACTTAGGCTGGATTTATGATAATGGAATTGGCAGAAATAATCCATCAGCCTTTTCTGCACTTAAGTTTTGTTTCTTTGCACTTCACTTCTGTGATGATGCAGTGAAAATATTTCTATGTAGAGTAATGTAATGCAGTTGAATGCCAGAACTCTTGTTTTCCTGCTACAGTCAAAACCCAGTTCAGAAATCTTTCGCTATTATTATTTCTTTTTTATATATAAAGGTGTAAGAACATGTAGTAAGAAAACAGGAATGGTTTCTTTAGACTTCATCTGAAGATCTCTTTCCTTTTAATAAGTTATTACCTTGTGAAGTAAAATAATTCTAATGCTCATAATATATAAAAGTTTTCTGATCAATGTATTTTTTATTAATAACTTACCACAGTCAATGTAAATTGCATTAACTCGCTTGAATGATAAGAAATTCTGAACTTCAAAGATATTACTTCTTTTTTCTACAGCCATTCATTTCCATTTCTTTTGTACTCAGTCTAATATTCTTCATGCCAGTGTGACAGCTACATGTACAGTATGAACAAATTAGAGTTTAAGAGTTTGCCCTATAATATTGTCATTTGATAGAAGCTGTATTGGAACAATTCATTGCTGCTGACATTTTTTCATTAAAAATACTTCAGTGGCTGTTTAATAACAATGGCGGACAGATGCCTTTCCTTCCCTCCCCCTGGCTCTTGCTCTGTGGAAAGTACTTCGGCATGTCTCCAAAAAGAGGCAGATTGTAGGTACAGACAGTCAGATGCCGTGCCAGGTAGAACCTTTTGGCTCTCAAAAAGGAACAGTGATCGAGGCATTCAGCATTACCTCAGCGAAGTCCTCTACAAGTCAGTTGTCCTTGGATGGAGCTCGTATTTCATGTGGGCTCTACAAAGACAAGTGAATAGCTAATTCCACTGTCCTGAAAGCTTACAAATGGAAGTCTCAGAAAGACTTACTAGGACTCTATGTATATGCTTTAGAGGAATCAAATTTGTAAGTTTTCAGGAACAGGGAATTATATACACTTGTCTTTGCACATATATATAATGTGACCATTTATATATTCTTTTTGAAACAAGGAGTTCATAATACATGGACAAAGACATCAGAAAAAAGACAGTAAACTTGAAGTACATTCCCTGAAGGAAGATTCTTTGTGAAAATGCAATTTCCTTTATTGTTTTTAAGGTGCTGAAATTTAAGATGTAATAAAACATGAATACCAATTTGGAAGCATTAGTTGCTCCTGGCAACCTTGAGAATGCATTATGCTTTATTTTTCCTCTCCATCATCTCTGCAAAAACCGAGCAAGAGAATGAGTACAGCACATGCTCTCTGAACCAATATACAGATCTGACCTCCTTTTCCCCTTCTCAGTAACAATAAATTATCTTTAAAATTATGGCTGTAGGTATGATACTATCATGCAGTGCATCTCAGATCAGTAAGAAATTCACCCTCGTGCCACCTTTTGACATTATAAAGCAGTCTGTTTTAGCCCCAAGCCAGCTGAGTTTATTTCCCAGAGGACAGTTCTGTTTGCATTTTGAAAGCCTTGCATAAAGATTACCAAATTAATAAAATATTTTTAACATAAATCAGCATCAGTTTAAAGAAAATCCAGATCCCCTTGGGCAGAAGGGAGTACACCTAACTTCGTATAATGGAAAGATAAGAAAAGATGATTGGGAGGGAAAGGTGTCAAAATTACTTTTTTAAATGTACTTGAAAAGTTTGCTTCAATTTTTTTTAATACAGATGATTTTTCTCCTGGTCCTGCTTCAACATGGTGCAGAGCTGCTGCAGCTAAAGTTGCAAGATGTGCCTATGTCTGTAAAAGTGAAGAAACACTGGGTAAGCCCCGCTGCAACATCCTGTTGTCAGCTTGTGTTGCGTTATTCGTTAGATGTTCGGAGAGAGCAAATGAGTGGAAAGAATTGGAAACCTGTATTAGACCTATATATGCATCTGAAAGTTCACACCTGAAAAACTGCCTCTACTGAAAAAAAAGGGGAGTGGGGAGGGAAGCAGTATTGCTATTGATTGCTGCGGGGTTGGCATTTCACCCCAGATACTTACGGAGATTTTGGGAAATTTCTCACGCAGTGCAGCAGAGCATCTCATCTGCATTGTGTTAGCAGCCTGCTCCTGGTCCGTGACCTCCGACTTGCAGTGGGCTCTCCCAGCTCGGAGCAGGCACGGCCGTTTACACAGCGGTGACCTGCACGCTCGTGTGTTTTAGAACCAGCTGGACTTTCTCAGTTCTATGGATCTACTCAACAGTCAGAAGATTTGGACTTTAGGCGCTAAAACCACTCGAGTCAAGAGATCTCTGTTGCTCGAATCTAGAATAAGTATGTAATAAAGTAAAAAACATTGCCTTTTTTGCTTTATGTCAGCATACAGTCATTAGTCTGATAACTACAAGTCAGGGAACGATCCACAGAATGCATAGAGATCTTTGAAGTATAAATTAGAGACAGGTACTAATAAAATAGAAGTACAGCATTTGGGAGCTTTGGCAGAGACACCAGATGATAGGAGGAAGAAAAGATGATCCTCATTTTGGGTTGGAAGGGAAAGGATTCGCTCTTGAAACCAGGATGTTACTCCCGTGATTGACTGTACAGACGAGAGCAGCAAGGGGCGGCTTCACAAGGGACGGAGATTCAGGCACGGAGTGTGACAGCGAGATGTTTGGCTTGTAAGGATATCTGTTTAATGACTTCCAGCGGCAAAGACAAAGGCAAAAGACTGGGAAAGTAATAGATTAACCACAGAGTTGGACATAAGGGAGACACTGAAACTTCACGACAGGACACTGATGGATGGGCCAGCGAAGGAGCTGCTCGTGCATAGCCTTGGAGCGCTTTACTCAGAACATGGTGATTGACTAAAAGAAAGGAAACGAGATTGTCATAAGTCTCATAGGAAAAAGCAAGCTTAAAGGACAAGGGGCAATGGGCACAAACTGAAGCACAGGAAGTTCCGTCTGAACATGAGGAAGAACTTCTTCCCTCTGAGGGTGACGGAGCACTGGAACAGGCTGCCCAGGGAGGTTGTGGAGTCTCCTTCT
>Ga0065711_1043498_pt1 | contig 14698 bp, 5 predicted proteins | sample Hoacrofraction12_FD_59098 | JGI IMG/M metagenome (GOLD analysis project Ga0065711, IMG submission 59098) | Hoatzin crop microbial communities from Cojedes, Venezuela - Epithelial fraction 12 v2 (version 2) | ecosystem: Host-associated > Birds > Digestive system > Esophagus > Crop | place... | reverse complement strand
TTTTTTTTTTTTTTTTTTTTTTTTTTTTTTAATTTCCCTCTCTGGTTGTTTCTTATTTTTGCTTTGCCTCAAACTTGATTCTGGATGTTGGTCCAGGTGTAAGGTCACTCACTTTGTGGTTTGGGGGACTTTGCACACTAGTGCTAAATCTAGCAAGGTATCCAGGAGTACTGAAGGTATAAACGTATATTCCACAGAGGACACTCACTAATTAATACAATGCCAAATCACTTTATGTGAACTTTCACTGTAAACAGAAATTCAGAAAGTTCTTTACTGATTAGGAAGATAGTAAGAATGAGTAATATGCTTAGAGGACCCTTCTGAGCTGCAGCTGGAAGTAAATGTATGGCTGGACAGGCCTTTCTAGAATACGTATATCAAGGATTTAAGAAGGGGAAATATTAGAAGCTGTATTCAGCACAGAATGTAAGGCGGTTACTTCTGTTCCACTCTGGTCATATTCAATGCCATCTTTAATACCACTGGGAGGTAAGTCTGAAATTAGAATTCAATATATACAAAACTCTGGAGTTGGGTAAAGGGAGAGCTTACTGGCTGAAGTAACGATGGTAGGGAAGGCATGCTCAAGAACCTGTACAGCCGCTCTGGCAAATATAATAATCAACAGAAGCAGCAAATGCTGTTAAAAAAATAACAGACACGGAAGCTCACTTGAATTGGAACTTATTGATCAGTATTCCAACACTTTACAGTTTTCTTGAAATGAGAAAAAATGTTACTAAGGTGGAAGGAAGTACACAGGACAACTAATTTTGGCCAATTTTTGAGAGCTGTTATAAGGAGCAGTACATCGTTATTTGTTATACACTGCTTGTTATAACTTCTTTAAGATGTTCAACTGGATCCACTAAATGCCAGTTACAAACTTTTTTATGAGAGAGAATGATACACACAGATTACAAAATAAATAGAAATTATTACCCTTCGGGGCCATGGTTTTTAAAAGAAGCATTTCTCACAGATACATAATTTATAAGGATAAAAAAGACAATTGTTATAATCTAGTCTGCTCTAAAATTTTATACAAGGCCATATATCTCGTCTGAATTGATTGTTGAACTATTTCAGAACAACGCTTATTTGTGATTTGAACATTTCCAGCTGAGGAAAGAAACCTCACAGTCATTTCAGTTGCTTCTTTGATGACATCGGCCCAGTGCTGAGCATGGTCAAAAAGGCAAGTGAAATGTCAAGAATTATAAAAAAAAGGGAGAGTGTACAAAACTAAAATCTCTATTACATGTTAATGGTGAACCTTTGACTTTAATTCTTGAACACAGCACACAGATTTGTACAGGTGGTCTCAAAAAGAAAAAGAAGAAATACAAAAGGAACAAAAAAGTACCACACTTAAAATTGTATATATAAAACCATAAAAGATAGAGATGATTCAGCACTATTTTTTTTATAACTCAGAGAACTAAAAATATGTACTAAAATCATTTGGTAAGAAAGTTTAAGCAAAGATTTTGAGATGGTACGTAACTGAATTGCACAACTTACTGTCACAGAATGTTTCGGATGCCTAAGATACATTCAAAAATAGACTAATTCATGGAAGGAAAGCCAATCAACAGCCATTGACTACAATAACATGAATTTAACCTGCTCAGCAGTTCCTTAAAAACACATCACTACCATTTCTTTTAACTTCTTTTTCCTATACTGAAAAAGCATCTAGCACCATACTTCTATAAATGACTTGTAAGACTGTGATCAAGTGAAAATTTTCTTGAAGGTTCTTCCTGTTTCTTACTCGTTTTATACAGTGGTGGAACACTGAAACTGGCAAAGATTAATGAGAATGTAATCTTCTTCACTGAAGGCTGAGAAAGGGTAGTTCAGATAAACATCTGCCAGGGCCAAGCTGCTGTATTTAGTCCTGCCTCAGAGCAAGAAAAGTGCTACAGCAGATGACTTAAGGTTCCAGCTTCATCCTTCTGTGCCTGCAAACTCCCCTCCCTGCCCCTCCCAGCTTTTCAGAGCATAAGGGAAAAGCATTCAGCTCTCAGAGTTTCTCACTTGAAAGCAGGTTTTCCAGTCCTGCATTTAATCTTCGCATGGCCCCTGAAACTGCTTGAGTTTACCAAATACTTTTCTTCAAACATAGACACGTGAAATCTTTACCTTTAGTTTACAGAAATTACACAACCACTTTGTATCAAAGTGGTTCAAAGACCACATTGCATCTTTTGGCCACAGTCTTACCACCAAGACTCACATTTGACGATTATTCACCGTGACCAACTGTCTTACTCAGGAGTGCCCTCTGAAAGTGTTGCTTGTATTGAAAGATGACCTCTACTTTTTGTTTTGAGATGCATAACGTTATTTAACTCAAGTAAAGTAAATACCAATTTCCTTGTTAAGAGCTTACAAAGCTATCCAAACCATCTTTTATTTTTTGCCAGTTGACTGTTTGTATATGTGGGGCACAGACTATTAGACACTACTTTTTTAACGGCCAATACTACAAGAAATTGTAGCACAGCAATACAGTGTACTAAACTACACCTTATTTTTTCCTGTTGTTGAAAATTTGCTTTGATCAAACACCCTTGCAATACCATAGAAATACTGAGTTACCAGTGGGACGTGAAATTGCAGTTCCCTTAACAAATTCTTCTCTTGCTTTACTTCTACCTTATATTCTTCTCTCCATTCATCTTTCCCTCTTTCAATTTTTGCCTTTTGTCTAATAAAAGTTTCCTTTATAAACAAAGCTATCCTGAAGCCAAGCCTAAAAAGTGGGCAAGAAGCTCAATTCTGTGACAACTCTACCAGGGTCAAGAGTGATTAATTAGGTACTACATCACAAATGAGGTAAGATTTCTTTTTCACTTTTACTGCTGCTCTGTTGTACCTTGAACAAGCCACTTCTGTTTCTCTCCCTCCATTTTGTCTTTTTATACTATGAAGCCACAGACTTATCACAAAGTATATTTGTATATTTTCTACCACAGTGGAGCCCTGGTATCCAGTGGGGCCTCCAGATGTTGTTGCAGTACAAATAATCAATATCAAGCAGAGTATCCTGATGTACAGTATCATCATTACTGTGACCAGGTTTGTACTAAGCTCACCCTAAACCCATTTCCTCAAAATCTGGGGAACATAGTGGCACACCTAGTTGTTCTTACTTAAACCTGACACCCGCTGAGCAAAGCCTAGTAATCAGTGACATTCAGCAATCTTTAAAGGGAGGCTGTCTTCTGTGCTATCCAGTGCCTAGGACTGTCTCAGTTAAGTCTTCCTATGACCTAAGAAAGCACCAGTATACTGCCAGTCAACTACTGTGTGGAAAAATGTTACAAGAAATACATGCAGGTATGTTTAGGCCACACAATTTGTGGAAAACAGTTGTTACACAGCTGGTGAATCTCCAGCCATGAGGCTGTTAATCCCTCTCATGCAGGGATACCATAACGCAAGTAAAGAAACAGAAATAAGCACCATGCTGAAAAGGGGCATTTCCTAGGGAAACTGAATGCAAAACAACTTAAGAAAGCGACACCTGTCCATTGGTTCACTAACTAATATAGTATTTGGATGGCTGATTTGTTCCACCAGCTTACAATACACATCATGGAAACCTACACTATCTGATGGTGTGAACTGCAGCTATAATTAGGATTAAACATTCTGATATTGCCTTTCCAAAATATTAAGAGTATATCCTCGAGAGTTTTGTAAAATGATACCTTTTAGACATGATTCTGGACTAGGGCAGAAACAGGAACCATTCTGAACGCTGGCTTCTGTTTTTCAGGACTGAGTCAATGCATACCATGTGCTGCGTTTTAAACTCAAAGCATCCCTAAGCACTCCTCCTGCATTGCAAAAGTTGGCTGATTAAAAGCAGGCCTTTACATTTCTGTTCCCAAGTGCTGCCATGTCACTCACTCCTCAGACAAAAATGTGACCAGCTGCTAAAAATATCATGTTCACTCAATAAAGAAAAGACTGCAGTAGCAAGTCAGATTTTAGTAGGGCACAAAAACAAGCAGCTTGCTCAAAAGCAGAGATCTTCCAGCAGAAAATATCTCCATCCATCTCAGAATGTCTCCCTTGGAGTTTTAATCCACTGGGTAACATTGCCAACAATTTACGCTGACAGAAGCTAAAGTGGCAGTTACACAAAATACAGCATCAAAGATCTGATACTTACAGGCAGCATAAAATAAACCACGTACCTTAACTACTAGGCTTCCTTATCAAGAGCATTGGTACAATTGTGAGATGTCTGCAGGCTGAAGGCACAGCATATATCACTCTGTAATAGCAATCAGGGCTGTCTCTCAACCCGCAACCCGCAGAAAAGTGAGCATTTGTCAGGAAGATGGCATTAAAAAAGGACACTGCTCTCTGACAGGAAAGGTGATCCCAAATATCAACTTGCCACCATCCAATTAACCCAGGCGCAGTAGATATAGAAGTGCAAGGGCTGAAGAGGCTTTGAACAAAATGAATCCATTTAAACTGGAAGTTTAAACCATTTAAACCTAAAGTATATTTGTTTGTAAACTCTATTCTACCCTTAATCATAAAACAGTGTTACAGGGTTTCACAGTGTTCCATAAATGTATGCTTGCAGGCATTATATCACTAAGCACTATATATCACCACATTTTTGTTTCTCATTATGTTTTTTGTATGGAATTCTACTAGAATTTAATGCATCCTCGTTCTATGTTCTATGTTCCTTTTGAAATCTACATAGCAGATTTCATGAACTGTATACAAAGTCAACAGTGTATTGTAAACAAAGTAGTAAGTCTTCTTTACCAGACAAACAAGGTTTGAGCTAAGGTTCAACAGGCCTTTCCAGTCAGACAAGATAACGAAGAAAATATGAGTATATGTAAACACAAACAGCGCCTGGATTTGCTAAGAGGTGATTTCTAGTCTCAAAGCCTGCTTCTTTCAAACTGCAGAATGTTTTTAAAGCAAGTGAAACGTGGCTTTTGAGATGTGGCTGGACTCCAGCAGAAGGTTTTTCCAGTCCTGAATCAAAGAGGTTTCCTAAAGTTTTTAGTGGGAGTAGAACACATAGATTATGATATACTTGAACAGTACGTGAAAATTGCAGTACAGGAAACTTACATTTCTAATGAAATTACCCTAATTACACAAAATAATTTACTTCTCTGCAGATTTTAATAACTTTTCATGACAGAGCACTACTTGGTAAGGAACAGTGATGGAAAAGAGAAGCACACAGTGCTTTTGAACACACAGCTCACAAAGGAGGCAATCAGTATTATTTGCATGTTGAAAAGCAGAGACAAAGAGAAATGACTCGCCAGAATTTTGCAGGAACCAGAAGTGACAGAACAGAGCAAATAATTAAAAAGTCCTCTAATTCTTAGGTCAGTATGCTGTCATTTACATTATCTTGATTTTACTGCCATAGAACACTTCAAATATTCACATTTTACATATACATAGGACATATTAACTAGTAAATAAATTCACATAGAACCCTCCCATTTTCCTTGACAGCCTTTATAACTAGCTGAATGCATGTTTTTCCATGACCCACTGTTGGGGGATCCCTGTCTAGTATTTTGTGGTGCGCATTTCTGGGCCCTTCAACCTGAGAACCTCTACTCCCAGGGTGGCACTTGGCCCCTCCTATCCCAAAGGCATTTTTATGTTCATGTACACCAAAAGTTAAAAGGCTGCTTCTGAACCTAGTTGGAAACAGCACCTTACACAAAGCCTGGATTTTCCTACAGAGAAAAGATGAGAATTTTACTGAATCAAGATGGGCTGCTGGGAAAAAGTTCCAACTTGGCTGCTTGCATATTTATTTTGTGCTGTGGAATTTGCTTACTGTAAAGCTGCTTTACAAGGAGGTAACAGCCAGACACCTGTGCCAAGTTTGTGTTGTTAGATCAGAACTCCTGATGTCAAATTGAAACTTGATTATTGAGAAAGCATGTCATCCAGAAAGCTGAAGTACTTCCAGGACTAATTTTTTGGCATAGTAGATGTGGAAGGAGCAGCAAGTAAGGAGAAGATTAATGCCACAATTTCAGCTTCTGTACCTCTTTCTGATATCTTTTCCTTTGGACCTTCAAGGAAAAAAAGCATGAGATGTGATAGGACAACCAATGTATGTATCAAAGGAAACTGCTTTCTCTAGGACTGTGCTGAGAGCCTATCCTACTGCAATCCCAGCTGCCCTTGGATGACGAGGGTCCTCTAGATTCTCTAACACTTTGAAATCAGTGAGAGAGAAACCAAAGTGAACAGAGTATGAAGATGCACTCCTTGACTCAGCTTCCGTCTCCATATGGTCAATCATTCATTCACATTACTTTCTGTGGGAAGGAGCTATGCTTCATCAGGCCTTCAGGAAGAGACAAAGGACCACCTTTATAGACAACTCTTTATTCGTAACTTGCTGTAGCTACCATTAGGAGCACTGGGGTGAAGGTAGGCAAAATCAGTACAGCAACAGACCTCAGATGTCTATTCCTTGATCAGAGAAGAGTGTTTGTGAGTAAATTGAAATCGCCAATGGAATTTAGAGCTACAGGACTGCTGTGATTTAGATTATACTGTTTGTACTCACATACTGGAAGGAGAAATTTTCTTGCCTTTGTCCAGCACGCTGTGATTTGTCGACACTCAGTAAATATTACCCAAGTACAAGAACAGAGTTCCTCTCCTCATTCATTATTTTGTCACCATGCTGTTGAAATTAATAGGTCAAACCCTGACATTTGTATTCAGGAGAAAGCCCTACAGAGGACACAGATCTGAAAAAGGTTTTAGCTTCACACTGTATATTCAATACAAAATATCATAGCCTTAAGAAATCAAATTTTAAAGAACTGCCATTTAGTTTAGGGAAATAAGAGTAAGATGTTCCTTATCTCATCTTTTTGCAATGATATTACTGTAGTCCCAAATCCCCGGCCTTTCTCCTTCCTACATAAGCTACCCACCTATGTAGCTGATTGGGAGAGTCAATTAAATTGTAACAGGTCGATTGCGTGAAATAGAAACTGAAGAACAGATAAAGGTGATGGATGTGTGTGGCCAGCTATTACAGCTGTTGTCTGTGGCTGTTCTTCATGCAGATGGAGGACAGTATTGGCAGCATATGGCATGGGAATTTGGGCTTGGAAAGTAGCTACAGCAGACTACTGATAAAAGGAATTAAAACCAAAGCAGCATGATGGCTAACAAGCCAATAGGACAGACTGAACTGTTGACCACCTTCCTAGTTTCTGCACCTGTATACCTTACCCAGATGTCTAGGATCCCACCTCCATTCCTACCTCTCGCCTTTTACCCCAGCTGCAAAGAGGGAGCCAGGAAGCCTTAGCTGCAAAGCGGCTAAAGCGACTTAGATGGTAGGTGCACCCAGGCAGCAGTTGGTCAGTCGCTGAGGCTGGGTGAAAGTCTCATAAAACACTATGAATACTGCCTGTTCCTTTAAAACCTCGCCACAGCTTGGATAACTAAGCTCTTTATCTGGGCACTTTAGTTGGTGGGATACACACAAGCACAAGGCAATGGAGACCAGCAGCTGTTCCTAGAGTGGGACTCCAGCTTCAGTGGTAAGGCACATAGGAGTATGTCATCCCAGGTCTCAGAGAACAACAGGATACCCCAAACAGCACAGAGTCACCCAGCCACTGCTGCCACTGAAGCCAAGGTCTTAACATTTCACACTGGCTGTGACCTAGGTTCCTGTGGGGTTAAAGTTTAATGATATTTCTTTTTCTCCTGAACAGTTTCAACACTAATCCCCTATCTTCTCGCATGGTTCTCCTTCTTGTCATATCAGAGTTTGGACTTGTTTCTCCTCCCAGTAGATTCCCAGTTTCATTCCTTTTGGCATCTTTAATTCTCTTCACTTAAGAAGACGTAGACTATACTGTAACAGGAAGGGGCTTCTCTGAAGTCCGGTAAAATCTCAGGATGATTTCACCCATCACTTTGTCATATATTTTCAGAATGTTTTCATCAAAAAGAGAGATGCTGTTTTTAGTTGACATTCTTGGTAAGCAAATATCGAATATACCATTAAAAATTACCCGCTTTCTCAGCCTTACTGATGGGCCTGCCTATGTTTGTGCATGATAGTGTAAAGGGTCAGTAGCCCCATCCTTTCAATGTCTCTGCTATAGACAGACTGTGGCCTTTCAGAACTTTTTAAAGGGCAACTACCAGCCAGCTCAGTAGAAACTGTAACACTTCCAATTTAAAAAAAAAACCACATCAGAAATTACATAATACTGAAACCAGAACCATTTACCTCTTAGAGCACTGGCTTTCACAGACAAATAAATGCACCTGAGAACAATACACATCTTCAGGATCCAAAAGGTTATTCTGCAAATCGCCGTACAATGCTAGTGACACAGCCTTGTCAGGCTATAATATAAAGGAAGCTATACCAACAAAACAAAGCAGGCAGTACATGTATGGATATGGGAGCACTTCAGAAAAAGAAATTGAGGAATGTTGGCATGGATTCCCTGTGTTTATAGCTACCTTGTGTTCTAGGTTTTCTTATATTACAGCAGGAAAAAGACCAGAAAAGGAGAAAATTTAATGAAATCAGATGTGTCTGCTTTTTACAACTCTGCTCCTCTGAATAAATATCATTATCCTCAAATTGCTTTGTACCTCATTACAATATTAATAATTGAAAACGCTCCTTCAGAAAACTGATACATTTTTTTTGAATGAGTAATATGAAGAAATTTGTGCTGATCCACCAAACATCAGTCATGCTCTTGTAATAAAGGATAACGCAGTACATTACATAAATGAAAGCAGCTCCAGGCAACTCAAGTAACCCCACCCTGCAGGCAGGGATAGCCTATACTATAACTTGAAAGCTGGATAAAACAAGCAGAATGTGGTTCCATATCATGATATCGTGATGGTCCTTTTTCACACTGGAACACAAATTGACCTAATTACTGTCTCCCTAAATAACAGGTACAAACTACAGCCTGAATGCACAGCAAATTCCTGCATCAGGACTCTGAAAGTCTCAGAAGGGTTTGCACAGCTTCTCACCATCGAGCCTCATACATTAACAGAGAACTGTCCCAGTGCGTGAAAGAACACCAGCAATAAATGGCCAGAATATTTCAGGAAGCACAACAGCTGGACCAACATTTCAGTTTTGTTTTGAAAGAAAAAATACTAAAGATTTCAAAGAAAATACATTATACTAGCTTTAAAACTTTTCAGATTTTCTTTACAAAAATGAAAAATTAATTAAAAATATACAGTGGTTTTATTTAATTACTCAAATTTTGTTAAAGTATTTGAAGTTTTAGACATATTATTTATGTTTCTACTGGTCTTTATTTCATCCTTCCCTCTCCTTTGAAGAAAAAAAGGAAGTAGAAAAGATGACACAATGAGATAAAGCAGAAGTGTTCTTACAATTTATAAGCCTAAACTTACTATATCTGAAGACACAATTTTCTAAAATAGCAACAAAAGTTAGTTTCAGTGGAAAATGTTCAAACTCTAAAATATGTCCAGTTAAAAAATGGCCTTATTATGTTTCTTTCTTTCTTTATACCTTTCCTTCACAATGAACTATGTGGGTTTCTCAGATTGAAATTACACACAGAGCATTACCACTTTGAACTGGTAACTAGCGGGTTCTACTATTATCTTAAAAAAGCGACATCATTATCAGCTTTTTTAGGATACAGTATTTACTCAGTGCAGTCATCGCTATTGCTGAAGAAGTTGGCTGCCCTTAATCTCCCTGCCAAACTTTGGGCAGTGTTATCTCAAGAGACCAATAAGAAGAATCACTATCACAGGAGATAACATTACCGTCATTCTAATAAGGACTCTTCTTGACATTGAAGCATGTGCTACGCGGTGGCAAGGGAAAGTTTGTTCGGTATGCTTTATTCTGGAGTTTGTTAAATTCATTGGTAGCGCAAATAAATGGTGTCTGGAAGAAAGAGCCTGGCCATACTCTAAACATGACTTTAATTCTTCCTAGGTTTTTAGCCAGTTTCACACAGCTGTTTTCTGCTGGAGTGCAACATGGTTTTTGTCTGGCATAACTACAGCAATGGAACAGGAGAAAAATATTTTGAAATAATTTCTTCAAGCAAAGTTATTTGCATCTTACAGTGTTTTGGTGCTTTTGAAAATGCACTTACCAATTGACTTTTACCATGATGCACTTCTTTCTTTCAGGTGACTGAGTCTTGGATTCTTTAGGGTTTTTCTTTTTGATATTGCATATGAAACTCTTAAACATGCCACCCTAATGTAGTGGGTTCAGTATCAAAGCCAGTGGTTAGCAGCTCTGCAACCTTCAAGGTGGTACTGGATGCATGTACTTCCCCCAGCCTTCAGGGATACATTTCTTTGTTTGTGAAACTAGGTAGGTGGTTTCAAGAAGAAAAGGGAACATGAAAAAGTCTTGCCTGCTTTTCTAGCAAACACTTCACCAACAGAATGATCTGAAATGGCAAGGAAGCATGAAAGAGGCTTTATTGTTTTTGTGAGAGAAGTTAATAGCAATAGCTGCATTTAAGAAAGAAAAGAAAAACTGATGAGGGAATCAAAAAACCAGCAGCTGTGTCTTGATCTGGATCAAAGTGACAGATAGGGAGCTGTGTGAAGTGTCTTGTGTGAGGCGCCAACTGTCTCCCCATTTTTCTAGATAATTTTATAGACATGCAAGACGCAATAATTAATTACTTTTTTTTTTTTTTAACATCCAACTGTATGCAACAAACAGCAATGAAAACTCCCTACAGGCCATCCTCACTAGCTGATCAATCTTCTGAGATGACTTCTAGGAAAAGGGGTGGGATTCATTCTCTTTTCAGCCTTTCAGGACAGATGCCCAGTAAGGAGCTCTAAGTTATTCTCAGGGCATACTAAAACCAGACTATTTTTCAAGGATTTGCAGTTTTCCAACCATTATCAACTGGGCTGAGACTCTAACTCATTTGCTAGAGACTACCAAACGGCTTCAAAAGAACTGGGATTTTTTATTACCACCTGTGTGGACTGAGTTCAACTGCTAACTAGGAAGAAAGGGCATTGTTTAATCCAGACACCTTTCCTTTGTCTTCAGTGATGTTTACCTAGAAACACATTTGGCTTGAAAACTGTTGTTCTAAATTGATCCTCTGAGTCTTCTTAACCCTGTTAGCAATAGAGAATTGTGTATACTGCATCATTTTCTGAGATTTACCTGTGGTTTATTTGCAAAAGCCACTTTCCTATCATTGTACTGACACACAAATGGAACCTGCACTTAACCCTGCCACATTTGCTAACTGAACACAAATCAAAGATTTCCACTCTTCATTGTCAAAAAGATGAACTATTTTCTGCACAGCTAAGACAGCCCTAGTATATCCAGATCAGTCACTTTCCAGAAACGATGTAAGCCACAATATCAGGTCCTGACCACTAACAACTTGGGACATTTCCCTCTTCTGACTACGGGTTTATTCGTACTTTTCTTGCCATGACCATCAATTTTGAGAAAAATATTCTGCAGTTCTATTTGTGTATGTCACTTTCTCCTTTAGAGCTTTACACAGCATAAGTTATATCAGAGCATAGTGCTTTTTGTCTTGGTACACTAGGGCTGGAACAATGATCTGAATTTCTCCTTCCTGAAGAGTCTCTCATAAAACTATGAAAAGGAAAAATGGGGGAAATAAAGGAAGAGGCAGACCCACAAAAGCATCATCACCATGTTCCAAAATACTACTGCTAGCACAGATCGGTGCTTCTACTGGGTGTCTGAGATAGCTGAAAAAGAGAACAGATGCAATGACTCATCACTAAAGGTACAGTGCTTGTGATCAGAGCCGAGTTTCCTGGATTGTTAGATCAGCAACTTTCCTGAGTGCTGAATTAAATATGTTTTAAATGGTATTTCAAAGTTACAGTTGGTTACATTTGGGCATGCTGACCTTAACAATGTCATGTTAAATATTTTCTTTTTAATTAAGGCAATAGCTAAGCTCTGAGAATGAGTACTGTTTTTCACTTCATTAATTTTACTGTTAAATGGAAAACAAGATATTGAAACAGACTAGCAAAGCAGCATGACAGAAAGGACCTTTCAGCTGGCCTGGACCGTCACCACAATACTGATGGGTCCAGACCCATCAGCTCGTAATGCTAGGCAGGTTGTGTGCACAGAAGACCCCATCTTAGAATTGCCTAGCACCCACAGTTCCAAATGCAGCTCATAGGACTGACCAGCACACACCCAGTCTGACAATCATGCTAGCATAGCTGGATTCCCTGGTCTTCAAACAATGCACGTTAAGCTTCTGCAATAAATACAGGTAAACCTTTTTTGTAGCAGCAGAATGGCAGTTCAGCAAGCTTCCTTTCTGTTGGCTGCAGGAGTGTTAACACTGAATATTCTCCCAACATGATAAAGGGAAAAGTTACGTACGCCAATAATAAACTAGGCAGCACAGACAATGATCAGCATTGCTTACTGAAGTTTAACCAGATTGCAACATGATACAACTTTGCTATCATGCAACATAATCCTACAGTTTCAAGGAATGCCTTAGATTTTAATTAGAAACTAAAATGACTAGAGCTATACAGAGACTTTTATATTAGGAAAATCTCAAAAAACTTGAAATACTTCAACCTGGGAAAGTTCAAAATGGGAAAGAAAATGAGAGATACGCAAAATAATGTACCAAACTGAGAAGGTAAGTCAAGCACCAGTAGCACATCACTGCCGCCTTCTTGCTAGGTAAAGGGGGACAGCTGAAGGAGCGTTTACTCCAGTGACTGTGAAAGAGCAAGTGACCTGTTTTTGTGAAGGGAATCATGGTTTAATAAATGAATTAGAGAGCTGCAGCTCAGATGATCTTAATTTTACCCCTCGTGCTGGAAGAGACTTGCTGTGTAACTTGCAGGAAGCATAGTAGCATTTCTTCCTCTTTAAAATGAGAACAATTATGTTTTTATTAAATGGTTGTGGACTGCTCAGAGCTCTCAGAACGGGAGCAGTCTAGACAACTGCAATCTTCATCCAAGAATTGTCTGACCTTTTACTGAAATGTTTGCAGATTTGTTTGCAGGCGGAACAGTTCCTGATAGCAGGGTAGCTTATTTCGCTGCTTAGTCCACCCATTCTGTCTGCAGCTGTTCTCATGGGACACATATAATCATTACATTTGTCACGATGGCAATGGTGATAATGATACCGTGTGCACTAATGAAAGGAAAGTACACATTTCACTTTCTGTGAAGGTTGGTGCTTGGGCAACACTAGCTGCCAGCTGTCTCTGTCCACAGCACAACCTGTAATTTAGTTAACAAAATGAGCCATTTCAGAGATCAATCATTATTCTGCCTGTCTATATCCATTTAGTGTTGCTGCCTGTGATAAACATAGCAGGTCTCACAAACAAGATCTTTTTGGGTGGAAAGGTGGAAAAATAAACATAGAAAAAATAGGACTCTTGTCCAATCTGATCTGCCTATGCAGACCTTTTTTACCATAGCACTAGAACTTTTGCTTCTTCTCATTTCTAAAATAAAGCAAAAGCATTTTGGACATATGATTTATTCTCAATTTTATATCTTCACTTCTAGCTTCCTTGATACTTCTGCAGGGTTTTCGTGTGATATCTGACCAAAAATTCTCACTAAAAAGCTGTTTCTGCTTTATATCCCTCATGTGTATTCAAATCCAGGTGGATATGCTATGGTTCAGTTAGTTTCCGAGCTAGATGAACGTTTAGGGGTCAAAAAGCTTCAGTAGCCACAAAGAAATAATGTTTGACACTATTGATGTTTCACTCCTATTCACATGAAAGTTGAGGAAGGAAGTCAAAACCTTTCATTGATTTACCTTTTCCCTCTGTTGATGGAATAGATATACCCAGACCCCTTTCCTAATCAGTATTGGGAACATTGCTCACAGTTCAATATTAGTCAAGTGCAGAGTGCAGTTCTGAGCATAAATCACCCCACATCATGGTCTACAACTTGAAGTTCTCACTCAGTTTTCCCCTCAACATCTGTTGAACGTTTGGTATTGCATTCTCCCTTAACACAGTTTCTATTTATTCTACTCCTGCGTCTCCATCAACCAAAGAGAACTTGTCTCTGAGAAGCGCAGTGCTTTGCACATTACAAGGAGGAACTGGGAAGGAAGGTCTGGTTTTGTACTGAGGGCTTCAGAGCACTGGCAGAAGAGCCCTAATTCTTTTTTTGAGAAGCTACTCAAGTCTCCCACTGTCACTGCTGATGAGGGGCATGTACACTCCCTGCTCTCTGAGTGCAATCAACTTAGGTTGAAATAACTCTCCAGCTGATTTTAAACCTCTAGAGCTATAATCTAATCACAAGAATTTCCCCCCATTAGATTTGTTCCTGAAAATGGTAAATTGGAAAGAAAATTTAACCATCATATCAGAGGAGTGGCTGATATGTCAGAAGGCTGTGCTGCCATTCAGCGAGACCTGGACAGGCTGGAGAGTTAGGCAGAGAGGAACCTTAAGAAATTCAACAAGGGCAAGTGCAGGGTCCTGCACATGGGGAGAAACAATCCCATGCATCAGTACAGGCTTGGGGCGGACCTGCTGGAGAGCAGCTCTGCAGAGAGGGACCTGGGTGTCCTGGTGGACGACAGGTTGACCATGAGCCAGCAGTGTGCCCT
>Ga0065711_1043495_pt1 | contig 14698 bp, 6 predicted proteins | sample Hoacrofraction12_FD_59098 | JGI IMG/M metagenome (GOLD analysis project Ga0065711, IMG submission 59098) | Hoatzin crop microbial communities from Cojedes, Venezuela - Epithelial fraction 12 v2 (version 2) | ecosystem: Host-associated > Birds > Digestive system > Esophagus > Crop | place... | reverse complement strand
AAAAAAAAAAAAAAAAAGACTAACCTCCCATCCACACACACGTCATCCAGAAGATAGGAAAGCACGGTGACACTGGACTCATGATGCTAAAACCTATCATGATGATACTTGTATCAAATTACTATTAAACTAATTTTAGAGGTATTATAAAGAACATAAGAGTCATATTTACTACGATGTGCCAGAAGCGATTACAGAATTATAAGTACAAAACAGCTATTGAAAGACCCATCTAAACTACTGGTTTAGCAATTCCATTGTTAGGAAAGCTTCATGATGTAATGCCCATCCTACCCTCACAAGTATTGATTATGCACATAACATATTATACAGTACAGCTAGTATACTATTAATGATGACAGTAGAGAGAACTTTGCTTTATTTACATAGTGTTACAGGAGCAGCTGCTCATTACATCAAAACCTCAAGCCAAAAGAAAGGAGGAGAGAAATACATACAGTTCTGAAATAGTTTGGCTAACGGTCATTGCAAATGTTATGCCAAGCTTCATAATAATTTCATTTTTTTCTTAAAAAAAAGAGCTTGTCACACTGTTCATGAGGGAGATAACTGAACCTTGGACTGCAAGTAAATCCACCAACACTAAAACCTCTCCCAGATGTGCAGCTGCTTTCTGCAGCACAGAGATATTTCTTAGCCTTTAAGCAATATGAAAATGAACTACCAACTGAAAAGAATAGTTGCCATATGATAATTTACTGGGCTGGGGAAAAAAGTCAGTGGAGATTCAGGGGACCACACACCCTAGCAGGGATCTTTCACCCTTCGACTTTCCAGCTCACAATACGGTTGTTCTGAACGGTGACCTGCGCACCACCTATACAGGACCTGTGCCTGAGGGGTCTTCATCATGGAGGCATGCAGCACAAAAGACATGGCCCCCATTTCCTTCCCTGACCTCCCTGTCTCTCGCCCTTAAGCATATAGGATCCTCAGTGCTATCTGCCTCCAGGACAGCTCTGTCCTCCTAGCTTGGAACAAAGGCCCACCTCTCCCTGCAGTGCTCTTCCCTTACTCATTCCCCTCCTGACCCGCTCCAACCACAGGTTATTGCTGCAACTAGAGGCAAGATGGGGAAGACAGACACAGCACAGCTGATGGAGCCAGGCACAAAAGAGCACCCAGCTGCTATCACAAGAATTACAGGAATCACAGTAGCACCACACAGTTTCAATACTGTGTGATATCATGTATTTTAGAGTTACGCTTTTATGGTGGTAGTATTGACTACATTAACTCACCTTTGTCATTACACAGGGAAAAATCTCCACCCAGCACTGTTTCACTAACAAGAACAATGTAAAAGCCCAACATACAACTGCACTTCACATTTAGGAGTGTCATTCGCAAGCGACTTGCCTTCTCTTTTCTTGTCTTGTTTTTTTTTGTTTGTTTGTTTTTCTCGGCTCTGTGCAAAAGGAACAAATATGTTGGATAGCAAGCATAATATTATTAAGACTGATTTCAAGTCTGATTTTGTTCATTTTACAGAACTTGAAGTATTTTTTTCTATTCTTCCAGTTCTTTTTCCAGCAAGAAATGGAGATTTGCCATTGTACCAAAACAGGCCAATATCATTCTCCCCGTGAATTCTCTCATTAAAAAATGCCTTAATTCTCCTGTCACTCCAAATGCATATAAATTGATCAGGCCTCACAAATCATTGTTCTCATATAGTAGGATAGCAGATACAATTGTAAACGGCTGGCAACACTAACATCCCCAGCAGCAGAAGGCAGAAAACCATTTTCACTAGCAATCTGAGAAAGTACAGCTAACTAAAAAATCAGACTAAAATACAACACACAAGGGGAGGTGGGGGCTGGTGGGTGTGGAGATCAGCTAGCACTTTGTACTGAAATAAAGAAGTATCATAGAATCATGGAATGGTAAGTATTGGAAGGGACCTTAGAGGTCACCTGGTTCCAACCCCCCTGCCACGAGCAGGGACATCTTCCACTAGCGCAGGCTGCTCAGAGTTCCATCGAACCTGGACTAGAACACTTCCAGGGAGAGGGCAGCCACAGCTTCTCTGGGCAACCTCTTCCAGTGTTTCACCACCCTCATGGTGAAGAATTTCTTCCTAATATCTAATCTAAATCTGCCCTCTTTTAATTTACAGCCATTCCCCCTTGTCCTATCACTACATACCCTTGTGAAAAGTCCCTCTCCATCCTTCTGTAGGCCCCTTCAGGTACTGGAAGGTTGCTCTAAGGTCACCCCGGAGCCTTCTCCTCTCCAGGCTGAACAGCTCCAGCTCCCTCATTCTGTCCTCATAGGAGAGGTATGCCTTATGTTCCAAAAGGAATGTCAGGTGCTGTCTTTTAAGAGTAATGCTAACACTGTCTCAGCTCCCCAAAAACAGTTTTGACCTCCTAACACCTACAACTGAAATGACTGCCATGTTCACTTCTTTTTCTGAAACCTCCAGATTGCTGCTTGTCAATGATGGTCCATAGCTTTGATAGAGACCAGATCACAGCAGGTCTGGTGGCCACGCTGGAGGCTGGCAGCCCAGCAGCCAAGAGCTCTCTTGCGCTAGCACTCCTGCAGACTTCTGGTCAAACCTGACACATAACCAATAAGAAGATAGGTGGAAGAAGCAAAATAAAATTTTGGGTTAGGATGTGCATAATTCCATACATGAGCTGACATCTGTAGCTGTAAAGCCATTATTTCTCAATTAATCTGGTTTTATTAGAACTGACAACCGAGGCTCAAATTTGTACCCAAAGTTTTCTATATTGGACAACTAAAAGGCATTGCTATGTGAACTACCAATCACTCAACGGGCTGCTATGTGACTTAACCTCATGAATATTGTTAGATACGGTTATATGGATGTAACTTTTCAACATTATTGTAATTATGGGAGCACCCAACATGTGGATTTGACATTTACCAAGATAATTCGGTTGTTGGGAATACAAACCTGTGAGGAAGGTGGATTATGGCTCAGTTCACAACTTTTAGCACTGATACCTCACCTATTCTATGTATGTTTTTCCCATTATAGTAACAAAACATTTAAAGTGTTAAGTTTCAAAGACAGGCAGATTAAAAAAAAGAAAAATCTCAGATTTGTTAAACTTTTTTTGTTCCCTGAAAAATCCTACTACATAGGATGAAGCACAACTCATAGTTTATTATTTATTTACACATGAATTAAAGTTGCATGTTACCATGGAACAAAATAGTGATGCAGTCTAGGCTGTCTCCATACTGCAGGCAAGTTTTGAAAGACTTTAGGTTACTGATAGAAAAAGTCTGTAAATGAAAGCCAACATTTCTAAATCTATATATGTGGAGTTAACAACCTCCCTTTCTATCTCCAGTCTAACCAGAGTTTGTGTACCTGATCTGTCTCCATCGCTGCTCACATCCCTCGTGCTGGCCATCCAGTCTTTACATCAAATATTTAACTTCCCCTCTGCTCTGAGCATTTAAGGTATTTGCATGGGTACTCCAAAAAGCCTATAAAGTAACCTATGTGTTAGTAATTTAGGCCTCACAATCCCACTAACAATCACCTTCAGGAGGAGAAAAAAAAAAAATTCAACAGCAGTTAACTCCTACTTCAGCACCACAAAAGTCTAAACGTCTCTGTGGACTTCACCTGTTACGGGAGGTGGGGAAAAAAGGATGGACAACAAAACCTGCACAAAAAACCTGTACATGAAAGCTGTCCCTTGCACGGTTCACATATGCTTCCAATACCTTCAAGCACATAACATGCAAAGTGATTCAACATCACTTCTAAAAATCCAGTGGTAAATTACCACTGCATTTCTTTCAGAGCTCCTTTTATCGAGTCAGGTGTGGGCGAGCTTGTTGTTTCAACATGCCAAAGTTGCCAGCAGAGAGGATTACTAAGAGTGTATCAAGAGAGCATGGAGTGGGTGTTGACTCTTAAATACAAGAACTGTAATGCTTCAAAAGCGCACTGTGAAGCAATGGGACTGCGAAAAGTCCCTGTCCTCACAGCTCTCTGAACCTTACACCTCTGAGCATGACATCTCAAAGCAAGCATTGATTACAATCGTCACTGCACTCAAAAGTCCCTGTTCCAAGCAATCAACAATGGGTGTATAAATCCCTTGCAAAATATCCTAAATAATCCATTTTACAGTGCCCCTTTAGCTACTTCATCCTATAATTTCCAAGTTAGAAATGGTTGAGTTCTTTTGAATAAAACCACTCTAACTTGTAATGAAAAAACAAAGAAAGAAACCGAAAACCCTCATACCAAGTATTCCCAAGTATCAAAGGTGTACCCTTGCTGTAAATAAATAAAATTTTGTATTTACAACACTGGAGTTTTACTTTGAGGGAAAACAACCAAACCAAAAACTATCTCTTGGGTACACAGAAGGTGAGATTTTCTTAACTGCCTCCACACTATTACATGTTTAACTAACCGACATTCACTGTTCACATAGATACAAGCATAGTGAAGCTTAGTGACGACAATTCCCATCCATGTGATATGCAGACAAAGAATATTTGTAGCAGTAAATAAACAAAATTATGAATAGCGTCAAACATTTCATAATAAAAAAATACGTTAACTCTGCCCACTCAGTTTCAGCCTGAATTGCTTTCTATCTTCTTTGTGTCCTCTTAACTAATTCTTCAACTACACCAAAACATGTATCAGTTGCCTCTGAACGATCCTCTACAAAACTTAACAAAAAAATGGGGCTAGACCAATGCTTACACAAGAAATGCAGCTTATTACATTTGTTGCACTCCAAATAAATATTGATTTCAATCTCAGAATGCTATGAAAGGGCTTGCATCAATTACACAGTACATCGCAGTCATGATGCAAGCTACCTAATTCCAGTGATGCACACAGCAAATCAATCATCCACATCCACACACCTTGGTGAGCCAGAGCCACCACTACTTACCTTTATCTGAACTTTTAAATATTGCATTAATTTTGGAGTGGCATTATAAAGGAAAAAGGTTTACAATGAAAAAATGTCAGCTAATCTGCAAAAAAACCTGTAGCAATTATAATTACCTCTATTCATGTCATGTGTGTTTTAATATATACACAAATGAGTAAAAGAGCCCTTAACGACAACAACATTATGAGGGGAGGTTTCCCTTTTGCATTATCTATTTATTCAACACGAAATTATTAGGCTATTGTGATAAAGCAGCTAGAGTACAATGGCTTTCCTTTAATCACTAATTAAAACGCTGATTGCCTGTTGAGTGAGACATGCAGTTATGGTCAAACACCAAGTCCTATTGTGTGATAACAGCTTGGGCTGGCCTTACAACTGGGTGGGGTTGAATCACTGCTAAGTAAACAAACCCTCTATGGCTGGAAAACACAATCGCTTCAGCTCAATAAAATCCTTAAGTTACTTTTAATTTTACAGCCTTAGACAAGCTAATATTGCAGAGCACAAAAGTTCAGAGATAAAGAGACCTACCAGGTGCTGGAATAAACAAACAATTACACAGATTATAGAAGAGCAGTACTGGGGTCTGTATGAATTAATTTATTCTGTGTACAAGCTGAGGTGGAAATTAATTTCATGGGGCCAAATTCAAAGGACCACTGGGACATTATTGGCTTCATCTATTCAAATTCTTAAGTATGCTCAAATTACACCTCTGCAATCCCACTGATAGCAACCCAGTTCCATCAGTGGGCTTTCACAGACACCGTCAGGAGAACCCGCACACTCGTATTTTCCTTACATCCTTGATTTGTTGCAAAATAAAGTAAGTAAAATAAGACCTATTTGTCTGCAGTCCTGTGTTATGTGTAATCATTTAAACTGATACTACAAAAAAACCTCAAAACATTACTGTTCACATTAGACAGTATTTAACATGTGATGTTATACTCCCCACTTCAATGCTAAACAAGAAAAAACTGCACACGCACAAAAGGTGTAGGACATGAGAAAACCAGCAACATAGTACATGTCCTTTACCAAAAGGACAGAATAATTTTTCAAAAAGAGGGTCAAGTAAATTTCTAATTAAAACCAAACTATCTAACAACTGATTCTGATATTATGATTTTAGTTACACGAACCAGCATTGTAGATCGCCGAGTAGCACTGCAGCATCTGGCACTTTCCAAAATGGGGAGAGGGTGGTGGTGGGGGGGGAAGTTCCTTCTAACCACGGCTTGCTGCTAATCTAAGAAATCAATGTAACCTATAAAGTTAACATGGCATAGAGGAAACAAACGCACATCATTTTTCATCAGTAAATTCATTCTTTTAAAAGGCCGTCTCACTAGTTACTAATTTAAGACCGCTCCGTCACATAAATAAGACCAAATTTGCTTTCTTCCAGTTCAACAGGTTTATTCTCTTAAACACAACAAGTAATAATATCCTGTTTAATGGACTAAACTTAATCATATTCCAAATAATCACATAAAGTTCGGTGTGTTTCAGCTGGGTTTTTTGGGGGGTTTTTGTTGTTAACACACAGTATAAGAAATCATCTGGGAATGTTATTGTTATAGTAATATGTGTACATTCACCTTTACTCATAATTTATATTTACAATTACAGAAGCTTCAAATTAATGGTTTTTTAAATTACTTTTACATGTGCTCAATGTTACAAGGGCAGAAAGAATAATTTTTAGTCTATAGCTGCAAACATTCTGTCTTCTACGTATTTTTCCTAGTTTCTTTTCTGCCAGCTGCTTTATATATACACACATATTCTGCCAAATCAACTTCCTCACAAGAATTACAGTATTTAAAAGAAAAAACTTGACCACAACAACTCTGCACTTGCTGCCCCATTTCTCCACTTCACCTGTGAAAACATCAGTTTCACCTCTCTATAAGCTGTTGTCTTCTGCAAGTAAAAACAGTATCTCTCTCACTTTTAAGGTTTTCATTGCTTTTCTAGAATTTGTCTGTAGAAGACAGAAAATGAAAATGAAATAATTATGTTTCTGCTTCAACTATAGAAACATGTTTGGGTTTTGTTGTTTTTTTTTTCCTCCTTCCCTTTGGCTTCAATGCAACTGAAACCAAAATGGTTGTTCTGTTTATATGTAGCTGCTATTTATATAATAATTCATCTCACAAAAAAGAGGAACCAAAAGTCCATGTCCTGTTCAGTGTTTGTGAGTTTCATAGAAGGGGCACAGGAACAGGGAGCTCTCCTTCCCTACTGGAACAGTGCAGAGAGGGCAGCAAACATGCTACATCTTGCAAGCTGTCAGCACTAGACATAGAGAAGTGAAAGTGGCAGACTATTAATCCCAATTGCAACTATCACCGATCGCACTGTGCTTCACTTCATTCTTTCCTCTCCAAATAAATGCAATACAGTGGTGTAAAAGAAGAGCCATAGTTGTGAGACCAGTGTCAGGAAACTAAACAGCCAGGATTCAGCCCACAGTAAGTAAAAATCCATCAGTTACCCAAGTGAACAGCTGACCTAATGCTTTGCTTTCGGTGCCTGTGCCGAGTCACGCCTCCTGTATCAGTGGGTATTCTACACAATTAAAGATATAAAAGGACAGCATCAAAATCAACTGTAGGGCAAATCATCAGAATATTGTCATTTCTACCAAAAGTTCAAATAAAGTTTTGTTTCTAGATTTCTGTAGACCACTTGGTGATCAAGCCACTCAGATACTTTACTAGAGGCACCACTATAAAGTAAAGCAATCGTGATAATTTTGAAAGACAAGGCAAATTCTGATGATATCTAATGGTAGTACTTCAGAATGATGGATAAAACAGCTCAGGCCCTAATCTTCCATGAAGACATGCACCATTCTCTGAATCCCTGCCTATGTTTCCCAGGCTTTGCAGAAGTAGAGGGAGTTGCGGAGTGTATCTGAGTGCAGGACTAGAATCTAGAGGCACAGGTCTAAGGTTTTTGTACTGCATAAGCATTCAATGGAATTACAAAACTTGGTTTTATTCTACAAACCTCCCTTAAGCTTATGGCTCAAATTCTTTTAACCATTCCACTTAACACATTCAAATAACTTCCAGAGGTATCAGTTTCATAACCACTGAACAAATATAGATTGGATGCAGTGACCCATCTATCTAGACAGCACTGCTTCAGCTTTCTTTCAATTGCTATTATCCAGCTGTCATCAGAAAGCTATCCCTTACTGCTTACAATACTCGGGGGGCTTGGAAATACAAAAATTTGATTTTTGGAGGCATATTCATTATTGAGCACTCTGCTTGCCAAAAAACATACCTTTCTCACACAAAGAAAGGGACTTTGCTTTACACACCAACAGCTATGCCCTGAACAGCCCTCCCGGAGGTTTAAAACTGAATGCACCAAAGAAATCTGCCCACATTTTTACAAGCCTGCTACATTTGTAGTCTATGACTTCCATCTAGCTTTATCATGTGCAGACATCCAATTTTTAACCACAAAAATTCTGGTATCCTATCCAATACCATACCCCTATGTCCTAAAAAGAGACAAATAGAGACAGCAAGACAAAACTGCTGCTGAGGTATGCCATGCTGATCACCTATCCAGTCTGTTCCAGGCACTCTCCAGTGATGCAAAGCTGAAGACTGATTAGCACTCTCACAGCAGGTGGCTTAAGAGATACAAAGAATACCAAAAGTGTACACAAACACACACTGATTCTGCATTGATATAGAGGAACATCATGCTACAACAAAGGACCACTTAAGTTGGTCTAATTATGGCCGGAAAACTTGTATCCACTTAACTGGAAACACGAAGGAACAATAAGAAACACTAGGATGAGGTAAAAGAACGAACATACACGTCACCATGAAAAACCTTCCTAAAAGCCAAGTGTATCAGGCCACAGAACAGTGTCACTAGGTATGTGGCAGAAACCCACTAGCTTTTCACTTTTATAACAGAACCAAGCAGAAGACTAGAAAATGAACTGTGGAGATTCACTGTATATGAGCAGAAAGACTGGGTGATCTAACTGGTCTTTCCCATGTTTGATTTCCATGATTCAGTAGTCCTGAGCTCTATTTAATCTTTTCCAAAGCCTCACACAGTAGTAACCAGAGAACCAATTCATATCTAACAGCAAATATTTGTAATTCAGTTCCAAAGATCTTTATAAATATTCACTTTCTCCCAAATCAAAACAGATCTGTTTGTATCTACTCTAAATAGTCTGAGCACTACATTTCATGAGACAAATATATTCAAATAGAAGGCATATCATAAGATACATATGTTATAGCCAAGCAGAAAGGAGCAGATGCTCAGACACAAGCACAGCCTTTAGGACTTCATCATCTATCACCATAACAGAGAACAATAGAAACACAGATAGAAGGATCCTCTAGCATCATCTCCCAAGTCATATCGGGCTATAATTTGAAGAGAAGTCTTACAGACTTTGGTTTTGTGCAAAATAAAGCCCAAACCCATGCCAAAAGACACCCTTCTAATACACACTCAGTTTACACTTCCATGCTACACTGATGCCACGGCATATACATAAAGAGAAGGTGATTAATGCTGATACAAAGATTGCATACTTGTGAAGCATTATGAACAGAGTTAGTGTTTATGAGTAGGTTACATGTCAGTACATAACTTCATGCTAACTTTATTAGCTATTGAACAATGTGCAGATATGCACAGCAGTATATTTTCTTTTTACAACAGAACTGTTTTTAATCAATAAGTATCATCTCAAACTGGCTCATTACATGGACTGGGAAGCATGTCTAAACCAATTCAAGAAACTGTTGCCATTACTGGTGGCCAAAAGAGATTTTGTTTGATGTTCAACAGTGTCCAAAAATGCTTGTATGTGACTGAGAAAAGGGGATTTGTGGTTTTCTTCCATTTCCTTGTCCTAGCTCCAGGCAACACACGGAACGCTTTACTCATCACATTTGAAAACAGTTATATTTCTCTCATTAGGATTTCCTTGATCAAAAAGGCCCTTAAATTCTTCAACTTCTTCCCTTTAGATCAAGATTTCTAGATCTTATATGCTTATTCAAGACTCCTGTTTCACATCATTCCGAGGAATGATGATCTCATCTTTGGTTTTGTATTAACATGTCACACTAAGCCTTGTGTTCAGCTTGTTACCAACTGCCATGACCCCAAGGTGCTTTTTCTCCTAGATCATCTTCTCATCAAGAATTTAAAATCTTTGCATCGTAAAGTTTAGCACTTCCCCTGAGTGAATTATATATAATTCATTTCCTCAATTTATCAACATAATTTTGAACTCTTTCCCTATGATTTAAAGTGCTTGCAGACCTTCCCCTGCTCCACGTAGCTCCAGCTAACAACTGTAAACTAAGTACTTCCTGTTCCTCCATCCAAGGCATCAGTAAAGCCAAATGTTACCAGACTGAGGTCAGGTCCCGAAGGTATCCTACCAACTCTTTCTACATTGAAACTGTACTCACACTGCTTACTTTAAGACATGAGTTTAGTACCTACATTAGGCTCCTAGGCTTTCCATCCAATTATGATTCTTCTCTCAATTGTCATCCCCACCTCCTTGATAGTAATTTCATCTTAATCATGTATATCACAGAACATCTGAAGAAAGAACGTCAAAACTAAGATATTTACTACAAGCTAGAATTGTACTAAAGTGTATGTTAAAATCATTATGTATGACACACCTTCTTCCTCTACCACCTATAAGGTGTGTTTCTGCTATTACTGAAAAAAATGGGTAGGTTTGACACTATGTTCTTGAAGAAGTCATGTTGACTGTTGCATGTGTCTTTGTTATCTTCCAGATGCTTAAGAGCAATGTGTGTTTTTCCAATAACTTATGTTTGCTGACTGGTCTATTGTTGCCTGGGTCAATAAGGCTTAAAGAGAAGCATAGCTGAGTGAGGAGGCAGCATTCAGAGAGACTTCCCTCAGGAAGCTCATTAAATGCCTAAACAAGAATTTCTTATACAGAAGGGCACTGCCAAAGGAGTCCCTTCCTTCCACTAGGAGCCCTGAATCATCTCTAGTCGCTATTTGAGGTCTAGAGTCCTAACTTCTGCACACAAGCTGGAAGCTTAAGTAATGATCATGAGCACAGCTCTATACCTGCTAGTATGCTAGGAATCTCCCCAGTTCTCCAGGAGTTTTCATAGATTACACTGTCAGCTACGTGAGCAGCCTGGCCAATTTTCAATTACTCTTGGATAAATATCATTAGTTATTAAAAAATACACCACAAAAAATTCTACAACCACTACACCATAATCCTAGTTACCTAGATATTCTTTATTAAATTGTTTTTATATAAACACCTTTCTCACACTTTCCCATGGATGTTAACAGTAAGACATAAAGTCCATTAATACTTCTAGTGAAAACTAGGCAGCAAGAACTTAACACCTTACTCTGAGAATAAAGCCAGGGGATTTATCACTCTTACCTACTCACTAAGCAAAGGGCAAGCCCTTTTCTCATCCTTCCTTTCTCAGTGCTTTGTCTCTTATTTGTTAAGCTCCACTTTGTGCCCAAGTGTTTAAAATTTTATCTCCACTCACCCAGACCATTCTTTTGTGCTCGTCCATAATAATTTGACCCAGTTTCAGCTTTTGGCAACATCCCTCAAGTTTTAGGTCACTGAAGAGCTCATGTTTAGTCAAACCAGATTTGTGTTAAACTTCCTTTCTTTGTACTAGTAAAGCCAGTGTTTCAGCCCTTGTAAATGTTTCTCTAAAGAACTGTCAGCTCCCTTCCTGTCACTCCACCATGCACCTGCTTCCTACAGAAAGCTACCTACCATTTCTCCAAGTTTGCTGAAGTGCACTTTCTTAAAGTCTGCTGTCTTTAATCATGGGATACATTACATGTTCTGAAAGCAGCACAGACTCCTATCTGACAGCCAGAAAGGCAACAGGAAAATTAATCAAAAAAGTGAAAACTAGCCAAGTGGTAGCCATAGAAATGCTAGATACACACAAATAAGGCCAAGCAACTGAAGGAGTGACTTGAAAGGCTAGAGATGGCATACAGCCCCAACACTTTGGTCCTGGACTGCAATCATGGATTTTTGGACCTGTCAACTATATGGCTTTATGCAAATGAAGTTAATTTGACCCTAAGAGAGGTCCTATTTCCTTGGCACTAAGCATAAGTAATTACCATTAGTGTCAGTGGAAGTTATATGCACATGTTGAGAGGGGATTAAGCAGTTTACAAGTGTTTACTTGGAAGGAAGGAGGTCAGAAGAGTGACAAATGTGCAGAAGTTCTTGAGAAGGTAACATATTTGGGAAAGTGCTCAGAATAGATTATCCTTATCCATAGCGTATTTCATGTGCAGCCATTTATTTTTCATATATTTCTGTTCCCAAGCTGCAGAAACTGAAAAGCGTTCACTTCACAGGTTTACCAGCTTCACTTCTATGATATTCACATGGGATTTTGTGTTTGTTTTCTACCAGAGCTCTGGCAAACTAGTTTCCTGACAGAAATGTGTAAGCAGGGAACTGCTTTGTCTACTGCAGAGTTTGTAACCACTAACATTTGGGACACAACTTTTAAAATTGGGTATCAATTCAGTCAGGGAATAAAAACAATCATGAATGCAATTGAAAGAGCTGAAATTTCACATCGCAACTAGTCTTAAAAATAGCAGCTCCCAAATCAGTAAGAAATAAAGTTACTTGGATCATGATTGAAAGTTTTGAATAGCTAATACGTTTGGGAAAATGTTTACAAATAATTCATGAGGAGAAAAATTTGCTGTGAATTAGTATGTTATTTATTGCCCATTAGCTGCAAATAAATTAGCTGGTTCATAATAATACATTGTGTCATATGTCAGTTGCACACTAGATTAGATGGAGCTAATTGCCGTGCAAATTTTTGAAACACCTAAAATAAAAGTTTGGCAAAAGTTTGCATTTACTAATGCTCTAAATGTTAAGCGATTATAAGACCAGTCAATTTTAACAGAACAGTACTGGCGATGAGACTGGCAGAGACCATATAGCAAAGCCTGGTAAAATACATCACATATAATAAACTAAATGCCTCCCACAGCTGTGGTTGTACAAGTAGTCCAGGATGCAACAGATTTCTGCATCATCTTTATCAGTGGGAAGCTAGCCAGATCTGCTTATCAGCGGATGGAAGGCAGAGCCATGCCCTGCCAGTTTCCAGGCCCCTCCATCTCTATGTTTTCATTTAGTTTCAACTCACAGCAAGCTCCGAACCTGGCACACCTCTTAACTGTGCCAGACGCTCTAGCAGAGCCCCACACTATGAAAGTTCTTTAGTCAGTTTAGACTTCCACATGCTATTTGCGCTCGTATTGTATTTAAATAAAAATAATTTTATTAGGATTTGAGTATAAGAAATTAAACATATTTTGCTTATATTTTTGTAGGATTTCAGTTGTAACTAAATATTAAAATATCATGATGTTAAAGAGTTGCTTTTGTTACTAGAAATAAACGTCAATGGTCAAAAAGATTAATATATCCTAATTTACTGAAATATTAGCTTTTCCAATAGCTTTGGCTAGATTCCTCTAGGCAAAACCCACTATGGAAAGAAAGAACACTGTCAAGTCATTTCAGCAAAATGGAAAATCCTTTCTTTAAAGCCAGGATGCTTAAGGTGTATAAGACTAGTCAGGTTACTTGTTCATATTATAAATTAAGAATTTGATGAGGCATACTTCTTTTAGGAAAAAAAACACTAAACTGGAACAACATTCTTATGTGCCAGAAGAAAGTAAATCTTTAAAACATTTGTTACATTGCAAACGCCACTCAGGACTACACAGACAGAAAACGTAGATCTCTGGTAACCAGATTAAAGGCCAAGGCCACAGCTTTATTGAAATACAGTAACTCACACTACAGTATTATCTGACAGCCAATAGTCCTTACAGTAGTAAATAATGAGAGCCCAAGGCAAAACGCCATATACACTGGACCCCAAAGAAATCCAGTTCAGCCCCAATGTCAAACTCCTCAGTCTGCCAGTACTGATGAGAGTTGAACTCTTTTGTTTTCGAGATACTCAAACTGGAGTAATACCTGTATATGACAATAAAACTTTCCTTTGTAGTATCTCTTCCTTTCCTGCCTTCTTCCTGCACATACCCAAAAAATTAGAGAAAGAAGGCTTCAACAACAAGAAAAAAAATTGACAACCAGGAAAAAAAAACAAGATTATTTGACTGTTTTCAACCAAATCTAGCCAGAGTACTGAATTCCTAGCATCTATTCAGGTAACTCTGTAACATCAGATAAGATGCAATTTACTTGACTCAACTAATGTATAAAGTGCGTGCATGTTTTGTCATTGGAACCACCTATAAGTTTATACATGTGCTAACATACCTTGCTGAAGAAAATAACTCCTACTTGCTAATTTCTGACTCAATAAGTCTGTGTATCTTGAGCCAGCTTCACAAAAACTCCTTTGGTAACGTTATACAATACGAAGCTCTGTGGAGAGGGACCTGGGTGTCCTGGTGGACGACAGGTTAACCATGAGCCAGCAGTGTGCCCTGGCTGCCGAGAAAGCCAGTGGAATCCTGGGGTGCATCAAGAAGAGTGTGGCCAGCAGGATGAGGGAGGTTCTCCTTCCCCTCTACACTGCCCTGGTGAGGCCTCATCTGGAGTACTCTGTCCAGTTCTGGGCTCCCCAGTTCAAGAAAGATGAAGAGCTACTGGAGAGAGTCCAGTGGAGGGCTACAAGGAT
>Ga0065711_1009301_pt1 | contig 14698 bp, 12 predicted proteins | sample Hoacrofraction12_FD_59098 | JGI IMG/M metagenome (GOLD analysis project Ga0065711, IMG submission 59098) | Hoatzin crop microbial communities from Cojedes, Venezuela - Epithelial fraction 12 v2 (version 2) | ecosystem: Host-associated > Birds > Digestive system > Esophagus > Crop | place... | reverse complement strand
GGTTGGGAGCCTTTGCCAGACAAAACTAACCCTTTATTCTCATGAGCTAACCCTTTACAAACTGAGCAGCCTGTGTTTGCAGGAATGCCGTGTCTTTGTGCACGCGTTCATGGGGATTTCTGGGTGGGCAAGCGACCCAAAACGGGCTGCTGCCTCATGCAACGGCATGACAGTTTGGGCTGTCCCTGTCCTCTGAAGCTACTGGAGGAGCTGGGGTGAGATTGTACGTAGCAGGAGGGAGGTTTGGGATCTTTCCACAGGGAAGATATGAGGATGATCCAAAGCAGCAGGCCATGCCAGGGCAAGCTGGGCTATTTTACCTGGGGAGAAAGCTGAAGATTTAGGACCAGATGCAGCCAACAGGATAAGAAAGGACATCTGAGGACAGATACAAGGGATGGGAGCCAGGCCAGTAGCCCGTCTTACCCTCATATCCCTCAGGCAGGTTTCCCAGTAGTCCCAGCCCTTGCCAGCAGCAGGAGTCATGGAGCCAGGGAAGCTGGCATGGAGTCTGTCGGCTAAACCCTTGGAGGCTTGCTTGTTCTTGGCGCAATTATAGCAGCAGGCATTTCATGTGCATGTGTCCTGGCAGTGCGTGCTGGAAAACAAAGGGATATATCCTTGGGGATTGTCTTGTAGATGTGGTTTTGCCTTAAGACATATTACAGAATAACAACGCATCCAGGTCCATGCAAGCGTGCTGAGTCTGGAGTGTGGGCAAGAGGGTGGATGTGTGTGACAGAGGCCAGAAGGGCACATAATGACAAGGAAAAATGAAGATATGGAGGGGCTTAGAGCTTTTTGGGGGGGGTCCAGGCACCATGCTGCCAAATCACTTGCCCTTTTGGGATACAGAGAAGTGGTAATGCCTTAAAGGATTGTGTTCTTGGGTGCATAAAGTATTTAAAATTGGACAGAACAGACTATTTCATGGTACAGATTTAAACCCTGAGTAAGGTGCAAGAGCTGGGTTGTGTCCCTTGTGAACCATTCCTCACCCTTCTGGGGAAGTTTGTTGGTAAAAAGCTCACTGGTCTCCTCCTCCTCCTTACTTTCCACAGCCCTTGGGCTTAGCAGAAAAGAGGTTTCTATTTTTCTTTAATGGAAATCCCTAGTAAGACAAGATGCTCTTTTTTGAGTGGCCATTCATTGCAGGCTGCTGTGATCCTCAGGTTTAAATGAAACTTTGCCACCTTCTCCCAGAGGGCAACCACCAGCTGCAAGAGCTCAGGGAGCGCGCTGGGACCGTGGGGCTCCATTTCCCCATTGCAGGCGCTCAGCAGGGCATCTGCATCAAACAGCATCCCCAGAAACCAGAGCCCGGGCGCAGCGGCTGGTGGGGTGTCTGGGGGGGACACAGTGCCGAGAGAGCGGCTGTGCTGTGCGGCAGCACTGTGACCCACACCGGTACGAGCCTGGGAGCAGCCGATCCGAGCGATGGATGGCAGTAGCATGGGGTGCCGGTATTGTACAGCCAGGATGAGGGTACCCTCCAAAGCAGGGTAAGGACAATCTGTTTTCCTGTTGGTAACGGGTCAGCTTGAGCTTGCCTGCAGCCCTGAGAAATCTGGTTTGGTATGAATACTCTTGAATTTGTGGGAGTTCTATATGGTTGGGAGAAACGTGAATTAATGATTGTCTCGGAACTCTCCCCCCAAACCTTAACCCCAGAGTCTGCAAAAGAACAAACCCCAGGTGCCAAAAACTCCATCGCAGCCAGAGGATATCTCATGTTGTCAAACTCCAACACGTTTTAGTGCTTTGCTGGCTCGGGGCCTCGCTGAAGGAGCAGTTAGCACCTCCGCTTTCCTGCCAGCCTGGCTCCTGTTCCCTGCCTTTCTCACGGAGCCGGGGAATTGCTCTGTAATGAGGCAGCAGCCGCTGCCAGTGACATGAAACTGCTGGGAATAAGATAGCTTTCTGTAAGCCACTCTGCCTTTGTGCCCAGGTTCTTCTTGAAGCAGCAGATAAATCTCCATCTCAGCACAGCGGCAACGCGCACAGAGCAGTCCCCAGGACACGAGTGAGTTGCTGCTGTCGGCACTGTGTTTACTGCACAGATAAAATATTTACAGCTCCATCTTTGGTGTGAGATGTGACTCTTCCAGTCCTCTTGAAGGTCACAGGAAAGTCAGTAAAATTTATTGATGGTTTATAGCACTTCCGTGACAGAAAGCAAGGTTGCAGTGTTCTATACCTACACGTGGCAGGCAGGGAGGACTAGAGACAGACAGGAGAGGGAAAGGAGAGCAGCTCAGGGTACATTGTTCCTTGGTCCCCCAAACCTGTGTGTTCTTTTTAATTAAACGATGAGCTCCAAATAGCAGAGCATGTGCTTGCCTCCTAACAGGCTGCAGCCCCACGTGGAGCGAATGAAATGTTTGTTGTGCTAACACTTATTCCTTCCGAGGGAGCTGGGGGTTTGTTTTGTTTTTATGACTGTGCACTGGTGTTTGGATAGGGAAGTCATATTCTGCCATGGAAAGAGCGGTCGCACCATGCCTGCCTCTCGCTTCTCATTAAGTGTCATTTCCATCAATAGCTTAGAATTAAGATTGCGTTATGCCAGGCGTGGTAGGAATATTTATTATGAAGGTGGCTTCTGCCTTGGAGAACCGGGAGCCCTCTGGACCTGTAGGGACCTTCCCCAGCAGGGCTGAGAGCAGCTGGGAGAGTCTTGAGGTCTCTGGTGTCTCTGCAGCCTGCTGCGGGCAGGGTGGGCTGTGCTCAGCCCCCTCCAAAACACCTCTTCAGGCATCTTGCTTCCCTTCGGGCTGGTCCTGCACACCAGGAACTCTCTGCTGCTTTATTCTTCTCTTGCTCTGGATAGATAGGAGCAGATGGATGGACATTTGTGACTCCCTCTGTATGGACCTGCACATGTAAAGAGCAGTGAGCTACAAAGGTGGCTTTTGGAAACCTCCTGTCAGGCGTGTTTTCCAGGAGCCCACAAAAGTGACTTGGCAGCACGCACAACGTCGAACACCAGTTTCAGATGTCACATGTCAGCCCACGGGAAATGGGTTTAGTGTGTCTGTCTGCGGCGACGGAGAGGTTGGGTTAGCTGCGCACTGGTTGCATCTCCACTCAGCGTCTCCTGTCCATCTGTAGATGGGCAGGGTAAAGCCCTCCATGTGGTTTCCCTTTCACACGAATGGAGAGAGATCAGCAACGCTTGCCGTTGTTAAAAGCTGTGAGGGGGAGAAGGCGATTCCAAAGTGCTCCTGAACAGAGCAGCTCCCTGGTTTGTTTTTTGCAAAATGATTTGCATTTAAATGAATCACAACAAAACACGCTATTTGGGGCGCTTGGTTTGTCTTCCTATCAGGTTGTTTGAGATGTCAGCAGTGAGCAGAGAAGAATTCCTTGAATCACAGGAATAAACTGAGAGGTGGCTCAAATAGAGCAGGTGTTGGCCAGGTGAGTTTGTAGGTCAGGGCAGAGGAGCTAACGAGAGCAACAGACCCTGAAACTTGCGTTTTTCTAAGCAGAACATGACGTGTTCTAGTGTGAAGCCTCCAAATGTGCCAGTAATTCAGTTGCATGGTGGTGGCTCTGGACCACGCCACAGTCTTTCTCCTTTGAGGATTATGAAGTGTTCCTTTTTGAACCACAGCTCTTCATTTAACAAGGTCGACTGGGCATCAGGTAAATGAGAAATACAGGAAGAAGCTGGGAGTTAAATGCTGCCTGTTTCTATCAGCTCCTGGTCCTGTTTAAAGCCTGATAATAGAAAGCCTTTTCTGTGATCTTATTAATAAGAAGGTTTGGGTCTGAGCATGTCACGAAACCCAACAAGCTTGGCAGTTGATAACACCCATATGTAGGGTAATGTGTGGTAGGAAAGTGAAGACTGGCCATGAGTTCCCCCTGGGACGCGAGCGTCTTACTGCACATTCCTGCTGTCGTCGTTTCTGACCTCACCCCAAAGAATGATCTGTTTGAAACCGAAGGCGTGCGTCTGATCTGCTACCAGGGAAAGGAAATCTTGAGAACATTTGACAAAGAACGCAGAGTTGAAATTAAATATTGTAATGATATAAAACAGTAAGCAGATCTGCTTGACAGCCTTGACAGCTATTTGTTATAGAAAACAGCGTTTATGATGTCAGTCCTATAAGGGAATGTGTTTGAATTAAAATAATTACAGCAGATAGTACAACAAAGACTCCCTGTAGTCAATCATCCTTCACAAATACGCTGTACAAAATCTTCCCAATGAGTGAAAGAAGCGTAAGGACTAGAGCCTGGCAAATAAATACCAATCGGAAGCTGCTCCGCAACGTCAAGCAGCTGCTTTCAGTCATGAAACTTCCTTCTCTTTTCAACCTTAGGTGAGGCAAATTAAGATTTTTTTAAATTATATGTATACATATATTTCCCCTTTCAGTTTTCACCTACTTCCAGACAGAGAAATGAAAATCTTTCTGGAAGAGATGCAGAAACTCTTTCAGGTTTTGAGCTCTTTCTTGTGTTGCTCCTCTCCGCGTGCCCACTGCCATTGCCTAGATCCATATTTCCATGGAGATCACATTGGTGAGCTTTCTGCTAAAAAACATACCTGCAAAAATACCTTGTCCTTAATATCTGCACTCTGCATGCACCAGTGTGTTGTGGGCAGGTCTGGTAAGAACAAGCTATCATTAAGATTGTACAACAGCTCCCTGTTTTGAGTGTAAAATCTTGGTCTGCAGTTGTGCAGGAGCGACTTCAGCTCTCATCAGATGAAATGCTATGTTTTAGTCTTGGGCAAAATGGTTCAACTACCTTTCAGGAGACTTGGCAGAGGGCCGGGGGGAGAATCTTTGCTTTACCAGTTAAAAAAAAAAAAGTAGGATGCTGTGGAGTTCAATGTCTCTGACAAATCCTGTGATGTCTCTGAAGAATCCCTCTCTGTCCACATCATACAGCAGAGCCCCAGCCTTGCCCAGGGAGGGGTGACCCTGCTGCTGGGGATGTGCCTCTTATTGTCCCTTCAGAAACCACTTGTAATCGCAACTTTTTATAGCTTAAAAATATCGTATTTTTCAAACTTAGCAGAGAAATACTTGCAATGAACAGCTGAAATAAGTGGCGACTTTGTCCTTGCCGAGCATGCTTGAGCTTTGTGTCGTATTTCTAACATAGTTTTGGGGTGCTCTGAGTGTTCATGCATGTGTACGTGCTCCTGAAAGTAATGTGTCAGTGGCTCTTTTGCTGATAAATGAAGTCTAGTTTTACTCAAACCCCTCTATTTTTACCCTTCCAACTTTTGGTTTACATTGCATGTAAATTGCTTAGCACGTTGTACAAAATGAGGCAGGAGAGGAACTTTTTTTCTGGGATTTTCAAGTGTTTTGCAGGATTGCAATATTGGCGTGTTTGTCAGCGCTTTGGAGCTCTGGCATAAAAGCCATTACCAGCATTTCTCTCTCCACTTCTTTCCTTTGCTCTCTCTCGGTCAGCCCTTCCCACCAGCGTATTCACTGCGAATCTGTGCTCCTGGCTGCCCGGCTGCCGTTGTCACAGGTGTGTGACGCAGGAGTGCGGGGTCGCGGAGAAAAGAACCAGCAGAGTCCCAGTGAAAGGAGCAGAGAGAACATCGCATGGTTTGCCTTTCACATTCTGCGCCGTTCCCATTCTTCCCAAGAAATGCTGCCCCTACGTCTCTCATCTCTTGCCTGTCTCGCGCCAAATATTCTCTTTATAGCTTAATCCTGCTGTGGAAGTTTGACAAATGAAAAGAGATTCCCCTCAAAAAACAGGAAATTGGTAGTCCTGTTTTCTCTGACTACGTTAAAGTGAAAGGTCTTCGTGTAGCGGCCTGGTGATCTTCCATGGCTTCTGAATCCCATCACAGTCCCAGCAAAAACGTGTTCCACCCTGCCTTTTTCATCCCAGCAGCAGCTAACGTGTCAAGATCAAAAGCGAACCCTCCACTGCTCCCCATGGCTGTGATTCGTGACCTGGCACTGCGCAGCCGGCAGCAGCCCCACCGTCACACGAACGGGCTGTCTCCCCGTGTCGCACCCCCGGGGCACAGCACCAGCCGGCCACAGAGCTTCGTTGCCATTCCTTAATTCGTTGAGATCTGAACGAGCTTGGATGAGCTGCTCGCAGGTTGCCTGGTCTCGTGCGCTTCGGTGTCACTTCATCTGTGTGCCCTGTGCGGCACAGGAGCCGGAGCTGCAGGCGAAGTCCTGCCACGTCTCAGGCTGGGGTCTAAGGGCGGTCTGTCTTTGCCTGCTGAAGAGGGGGTCTGTGCCTGGGCGTTGCGGTGGGTTGAAGTCCAGCCTCAGCATCTCTGCACAGAGGCAAGGAGTATTGTTCCTGGCCTCGGGCTAAAAGCAAGCCTGGAAAAGTGATTCTGGGGGTCACTGCAACCATCCGTCCATACAGGCTCTGTGCCTGGAGGTGCTGGTCCCAGCAAAGCAGAGAGCTCCCGTCCTTGCCTGTTCCACCAGCAGCTTAAGAGATTCCTGCAGCAGGGGTTGCATCGGGATCATCCAAGGCACCAGTAAATTCCTACGGTGTGAATTTGCCCGTTTGTGCTATTCTTCTGGTCTCCGCAGCCTCCTGTGGCAGTGTTTTCCAGAACTTCTTACGTGCCGAAGGCTGAGGTGTTTTGTTAATCAAAAGAAGGGAGCCTGTCCCTCTTTCTACCCAGAATTTGCATGCAGCACCTGCAATGAGGGGGTTTTATTTAATCCCCTGGAAGCTGTGAAGGTAGGAAATCTGCATACCATCTCAGCTGTGCAGTCACCAGCAAACAGCTCCGGAATGGAGAAAGCTGTTCTGCCCGGCTTCATGTTTCTTGGCTCCAAATAGTTCCAGTGAAACCCTTGATGCTATTTGAACACTGGGTGGGTTGAGGGTTTTTTTTTCTTGGTACGTAGTTTAATTACAGTGAGGCTGTGCACTGACTCTCCATTAATAATACAGTGAATTTCAGCAGCAGATTGAATTTCTCTAAAGTAGTAAATTGCAAGGGAAAGTGGAGGAAAGTCATGGTTGAGGAAAATAAGTACATTATAGGTCCTTTATTAGATAGAAGCCCATGGCATCAGGCAGACGGGTTCTTACAAACACACACATATGAGAAAAACAGGGACTGCATCAATCAGCTTATCAAAATCACTTAAAAGAAATGGGCTTCTGCTGAATGTGTGGAGTGCAATAAAACATCAGTGTAACGCTGGACGTATATTAACTGGCACAGAAAGATTATGACATGTCCATTACTGAGCTTCCTCTTCCTGCTGCAGAGGTCCAGATTCCTGCATAATGTGTTCTTCAACCACCCCCACCACCCCCCTACTTATTTTATTACCCTTGTTATAAGCAAGCACACTATAAAATGACATTAGAGGCAGAACAGCCACATGAGAGATGCTGAGTCTGCCCTGAACATCAAATGTACTTCATAAGGGCTATGTAAATAGTCTGTTAATCTAGTGCGATCTGAGAACACAAAAGAAATGAAAAGTGGGAGAATGCCCTACGCAAGCACTTCTCATCTCCTGCTGGTCCCCGTTCCGCAGCACCTTCCCCTCCCAGCACGGCTGTGCCTTCGAGAGGCCAGTCCTGCCGTGCCGTCGGGTCCGGGTTTGGGTTAGCCTTGGTTTGGCCAATGCTTTGTACCCAAGCGAGCATTAACGAACATGATGGCAGCCTCTAGCATGGGCAAGTGAAGGTTTTCCTTGCGAGCCACGGGGTCTCAGTCCATTAAAACTCAGGCTAATGTTAAACGAGCGCGGTGCGACCTGCGTGCACACAGAGCCAGGAGGTGACGGAGGAGCTCAGATGCCCAGGGGTAGAAGAGCAGTTCAGGCTCTTAGCTCTGCCTCATCATCCTGGATTTACCTGGAGGTGCCAGTGCTTCATGTATGAATAATATAGACTTTAAAATGTCAGTTAGCAGCTTTAGCTATTTATGCAGATATTGAAATGGAGAACTGTTTGCCCTACAGTAGCTAAATGGGCTGTGCCAATAGGGATATAGGGACACAGCTCCAGAGGGCTGCGGGCAGGCAGGCACGTGCGTGCTGGGCAGAAGACACCCCAGAGGGGGTGGATGTGCGTGTATATGTATGTACATATATATATATATATGGCACCAGCAGGCCATTTTTAAAACCACTTTTTGGCCCCAGAAACTGCACTTAAAATCAAATGAGAGATGAAGGAATTTTTCAACCCAAACCGTAAGAGACCCCGGGGGGGGACACAGGATTATGGACACTTATAACTAATGCAAAATAAACAAGGCAAAATTATATGTAATTACTCCTAAAGTCATTTGCTTGTTTCAGTAATTGACCTGTGCGTTCTTTAATCTTTAATGCTCCTTTAAAATTCAGCCTCAGGGACTCATAACATTTATTGACGTTTGTCATGGTTAAGACTCTAGAGGAACTGGGCTTTATTAGAAGTCTTCAAAGAAATATCAATTTAGGGATAAGCAGCATTAATATTTTGTACACAACATCATCTGCTTAGAAAGCTTTACTAATTTTCTTTACGTCTTATAAAAAGCAAGTGATGGCAAAAAAGGGCAATGATGGGAGTGGTTTGGTGAAGTACCTGCTACTGTTACTTTAGTGAGTTTTATTAATAAAATTATAAGGCCAGCCAGCCGGGGACTACAAGCAACGTGCAGCCTGACTGCGCATATGGCTGTTACCCTTTTAGAAACCTGCTCGCTTTGGCATTCATAACCTGGCAAGGTATAGATGTTGGGAGAGGGAAATTTCTTCAATGTGAGAAGCTGGGAGGATGTTGCAAATAGCTCAGAAACTTTGTGCCGTTGGTCGTTACACAGGTAGTGGCCTTCCGCAGCCATCGGGACCTGCTTTGTCAGATGATGGCTGAGGAGAAGCAGCCGGTTCATCCCTAAGCCCTGTGCGGTACTGCCTGCGTGAGCTGGCAGTCACCCCGGTGTTGAGTGCCTGCAGGGGCTAACGGTGTGCCTGCAGCTAATCGTGGCACGCTTTCTGCTGCAAGAAGCTGGGTGGTGCTGGGAAGTTTAGTGGTGAGAGGCGTCTTCTATTCAGTCCTCACCGCAGTGGAATCCAAGGTAGCCTGAACATCACGAGAAGGGGGTCTCACAGCTGTGAGCCAGCTATCACAGCCTGAATAGTGATCGTTTCCATCTTGTTAGTTACCCTGAGTAACGATAAGAAGGTGAGAAATCATGGTGCTTGTGGGAGTTGTACTCGGCCCAGTCTTTGTGAAGCATTTCTGCATCAGCATCAGGACCAAAAGCCTAATGGCTGCCGTGGGATGGGGTGTCACTTCAGTGCTGGACTGCCCGCGGGGACACCAAAGGGAAGGAGGAGATGGCAGGTGTACACCTCAGGAGATGTGTAGTGCCAGGGATTTGCTGTGATAGTAAGTACCGCTTGCTGGAGGGTCTGTATCCAGAAGGAGAGTCATCTGAGCCTGCCCCTTCACTCTCTTGGTCCTTGCTACTCTGCTAGAGGGGAAATTGCAACCTTTTCATCCTCTTCTTTTTCCTGCAGTGCAAGGGATCCAGTTCAGAGATGAACGCAACTTTAGCAGTTTGCTGGGTTCTTAGCAGCAGCTGACGTTTGCACTTCCCTGGCTGCAGGGGACACAGGGGATCCCTCCCAAGCAGCCACTTGGACCGTTCCCCCGGAAGCAGATGCTGCCTTCTGCCCAGGGTTGCCGCGGATGCTCCGCGGAGGGCTGGGCTCTTGCGGAGGGCTGAGTTTAGGGGTGTTCTGTGGGGGTAGACCAGTGTCCCACCTTCCTAAGGCTTCCCCATGAGGCAAAATGCCCTTATTAGAAGGTTGATTTGTCAACCAGTGGTGGGCTGAGCTTCTCCAGCTTCTGCACAGAGGACCATTCTTCCTTTTTCTTCCTAGGCTGAGTCAGGCCACTCTCAGTATTTTGAGCTTGTTGTTGATTTGCTGCTGCCTTTTCCTCCGTCCCCGAGTTTGTTCAGTATTGAACCAATGAAATCACCATGGGACCGATTGGGAACCGCTCTTATACTGAAAAGGGGCGTTCGACAAAGAGCGTTTCTGAGGAATTTGTCTTGCTTTTCTTTCAAGGTAAAAGAAACCAAGCATTTTTGTTAAAGAAACAAGTGTTTTAATGACTGGTATAGCTATCGATCTGCTAGAGCAACGGGCTTGTGTTTGAATACGAGGGCCAGATTGGAAACACTTGTGACTGAGTAGTCATTTTCAGAAATATTCGGGTTGCTGCCAGCAAGCCTCCTTGTGGGTGTGAGGTTTGGGGACATCAGCAGTGTTCTTCAGAGCTTAAATATGGTCTTTCTATAGCTATGCACGCCTCTCCGCCTGGCGTGCCAGCAGAGAAGCTGCTCTCAGCTGATGTTTTCGAAGCGAGGTACTCGTTTTGTCTCTAATGGAGACAGCTTTCTCTTGCCCTTGCCTCAGCGATGCCGTTGCTGTGCCAGAACAAGGTTTCCAGCAGAGTGGCAGAGTTGAGCTGCCTCTCGCATTAAGCACCAGAGATTTCATTAAATGGCAGAGGAGGGAGCGTGTGTAGAGGGGAGGTTCACCCCAGAGACATTACAGATTGTCTCATGCTATTTAAGTGGGCTAAAATTAGAGGGAAAGAATCTGCAGCTAATTGGACTTGTGCATTAATCATAGTCTGCTGCTGGAGTACTTCACCCATTAGAATGTGTTAATTTGGTAATTACAAGGTGGGGGGGAGGTCTCTCTTTGTAATCCACAGCCCTTCTTCATGCTTATTGCACATATCAGAAACAGGTACGGCGAGAGGTTGGAGGCAGGATTACAGTGGGGGGAGCGAGCTGCCTATTACCACCTCCGACCACACATGTGAACACGCAGTCTCCCTGGCTCCAGACACCTATAATTAAACTAGGTTAGATACTGGGAGCAGAAGGTCTTTCATTTTCAGTTAACAGGTAATTAATTGTATCTCAGTTTCCATTGTAACTTCCCCCCCCCCCTCCTTGTTATGAGAAATAACGCAAATGTTCAGTGGCCTCCTGGGCTTTGCAAAGGAGGAGTTTCTCCTTGCTCCTCTTTTTCTAAGGCACCTCTGAAGTATGTGTCGGGGAGCTGATGGTGGACCCTGGAGAGCTCCTGTCCCCATTGCAGAAGGTCTCCATTTGCAGGCAGTGATCCTGCAGCTGAGATGAAAGGAGTCGTTTCCTTCCCTGTGCCACTCCTTGAGTTGCCTTGCTGTGAACGGCTGTCTCGCTCCTGCCAGCCACCCTCCTGGCAGGTTCTGCTGGATTCAGAGGTGCTTCACAAACCAGGGCAGATGGGAAAACAGAGAAGAGNANNAANAANANNGNANGCAGGCAGAAAACTCAGGCTGGAAAATGTAAGAGACCAAATACTGAGACAGCACAAAATATGGATTTTCAGAAGGGTGTAAAACACTAATGAGTGAAAACACTGACACGTATGTGCTCTAATGAGAAGCAAATCAGACTGGAGCTTGCAAAGCAATACTGCCTCTGGTGCCTTTGTTTTAGCAGGAGACTCCGCTCCCAGCTCTCCCCTTAGAGATGCTCATTGAGAAACAGCCCCTGCAGACGAGATCTCATTTCTGCCCTCTCCCTGTAGATTTGCTGCTGCACCTGTGAGGGTAACAACTTTTCAGGGCGGACGATGTCCACTCCACCTTGGACTTGGGCAGGTTCATGTTTGCTGGAAGGACCCTGCCATGCCCACAGAGCCCTGTACGAACTTCACCGCCGTTCCCAGCCGGTTTCCTTGCAACTGCAGCTGCTCTGTAATCTTTGCGAAGGTCGCACCCGCGTGCTAGGAGTGACTTCGGCTGTGATATATTCGTGGGCAGTCCCGGCAGTCGCAGGCAGCCCTCAAACACTGACCTGAAATACTGCCCTCCACAAACCATATCATTTTCCAGTTGGGCACCTCCAGATTGGTTTTCCAAATCTGCAGAACCAGAAGGCTAGTTTTGACTGCATCGCAATAATTTGCTGGCTCATTAGCACTAACTCCTGAAAGGGGCACCTTTAATGTTAGGAAGCCTAGAAATGTGACCTGTATCCTCCTCCTCTGTTCTATCTACCTGCAAATTCCATGTCGCTAATCTGCGTATTCTCTCATCCCTCCATACCCCCGAAAGATCAATAGTCTTGTGAGCAAAATAAAAAACCTGCCCTAAAACAGGCCTAAATGCTGCATCACAGAAAATATATTCTGAAAGGTTTTTATCTGATTTACTAATGAAGAAATCGGTGGTAGAGGAACACGAGGGCGAGCTCAGCCGTCTTCTGAGGTCTGCCTGTGCTTTGGTGTCACGGTTTGGGACCATTGAAGAGCATTTTCTCCCGTCGTGTGAAATACTTCACAATAAACCAACAGCAGGTACCAAGGATGGGAAGTACGTCTGTACAACAGATTTTAAACTTGTAGAGAGCTGTAACAAACAATAAGAAAAGCAAAGGTGGTTAAAACAGCCCAGTCTTTCTAAAAAGTGAGTTGCCTTTTCGGGAGCTCGTTAAACCAACGCTGGAAGTTAGAACTGTGTGAAGGATGCTTTTAGTCCAACAAGGTGTGTATGTGGGCTACAGACTGTACCCGCTGGAATAAAGTGATTACCACCCTCGTTAAGTGGATAAACACCATTCACTGACTTCTATTTTGGGGATGACTGATGTGAAACCTTGTTCAACTAAACGGATTATCAAGGGAAAATTTTGTTGGAGCAAATTTATAACGCACAGTGAGGAGGTGTGAAAGACACTTCCTCTGCGCAAGCCACTTTGCACATCCAGGCGGTGCCTCTGGACTTAATTAGCAACGCCGCATCCATCTTGGTAGGAGTCAGTCCTCGCCAGGCCTTCAATTCGCCTGTTGGCAGGTGATAATCAAGTACTTTTAACTATGTGATGCTAGCTTTGGTCTTTGCCAGGAGAAGTGACAGTCGGCTCTTTCAAAACTGCTGTGAAAAAAGTTTGTCTTTCATCATGACAAAGTAAAACTCAGATACCTTCCAAGACTGCACTTTACTCTTGCTGTAACTCTGACTTTATATCTCACTAGAATAGAGCTATTTCCAAATGCAACTCTGTCAATTCATTTATTCACCAAAGCCTTTTTTTTTTTTTTCAAAATTCCTCATAAGTCTTCAATTCTGAAAAATTTGTTTCAGGTCTGAAAATTAAATTTTGGAATATTGAATATTCATTCTGGTTGCCTTATGCCTTTATTGTACATCTCCCATGTCTCTGTTTTATTTCATGGCACCTCAAACTGGCAGACGTCTGTTACAGAAGGCATCCTTTACAGAAGACAATAATTTGTTTTGATCAGTGTTTAGTAGGTGCCATTAATTTAAAAAATAGTGAATTAAAAAGTAACGTTTCACCTGCTATTTTGATAGGTTAACACTAGTCACAATAGACCAAGTAATGCAAAATTATCATAAATAAGAGAATGAAATACATGTCGCATTGACGTTTTCAGCTGTTCTTGAACAGAAGGCTTTATAAAATGCCATCTTTCCATGGAAATTCGTCATTACTATTTTTCAGTAATTGCTTTCCTTACAAAAACTCCCCATTTCTNTTCTCCTGTAAGCCTGCAGGCAGTCTGCAACGCAAGGGGTACAGCAAAGATGATCTCCAGTGCCTGTGTCTCAGAGGCCGGCGGCTNCTGCAGCGTTGTTTGTTAGTGTCGGGTTATGCAGTTTTGTTGACGTACCAGAAATGTTTATTTTTAGCAAAAAGGATGCTGCAATCCCACAGATGCGGTTACGCTGCGAGTCACGCACTGAAGCCAAGGCTGTTACAAACCCAGCTACGTGGGCTTTAGCTCCGGCGTTTCCCCAGCCCAGTGCCTGACCTCAGCTCAGCGGGGCAGCCGTGCAGGCAGCCGTGTCGGCCGTGCCCACTGCCCTGGGCTAACACATCTGTAGCGCACCGTGGCCCGGGGGTTCTCCATTTCTCGTGATGCCCCATCCAGCTTTCTTATCAAATGGAGACAGTGTGGTTGTATGGGTTGTTTGCCGTGATTTGATGGACAACCGTTGGTCTGTGAACCATGTCTTGGACTTGGCCATGCAGTGCTAGCTCTGTGGGAAAGTGGCAGTTTTGCCCTTGGCAAGCAGTGGACATCTCCACTGGGCGGGTGTTAGAGAAGCTGCATCCTTGTACGAGCTCTGTCAGCACCCTTATCCTCATCAGCATTTGCTCTTGCAGTTTGCCTGGTGGCCCAGTAGCCCGAGTCCTGCTGCCCAGGAATAGTCCATGTGGATAAATGGGATGGCAGCACCGGGGCTGAGGGCACTGCTCTCATTGCACAGATGTCCACCAGCTCAGCTGCTCCCTCTCGCACTTCAGCAGTAGCGATACCGCATGATTCCAGCTGCTTCTGTATTCCCCTTATTGCAAGACATCGGGGCTGTCTGGGGACTTTTTTCTTCCCCAGCGTGCAGTGTTGCAGGGCAGAGCAGCTCTCGATTTAGGCCTGCCCTGCTTACCCAGCAGACTGCGATAGGAGAGAGGCTGGTGGCTGAGCTGGGGGAGGAATGACCTTACGAAGCCATGTAGTGTATTCCTGGAAAATATTTGGTATTTTCATTTGCTGAGGGGTCAAAGATTTGAACAAATGCAAACAAAATACTTCTTTTCATGTTGGTATCCACAAACTGTCAGCACAGAGGCTTAATGTAAATGTCTTGGGTTGAGCTGACAGCAATACCAGGATTTTGGTTG
>Ga0065711_1009272_pt1 | contig 14698 bp, 14 predicted proteins | sample Hoacrofraction12_FD_59098 | JGI IMG/M metagenome (GOLD analysis project Ga0065711, IMG submission 59098) | Hoatzin crop microbial communities from Cojedes, Venezuela - Epithelial fraction 12 v2 (version 2) | ecosystem: Host-associated > Birds > Digestive system > Esophagus > Crop | place... | reverse complement strand
CTGTTGGAGTTGTTACTGAAGGAGACCTGGTGATCGTGGTTGTGCTCTCTCCTATCGGAAGGACTTGTACAGCGACAGCGAAGGCTGAATTGGCTTTTTTTTTTTTGTCTTTGCATGTTTAGCTTTATGACAGCTACGTCAGGGGTGAACATAACCGTCTGCTCAGCCTCTGGCGTCAGGTGGTAACCTTGCGCCGTCGTTGCCTGGAAGTGAAGACTGCCACTGACCGGTGAGTAGAAGTGAGGGCTGGATCTCTTGCAGAAAAAAACGTAGCTTCCCTTCCCACCCGCTTTTTGAGCCTCGGTGTTGCGGTCGTTGCAGCTAAAGATCCGATTTCTCCTTGGGTAGTCTGAAGCAATGCCATTAAGCATGCTTTAGGCTATTTTCAGAATCCTTTTGTTTGATGCTGGTTTCAGATAAACCTGAGGGGCTCAGTCTGTGAGCTGTGCAGAGGCCCTGAACAGATGAACTTGGCTATGGTGATCTCTGGGCACATTAACACAGACACAGGCATACGTGGACACATGGGAAGAGACTCACTAAGGCTGTGCCTGCCGTGTGCAGAGCGGTCCGTTTTGTCGAGTGATTAAGATCTGCCTTAAATGTCACTGGGTTTCTTTTCCCACCGCTCCCAATGGAAATATCGTTCATGAATATACATATATGTTGTGGGTTTGCCTCAATTTGCAGCAAAGAACCTACGCAGTTACTCTCTCACTCATCCCCCCTCCCCGGAGGCATGGGGAGGAGAACCCGAAGGAAAAAAGGCAAAAACTTTGGGTTGGGTTGGGATGAGAACACTTTAACAGAATGGCAAAGGGAGGAGAAAACAGCAACCAACAATGCTGATAAAAAGCATGTACAACATGCAGTGTTCTCACCACCCAATGCTCAGCTCACTCCTGAGTAGCAAAAGCCCCTCCTTTAGCCAGCTCCCCACTTAAATACTGCGCATGACATCGCATGGTATAGAATACCCCATTTGGTTGGCTGTTTGGGTCAGCCCAGCCAGCTCCTTGTGAAAATTAACTCTATCCCAGCTGAAGCCAGGACTATATATATATATATTTTTTTTTTTTTTTAAATTCTTTTACCCTTCTCATTTCCAGCTTACATTTATTCTGCTCAGTTTGCATCTGCTTGTTCCTGTATCAACATGGCTGAGAGAAAGAATGGCTTCTCTACCCTGTTACTGCATTTATCCAATGTATCTTGCTTAGTTTGATACCTCCTTTTTGTGATTGTTTTCTTGTTCTTGGGCTCTCTGAGATTCCTTTCTCACAGCTTCCTTCTATAAAATGAAAAAGAGCGTGGCTGTAACAGTACCTTCCTCTGGTGTCAACTTCAAACTCTGGGTTACCGTCAGCCATTTGCCTTCTTTGATTCTGAGCATTCCTAAATGTGTAGAGTGTGCCTGACCTCCTGGTTAATTCTTGAAGCCTTCTGGCTGTTGCATACATTTCTTCTCATCTCGGAGGAGAACATAGACTCATTCCTCAGCCATCAAAGAGACCCATTGCTCAGCTATCGAGATGTGTCCCAATCCCAAAGTGTCAGACGAATGGTTCGTCCCCAACGAAGATGTCACCTTTCCTGCCAGCTTTTACCGTTGCGCAATTACATGGTCAAAAGTGAGTCAGCTGATAAAGACAGTGGTGTGAACATTAGCTCGTTCTTTATTCTTCTGCAGAGATTTGTCCGAGCTGAAGGCAGAGCAAATGAGGCTTTCTGGATCTCTGCTTGTAAGCTGCTCCCACCTAAACTCTGGCACACAGCTCTGGGAGTCCGTCACTGCGCGTAGACCTGTCCCGAAGGAAGAGGCACAGCCGCAAGTGGAGCAGGACATAAGCCCGAAGACTTGGGAAGTGATGTGCTTACAAGTCACGGGGGACCTGGAGAAGCCAGAGCTTCAGCACAGGTAAACGTGCTTTAGACTTTGCTATTACCAACATTCTCTTTTGTGGGTGCTTCTTGGATTCCTAGATGGGCTGTGTCCGCACGTAAAACACACCCGTTCTCCACAGCCTTGTTTCTGTCCGTAGTCAAACCATTGCCTTCAACAGAACGGGTAGAAAGAACCGTCTGGCTGACGGAAGCTCTTCTGAGTAAGACAAGACTGGAGAAGAGATTGCACACGACAGTGTTTTTGTGGTTATCTGATTCTTGGTGAGAACTTGAGACCAGCACAAAGAGAGCTCTGTCTCTTGTGCAGCCCCAGGGCTGCGCTAAAGGAGTTGGGAGAAATTTGCACAGGACCATCATAAGCAAAGTAGCACCCCTGTGCTGATGTTTCCTTGCAAGAGTGAGCGCAGAAGGCCTCTGGGGCAAGAGTGCCATTTTGCAGCGTCACTGCTCGTAGTAATGTGAATGGTCCTTTGATCCTACGATTATTGGATTGGAAATTGATACACATCTCCCTCCCCAGGAGACTGCAAGCTCTTTCATCATTTCTCTGCTGCAGGGCAAAGAAATTGTGGGAATCGCAGTGTGGGCTTTAAAAGTCTGTCTTAGCCAGAGAAGAACTTTTGGGCAGTGTTGTATCCAGCGTATGAAAGAGGAGAGGGAGAACTAATGGGCAGGAAGCTGTTAGCTACCTGAAGGGAGGTTGCAGTGAGGTGCGTGTTGGCCTCTTTTCCCAAGTAACAAGGGATAGGATGAGAGGAGATGGCCTTGAGTTGCGCCAGGGGACATTTAGGTTGGATGTTAGGAAAAATTTCTTCCCTGAAAGGGTCATCAAGCGTTGGAACAGGCTGCCCAGGGAAGTGGTTGAGGCACCATCCCTGGAGGTGTTTAAAAGACGTGTAGACGTGGTGCTCAGGGACATGAGTGAGTGGTGGACTTGGCAGTGTTAGGTTTACAGTTGGACTTGATGATCCTAAAGGTCTTTTTCAACCTCACGGGTCTATGATTCTCTACTCTTGGTTTTGCAAATGAGAATGTTTTTACATGAAAAGCTTGTTTATCTTTCCCCTTCTCATAGACTGAAAGACTTAGCTGCACTTGAAGGAAAACATTCCTCCTTCCAGAGCGAGCTGGTAGTCACAAGAGAGACACTGGAGGNATNGCACCTCCAGAGCGATCTGCTGAAGCANGAGAAACATCAGCTTGCCCCAGCACTGGAAAAGGTATGGTCACCTNCTTCCTAGGCAGCACTTGTGGGAGAGGGAGCTGTGAGGGCAGGACCACCACAGACGCCGTTTCTGGTAGCAGAGGGCAGGGGCAACGTTGGTCTCCTACTCTCACGTGCGGCTAAAGAAGCAAACAGCGTAGCTCTTCACCCTTTTTCCAAGGCAAAAACAAACGAGGCTGCATGTTTCTATTTATGCTTTTTTTGTGGTGAAGCTTGCAACTTTCAAAACTCCATTTGTTCAAGGCCAGAGAGCGGGACAAAGCTCCAAGTCAAAGTGTGCTGTCTTGTACTGCTAAGAATGGGAATGACACCTTGCAGTTGTTGAAGTTGTATTTTAAGACCTACAGGCAGCTTTGACTTGCTGGAGCCTCTTTAGGCCTTGAGGAAGAGGATGAGAAACAGCTGATCCCACAAGACTCTTTCCTCTGGACTAGCTGATTTTGGTCCAGTGGAAAAAGGGCTTGGGAGAATCGCATCACTGCAGGAGACAAGGGAGTTTGCCATCACTTCAGTGTCAGTTTCATAACGTACCATCTTGGGTATTATGGGATAGCTTTGAGAGGAGAAGCGTTTGTTTCTGATGGTCTGTGGTCTGTTCGACAGTCTTAGTTTTGGAGTAGGTGGTATGTTTAGCAAATACCCAGCAGAGGTGTTACACTGAAGAAAAAAACTGAAAAATCACAGTCAATCTTCAAGCTTGAATGCCAGCGAGGTATATTAGACAACTTCCTTGTGCCAGACAAGTAAACAGTCTTGTTGCCATGACCTACTGTACAGAGTCCAGGAGCTCTTTCTCCTCCAGCTGACTGAGAAGCGGCACTGGGTGGCTCTGCACAGAGCTCCGGAGAAAGGGCTCTAGGGCTCTAACTGCATTTTGTCCCGCTTTCAGGTTTACCGCCAGCAAGGGTCAGCGAGCAGTGCTCGGGAGCAGCTGCACCAGGAGTCCTCTCACCAAGGGCACGCACTGGCCAAGGCATCCAAAGAGGAGGAGTTGCTGGTGCAGGAGAAGGCTGCCCTACAGCTGCGACTGGCAGCCATGGAGCGCGACAGGCAAGGCCTTTCCGAGCAGCTGGCAGAGGCCAGGTAAAGGCAGGGAGGAGACCCTAGGCAGGACGTTATTTCATGTCTGTAATTATAAGGTGGTAATCGTTACACGAGGATTTATGGCATCCTGAGTGCTTTTCACAGGTTTTCACCTACCATGGAGAGAAAATGGAAGAATCTTGGGCAAAAAAACCCCAGTATACCGTGATTTGGATGTTATTTTTCTGACAGCTAAAGCTAACAAAGCTCTCCTGAGCCTTGGGCTTGTGTTTATGCCCCCTTGCACGTTCCTGTGTGAAGTCCAAAGCAAGGCAATATCATTCCTCAGTATCTGGTACCTTGGCTCTGCATTGAGGAATAATTAAACCGTGCAGACGTGTACTGAAACCTGAAGCTTCTCTCTGGCTTTCGCTTCTTGTTCTGTGCATTTGAACATAGATCTTGCCTTATCAAGTAGTTTGACACAAGATCTTCAGAATTCAAGGCTGTTACGTACGGACATTGTGAGTAGGACACTGCCATTTCGGGTGAAGCTGGAGGCTCCCGCTGAAAATCTTGAGGGCCTTCTGTTTCTAAGCTAACTCTTGTTAGCTGTGGTGCCGGACCTAGAGTTGGTTACCCCAGCCGCAGGGAAGCGTCTTTTGAGTTCTGGCCAGTCTTTGGGAATTCTTGCCCATCAGTGGTGTCGGGGTCCTGTACTCCTTAGCACATGTTCTTTAGAGACAGATGTCGTGGTGATGTTGTACGGGGAAGGAACAAGATTCTGTCCTTCTNCTGTATCAGGTTTCTGAGATCAAATGCGACAAGTTCTGCTTTTCCAGAAAACCCCCAAGAAACAACTCAACGTGTCGAGATGTTTGTCCTCCTCTTAGATGTGTTTTCAGAAGACTCCTGAAGTTGCGGAGCTGTACGAGTGGTGTTTCAGAGACTGTTTGTCGTACTTCTTGACTTTTGTGCTTTACCGCTCCAGAGTAGGTTGTTAGCGAGGCCGATAAACACCGTTTTGACTCAGTCTGTCTCTTGAGAGCTGCTCCTTCTTCTGAGCTCCAGCTTCTCTGATTTAATCCTGCTGATTTATGTTTTGTCACTTACTGGGCTGTAGCAACTCTTCTTGCGGGATGTTGTTCTCCAGAGCCTTTTGCTGTCACACTTTGGAACTCTGTCTTTTCTGTTTGGTTTTAGAGCCCGACTTTGCTTTATGCTTAAAATGGAGCCTATTTACTTTGGCCTGCCAGAGACTGGCGTAATCAGAAATAGGTGCTTGTTCTCCTTCTGGAAGATACATCCTCCATTGTCCATGCAAGTCGTGAAATCCTGCGGTTGTGCGTTTGATTGCTGTTCCACTCGGGTGCCCCTTTACATCCTGAAGGATGTTATCCTGATGGCATCCCTGTAGCAGTGAGGCAGTGCTGTGTGTTGTAGGAACCTGGCGCACAGACGCTGTCTGAGGTCAGGGAGGTAACTGCAGCTCCTGGTACCACAATCCCGTGTGTCATACGCAGCAGTTGCTTGAAGTCTGGGGATGTAACAGTTTGCCCCTGCAGGTCTACAGCTTCCATTCTAAGGAGTGACAAGCCATTTGGGCTACTGCCTACTTAGTTACCAACGCTTGAAGAAAAGTAGCACTTTTTTCTCTTGAACTTCCGACAGTTTAAACTGAAGGATGCCTGTCTCTGCTTTCAGGTAGTCCTTGTTCAGCTGAAATCGAGTTCAGATTTCTTACGGACTCTGCTACAAGCATGAGACTTTACTGTACCATCTGATGGATTTCTTTAGTCCCTTTGAAATTCAGGGAGTCTGGAAAATTCCCTACCTATACGAGCAGCGTTACAAAGTCACGAGTCAGCCAGGGAAATGCTCTTCTTCTGTCCCCCTGCAGAGCAAGGTGGAAGTGCTGATGAGATACGGGCTGTGAGCAGAGGCTGGGCATTTGCTTGCTGGCACAGACCTTGCGGGCACAGCTACCCGTGTGTCGTAGATCAGACAAGAGCAATTTAGGACTTGGCTCTTGAGGTCAAGTCTGCCTGGGCTTTCTGTGTTATGCTAGGTGAGAAGGAAAGCCTGGGCATTCCCTCGAAGGGGCCTGCATTGCTATCTGCAGTGGCAGTAATGCGCTTTCTGTATATATGAGTTCCCATGCAAACCATTTTCTGTACTCAGGGGTGGGGCTCTTGAGCCACTGCTTACTGGAATAACTCCCTGTGGGTGTCAGGGGCAAGAAACTCATTTCTCTCCGCATTTGCAACTTGCAGCTCAGTGAAGGAGACCCTGGAATCCAGCCTGTTTGAGGCTCAGCAGCACCTGTCTCAGCTGAAAATCCAGCTTGGCACAGTCACACAGGCCAAGGAGGCCATCCAAGGTGAGAGCGTCACGTGCTTTGTTTCTGGTGATCCCCTGCCTAGGCAAGGTGGTATAAAAACAGCTCTCTGTCTGCAGTGCTTCTGAGGAGTGAAGGGGCTGGAGACAGATCCCTCCTACACCGAAATTCAAATGGCTTGAGGTCAGTAAAGTCGGAACCACTGTCTGTGTAGACTCTGAATGTCGGCATTGGTTGTGTTTGCAGGGGAAGTGAAACGCCTTCAGTGTGAGCTGGAAGCAGAGAGATCTGTCATGAGGCAGGAACGGGAAAACACGGCACAACAGCTCTTGCGGACAAGACAGCAGTATGACAGTGCCCTCAGCCTTCGGCAAACTGATCATCAAGCGGCAATAAACAAGCTCCTGCAAGACCTGGTAGGAAACACTGTGCTTTTGAGTTCTTCAAGCAAGCTTTGTGGGCTGGCTTTAGAAGAAGAATAGCCTGAGCGGGTGAAATGGCAGCAGTCACCTGCCAGAGGCCACACGTTGCCAGGCCAGGCAGCAGAGCCAGCGGCTCGTACTTGCAGGCCGTGAAGACCCACGGGCTGTGTTCGGACAGTAAATACAGCCACAGACTTGGTGTGGGCCTAAGACGAGTTTAACAGGAGGTTGGGTGGTCCCCACTCAAAGCACGGCAGCAAAGGGGTAGGATCCTAGCAGACTCCCGTCTGCCGTGAAGCAGACTCCTCGCATTCCTGCCAGCTGCAGTCACGGGAACTTTGTTCCTTTCTCTCTGTCCTGTCAGGGTTGACAGAGGTGTTATCTTTGGGCTTGAGGCGTATGGAGCAGGCCCCTTGTTCCTGGGACTTCAGTTCGTGGCCTGTCTTGTGACTGGGGCATCAGGGCACTGGGCTCTTTCTCACCCTGCAGTCCGTCTGCAGCTTTTAATTGATGAGGATGGAGCTGAGCTTTGCAGGCAGAGACTCTGAGAATGGAGAGAAATCNCAAGGCGAGGGGTGCTAGGAAACAGGCGGCCATCAGAGACGGGAAGGTGACGTCTCCTTTTCTTCCACCTGCTGACCTTCCTTTTAAGTTCCTTGGTAGGACCTGACTTACGGAGGGCACAAAGGCATCACTGGGCACTGCTGAGGTGGGGGTTTGCGGGAGGGATGAAGCTTCACATGTGTTTGAGCAGCCTGGCTGGGACTCCATCGTGAAGTCTCTTCCTCCCCTCCTCAGGCAAGCGAGCGGGAAGGGCACCGTTCAGAGCTGCAGCAGCTGCTGGAGCAGTGGGAAAAGGAGAAGGCAGAGACAGAAAGGGAGCACGAGAAGCAGCTGTTTGAGATGAAGCAGGAAGTTGCTGCCGTGCGAGCTCAGCAAGAAGAGGAAAAAACTCGAGTCGAAAATGCCAAGCAAGAGGTAAAGACTGTGAAAGGAGAGCTGGTGTGGTGTTTTTGCTCTTCTGGGCTCCTCCTCGGCAGTGCCTCTCTGGACACTGTCCATCTGGGTAGAAGTGTCTCTCAGATGCCCCTCTGCAAATGGGAGCAGTGCCTTAGCAACCCAAAAATCCAGAGAGCACAAATCCAGAGAGCTTTGTGCCGTGAGGGACAGGGCCACTAATGAGAGAGGCTACCAGAGCGTAGGTTAAAGAAGGGCAGGAGGCACGTGGCAGGCCTGAAGAGAACGTGAGCACCATCGCTGTGTCTCCTGGTGAGCGAGCTGACAAAGGAAGCCACCTGCACAGCAAGGACAGAGCTGTGGGAGAAGGCTGGGTCCCGGGCTGCTCAGCAGATGCAAAAGTCGCTATCAAAAGACAAACAGGCCACAGCAGGAGACAAGGGATACCCTCACCAGCAAGGCGAGAGAGACCCTTGAGAGATGCCACACATTTTCCTCTTAGATGACTACAGCTTTGTTGGAGGTTCACTCACGGGTGGACCGTGTTTGTACTTCCAGTCTCACTTAGGAATCTGTGCCTCGGGGTGGGCAGATGCTGCCCTAGGAGAGCAGCAGCAGCGTAGTGCTTGGAGAACGTGTGAGCCCGTCAGTCCTTGAGTCTTGCCACACAGAGGTTGTATGGGAAGTCTAAATGCGTCTTCTCTTTGTTCCTGTGCAGGTCCTGCTAGAAAAGGAGCGTGAGAAGAATGCTTTATTAGAGACGCTGCTGCAGACTTGGGGAGAGCTAACAGAAGCCTGCCAGCAGCTAGAGCAGCTCAGGCGGGAGGTGGCAGAGCAGCGAGAGCATGGGCAGGTAAGGTCTGGATGCGCAAAAAGGGCTGAGAAGACAAAGTTTGCTGAGAATAGAAAGCTGTTCAATATTGCCCGTCTGAGAGCAGACAGTGGGGAAAAACTAGAGAAATTTGGGAAACAGAAGCACTGATTCAGATAAATAGGTACGCCTGCATGGGGGAAACTAGTCCAGATGTGGAAGACAGGATGACAGACCGTGATCTGACCCTTACTCCCTCAAGAGGGGACAAGTGGGGCTCTAGAGGATGGTACAGTGAAAACTCTAGACAGTAGAGGTCCAAAAAACCCACCCCAAACTCAGGAAATCAAATGCTGGGGTTGTTGTCTCCTGCCTTCCTTGCTAATGGAGAGAACATCGTCACGCCACATGCTCAGTCTGGACTGTGCTCATCTTGCTGACTGCAGTCGTCTCCATTTCTTGCTGCTACTCCAGGGCTCAGATTATCCTGGCTGCAGTTCTGGTGGATGCTCCCCAAAAGAAGTCACTAGAGCTCAGAGAGGTTCAGAGAAGGGCAACAAGGAAGATTGGACGGGCTGAGGAAGCTGGGAAGACGCAGCCTAAAGGGTGGCACAGGAAAGGTCCACAGCGTCCCAAGAGGCAGGGAGAGAGGGGGCAGCCCTTGACCGGCACTGAAGCAGGAGGTCAAATCTAGTATGAAAAGCAAACCTGTTGAGATGGAATGATTGAATCTTTTTCTCGCTGTTTTGCAGCATGAACGGGACAGAGTGGAAGCAGTGAAAGAAAAACTGGTACGGGAGATAAACCTTCTCCAGGAATCGGTCACAGCCTCCGAAAACCGAGCAAATACAGCAACAGAGATGAATCACTGCCTTGAACAAGAACTTCAGACTACGGTGTCTATCTTAAAAATCAAAAATGAGGAAGTGGAAACGCAGTGGGAGAAAATCCAGATGCTCCAGAAAGAGGCAGCACAGGCAAAAACTCTGCAGGAGACTGTCCCTCGTCTGAATGCTGTCCTGTTGGAGTGGGAGGGACAAAGGAAGTTGGACCAGGACCAGATGAGAATGCTGGAAAAGCAGAAAGAAACGTGTCAAACTACTCTCGATCAGGCTATTAAGGACATAGGAGAGAAAAAACAGAAGGTGGAATCCCAGCAAGAACAGATCCGGGAGCTGGAGAAGCAGCAAGAAGAACAAAGGATTGCTGTCAGCAAAATGAGCAAAGTGCTGGAGGAGAGAGAGCGGGAGATCAGATCCCAGCAAGAACAGATCCGAGCCCTGGAGCAGCAGCGAGAAATGGAGAGGACTGCAGTCAGCAAGATGAGCAAAGTGCTGGAGGAGAGAGACCAGGAGATCAAATTCCAGGAGGGGAAAATCATCATGCTGGAACAACACGGTGCATCACAAGTGAGAAATCTGCGGGTGGATCTTGATCATCTGAAAAGAGAACTGGAAATGGAGAGAGAACAGGTGAAATCTCTGCAGGCAAGCCTTGAACACTTGCGGGCAGTTCTTAAGGACAGAGAGCGGGAGTGTGATTCTCAAAGGGAGCAGTTAAGACTCTTGCAGCAGCACAAGGAAGAGCAAGAGGGGGACCTGCAAGAGCTTCAGGGTAAAGTAGCAAAGATGACCCTTTCTTTGTCTGAAAAAGATCAAGAGCTTGAGTCACAACAAAAGCAAATCCAGGAAGCTGAAGAAGTCATGCACATGCAGGTGAGGACTGTCCGTCACCAACTGGAGCAGACCCTAGAAACCTTAAAAGAAAAGGACAGACTCATAGACCTCCAAAAGCAACAGGCAAGGAGCTATGAGGAGAAAACAGAAGAACAGCGGAATGTTTTACAGAAAGACTTGGAATACTCTATGGCAATACTGAAAGAAAAGGACTTCATGATTGAATCTCAGAAGGAAGTGATTGAGACCTTCCAAAAACAAGAAGCAAGACTCTGAACAGCAGAAGGAAATTCTGCATCATCTTCAAGCGGCGCTAAAGGAAAAAGAGCAAGAAATTTTATCCCTCAGAAAGCGCTGTGAGGCATGCAAGGAAAAGGAGGAAAAGCATGAAGCTGAGCAAAGACATCTCCAAGCAACAAAACGGACTCTGAAGGAAAGAGAGAAGAAGATAGCGGTTCTGGAGGAGGCTATCTCTAAGCTTCAACAGCAAAAGGAGGAGGCAGCGATGCCGACTAAAGCTATGCTGCAAAGGCTTGAATACGCTGAATCTTCTCTAGAAGCTAGAGATCAAGAGATAGCGTCTTTGCAAGAGCATGTCCAGGACCTTCGAGAGCAGAAGCAGTTGGAAGGCAAGCAGGCCAAGAGAGTAGAGCAGGATCCAGACAAAGCGAGCCAAATAGCGAAGGAGAACCGTTTGGAGTTCCTCAAGCAGCCAGAGCAAATGAACATGTTCCAGCTTCGTGGTGAAAGCATGAGAGTAGCCCTAACATCATGCCAGAAGCAAGTGAATCTGCTTGAGGAAGAGGTGAGGAAGAGAGACAAAGACAACAAAACTCTTATGCAAAAACTCCAGCGGCAAGAAGAAGAACTGAAGACCTTGCAGAATCTCCAGCTTAGGCTAGCCGAGAAGGGAGAGGGGGTTAGACACCCCAGAGAGCAAGAGAAGCTCCTGGAAGAAGCTCTTCATGAGAGGGAACGAGAGACCAAAGCTCAAGGTGAGCAACAAGAACTAGAAGAGGAAATCAGGGCTCTTCGGGAAGATCTCCAGCATGTCCAGCAGACTCTGACCAAGAAGGATGAAGAGATCGAGTACCAGAGAGGCAGAGTCAGGTATTTAGAGGAGACTCTGACAGAGAGAGAACAAGAGCTAAGGAGGCAGAGTGGGCTCCTGAAACGGTTAGCATCAGCTTTGCGATGGAAAGATGGAGATGAGACCCTACAGAAACAAATCCGGAGACTCCAGAACTGGGAGGAAGAGGAAGCAGAGAAGAGGAGAGTTCTCCAGGAGCGAGACCGTTCCTTGCAAAGGCAGAAGGAGCTAACCCAACAACTGGAAGATGAGCGCAGAGCAAAGGGGAAAGAACTGGAGCATATGGTTGCTGTTTTGAGGCAGACTGAAAGCAGAGAAGTCAAATGGAGAGAGAAGGCACAAGCACTGGCTCTTGCCCTTGGCAAGAGTGAAACGGCTCACGGGACTCGGAGGGAAGAAACAGCCGTCCCGCAGAGTGTGGTTTCAGCGAGGGACACGGACCAGTGTCAGGTAGACAGCGTGACTGACCGTCAGCCAACGAAAAGGTCTATAAAGGAGTCTGATGATGTTCCCTTCAAGAGATGGGAATGTATTTTCCCACAAATAGTTGACCTGCTTGGCCAAAAAGCTGTGACTGCTGCCAGCAGGCTCGCCTGTCTGTGTGCTGCGGCCAGAGACCATCCACCTGCTGGAATGTTTTCTGCCAGGCCCAGAACTACAGAAGGAACTACGGAGCTTGCTGTTGAAATCAAGTCCAAAAAGCGGGGGTGGGTCATTGGCTCTCTCCTACCTCGGCAAGCTTAGCCAACACAGCGTGGGTGGGATTTGGCACGGGAGGGAAAGGGCACAGCTGACCAAACCAATGTGCTAAACTTAGCAGAATTGTGTAACGGTGGCTGAACAGCAGCTACACGGACGGTGCTTAGAGGATGCTCTCAGAGGTGTAGGTTTGTGAGGTACAGCTTCTCCAGTGTGTTAAAAATAACGGAATTCGTACCATTGCCTGATCAGGTTAAAGGCTTTCTTGGGCACTGGGGATGTCCTTGTGCCGCAGTCCAAAAAGCACGAAGGCAAATTTGTTTGGGTTTCTCCAAGGTGATCTGGAGGAGGGACCCTAGAAGGGAGAGTGTTGTTTTGGCCTGTGGACCAGGAGGAGAAGAAGGGACGTGGCGGCTGTCCGTTCCCGAGTCGGGTCACTCTCCCCGACGTGTTGGTTCTGGCCCTTCTCGCCTTTACGTGGCACCAGCTCACATCATCCCCTCTCTGCCTACCCAGCAGGCTCTTGCAGAAGGGGAGCAGCTGTCGTGGCTCTCGGAGAAGGGGCTCCTGTTGCAGCGGCTGGAAGTTCTGCAGGAAGCAGTTGCAAGGCTGGAAGATGAGAAGACGGAGCTGAAGCAACTCAATGCTGAGCTCCGGAGGACTCTTGAGCAGGTGAACCAGGCTTTCGCTGCCTCCGCACAGCCTCGCGGTCCCCTGGAGCACAGCACATTTCCACACACAGCGCTTTGGAGTCCTCTGCTCGTTTCCTTCCCTCTCCCACATCCCCCTGCGGACACAGGCTTTCATATTTTGTCTCTCTTCTGGCACCCCTTTGCCTTCGCAAATGCTCATTCGCTGCGGTACCGCCCTGCTTGCCCCAGTGTTGTCCCCCCACACACACACGTTTGACACTGCTGGGTCAGGAACTGTTTCCTCTTGTTCTTTCTCTTCCATAGTCTACTCCAAGTGCTTTTTGCCCCCAGCGTTGTCTGGTGCAATTAACAGGCTCTGAGCAGACATCTCCTTGCCATGATGTCCAGAGGCCCCTTTGCTCCTTGTCTGGAGGCCGGTTTCTGTGACCCTTTCTCCCACCCAACACGCAGGTGGAACGTGAGCGGAGGAGGCTGAAGAGGTGTTGCAGGGATCGGCCGCTGCCAGACGCGTGCGGATTTTCTCTCCCTGACCAGCACAGGACGCCTGCTTCCAGACAGGTGGGAGCAGAATCTTAGGTGGTGGGAGGAGGCTCTGGCCACGCAGAGGAACAACGGCCGGTCCCCGTGGCAGCAGCCCCCCAGTACAGGCCCTGTAGAAGTTGAATAGAGAGCGTGGCCCCGGCCAGGCTGGAGACCAAAAGGAAATCCTTGCACTTTCTTCACAGGAGGAGTCTCCCGTGTGCTGCAGTCACCGCTGAGCTGAGCTGCAGAGCCAGGTGAGCAGCAGGAAAGCTCTCGTGAAAAGCTGCTGTGGCCGCGCTGACGGGCAGAGCTCTGCACGACGCTGCAGCCCGAGTCTGGTGTGGCTGTCGGGGAGGGGGTGCGCCGGGCAGTGGAAATACCCAGCCAGACCCATCTGTTGGCCGCGGCCAGACAGCGCCGCTCACCCGGGTCTCGTCCCCCGCGTGCCTGAAGGTCTGGCCTGGGGGGAGAGGGGCTGGGGGAAATCCAGAACCCTGGAATGGCGTCTGTTAGGTGAGCTCCCTCGCCGAGGGAGAGCGTTTCCCTGTTCCCAGCCTGAGGCTGGGGCCTGCGTTCCCGTGTGGAGCAGAGCCCTTGGCAGAGCCCGTGTCCCTCTGGAAGCAGAGGCCGAGGGTGCGTCTGCCCAGACGGCCGGTGTCGGGAAGGGAGTGCAGCAGGCAGGGTGCGAGAGAGCGATTGTAGAGAAGCTTGATTATGACTACAGGACAGCATAAAATCATAGAACTAGAACATGGCCTCAGCCGTGTGAATACAGGTGTGTTAGGAAACCACACGGGGGTGGAATGCTGCTCTCAGCTGTGCCCTGAGTAGGCCTTGCCATGGTTGGGTTAAACACCAGCTGACCCAGCGTAAGATCAGAATGAGAAGGTGTAGCAAGATCAATGTCATAGGTCAGTAGGTTAAATTTCAGAAAGAGGAGTAAGTTTAACAGAACTTTTTGAAGTGTCTCAAAGTCTTTCTCAGGACTGTACGGAACAGAGTTCCCGGAAGAAGGTGAAGGAGAGACGAGGCCCCCGAGCCGCCCCCGAAAGCAGCGAGGGAGAGCTCTGCTGAGACAGAGGAACAGAGAGCGCTCAATAAATGACGTCCTCACAGAAACGGAGCGGTTGCTCGGAAGCTGATGCAGATTCCAGGCTCGATGCAGTGGGTTTCGGGGGTGTCCATGGAGTGCTCTGGCGAGCGGAGCTTTGCCCCTGACCGAGGTGACGGGGCGGGAGGGCCGCCACGGCCTCCGAAGCCCCCTCGGGCTCGTTCTCCCGCGGCCCACGCAGCCACGGGGGACTCCGCAGGCGGCGAGAGGAAAGCTCGCTCCGCCGCTCCCCGGGTACCCCGCGGGGGCCCGGCGGCCGTCGGGGC
>Ga0065711_1043497_pt1 | contig 14699 bp, 10 predicted proteins | sample Hoacrofraction12_FD_59098 | JGI IMG/M metagenome (GOLD analysis project Ga0065711, IMG submission 59098) | Hoatzin crop microbial communities from Cojedes, Venezuela - Epithelial fraction 12 v2 (version 2) | ecosystem: Host-associated > Birds > Digestive system > Esophagus > Crop | place... | reverse complement strand
CCAGGGCCAGGGCCAGGGCCAGGGCCATGGCCAGGACCGAGACCGGGCACAGCCGCTGGAGCCGGTGCTGCTGCGCTTCCTGGTATGCCCGCTCTCCAAGCGGCCGCTGAGGTGAGGTGAGGGGCCGGGGCCGGGGCCGGGCCCGGGCCCGGGCCCGGGCCCTCCTTGGCCGCCCCGAGCCGAGCGGGAGGGCCGCCACAGGGCACGCCCGTGTTATTCACTCCTCCCTTTGCTTTGTTTCGTTCTGTTTTTCCCTTCCTGGCTCGCCCGGCTAGGTACGAAGAAGCTACCAACGAGCTGATTAACGAGGAGCTGGGCATCGCGTACCCCGTCATCGACGGCATCCCCAACATGGTCCCGGAGGCTGCCAGGAAGACGGGGAAGAAGCCCCCAGCTGAGGACTGAGGACCCGCCAGCCGGAGCAGCGAAGCAGGGCCGATGGCCCGCGGGGGCATGCTCCCCTCCCTGCCCACACTGACTGTCCTTGTTCCCCTCCTCTCCCTCGCAGGCTTGTTCTACTCAGCCAGCGTGGATGAGAGCTTCCCGCAGGGCTGCACCAGCACCAACAGCTTGTGTTTCTACAGCCTCCTCCTTCCCGTTACGATACCGGTTTATGTATTCTTCCACCTATGGACCTGGATGGGGATTAAGCTTTTTAGGCACAACTAGCGCCATGCATTTGCTAAACCCTGGGCTTCTCTAAAACAGCGCGGCTTGCTTAACCTCATCCGGTATTGCAGCTGATTTGAGTGCGTTCACTTCTGGCATTGGCGACTGTCGTCATTTTCCTAGTGGCGTCTGGAACTGTACAAAGTTCTCTGCAACAGCCTGTTACTTAACTACTGCTATGGCAGATAAAGAGGAGGAGTGACAAGAAGCACAAAGTCCTGCCTGTGTATCCCTTCAAGTGTTGTGCGTTTGCAGTGGCACTAATGAAAATCTTCTAGGTGGTGATCGTTTTTACAAGGAAGAACTGGACCCTGACTGAAATAACAGATTGTAAATAATAAGCAATGATAACATGCAGCAATGTGCACCTCTCTTTGAATTACGAGCTTTGGTTTTGCTTTGAACTGATTGGTGCATTGCAATCTGTTTGTCTCACCGTCAGAAGAACATAAAATAAATTAGGCTGATGTTTAATAACAAAACTTGAGTTAAATGAAGAAATTTACTCGGATGATACGCATGTCTGTGTGTCCAGTAGCTGCTTGCTTGCTTTTTTTTTCTTTTAAGGAAAATACGGGGAAATGACAGTGCCGCAGAAAAGATGTACTTGTGCATTTGGGGGTTTTGCTAGAGCGGCCTCCAGCATATTCCAGTGTCTGCTTAGGAGATGTATGTCCCTGTACTATTTGTTAAATGTGTCTGAGTGCCCAAGTTTGATAGCCAGGCTGGGTCATCTTCGTTAACGGGGCATTTCCTGACAGGTTAGAGGAAAAGTAACTGCAACTGAGCCCAGCATTTGGTAGCCAAGTTGGCAGTTACAAATGCTGTTTAAGTATGTAGCGATCCTTCCCCGTTTTCATTTATAGCAGCACTAGAGAACGGAGTGACAGACCACTGTGAGGGTGTCACATGCAAAGTTCTTGCTACTGTCTGACAAAATGTCTCAAGACAACACAGCTTTGACAGGGACAGGTTAATGCTACAATAATCTATTACAAGGGTTTGGTTTTTATGTTTTGTCGCTGGGTGGTTTGTATCTGCAACACAGACACATGAAAGTCCTTTACCTGCTGAAAAATTAAGAAATGCAGCACCAGGTTGTAAGTCTGCAGACCTCAGCGTCTCTTGGTGGGCTATTAATAACGCAGTCAAAGGGATGGGGCTGCTGCTGGGCAGATAACATTGTGGTGCACAGCAGGAAAGGCCGTGCCCGCAGGAGGTGTTTTCAAAGGTGGACTCTGGCTCAGTGCAGCTGTGTGTCGGGGCTCCTTATGCCAGGAGCAGAGAGAGACTCTAGATCTAGAGGACAAGCATAGAGCACGAGGCCTTATTGCCTCCGTAAATAAATGCCCCTTTCAGCTGGTGTAGTGAGGAAGGGGGAAAGAAAGGTGGCCCTAGGAGCCATCTGTAAATCTCCTAAGCGTATAGAAAGGAAAAGCTTTGGCAGCTCTGGTTGGCAAGAAGGCTCACTGGGAAAGAGCCAGGACTGTGTCGCAGGGCTCTGCGGCTGATAGCTCCTGCTGCGCAGGCGTGGTGCCAGACCCCGCGCCCGTCTGTTAGCGACTGATAGCGCACGTCGTCTGCGAGCTGAGCTCCGCTCTGGGCAGGTGCCCTCTTCCCCCCTCAGCCGTCAGGGCAGGGCTAGCATTGCAATACCTGAAGAAAATATGGCTGCCAGAGCCTTTGGGTTTGTGTGGAAGCTGCAGACTAAGGCCACGCGGAGACGGCAGCGTTATAATCAGCTTTTCATCTCTCTTGCTGGCACTGCCCTTCCTTTCCCCACAGGCAGCATCTCCATGAGAGAAGCGGCTTTTGTGGCTGTGCAGGTTGCTGGCCCCTGGTGCTGGCTCCCCAGCCACCAGGTTTTTCAGTTACAGCAAACTAGCCTAGAGTCGTTAAAGTCAGTCTGGCAGTAATAGTAACGGACTTTGCCAATTACCAGTTTCCTGAGCAATCCTGTTACATTACCCCGAAACAACCTCATAGTAAATAGCACTGCCACTTGCGTTTAACTTACGCCAACAAAGCTTGGTGGCTACCTGGCACAAGAGTGTAAGATACTGCCCTCCAGATTTACTCTACGTCCCCTGTGGAACATGTTTTATAACCTTGTGATGAGTATTTATATGCCCAGTGACTACTGAAACCAATGCTTCAGTAACACTGAAAACCAAAGAACGCTGCAGCAATAGATCCAGAGCTAACAAGTAATATAATTTGGTATCTTACCTGTAAGACCTTCCTGAACTGATGGGTTGGCGCGTTGTTCAAATGGTCCCATATGTCTTGCAGAAGGCACTCCCTCCTGACTGGAAAAACCCAGTGTACCTGGCCCATCAGTATTAATGGTATCTGAAGATTGAAGTTACAGTGTGTTAGCAGTGTGTTTCTCTCTTCTGAATTGTAAAAAAAAATTGGCCATACTTACATTGGTAAAGGAGCAGAACGCAGCATTGCGTTCTATGTAATAAGCGTTGATCTTGTCTTGCATGTCAAAGACGCATGGGTATCTGGTCAGCGTCCGCAGGAGAATCTGCAGGGACTAGGAAGAAAGAAGGCGGCGCGTTGATGTTCTCCTGCAAAACTAGCGTTCGGGGGCACCTGTGCAGACTGAACTGCCCGTCTGTACCCTGGCAAACTCCCGTATCGCTGAAACGTGCCCTCGCTGTGTACATCAACACTACACTGGCGGAGGCACACGCGTTCTAAAAGCAGCTGCTAAACACTTCGCTGAGTGGGAAACCCTGACGGAGAGGTGTCTGAGCTGTCGGCGCAGGCTGACACTCGTGTTACGGTGCCCCCGGAATAAAACAGAGACGTAGCAATTTTAATAGCATCTTCCATCATTCAGCTAAACCAAAGCACATAGAAAAATGTCCTGGATACCCAGGTTGTGGTACATTGTTGTTAAAAACTGTTGGGTTTATTATCTGTAATACCAAAAGTAGGTATTGGTATACAAAATAATCTCATTCAAAGTGTTACACCTGCAGTGTAAGAAGGCAGCAGGTAATGTCCTATTTGGCTTTTGAGCCTCTACTGTTTCTCAAAACTCCTCGCTCTGGTTAATTGGTACAAAATTGATGACACATTAGCAAATGAAAGCTGATGAAAGAATTAGGCAGTTGCCCTGCGAATTCCAGCCAAGTTGCCAGAAAACTGCATTTTTTGCCCAAGGAAACCCCTACTGTCAATGTTTCCATTTCATGCTGCTTCCAGTGACACCGATTGCGTTTGGTAGCTAATTTTTCACTCCTTCATGTCATCAACAAATGAACCATTTCCTAGATTATTTTTTATTGCCACGACTTTTCTTTCAGATGTAAGTAAATTGAAATGCTCAATAGGGCTTCTACATGAAAGTTTAATGAGACCTCACAATATTTCTGTTAATAAAACGTAATGAAATCCAGGGTAACAAGAAGTATAGCAACCATCCCTCATGGTGCTATTTCACACTGATTACCAGTTAAAAGCAAGCAGAGCTGCTGAAGATGCTGGAGGACAGCTCCGAATCTCAGAACCAGGGGTCACCTCAGGAAAGGCACTACTGTGCCTGCTACAATACTGGGATGGTAAATGGCTTGCATAATTTAGAGCAGCTGGACTAGGGAAAATGCACTGTCTTTGAGATGCACTGGGCTGGAGTCTGGAGTTGACGTTCATATATATATCAATTCACTTAAATAAAACAGAAAAAAAAAAGTGTTTTGCACTGCTGGTAAGATTTTATACTTACTCCTGCATCAAACAACCCACAGGATTTGATAATCAGTTTCACTTGAGGCACACAGAAGTTGTTTTCTTGTACTCTGAAACCAGTTCTGGAGTTCACCTGCATTGACAGACGCAATACGAAAAGGGGTGTCAGCGGATCTAGCGAGCAACGCGTCTGTGGCAGGACAGGAGTAAGCAGTGACAGGGCTCTCTCAGACAGAGCTCTCAGACCCTGCGCAGAAGTGGAAGGATAGAAGTGCTACAAGTAGCACAGCGCTCCACAGAGAAAACTCTCAGAAAGCCATGTGTAAACTAGCAGGAAAGCAATTTTCATTACAACGAAGGTCCCTTAACAGGACTCCATCGGTAAAGGTATGTTTCACTTTGAGTGTCTTTCCCGTTGCAGGACAATCCGAAGTTCCCTGTTCACGTTCACACTTGTTGCCTGGCAAAGATACGCTTTTTGGGGGCACAGTGAAGATGTGAAGCTCTCCATGATGTAACCACGTATGGAGCAGTAGGCCTGCTGCGCTTTTGAGTTTATCTGGGTAAATACACAGTGAAGAGTCTAAACTTTGAGGCCCTAATCTGCGTTGTCAGCCAAAAAGAGACTCAATTCTGAACAAAATGACTCTCCCTGAGTCGTACTAAGTGCTTGCTTGAGCTCTTGACTTCCCTAAACCTTGAACCTCTCAGCAGGAGAAAGGGCGGTTGTCAAGAAACATATAGTTATTGCCCCCTTTCTTCCCCTTGTTCGTATGCAGCTAAAGATGCTCTGATTCTGTTGTCCCAGGAAATTCCTCAGGTAACAGGCTCTTAGAGCATCACGCAGCACTACTGTGGCAGCCACAGTGTGCCAGGCAGCTGTGTTGTCTTTTAAACACTGTGAGCAGCTATGGGGGTGAGGGATCTGACCCTCAAGGGGAAGGGGAATGGACATGCTACATAATGGACACCCCATCCATAGCTCTGTACGCACCAAAGCATGCACTCCTCACACCGCTGAAAGCATCCCTCCCCCTGCCAGCAGCTGGAACATGCTTCAGCTCTTCATTTCTATAGAGGGCCAGCCAGGCACGACTCATGAGCAGGATTCCAGGCTATGCTGGTGTAGAGCCGAAGCGACTCCTGAGGCAATGTCAAATGACAAGGCCCCTTGTTCCCTTGTAAGAAGGAAACTCAGAGAATTCAACAAGTCTAAAGGGTTAAAATACTCTAACTCATACTGGTACCTCCTATCTAATCAGGATCCAAACGCCTCCTCACCTGGTAAAGGCTCTGCAGTATTTGCAGGGTCTCTGTTCCGTGTGGGTCGGGTTTTCTTTGCTGATCTCCGACTTCCCTGATTAACTGAGACAGGTTTTTCTGGGAAACCCTCTGATACAAAATGACCAGCTGCTTGAAAAAGGTGGTTTCTAGATTCGACCACAGGCATTCTGTAAAGAAAACAGCTAGTGAAGTATCCAGCACAGGTAACGTGCAAATAACTGCAATTTCTGGATGAAGCTGCATTTTCTCTTTTAAACAAATGGGCTAAACAGAAAAACCCACTTTTGCACTACAAAAATTACTAATCCTCAGACTGAGAAATTTTTTTGTTTTTCCTGTGCCTTGCTGTGTAGTCCCCACGTTTCTACTTCTACCAAAAGCATTTCTTCCAGGCTGAACTCTGGAACAAATTACACTGGCGATGCTAACTCTTGCTCCACAGCTGACAATGACCAAGCATTTAAATCATTCAGTTCTATCATCACAAAACCCTACCAAGAGTTTGCATGTCCTTTGGCTGGAGCTTCGTGATGGCTTGTGCTAGCAGCCTGAGAGAATGGTATGAGCTGTCATCCTCTCTCTGCAGAAGGAAAGGCAGGATCAAGTACACTCTGAAATTTTCAGGCGAGGTGGGAGAGGAAGACAATGATGGCAGTAACTTCTTGATCTCCTTTTGCACCTTCAGAGGTAAAAAAAAAAAGAGACAAAGGTTGAAAATGGATTTCTGTTTTGCAAAATCATCTATGAGTTAGGTTGGCATGGAAATTCCCAAGTGTCATGCACAAATCCAGATCTCTCAGCATCTGTGTAGTGTGAATCCTTATATCAAACCCTTACCTCCTGGAAGACTTTTGGCTTCTTGCCGATCTTCTCATAAAAACGTTGCACCTCTGACATGTCTACACCTGAGACTTCTTTGGAAGTTTTGAAATGTTTGTCTCTGTCACAAAGGAAAAAAGAACACCAAATGATGTGAGAAGCTGGTTTAACTGAGTAGCGAAGCATCCTAACATCAGAAAATATGTGGGAAGTTCAGCCCTGACTCCAGCGGGTATAATTTCATCCGTTCTAAGAAGATATTCTCACCGTGGTGTGACCTGATTAATATTCGGTCCTTCCTGGCTTGTGTAGCTGTACACTGTTAATGGCAGGCTTCCCATGTTTCACCCTAAAACGACTTGCACTTCAGTGCTGGGAGGAGATATGCTGGATCCTTTGGGAGCTGTAGTATTGCCTAAAGCGATTATCATCATCTGTCAAATGTCACTACAGGATAATCTGCTAGAATGTGAGCTTCTATAGCAAATTTCAGTAGGATTGGGGGGGATAAGAAACTTCATTTTAGCTCGGGCTTTGAAAAATACAGACTTGCTTCTTGCAAATTCAGATACAACTAATCTTGTCTACATACGTGGCCTACAGTAACACTTTCTGGTCAGTTTAGATGCAGCCAACTCATTCTGTTACGTCTAAGTCAGCACACGCTACCTTTCCTCCAGGAAGCTTCCGTTGATGCAAGCCTCAGATGAGAAGATCAGTCTGATACTCCTGACAGTAAAAAACAAACCAAAGTCAATCCTTGCAGCATGAGTAGCAACTTCAGGTTTTTAATTCTGGAAGAACAAAAACTGTGTGTACAAGTGTGCCTGCACCTGACCGCATAAAACTTTTCTTAACACCACTTTATTGAGAGTGTTGCAGAAGACCTTGTATTCAGTGATCTTCAGCAAGCCACCTCTGCTCACCTGGGCCTTCTAAGGGAACCTGCTCAGGCGCCCCATGCCAGCCTGTGCTGCATGCTGGTGGGTGTTATGATGGAGACATCTTCTCCTGACAGCTTGGGACGTTATCTGGCTTTGTTTGTTATGCAAAAATAGAAGGCAATGCGGCACGGGAGGGACGAGGAACCCCTCCACGCACGGGATCTTTGTAGCATGCTGAGGGAAGATCCATCAGGGCATCCATTTGCTGCTGCACGGAAGCTGGGTTCCCAGCCTCTGAAGGGACGTTAGACTCACTCACCACCTCTATTCCCGGTTGTATTCTTATTAATGCAGCTATTTTATCAAGCGATTTGCTGCCAGACCCTTCCTTTTGAATTCTGGAAAGAACCTTCTCTCTCTCTCACACTCCCAACAACTACATCAATTCTGATCCAAACCGTACTAAAATGTGGTCAGGGAAACATTTAGATCCCAATTAGCCAAGATTTTTAAATGCTCAGCTGGAGTCGGACTTGCCCAAAGAAAATAACCCACCACGTAAGATCTGAAAATAGACCACGTAATCATAATTCTCAGCTATCAGAATATACTACTCCCACCGTAGTACATACTTAATGGTTTTTGAAAATGGGTAACTAAAGAAGGGATCGCTAATTTTTAAATGCTGACACACACAAAACATTCCAGTTTGGGTAATCCGGATTACGATTTTTGCACACGGCCTCGATCTGCAGACTGAATCTTTCACGGATTTAACTTGTCAGCTCTTCATCAACTCAACAACCATTCTGTGCAACAAGAGGAGGACAGGCTTCCGAAGCCAGGCAGCACGTCTCCTCTGCTCCTGCAAAAGGGTTATCGAAGGGCTGCTGCTTATGAACACCTCTTTTTCCTGTGCAGAACCTAAATAAGAAGTGCTGGTACATTACCCTGTCTCGGCTAAATTCTTGAACGTCAGTTCCTACAATAGTCTCCAAAGAATAATAATTTTTAGAGAAAATCATGGCGGAGGGAGGGGGGGAAGCAGGTTTCTGACTTACTTTTTTGTAGTCTCCCAGCGTTGCAAATTAGAATTAGAAATCCATGCATCCACATCTGCATCCTTCAGAGTGGCAATTCCATTCAAAGAGGAATTCTGTGTGAAACGCATGAAAATATTGACGAGATCACAGATCTAGCAGATTAGATTATTTTTTTCAAACCAATTGCTGCAACAACATTTCAGCCAAAGTATGGACAAATTAAGGGTCATTCAGCATGATCCAGATGCACTAACCACAGAACAGATATATAATTGCACTTCAAGTTAGTTTCTGCATAAGCGTTGAAAGAACTGCAAGAGACATACATGAACTTGGAGCGCTAAAAGCAGGATGGAAAATGCAAATGTTTCCAGCGGTAATGTGAACAAAGGTGCTACTGGAAGCCATATACCTTGTTGTTCTTGCAAAGGACAATATTTTGGTTTCCTCCTGCACTAATTTCAGTCACCTCTTGTGACGTGTTGTTTTCTGTGACAGAATAAAAATATTTTCAAAGGAACATTTGAAGACACAGTCATTATCTTCAGAGTTCAGTGCACAGATGTGGAACCGTAAAAAAATCCCACAGATAGTAGCTGTCTATCTATCAACGGATTCTATGTGGCCATTACCCATGATGATAAATCAAGCAGCAAATGGAATTATCCATTGCTAGAATTTGTTGGGATGACCAAGCAAGCACGAGACGTAACGTTAGCCTCCCAGTATAAACACAAAATCAAGAAAGCAAATCTCCCTGGAAGAAACAGATACAGATTGCACACATCTGCAGTGGTCATTACCCTGACAGGATTTTCCAGCATTCACTGCTGAATTGATGGGAAGCGGTATCAGCTGATCAGGCTTTCTCTCATCTCCCGGCCGCCCTGCTTCATCAGAACCAAACCGATAGACTTCGTCCAAGGCGGGGACATAGACCAGGGTGTGCTGTCTGTTCAGAAAAAGAAAAATGGTCATAATAAGTTAATACCACTGAGCTAGTCAGAACAAAATTTACAGATAGATTTCAGGGTGGGTAGCTGAGGCTTGTCTTTAAAAATCCTGACAGTCCAGCTATAGAATCCCTTTAGCCAAAGTCTTGGGATCCTTCCTCGCGTAAACATTCAGCTATACAGAAACATATGGACTCAAATTTCCTATATTATCCTCTAACGCTTGTAATTTACCCTGATTCCACACACAAAAATAAAGCGTTATGCCTTGCTAGCTTCACGCCCTTCCATTCTTTCAATCACAACTTCTATGCTGCTGAGCGTGGTAAAAAGTCCAGGAAAGTCAACAGGAATATTTTACTGGCCCGGTTCCAGAAAGGCAGAATGAGGTAGGGTAACTATCACCACTCTTCGGTTCTTTCTAAGGACCCACCAGTCTGTCAAAGTGGACAGGAATTTGGTGACTTTCCCAGCTCAGGCTTTTGACAGTCTTTTGCCTGTCTTCTGCCCTTTGGAACCCAGTACGCCCTTCATTTCTTTTAAGAGCAAAAACCGAGGGCTTCTGGCGTTTTTTGCAGCATTCTCCTTCTGCTCGGCACAGGCTGAGGGTTCGGCTTTCACAGGGGCTGTGGCAGGAGGGTGGCTTACACAGGAGGAATGTTCTGACAGTGCTCACCTACTGGGACACAGGGGTTTCAACATCTTGGCGACTGCCCTCCCTACTCTCTCTAAGACTTTGACCTTAGAAGGCATTTTATTGGTACTTTCCCACCTGCCACAGGCAACCTGCGAAACTCTTGCTCCCCACAGCTCGGCCACGACACGAGGCGTGAGTTCATTCCGGGTGGAGTTGTGGCCAAGCTGGCCAGCCCCTCCTGCTCCAAAGGTGCACACCAGCCCCTCCTTGACAATGAAGAAAACAAGAGGATCGCTGCGTTATTAACGGCATTCAAATGGTCACCACCTAGAGTGAGAGCCAGCAAGACACAATACGTTCTATGGGACTTGATTCAAAACATCTCTGATTCAAACACAGACAGAGATCACTTCGCACCAAGCCTAACCTTACATTGTCTAATGTCCAAATCATTTGACTCCTGAGAAAAGCAATTTAACTCCTGAGAATAACTCCCTGTTGTTTAAGAGCTTTACTTGTATGAGCAAACTCTAGTGAATTAGCCATTGTTCACATTTTCTGAAGTCCCCAGTATGCTATAAAAAAACATAGTATTTTCAAAAAGTACTGAGAGTTGAACTGCACCTCTTCCCCCCAGGATTCCCATTCACCATCTCCCTGCAAAAGTTTGAATCATAGAGTCATAGGTTGGAAAAGACCTCTAAGATCATTGAGTCCAACCATCCACCCAACGCCACCATTCCTACTAAACCATATCCTGAAATGCCACATCTACACATTTTTTGAACACCTCCAGGGATGGGGACTCCACCACCTCCCTGGGCAGCCTGTTCCAATGCCTGACCACTCTTTGAGTACAGAAATTTTTCCTAATATCTAATCTAAACCTCCCCCAATGCAACTTGAGGTCCTTTCCTCTCGTCCTATCACTTGTCACTTGGGAGCAGAGACCCGTAGCCACCTTGCTCCAACCTCCTTTCAGGTGCTTGTAGAGAGGGATGAGGTCTCCCCTCAGCCTCCTTTTCTCCAGGCTAAACAACCCCAGTTCCCTCAGCCGCTCCTCACAAGACTGGTTCTCTAGACCCCTCACCAGCCTCGTTGCCCTTCTTTGGACACGCTCCAGCAACTCAATGTCTTTCTTGTAGTGAGGGGTCCATGCAGGCCCATGCACGTGATGAGAATCTGAGAACAGCACCCCTTGGGGATCGTCCTCAGGCTCGGACGGAAGCAGGCGCTGCCATCCCAGTTTCTCCGTGTCAGCTTCTAGCAGCGTACCTTTTCTCCCAGGGTGAGGTCTCGCATGATGACTTTCCATTTCAGACTCACCTTGGAGAGAACCGCGGTATGATCTGCCCCACACGAGATAAAGACAGTCTTCCAGTGCTCTAATGCTCCAACGCATGACGGGCAGTCCCTGTCTGGAAAGAAGACAGCACTGCTAAAGTGAAAGAGTACTGGGGAGGGTCTCACACAAAGAAAGATTTAGAAAATAGGGGGAGTATGATGCTTTTCAGTCCTCCCTTACAGCAATTTGTGTATTTACAATTTGGTTTTGAGTTGTTTTCTCCCCTCCACTATAACATACTCTTTCCCCTAATGTTCTGCCTTTATCATAGCATTTTCCGTTCATTTACACCCAATCTGAAACAAAATGCAGCGCTTTCCCATCTGCTTGCCAAAAGGTACTTGGCTTCAAAATATCCAACTCTCAAGGGTGTGGACTCATTGAGATCTCGCTGACTTCGGGTTCTGCCTGGCTAGGACAACTCTGCTCTAGCCTGCTAGGTTTGAACAAATTGGGTGATTTTCATTCTTCTCTCACCTTGTATTTAGAATGAATTAAAGGAGGCAAAGAGGTATAAAATCAATTTGTTTTATGCAAGACTACCTGGAGAGAGAATGGGAGTGGAGACCTCTGAGACATATAGTTTGATGAGCCCACGCTATCCAGTTGGCCACACAAAATGACTGGAAGTTCTCTGTAGAAATAAAACCCCTAAATCCCTTGTCCCTGCATGCCTTTCCTGGTCAGGATACAATAGCTCAGAAACAAAGAACTTGTCCAGATATACTTTCTTCAAAAGAGTTTACTGTCCACTGCTGCTCCAAAGGGGCTTGACAGTCCCAAGCCACTCGGGTGTCTGCAGTAAGCTCACTGACCAGGAAAACACCTTCCCACTGCTTTCCTCTCAGACTGCTGTCCTTCCTTACCTTCCGTGTCTCCAAGCCCCAGCTGTCCAAAATCGTTCTTTCCCCAGGTATACACGGCCCCAGAGAGTGACACGGCAGCGCTGTGAGCTCCTCCAGCAGCAATCTGAGCCAGTGGGATGCCATTTAGCCTTTTCACTAGCTGTGGCTGGGGGATGAGCGTGGTCTGGCTCCCCACTCCAAGCTGTCCATGGCCATTCTGGCCCCAAGCGAAGAGCTCACCTCCTTCATGCACAGAACAAAAGAAAAGAGCTCAGCGTCACTGTTTCCCTTGAGTCTTTGCGCTTTGGGAGTGGGAGCGAAGATCAGTGCTGTTCTCAGGGACCTAGCTCCAAGGTAAGACCACCACCCATGGCCAAATCTCCCTATTTGCTTCTGACCCCTTCGGGGCAGCCCCATGCTGCCTGCGTGACTCAGAACAGCACGAATTAAGGCAGGGTGTTTCCACCTCTAAAGCCACACTTGCAAGGAGTTCCCAACCAGAGAGGTGTTCCAACTTAGGAACGAGCAGGGCTGGTGACTGCAGAGTGGGGCGGCCACGTCTGCTCCCCAGCACACACCTTTGCGGAGGGGCAGTGCTCGGGAACTGCAGAGAGACAGAGCTGCGGGTCCCTGGGGGCTGGGAGGGCAGGGCAGCGCTGCTCGTCAGTGCACCTCCTGTCCCCTGCCCACCGCTCATTGCTCTCCAGCGGTGTCACCAACTACTGGGAGTAGTTCAAACACCCCCTTAGCTTGCCATGATGTGACTCCCATTTGGAGGAAAAGTGTTCTTGAAAGACGGTACCTCTGCAGAGCGCCATGGCGTGCTGGTCCCCACACGCTACTTGAACAATAGCTTGGTTTAACAGTTCTCTCACCAGCCTACAAAGACAAGGAAAAACAAAATTACCAAACCAAAATAGACAGATGCTGCGCCATGAGACAAAGTAAAGTGAGAACATCCTCCACTAACCAAGCCCTAGCAGATTTAGCAGGAATTATGTGGAAAAATACAGGTCACCTTAGCCGATTCACCCTGCTCTTATGCCAGCCTGCTGCAGCTGCGCTGACTGATTCGGTGGTGGTTCGCACCACGGGAAGCTGGAAGAGAGTCAGGCTCAGCCCTGAGGCCCACAGTGAGCTGCTGTGCCATTTTTAGGTGATGGTTACCCTCACAGCTTAATTGGAACGTGGAAAGGTTCAGGTGTGCTTGCGCCTTTCACCCGCAGCTTTCCCAAGCCACGTGTGGTTTGCAAGCCATTTGCATTACTCTCAGGCTATGCTACCAACCCTCACTCAGGATTGAGAGAAACCTGTCCCACATGCATCCCAGGCAGCTCAGATCTTGGTATTATCCTCAAAGTCAGTGCACTTCTTGCTGGATACCGAAAGAAGATAAAGTTTTGCGCACCAGGAATTCATGTGTTCCAGTTCCCTCTCTACAACAGGAACACGCCTCAGTCTCTCGGATGTTACCTTTAGGAAAAGTGGGCCACCTCCTCTGACCGTTACCATCCATACCTCCACCCCGTGAAAGCTTCTCACCTTGTCGTAGAGCAGTCAGCTGAAGCTGCAGGCCCATGTTCAAAAAGCCTCCCATCGTGGCAGAGAACGAGCCTGTGTGTCGCATCGTGGTTTGAACATCGCACCTTCTCACTCCTCTGCGACTGTGTGTGCACTGCGGAAGGAATATGGACAAGCACGATGGTCATGCTAAGGCAGTAGGCACCTTACACCACCTTGGCCCCCTCCCGAAGATCCCTGTGGGCTACTGCTTTCACCACGAGCTTCCACTCCTCAGGAAGAAGTGGGGTAAGCGTATCACTTATTTTCTCAGGCCCCTTGGGGTTTCAGTGTCCCACAGATGCTGTGAACGGTGTCACGGTATTGTTGGTATCACTACCCACTGCGCGGTTTCACGCCAGACGACTCTCCTGGCTAGCACTAAAAGAAATCTCTCCGTCTCTCAGGCTACCGTGCCACCAGCTCCCACAACGACCAGCGAAAGGTCAGCAGGAGCACACTCTGCTACAGCTGTGGAGAGTGTCCCGGGGAGATAAAGCACTTCCCGAGGTATCTGACCACCCCAGATTTGTCACAGCCTTGGGGATGGGACACCTCGAAGCCAGATGCCTTACAAGACACTGGAGAAGCAATGATGGCAAATCCACACGTTGGGTGCCTACAGCAGAAGGAAGACCCCTTCTCGCCCGCAGCTGAGGGGCTGCAGGTGATCTCCGGGATCTACCCAGTCACCCTCGTGTGGGCCCCACTGGGCCCCACCGCAGCACGGGGTGCCCAAGCGTGCGAGGTGGCCACCAGCAAAGCCCTCCCCGATTTACCCAGCACCTCTGGAGATGGCCCGCTGCGGGCAGACCCCCGCGTCACACCCGCCCAGCTGAATCACGACACGCAGCGGTCCGCAGCCCTCCAAGCCTCCCTGGGCCAGGGCTCACAGCCGCCCCCGCCGCCCGGTACCTCCCGCACCCCGCTGCCGCGGGGCTCCGCTCCGCCGGCCCCG
>Ga0065711_1043496_pt1 | contig 14699 bp, 9 predicted proteins | sample Hoacrofraction12_FD_59098 | JGI IMG/M metagenome (GOLD analysis project Ga0065711, IMG submission 59098) | Hoatzin crop microbial communities from Cojedes, Venezuela - Epithelial fraction 12 v2 (version 2) | ecosystem: Host-associated > Birds > Digestive system > Esophagus > Crop | place... | reverse complement strand
AAAAGACCTGAGGGTGTTGGCTGACAGCTGGCTGGACATGAGCCAGCAGTGTGCCCAGGTGGCCAAGAAGGCCAACGGCATCCTGGCTTGTATCAGGAACGGCGTGGCCAGCAGGAGCAGGGAGCTGATCGTGGCCCTGTACTCGGCACTGGTGAGGCTGCACCTGGAGTACTGTGTTCGGTTTTGGGCCCCTCACTACAAGAAGGACATTTTGTTGCTGGAGCATGTCCAGAAGGGCAATGAGGCTGGTGAGTGTTCTAGACAACAAGTCTCATAAGGAGTGGCTGAAGGAACTGGGGCTGTTTAGTCAGGAGAAGAGGAGGCTGAGGGGAGACCTTATCACTCTCTACAACTACCTGAAAGGAGGTTGTAGCGAGGCAGGTGTTGGTCTCTTCTCCCAGGTAACTAGCAATAGGGTGAGAGGAAATAGCCTGAAGTTGCACCAGGTGAGGTTTGACTGGATATTAGGAAAAATTTCTTTACTGAGAGAGTGGTCAGGCATTGGAACAGGCTGCCCAGGGAAGTGGTGGAGTCACCATCCCTGGAGGTGTTCAAAAAATGTGTAGATGTGGCACTTCATGACATGGTTTAGCAGGCATGGTGGTGATGCATTGACAGTTGGACTTGATGATCTTAGAGATCTTTTCCAACCTTAATGATTCTACGATTCTATGATTCTGTCATATATTTGAGCTGAGCCAGCCCAAATAAAGAGGTGAGCACCCATTTTGAAAGAAGCAGTTTGAACTCCTAGGTCAAAAGCATGATTCTAACAGTTGTGTACTGGACAACAGGTACACAGGTAAATAACAGGCACTGTGATCTTTATACCTTCAGGAAACTTTGTATTAAAATCCATAAAATTCCCAATAATCAGACTTAGGAGTACAATTTAGTATCTTCAAAGACAGAGTGAATGAGGTCAGCTGAGAAGCCCTTTAGCCACATTGCATTTCATTGCTTAATTATCATTGCCACATTCATTATACACACTAACATAGTGATGAAATTATGTCTAAGGGGAAAAAATGAATGAAACATGCAATGATGAAATTTATTGAATTTTAGGTGAAATCATTCTGTATTCAGTTCCTATGAAAAAAATCCTATGTGAAGCAAAGCTCTGCTATAAACTGCTGTTTGGTCAGAAACAGGATCAGGAAAGATGAGCTGTGGAAGAAATAATTTAACCAAGGAAAAAATATTCTATTACTGCTCTCACAGTCATAAGAATGTTTTATTCAACTATCTAAAACCTAGGAATTTACACTCTAGAAGGAGAATGGGTAGAACTGAATACATTCTAGTTATCTACACTGCTGAATCTGAAATGGAGTAGAAGTAGGGTATTTACACTAAGTTTTTAACACAGCTCTGTTCATAAAGCTGATTCATAAATGTCCACATAAACACTGGTACCAGCGAAACTGGAGGGGGCAGCATAAGGGCTGGAATGAGCAAAAGCGACCGCTTAACAGACATTGCACTTTGTGTTTGCCATTTAAAAAGAAGCATATGGACATTGTTTTCAGAACCTACTGCAAAACATGTGGGGGAGTTTTATAGTTTTCACAGGTATACCAGCTTTCAAGAACGAAGAAGTGGGCATGATTATATTTTTTTAAATGCCTAAAAATATGTCCAAATAAGCTTGTGGGAGGAAATTAGAAAAGGAGAGGAGAATATGGATCAATTTAAAATGCAAGATTAACAACTGAAATCAACAAAGTTGTGAATCCTATAGATGGGTCATCTGCCATATAAGAGGAATATTTACAGATCCAGCAATTGGATATAAATGATCTCTGGTCAGGGAATAAATATCAGCCCATGCTGGGCAGCACATGAGGGGATTTTTCAGTCCTCACTTCTCTGATGGACATTTCAGAATAAGTAGGAGTGTGCACACAAATGCGCATGCATGCAAGATTGACAGTCTTCTAGGGCCTGATCACTTGCACATTCTCCACCTACACACCCGTCTTTTGCTACATTTTAGTGAGAAACTGAGTATTTTGGGGGAAGTGTTGGGATATCTTTAAAGATACAAACTGTCCAGGCCTCAACCTACCAAACGCAGTTGCTGTGGAAGTTAATTATGCTCTATGAATAATGAACTTGTTTCCACAGGGAACAAAAAAAAAGAGATAAAGAAAACACCACAACACAGACAAAGAGTGAATCCAATGGTCCTGCAAAAACTGAAGTTGGAAACCTAGACCATATTATACAGTAGAAAAGGGAACAGGAGAAGCAATTATCAAAACATACCAAACTGCATGCCCCAGTCACCAAGGTAATTTATTCTTGTTACTTCATGTCCCAGTGCAACCTTAAGATTTGCGATAAAATTCCCTGGTAAGGAAACAAAACTGGTATTACTATTCAGTTGCAGGTAGTCTCCCATCCCAACAGAACATTTTTCAATATGTATATGATCTGTATTCAAAATAAAGAGGAAAAGCAATCGGACGAACTACTCCACAGAATTTGCTAAAATACTTCAGAACTAAAACCAATAGTATTCTGAGCATGAAAAGCAAGGCTAGGCATTTGAAAGGAGCCATAAAGTGTCTCATACAACAACAATAAAAACATACACGTGTATGTACATGCACATATTGCAACGTATATGAACATGCAAAACACCTTTTAAAGTCTTCTTGTATTCTCACAGATATGTGGCAGTAACATAATTCCCGTTATAGTCAAGACATCCTCATATCAGGAGGTTAAGCAAGTATTCAAATTCACAAACTGCAGTTAACTGTGACATTAGAGAACTGAGTTCAGTTCAAGTCCTGAATCTCTGTACACTGCTGGAGCAGCACCAGGTGTTTGATATGCTCCAAACTTACTGTATCACATAAGCACGTCTTGGTTCTGTTACTACAACAAAACCCTTCATCTTTCTCCTGAGCTTAGCTACAACCATAGACTTACAAAGACAAAATACTTGCATCCCTTCCTCTATTTTCCTGTGCTTCAAGGGTACCTTTTAAATACAATACTGATGTAAAAGAATGCAGAAAGCTTTCTCCTGTTATTATCACACTGTATTATAGTTTGCAATTACTTTCAATTCCACTCTCTGTAGTCGATTCATACTCTTACCATTAGACAAACATTGATCTATAGAACTATTTTTGAAAGTATTTTTTTCTATAGTAAAGGGTCCAGAAATGGAATATAAAGAGCCAAAAATACATAATTCCACTCAACTATCAGTCCATGAAGAGGCAGAATTACTACCTTTATGTAATTAATAATTATACATGATACATTAAATATAATTAAAAACTAATACATTATTGGCTGCACAGATGCTATAGGATCTTCTGCTAATAACCTACTAGTTTTTATTGTGACAGAGGGAAAGGAAGGAGAAAGAATGTTTTCTATATGCCATTGGAGTACCACACAATAAACTTATTAATTATTCCATTACAAATGACAGCAACTGTGTTAATAATACTGCCATAAAGTAATTAACAAATAAAAGCAAGCTTTTTGCAAGACAGCCACCAAGACATAACTATGACTACTCTGCAATCCAGTGCAAATTGGAAATTTAAAATTCAAAGAACTCACATAACACCTCAGTGAAAACTGCCCTGGGTGTCTTTGTCGAACAATTTAAAAATACTTCATTTAATGTTCACACTCATAAAACTACATTACGTGTGACTTAATAAATCTGCCAGCAACACATCACGCTCTTCTATTCACTGCATAATGAACAAAAGGTTTTTAATTAGCAAGTCGAGCCTGACACAGCCACTCTGCTAGAAGAGTGAAAGCTTAGCAGTGTTCCGCTGTCAGGTGAAACAGGGAGACAAAGAAGCCCTTTTAGGAGGCAGTTAAATGCAGACTTACCTACTATCGTGGAACGCAAGTGTCCTATGTGGAACTTTTTGGCAATATTAGGGGAGCTGTAACAAAATTTTCACAAATAACGTTTGCTCAACGTACAAGACTGCCAGATCACCAAGTCAAAAGAATTAAACTCATGCACATAGAAGAAGAACTGAAATAAACCCACAATTTTCAATTTCCCCTTAAAATTCCCTGATTAGCTTCTGTTCTGAACAGCAAAATTTCCTATCCAGCCAGCTGTTCCTCCAATATCACGTAACAGACAGTGTTAGAGGGGAAAAAAAACCCACACAAACAACCCCACACTTTTTTCATGTTTTGGACATATGGAACATTCTCCTCATACCTTTAGAGATAAATCTTATACCAGAACAGGGGACCTTGTGTACAAGAATCGGCAGCTAAACTCACAGCTTCTTCTGCGAACAGTGGCCCCCCCAAAAAAAGCCTGCACCCACAAATGTTTACCCCTGATAATAAAATGAGAGTTCAGCTATGAAAATTCACACTCCAAATTAAAGCCAAGTGCTCTCTTTCCATGACTGTGGAAGCCTGCATAGGGAGTACAAACGAACAAAAATATTTATACATAAAGAGATCTGAGTCAGCCACCTCTCATTCCATGAGCAGGTGACCATGAACAAATTGCACTGGACAGAAACTTTGGGGCCAGCAATTGAGAAGATTTAGCAAGAGAAATGTCTGGCTGCTTTAGCAAGTTAGGAAGGAAGGTATTAATGTGAAAAAAGAAACGGGTTAGTGGCTGAAAATTCAGATGATGCTTCCTGATAACAAAATACAAGAAGCCTACTTAAAAACTGAATGCTATTGTGCACTAAATGAGAATATTCTTAGCAGAGGGCACTGTGAAGCATGAACTCTTTAAATACCAAAAACATATTCTGGGAAAAAGCCTCAATTCCCTACACATAACTTTTACTCTACTTGTCAAATATATCAGAGTATCAAATACAGATGAATATAATACTGTAAATATGGTTTAACTTCACAGGCATCACACATTACAGCAATGAATATCAATCAGCAGACAAGGCGATTTTCTCACAGGACTCACCACACGTGCTTACCTGAACTCAATCACTGCCTTTTGTCTAGTCACCGTAGAGAAAAGTTCACTTTTTACTCCATACTCTGAGCCATCTTTCAGCACCTGCTGCACCACAGTCTAAACCACAAGGAAGACAACAAAAAAAAAAATTAAAAAAAAAAAAGAGAGAGAAAGGAAAATATGTTTCAACAACAGAAAGCATGATCAGGAAAACTGTTTACAAATCACACAGGAGTCTGATCCCACAGCCTTTATTCACAACAGCAATTAGGTGGCTAATCTGCCAGTTAAACAAAATCTCATGTGCGGATGAAAATGCCATTAACTCTTGAAAACTGCATCTGAACAATTAAAAAGTTGGGGAAATTATAGGCAGAGATTTTGGTGAAAATCAAGGCTGAGTTTGGTGGAAACCTAAAGAAGAGTGGAAAGCCAAGTTTTTTATCGTTTTTTAGTTACATAACACGAAAGGGCAAGAGAGTAACCCAGGGGTAATTGGTGGGCAGAAAAAGAAACTCAGCCCAAGAATGTGGGTAGAACAGTGAACTCATGTAAAATTAGAGACTTCTCACGTAAACAGGGTTCTAAGCAGTACCCTCACCTCTCCTAATTCAGATAACACATATTAAAATAAAAAAGAGTACCGTGTAGAATTAGACCATAGATTTGGATGAAAAAGTAGGAGTGCTTGTGAGGAGTAAGCTTGACTAGAGAATTTACCTCACTGTGCACCCAAATATTCTCAACAGGCTTTTTTTTTTCTTTTTTAATTAATTAAAAAAGCTACATACCATACCTCTGGGCTTCCTCAAAAGCATCCTCTTCCCATGAACATGTCTTTTCTAGGCACACTTCAAGGTGTTTGGCCATTTCTCTGAAATTCCTAGGAGTCCTGTCCTATATCCAAGGTTTTTGTCAAGGTGTGAAAATAGGGGACACCCGCTGTGCACAGCACAGCCAGATCACATAGGTCCAGCACCTTGGGACACATCAGACCTCCCACACACTCCTTGTGACTGAGGGCCTACAAGAAATCCCATAAGGTCTGACTGCATGAGCATTACCACACGTATGCAGGTCACCTGAATAGCACATGAACACAGCTCTCTTGCTTCAGGAAATCTCACACAAAAGTACAGGAGTTTTAGTCTTCATGGTTATCATTAAAGACAATTTGAGAGACAAAACAACTACTACAGAATCCTCTCCATCATTTCACTGCCACTAGACTCCAACAACAGCTCATGGAACGTTGGGTCATTCATAAGTCTAACATCATATTTAAACATCAACCAGTGGTTTAAGCAACACAGACAAAAGAAGCTTAGCCAGTTCTAATTTTGGTAGTATAAATTTAAACTGCTTTCATTGTTCTTCCTAGAACATGAGGCACATTAATGTTTCTACCTCTTTCTAGTTACCTTGCATCACTGTCCACTGTATTTCTTCATTAATCCTTTTTAGGAATAGCATCTGCTTAATATTCTTTTCCTTTCTCATTGGAAGAGAGCATGTATATACAATGCGGAAGCAGAAAAACAGGAGACTTTTGTGAGAATTTAAGCCTCCTCAGAACCACAAAGTCACTTAACTCTATAACAGGAAGAAGAAAAAATAATGCATTTACATTCTACTAAAACTGCTAGGATTTTCTAGGCACCAAAAGCCTGCCTGCTTTCTAGTCCTTTAGTGCCAAAGAAATCTCACTGTTTAATCCTCATGTGTCCAAACACTCTTTCTTCTCTTCCCTTCCCTCACTTGCGAGTGTGCAAGGACACTGTGAAGAGTCCCTGCAAAAGTGCGTCTACTTTGAAAGTAAGGAGACTGTGTAAAAATGCCTTAAAATATTTTCCTCAACAGCTTGAACAGTTTGTGGGAAGAGGAATCCTATGCTGACTATATTCTCAGTGATGCATTCATACAGCAAGGTAAGCCCCTGTACCTACCCTACATACCTTAGTTTGTCAGACAGATGCCAGTTGTGGTGGTGCAGCCCCCTCACCAAGCCACCTGGCAATCTCAGAACCAGCCAACATTGTGTTCTTGCCTTCATTACAAAAGCAGTGAGCTGGGACAACTTGGCACTTTTCTTGTCTTTGCAAGCTGGGCCGATCAGGCACTCCCTGACCACACCTGGAACTCCTGCTGCCCAGATTGCACCTGCCTGGTAAATGTCAGAAATGTACAGTCTGGGAAGTACGGGAATTGTACGGTTACTGCCAAGATACCAGAATTACCTAATACAGATTGTGGCCAGGATGGAAATTTACTGATGCCTAAAGTCAATTATCTTGTGACCCAACAAACAGTGGTACCAAGTGAGGCCCTCTGAGCTCTCCTGGACCGCAGTGGGCTGTGACCAGCACCTCCCTCTGAGTGGGTCGCCTCTCTGAGCCCACAAACTCTTAAGATCGCAAAGTTTGGAGGACCATCACTGAAGACACGACGTTGGCTGAACTCCAGGGACCCTTCACTCTTGAGGCTTAACCTTCGCCCATCGAGAACTGCCGAGACATTTGAAGTGAATATTTCATTTAACTGAAGGGGAATTTTTAAACAGGTACCCTTATATATATATATATATATCTTTGTGTCCATGTGCGCGTATGTGTGAATTGACTCAAATCATAAACACTCCACTGTTGTGACTGTAGTGAATCCTATTAAATCACTATGTTAATGCTAAATTAATCAATGAGTAAGTGCTGCTAAAATCCTGTGATTCTCTGTGTATCTGTGAATAAACCTTAGACCGATGCTAGATATATATAATCCTTCCGACATAAACTGTTGGTTAAGTCTGAGGATAAGGCTGGATCAGCTGCACGCGGGCTCCTCTGAGCAGGAGTTCAGAAAGCAAAGGGGTCCATTCTGGACCACATGACTCAAAGGGAGGGTGTCCCTTACCCTTTCTGTCTTCAGTTTCTGTATAATAAATCTTGCTTCTACTCGATTTTCCTTTGTATGTTCCATCCATGTGGTAGGTAACAGAGTGAACCTTGATATTGAACTTTGTTAGATCACACTTCTATAAATTCCTATTTAAATCACTTTTGCTAATACCTTTGTCAGTGATTCTTTAAGCGGCCTAAATCACTCATTAGCAACACCAACACACTACAAAACCTAACATCCGAAGCTGTTATGTACTGGACAAACTTCCTGAAGATCATAGAGGTCTTTAACAACATGAACTAAAGTGGAAATCTCACTCCATTCAGTGGAATCTTTATTTTTTTTCTCCTCCAAAAATCACCTTAAATTCTTCTGCAATAGATATTGGATAAATTAAAAAAAAAAAAAGGTAGCAGTTAATTCTGGTCCTATTATGGCACCTATGAAGGTAAGCTAGACACATACTATTCTTCTTATCAGTGAAAGTCACAGCTAGGTTTTATCTCCTCCTCTCTCCTCAGTGACACAATACAAAATTACATGTCCTAATTCTACATTTTTTTCCAGCAAAACTCTACTAGGCCAGACACATAGTTTTGCTTGAATCATTAAACTGACTAAAAACCCTACAGGTAAAGCACTTTTTGAAATCCTGTCCATGAATAAAATTTACCACTGAAACTACTCTTTCAGTGAATAGTCAGCTGCTATGTTCATATTTATGTATAAACAGCTAATGAAAAATTAAAGGGATTTTTTTTTTTTAGGCAATAAATAAAGCAACTGATTGATAGGCATGCCTAAGCACTAGCAATTCACAAGAAGAAAGGGTCTTGCCATTCAGGAAAAGAGGACTACAAGCCTAAGCGACTCAGTGAAAGTCCTGACAGGCAGAGCGCTTCACCAGCATTAGGTAAGACCCGATTTCTTGCCCCTAATTCACATGTGGTTAATTTTCTAAGACTGCAATATCCTTTTCCACATGAGTTGCTAACCCTATAGATTAGGGCCATGAACAATACCACAAATCAGTTGAACTGGCTTAGCAAAGCCTTCATTCAGTCCCCAGACTAACAGTACAAGCCATACACTTCTCTTTATGAAGTTCTTGCAAATAATCCAGAGACAGTACAACTCAGACACTACTCTTGTAGATTGAGCAGTATCTTCCTTTCTTTAAGTGACTAGTTTAACAAATGAAGCTTTCGATTTCAGGCAGGCATTGGACTTCGAAGAATACATCTTCCCTCCCCCCCTTTTATTTTTAGCAAAGTATGTAATGATAGATCTGCTGTCAAATACTTTCATTTCAGGTATCTTTTTATCATCCTTCTATATTCTAAATAAGAATCTTCACATGCAAGATCAAAACTTTTGAGTTGTATACCGTAGAAACTCAAAGCAGATGCCATGCCTGCCTTTTACAGCAGAGAGGAGAGGAAAAAGAGGAGTTAGGATCCTCAGCGAATGGTAGATACATTGTTTCCCATAAGGATAAACTTTAGTGAGCCTCATTCCAAATTCTAGGCCTACATAACAAAACAGCAACAGGGATCCTCGAGGAAAACTTACAAAAGACAAGTCTTACATATAAAATACCTTCCTAAGAGAACAGTAAGTATTCTATAGGTTTATATAGACGAATTTATTTTTACCTTAATGCACCTGAAAAATAGTACTCACCTTTGCTAATAAATCCCTGTGTATCGTAAAGTTCACTGTTCCTGGACCAGCACTGATTTCACTCACTACAGCATCACATTTTAGCTAAAACAACAAAACAAAGCAGAAGCTCTATATGAAAACAGCTAAACTGGAAAATTGTAATTCAATCCATTCTAAGTATTAATTTAATGCACTGTAAACATTAAATGTTTCTTATTGGTTTGAAGCAATCACAAATAGATCATGTAATCAATCCTGTTGGAAAAGGGACGATTTTATTATTTTCAATCCATGCTTAATAACTCTGAATGTAACTCTGCCTGAAATGTCACACATATGTTTTACTTCAGTCCCTGCATATGTACAGTCTGTGTTTCATCCTGACTGGAGCAGTAGTTGATCTCTTTGTACACACAAAAGCTGAAATAATCTGGCAACTTCCACAGTACCTGACAGCACTTAAAATAAAAAAAACCTACATCAATATCATTACGAAATCCTGAGGCAGAAGTTTTGGACTGCTGTTTCTTGAAGTTTCTGACTATAATGACAATGTTCTGTAGTATCCAATGCTACAAAATAAAGATGTTCAAGGTGAATTTATTAAAAATGTCATTTAAAATTTCCATAAGGCACGTTCTGAAAATTCTGAACGCATACGGAACATTTGGGCACCAAAGCCCTCATGTCAGCCTCCTCTTCACGTAAATTTTCTTCTCTTCACAGGCTGAGAATTTTGGATCTCAACCTGTCAGGTTTGAACTAGCTGTCTTTCATAACCAACAAATTGTCTTCAAAAAGAAAAAAAAAAAAAGAGAGATGGAAAGCACATAACAGACAACAGAATCACTTTATCAGTTGGTTAATATCTTTGAGAGAGGTAAGCTATACATTCCTACTGAAGCTCGTTGGCATGAAGAAGCAACTCTACCCCCACGCCAGGTCTCCAACTTAGGCACTAACTTAACCAGAAGATGAAATCATGGTTAGCCTTGAAGTTCTTTAACCTTCACAAACTCCAATAACGACAAATCCCAATGTTTATTCACAACCTACATGAAAAAGTAGTTCTTGTATTGACTCTGAATTTCCCACTCTTTCATTTTACGAAAGGTCCTTTTTACTTATGTTACAGGGTAGAGGAAAACAGAAATTCCCACTGGACTTTTTCCATACCATTTATTCTGCTAAACATTTTTCTACATAATCTGTCATTTGTCATCTATTTTTTCATCTCTCTTTAATATGAGCGCTCACCTAGCCTCTCCATAGCATTAACAACCTCTCCTCCAATTGTCCTGTGGTTCTTTACTAACCAGATCTTCCCTTACCTAAGGCTTGGACCAGAATCCCACTATGCCATACAGGGGCATAAAAAACCCACAACACAATGTCCCCTCCACAGAGAACTCACAGTCCAGTGATGAAATAAGAACCAGTCAGCCAGACAAAATCTAAAGCCCACAGAAACAAGACAGTTCTCACCTTTCTGACAGACAATTCTCAGCATGTCAGTGCACATTCTGTTTCCTTTAGCATCGTGTTGCCTTACTGTTTAGGCTATTTTAGTCAACAAGAAGTACTTCCATCTCTTCTACCTAACCTAGATATCTATAGTTCAAATATTGCGACCTATTTCCTCAGAAGTGACTAAGAACATACTATTGAACCTCGAGGCACTCCATCAACTGTTTATCATGACAAAAACTGATCAGTGCCTATATTCTTATGTCTCTCCGTTGGTCTTTTATATATGGTCAAATTTTGCTAATTTCTACACTGCTTACCTTCTTTGTGGATGACATGATCAGTCTAAACAAATTATACTAAATGCACCTCTTTTATCCACTACCCAGCAAAAACCATTCTAAGCAATTAATGGAATTTTCTTCCTTTGTCTAACCAGCACGGCCTATCTAGTTTTGGGGCTTATATTGATGGTCTGCTCTTCTTCACCAGTACAACTGCTGTTCTGTGTAAAGAAGTAGGGCTAAGTGTCCCAGGTTTATTTAATGAGCCACAAACAATAAAGGAGAGAGACAATTTCTAGCTTTCTAACCACTGGGAACAGCAGCTGTCTTTAAAGTGGTAGACTAGGCACAAGGAAAAAAAAAATGTTATTTTGATGTTACAGTCATTGGACTAGGTTGCCCAGAGAGGCTGTCAAATCCTTGGAGGCTTTCAAAACCTGACAGGATTTCGAAAGTCCTGAGCAACCTCATCTAAAATCCCCCAACAGCCTGCACTGAGGAGAAGACCGGAACAGATAACTTCTCAAGTTCCTTTCCAACCGGAATTATTTTATGGTTCTAGATCAAGTACAACCTGAACAACCTGATCTAGTTGAAGATATCCCTGCCCATTGCATGAGGGTTGGACTAGACGACATTTGCAGGTCTCTTCCAAAGCAAACCATTCTACAATTCTATCACCTTTAAGTTGTTTCAGAACGTTTTGTTGTACATTTGTGCACCATCAGTTCTTCTTTCACCTGTGTCAGAATGTTCATCTGTTACAAGAATGTGCCCAACATATGGCTATCTTCAACTTCTCAGCAGCGAAGAATGAAATGGAGAAATAGAGAAATAGTTTAGCTCCTCAGTAGTATTACAGCTGTTTTTATTTGTCCTTTTTAACTCCTGAACATACAGCAAACCAACTGACTCTTTCTCAAGCTTGCTCTTTCTGATGCAGATGAAGAATCTTGTTTGCACTTTCATTATGTGATGTAGTTCCACTTTGTAACTAACTTTGAGACAGCTTCCTAGTTTATATTTCTCTACATTGGCATCAGCAACACATTTTTGTATTGTAAAGGATTTTTTTCAGCTCAAACGGTCCCTCAAACCTCAGCATCACCTTTCTGATCCCACTTTTGTTCAACTTTATGCACGCCAGCTTCTCCAAATTTTTATTTCCTTCCCTTCCTTCAAGATTTGTGTCACTTCTGTAGACCGTGTTTTGCATACTGCTTCTGTTTCATGTTGTAGTTAGTCTTAACACCTCAGTTACTGCCATTTCCCAGACTAACACATCTGAAATCATTGCTGTTCTAAGAAATGTCAATTTCAAGCAGTAAAGGATTTTCAAATATGGCCTGTCTGACCCACAAGCTAAATTTCTCCATTGCCATCCCAGTGCTGGATTTTTCTGTCTTTGATTTTTCAAGCCACTGCATGCTCAATTTTTTCCTCAAGTTTTGCGCAGCAGTACAGATTGTGGCATACCCTTTAGATACCCTCCTAACTTCACAAATATTATTCACTCTCAAACTATTTGAAAACAGCAATTTCACATGAACCTTAACTGAAACTGCTTCTCCAATTCCACGTGAAGATTCCGTGTACAGCTGCATTAGGTGCAGTCATTAAACTACACACGCACAGAGAAAGACTACCAAGACTACCATTTCTTGTTGCACCTCTAGTCTGCAGTTATTTCATCAAATAGATAAGATTAATGCATTAGCATACCCTTTCAGCTAGCTTCTGAGCTTGAAGCTGAAGATCTTGTGCTGAACAGTTACCAGAACTGTCTTCTATTACAGAAGCAATGGAAAGCTGGAAATCAGCAACATGCCTGAAAAAAAAGACGAAAATCAGAAAAAAAAAGTGTTGAAATGATGGGAAGATTTGTCAGATCCAAACTGACTCTGCATATGACAAGTCTAATCGGCAAACATAAACCAGTCACAGATACTTGAAAGTTCACTGTGTTTAGAAAGATGCAACAGAAGGCCAGATATTACCCTTACTCTAACTAATACACTCAGAAAGCAGATATGGTGAGAACATAATTTCAGAACGCACAAAAATTATGTTCATGAATAAATGTAATTTACTTGCTAACATTATTACACCTCTCAAGCAGGACACTGAAAAATAATCCATAATAACTTCACGTTGGTCCTAAGCAGTTTCACATTCAGATCATTCATGCTGAAACATTTGCCTCTCAACCACTGCCTATAATTTGTAGAGCTTTTTAAGCAATTATAATTGTTTTGAGCTTGGTTGAAAAAATACAGCAATTAGGTTTAGGTATCTTCTTATCATTGGACTGGTATACTAGCTTAGGTTTCTTTTTTCTGTATTTTCTTTCCTAAAGTCCTGTTAAGCTCTTGCAACAGTACGCACAACAGAAAATAACAAAACACGGCATAACATTGTAAGATAAAATGTAAACACTACCGTTTTTTGGAGACTGGAACTGCAGATATGGACTTTATTAAATTTTCTGTTGGCAGATCCAAAACCTTTGAAAGCTAAATTTGAAATGAAGAACAAAGTGGCATAAGCAAAAAAAGATCCAGGAAAAATACAGCTCGCTGTTTAAATACTCGTGGGGGGATGCACCATTTATATCTGAAAGCAACTTTCAACCCAGGTAAAAAAGCAAGTATTTATTAACTATTACAAGCAATACAAAAAAACCCCGAAAAACAAACAAAAAACCCAATACAGACTCAAGAAATGTTAAAGGAGCCTTAGAAAAAGTAAGACAAACCACCACATACAGCTGCAGGTTTCCCCCCCAAGTTAAGGATCCCATCAAACCCTCGCACGCCTTCATCGACCTATGTAGTCGCCACACACCTCAGTGAGCTTATCCCGCTCACTGGGGGACCACCTGGCACGGTGTGCGCCTCCTTGTCCCCCGCTTACTGGGGACAAGGAGGCTCACACCGTGCCAGGGCCTCACCAACGAGCTACCAATGGCTTCCCGCCAATCTCCCGATTAATTACCGCCGGGCTGAAGCCCACGGGGCGGGGAAACCGAGTTAAGGCTTTAGGGACTGCGGCACGCGCGGTAGGAGGCGGAGGGGGCCATGAGGGGTCCGTGAAGACTCCCCGCTCCCCTCAGAGCGCCCGCCGCGGGCCGCGGGCGGAAGGGACACCCCTCACCCGCGCGTGGGGGAGTGGGCGGGCCCAGCCGCCAGAGGGAGGCGGGGCAGGGAAGCCCGCGCCGAGCCTCTCGGCGCCGGGTCGGGCCCACTGTGAGAGGCTCGGGGGGAGGGGGGGTTGTCTGGGTGAGGGCGCAAATGGTAAGTCTCGGTTAAGGCGCGCCCCTCCTCCGGCCAAGGTGCGGGAGGGAGCGGCGTACCTGGGAAGCGATGCTCCTCCGAAAGGAACATGCTGTCATGGCTGCGCCGCCAGGCGGAAGGTCGCAGCCGTCCCTTCCCCCCCCCCCCCCC
>Ga0065711_1043494_pt1 | contig 14700 bp, 15 predicted proteins | sample Hoacrofraction12_FD_59098 | JGI IMG/M metagenome (GOLD analysis project Ga0065711, IMG submission 59098) | Hoatzin crop microbial communities from Cojedes, Venezuela - Epithelial fraction 12 v2 (version 2) | ecosystem: Host-associated > Birds > Digestive system > Esophagus > Crop | place... | reverse complement strand
GAAGAACTTCTTCCCTCTGAGGGTGACGGAGCACTGGAACAGGCTGCCCAGGGAGGTTGTGGAGTCTCCTTCTCTGGAGATATTCAAGACCTGCCTGGACAAGGTCGTCTGCTGCCTGCTGTAGGTGACCTTGTTTCGGCAGGAGGGTTGGACTAGATGACTCACAGAGGTCCCTTCCAACCCCGAACATTCTGTGATTCTGAGTAACAAATTCACCCTCTTTTGCAAAGATTCTGCACTGGTCCTTCCGTAGTTGTGCACAACCTTGAGGAGAGGGAACAGCATATAACTATGGGGCTCTGCCCACAGGACACAGAGAGAATCACAAGTCGTAGAGTCACTGCTGTGGAGCACAGGTGGCTTTTCTAGCCTGAGCAAGGTCAAAGCTCCAGACAGCACAGCAGGTAAATAACTACTGACACAAACTACAGTCCGTGCTCAGTCTCCAGGGAAACAGCACTCGTGGTAATACATCAGGAGACTCTGCAGTTCAAGGTAGAGTCTCAATTACCCCAAACCAGCAGCAGCAAACGTTGTTTCAGAAAGGCAGTCCTGTTTTTGCAGCACCTTACAGGTACAGATCTCTGTATAGCAGTATTCAATGCTCAGTGTCTTCACATAAAACAACATCAAAACATCTGCACTACCAACTGCTATTGCCTTTGGTTCCTCACCACAAAGCAGTTAAGTATCTTAGTCACAAACACTGCCACTATTCTGTGCAGTTCCATTGCCCTCAGCTGCGCAATTACAGCCAGGTCCTCAGCCAGGAAGGAAAAATGAATGTAGGTAGCTCTGTGAGCACTGATGAGATCATGCTGTATGCATCAGCTGGGGATCAGGCCCACCACATCCTTGAATGAGCTTGTAGCTTTGGTGACAAGTTGCATGTCAGGAGTTCAAGGCAAAATGAAGCATTGTACAATGAGTGCTAGGATCTCTTACAGAAAAGCAACAAGAATATGTCAGGAAAAGGAAAAAAGCCATTGCAATGCCCTGCTTCATTTTTCATGGGAAAACTGAAAGCCTTTATTATGGCAACGAGTAAATTGCTAGTGTAGCAATGTGCCTTATCAACAGACCAGGTTGGTTTATCTCAGAAAAGTGCTTCCCACTCCAGTTAGAGGCAAAAGCCTGCTGCAGTGCACAGAGAAAGCAAGAAATCACACCAGTAATCCGCCTTTAGGCAGACCATATTAGCTGGAGCACCTCAAAGCTCCCAGCACAGAAGCACTGACCCCTACAGGAATAGAAAGTGCTCAGCACATTTTAAAACTGAAACAGGAGTGCTTCTGAGGGTTTGGACAGCAACTGCAAGAAAACAGGCAAACACAGAACCTAGCAGATCATCACCAACAGTCCTCGCTGCTCCCTTAGGGCTCAAGAACTGAAGAGAATGGGAGAGCTGGGAGGATGTGAGTTGTGAGAACGCGGAGGATGCTCAAATATCCAGCTACCCCCCTTGACCACCAGTTCTCACGCTTCTGAACACCTGCACTTCCCGATTACACCACTAAATATAAGCTTTCACGAGGCACAGCAACCCTGCAAAGCAGTGATGACAAGCCACATGGACAGCCTCATGAGGGGGCACCAGTAGGTGCAAACACAGCCAAGACCCACCAGCTGCTGGTAACGTGAAGAAAAGCTGGGGATCTCTCAGGGAGGCCAAGCAGCTGCTGTGGTGAGGAGCTGACTTCAGTATGGTAGAGGGTAGTTACCAGATGCTGACATCTCTTGCTAGATCGCAGCTAATGAAGCTTTTTTCTTGCCATGTTTGGGAAGAAAAGAACATATGCAATTAAGAGTGTAATAGCCTTTTCAGTAGCCACAGCCTTTACAAAGCTCTGGAAACACCCCAGGATCTGAAGCTGCCACAGCAGTTCCCAGCCCTGTGCAGTCAGACTGCCTGCTCGGCACTTACCATATGCTCCTACACGCTTGAGAAGGGGCTCCAGACATAATCCACAGCAGCCTAATTGTACAACAAAGTGCACTGAGAAACAGAGAAGAAAGGTTCAAGATCCCTTTGTTAGCTGCAGGAAGACAGACAATAGCCCAAGTAAGTGGAGACAGACGCTGAGGAGAGAAAGGGGCCACCAGTGGCAGGAGGGAATGCCTCCTCCAGAGGAAGGCATCACTTCAGGAGGAATCCTACTCTTGCCAAGCTGCTGCTTTAGCCCACTGAAATATTTCCACCCAGAAGAGACTGGCAGAGCTGAAGCTCTGACCAACTAGCCACCCGGAAAGCCTTTAACAGCCTTGTAACACAAGAGCAATGGCTTCTACAGCCTAAATTCCAGCCTCAGTAATTACCAAAACCCTACCTGGAATCCCCCTCAGCTTCTACCTGAAGAGTCCTCTCTTCACTTTCCATTGCAAAGAACTGCTGGAAAGTGCTGCTAGCAGTGTAGTGCTCTAACAGCCAAGTAAATACACAACTGATTTTATAGTTCCCAAAGAGCCCAAAAGGTTCAACTGTTTAGAAAGAACAGCACAAAGTACTACTCTGGAAAGTGCCGTTGAAGAAAAGGTGAAAGTCCGACTACACTTCACCACAGAAAGAGGCTCCTCACATTCTTATCACCTACAACTATAAGACAATATAAACTTGCAGCCAAAAGAAAACCACCTCTCAATGCAGACAGACACAACCTGTAGCGTGAGGCTAGGACAGAGCTGGCTGTCCCAGCAGACAGCAGAAACAAGAGAATCCAAGCAAAGCTTCCCATTAAAAAATCCAGCATGCAAAAACTAAAACATGCTCTTGCAGCATGTCCCGCAGATCTTCAGGCAAGTTTTACATATGACAGGCCCAACAAGTGCTGTTCATAAATCAAGGACGGCTCTTCCAGTGCCTAGCATCACAAAAGAAGAAAATTTCAAAACCTTGCATGACAAAACTAAAATTCAGGGTTTCGAGAGATTTCAGAAAAGTGGGACTCATACATGCAGGAAAGAGCCAGATGTGCTGAAAAGCACAAAGAAACCAGCCTCTGGGACTAAGTAGCATCATTTTCAAGTACGGAGGATCTCTCAACACATGCTGCCCTTCTCTGTGGGACCTACACCTTCTCCTCCCGTCCCCTCCAGGCTGGTGAAGCTGCAGTGACCCATGCAGTATTGCCAAGCGCTACCCTCAAGGGAAGTCTTCAGCAGTACATCACAAGGTCTTCCTTCACAGATGAGCATCGGAGAGGAGACAGTGCGTTTAACACACCTTTCTGACCCTCAGGAAACCCCAGAGGATGAACCGTAGAGGCATGGGTTAAAATACTTCTCAGTCTCTCCTACACCAGTGAGGGGTGCACCTGAGCTAGATCTAACCCAGCATCTGCAGAAGCCACAAGATCTAGCACAGCCCATAGAGCAAACGTGATGCTTCCTACAGCTTACTATTCAGTACTGTCAACACAGGTCAGTGAAGACAGAGCTACTGGTTTAAGCTGTTGACTATATCAGTTTCTTCTTCTCTCATCACCCCAAGGTACAGTTAAATGCTGTTTTTCAATGCATGTCAAACAACTGAAAGGGAAAGCTCCCAGAGGTTTACTATCAGTGCTATACCAGTGACTCCAGCTGAAACCAAGACCCCAGAAAACCAAGTGCCACAGGAACACAGAAGGAGACAGACCCAGTCCTCTCCTGCTCACCCAAGTGTGCCACTGAAGCTATATTCAGACCTCACATCAGCAGATATGCACCAGTGCCCATCTGCAAGCTAGGCAGCTGTCACCATGCACCCTCTGCTTGAGCCATCATGTCATCCTGCAAGGGGCCAAGAACATTCAACTGAAGTGACATGGCTGGCCCAGGCCTAGCACCCTGCAGACCTCCTAACACAGCTTCAGGCTCAGCAGCCCCAACTGGTCTGTAACCCACACAAGCCTCTCAACTATGGCTCTCTTGCACCCAGATCTCAGCACAGTTCTTGAGCAAGTCAGGCACCACTTTTAGTATCTTTTAAGTCCTGGCAAGTAGGTATCTTCCAAGAATTTGATCTATCTGGTCCAGGGAACAGCATCCATATTGATAAAAAGATTTTGTCCCTGCCTATTTAAAAGCTAATGCTAACTTTGAGCGCAATGCTTTCCACACTCTCCAGAACCAAACCCCACACGCCACTTCACACACAGGAAATAAGCAGTCTTCTTCCTAAACATTTTCCTCTCCTCAACTCCTTTTGACCTATGCATCTGTCCCTTTGCCTTTTTGGCTGTCATCACTGATGTCTGGAATAACAGCTGAAGCATCACTCTACTGAGCTCTCACAAGAGTAGAACATCTGTTTTCCTCTCAGACTGAAAACAGATGCCTTTTTAGTTGTTTCCAACAGACACTCAATTATATGACAGCACAGCGAAGCACAATGCATCCAAATTAGGGCACACCCTTGGCCACACTGGTGCATGGCGTGTGGTCAGAAACCCAAAATGCTTTTGCAGCTTCAGGCAAGCTACCTGTCCACAAACATCTAGTGTCTGAGACACCCAGACGCAGGGTAGATTTCTTGCCTTAGCACTGCGAGGCTGCAGATGTCTGCAGAGCTGTTGCAGAGCAGGACACATGCACCAAGTGCTATGTGCTTGCACTGCAGTTCAGCTGTGTACCTGTGGGTTTTCTAACAAGCTGTATAGAAAACCCACCCGTGTACATACAACACTCCACATCATCCTACACACCTGATATTCCAGGTCTGAAACAGGTGACAGTCATCACCACAGGACAGCTGGAAAGAGTGATACTGGCTGTTCTAGTCCTGTTGGAAACCCACTGCTACAAAAAACTCCTGCAATTGGCCCTCATGGAAGCCCAGCCACAGGCAGACCTAGGCAAGCAGCCTGGCACTAGCTGGTTCAGAATCCAACTTCAGACACAAGGGTGGGCTGATACTGGTAAGGCTCAGCTCGGTCAGTACCCATGCTGTGTCTGTTCCACGGCTGAAGCACTCCAGTCTCCAGAGCCGTTGAACTGGCAAAACACTTTACAGGGCGGGGTGGGGGGAACAAACAAAAAAACCACCTAAAGGGAAGGGAATTCTTCATCCTGCATTGCTTGAAGGTGCCAGCACTTTCCTAAGGGAACAGAACAAGCCATCTGAGCAGCGGATTGCACAAGTGGAAAACCAACTGGAAAAGTAGAGGGACAAACCACATACATTTTGGCTTCTACATCCAGCTCTAGAAACACATTCAAACAAGTCAGACAAACAGTTCCTATCAATGCTCTAGCACTACAGCTACACAAACAAGCATCCCTCATGCTAGAGGCTTCCACAAATTCTTGTGGATTAATACAAGAAAGGAATTAATTAAATGTTCAACTATATCATTAGCTCTTGGATTGTCTTAAATGGAACTCTTTGAGAAACTGAAATACATCAGAGGAACAGAAGCTATAAATGTAACGCAAGAAGCCACTCTGTTCAGCCCAGCCCATGCAAACAGCTGACACCCCTGGAAAGCACAGACCAACCAAGCAGGTACCTCCTGCGCAGGCCCCATTCACCTTTTCGAAATGTTTTTACCAATTTCTTCTCTCCTTCACAATTCCCATCATTATTTTTGAGATAACAAAGAACAAGCTGAATGAAGTGTGATTTTAGAAGATCCAATGCCTTGCTTTGTAATTCTGTTATTTTCTCACTGAACACTTGTTAACAAGAATCAGCCCCCTAACTTTATGCTGAACAGGATATTGCATTTGTGCAAGCAGTTAACAGCACAGCATACCTTTATAAAAATAAAAAACTTCAGAGTCCAAATACAGCTTAGTAAAAAAAAGGCTGTGTCATGCTTCACAGGGAGGGTGAGTTTTTTTGCCCCATCATTGCAGAAACTTGAAGCAACACTAAAAAGCAACTTTGAAGAAGAATAAACGCAACCTGCTGAATTCAAGTTACATTTCACTGCAGAGGAGAAATGGAACAACAATTTTCCAAGTTTTTCCAAATTGTTCCATCTAGTTAAAATCAACAAATTTTGTTTAAAAAACAGACATATTTGTAATTTGCCAAGGAAGAGATTCAAGAGACTCAGCTGTCCCTGGTCATCACAGGCAGGTTCAAAGGTGGATTTATTTATTTACTTTTGTCTCCAAGAGATTGCAAGGGAGGTTTGGTGGAATTTTCTGAACCACAAATTAGGTTCCAGCTTAAACTAAAATACATAGCACTCAGAGGCACCGACACCTGTCTGAATGTGCCCTTCACATCTTTGAAACCCCTTCATTCTATGCTGTCTCATCTCTTTTTATTCATACAGGTTGGAAGTTGTGCAAGCCTTCCTGCTCCTGTAACTTCAGAAGTGACCTACTCCAAATCAAAGCACCCCATTAGCATTAGTTTTTGTCTTAAATAAAGCAACATTCTACACAGAATGGAGAGCATGGTCATTCTGAGAACTCCCAGAACCAAAACCTGATGTCTTGTTATCCTGAAGACAGACACAATGCTGGACATGACAGTGTGACATCGTTAACTCGACATGAAAACGATGCCAGATTGTTTCCTTCCATCCCATCCAGTCCTACTGCACGTTCCATAGGGAGTTAAAAGACACAACAGCTCTTTAACCTTTAACATAACAATAGGTCTCACCAATAAAATCAGGTTAGAAGGGGTCTCCAAAGGCCAACCAGTTCAACAACATCCCCATCCCACTATTCAAAAGTAAATCATGTTGGCTACATTTCTGCAAAGCGTTTTGATCTACTGGATTCTTAACATATAGGCCTTCAGCTGTCTTTGACTTCAGATGCTCATTAAAACTTGAAATAGTCATATACATGCTAGTTAGAAGCAACCCTGTCGATTCATTAATTGATTTAACGAGCTTCTGTGTTACCACCAATAAGACCTTGCTGGCAGACTGTGAAACAGCAAAACTGATTTTATTTTTTCAGTCTTTCTCTAGATACAGCAGTATAAGCCAGACAACAATTTGCAGCCCTCAAAGACTTCAGCTACACGATCTGATCCATGACAATCTTGGACTTCAACAGAGTTTCATGCTCATATAAAGGATCTGCAACATGGATCAGGCAGCAAGATCAGCACACATGTCAGGTTCAAATATTGCCAGCCATAGCAGGAATTGGCACATTCTTTTCAGCAAAGTGGCAGCATTGGGCTTTTGGTTTATTTATCCAGGAGGTTTTGTTTAACCTGACATCATCCGATGAAGGTAAAAAGTTCAGTCACACACAGTGACAGGCTGCAATTACTATTCCTCTATCACTGTCAACAGCAGCTCTGTTCAGGAAGGAGGAGGGATTGCTGCTGGCAGGTCTCTTGCAGTCTACGGCACAGAGACTATTTCAGAAGAAATGGAGATTTAGTTTCACAGAGAGTAACTCTGTCAGACTAGAAAACATCCTTTAGAGAAAGAGGAGTTAAGATATGGCGATGCCAAAGGATAACACCAAATAACATAACATGCTTTCCTGATAACACCACCTGTGGTACAGGTCAGAGATCAAGTGGCTGCTTTTTCTTCAGCACAGACTGTGTAAGAAAAGTCAAGCAGATCAGTTGCCAGATCTTCCACAAAATGAACACCACCAGCTGATTAGGAAGGGGACCCAGCTACAGTTACATCTCTTCTTGCCCTTCACCTTTTTCCTCCTGTAAATGAATAGCACTTTCCTGCACCCTAGCAAGATACAAAACAAACTAGTGCTTTTCAAGAACTTTCATACCCTCATCTGGAACTCCAGAGCATTATTACTATCACAAACTTGATAGTTTGAGGTCTAGCACTACTGTCTGTATGTTGGAAAGATTATGTGGCTACTTCATGTACATTTGCCTGCAGTGTTGGGACTGTGCCAGCATGCAGTCCACTTAAATGAAGTTCAGCCTAAGATCTATACATGCAGAAAAAAAAACCCATGCAGAGCTACTCGTACACTCACATCACCATTTAAAGAGATTTCTCCTCCCTGCTTCAAAGGACTTGAAATATGAGAGCGCATATATACATTCTGTTCCTTGTCTTCAAATTCATACATCAAAGAAGATGCCACAAACAAAGCAACACGGAAGCAAAGCAGAAAATCTTCGTTAACTCTTTCTTTAAAGAAAAGAACTGCAAGAGATGCACAGGCCCTGCACAGTTTTTGACGTATCTCGACTTTTTAATCAAGCAATGGTAAGGATTTCACATTTGCCGCTACAGACCAGATTCTGACCCACTAGACTGGCATAAACACAGAATCTGAAGCCAGCTGTCTGCACTCACATTCTTCTCAGAAACAGAACAGGGGAATCAGCAGTCATCGCATGTTTCTTACCTATTGATGACTTAATTCAGACCTTAAAGATCACCTAAATTGCATTAGGCAGGGAAAAGAGAATTCCAGAACAGATTTTTAGCTACCAAACTACTTCACTCTACTAGGTGGATCATATGCTTTTTAAAGAGTTGCCCAGTTATGTGCTGACCTTAGATAGGCTTTGGTGATTTCTTTAAGTGACTCACTACATAATCCAAGATAGTGGAAACCATTTTGCAACACAGATTAATTCAGTTGCATTATTTTTCCATAAAATTCTTCTTGATCACTAGAAAATTAGGACTAGAAGTTAGGATACGGCAGCATAAACAACTCTTTTATCACTTGTCCCCAGCAAGAAACACAAGGTCCCAGGCAAAATACCCATGGAAAGCAATCTCATTCTCTGCTCCTCAGAGCTTAGTCCAAAATCCCTACTTCGGAGAGTCTGAGAAGGGATATACCACGAATCAACACCAGCACCGATCTCGTCGTTCCTTTCACCTGTGTAAAGCGGCATACAGGCAAATAGCACCCTTACAGCCTACGCTGTCTCTGCAAGGACATGAAGAAATTTTGTTTCTGATTACAGAGAGGAACCGGTGTGCTCCTAGCTGACTCTGGGCACCACAAAAGAGACCTGCAACGGAGCCAGGACTAGGCTCCCTGCTCTGCCTCCCAAGCCTCTGGTCAGGTCTTCATCCCCTGCACAGGATATGCGGGTCTGAATCATCTCCACCCCACATTCCTGCAACCACAGCAGACAGCAGCGGGCAAACTGCACGAAGCCTGGGAGGGGTCAAGCTGCAAGAGTAGAAGAGATCGTAATTCAGCCTCTGGGGTGAGGAACCCAGGACCTAGCCCACATAACATCGATTGTTAGAAAGAAACTGTTACAACATAACTAGTAGTTCATTTTTGCTACAAATTATGTTCTGCCTAAACAGCCCCAAGTGAATGGTTTTACCACCATGCCCACTTAGTAAAAGCTTGAAGGCCAGTTCAAGTGGACCCAGCACTTGCACCTCCCATCAGGGCCCATCACAACGGTGCCTCCCACACCTTCAGTCTTCTGAGTTTTGGTTAAGTCTAAGGAAAGGCAGGTTTATGTGTTCAAGGTCCCATGGTAGAGCCTGGTGGTAATTAACAGGCAGACAATGGCTGGAGGATTTTGAACTCAAACCTCCACAGCCTCCACTCCCTGGACATAGCTGCACCCACAACCACGCTAAGCCAAGAGCAAGCCCAGCACAGGCCACACTCAGGAGGGAGCTGACAGACATGCTGCAGCTCTCCTGCCCCACCAAGAGAAAGCAGCAGAGCACAAGTCAAACCAGTTCTCTGCTCACATAATCGCAGCTCAGGAACTTCTTTTAAGGCAGGCCTAAAAGCCATTGCTTGCTCCTTCCAAGCTCTCACTGTATTCATCTGGCCTCTATCAATACAGCAGCATGCTGCCGTTCAGACTCAGTGCATGTGCAAGGTGTACTCATCCTGCAAAGCTAAGCAAGGTACCAAAAAGGTACCTCCACCAACGAATGGACAGGAAAGACCATGACCACTAAACAGACACAGTCACAAACCAAAGCACTGTTACCACCACCAGTCACTTCTGCCATGTAGCTCACATGACTAAGACACTTTCTAAGCACAATGACCACCAAGGGAAACTACAGCCCAGCTGACTTGTCCAGGACACTTCTGCTGCAGCCAAGAGAACAAGCCTCCGAGACCACTTATCTTCTCCACTATTGCTTTCCACGCTGTACATGCAAGAAGTTCACCCACAGGACACTGAATTGAACCGCCTATCTCCGAGGGCAAAATTCTCTGTGCACACAGATGATTTCTACCAACTTCTACTGGTCCCCTTCCTAGAAATGCCTTTAGTTCATATCATCACATTCTTCATCGCAGCAGAAGTTCCTGCCCAGGGTGACAAATCAACATTGTGACCCACTTGTCTGCCACAGCATGCAAGCTTCACAACACTGTCAACTTAGTATGACTGTAGCTGCACTCGCCCCATCTGCCAGCGTGCTCTTTTCCCTGCCACATGCTGTGCCTTTCTAGAGATTACAAAAAGTATTTCTGCCCACGACAGTGCCTTTAAAGCTCCATCCCACATCTCCCCCCACCTCCTCTTTGTTAATGACACTGCTACAGAAGCTGGAAACCAGAGCAGCAAGCGTAAAATGGCTAAAGATTACTTTAGATCTTCATTAAAAAACAAAGATGTTACACCTCCAAGGGCACATGATCCCTCAGTCAAAGGGAGGCATAAGCAAGGCCTCTGCCTTTGCGCAAATCTATCTACAAACCAGGAGGTTGTTGTTCTCTACCCTCCAATTACTTATCACCTTTGTGGGATGAAAAGAGCCAGCTGCCCTTACCCCAGAATCATGCCAGATCTAGCAATTAGAGGACGCCTTTGCACAGACAAAGCTCTGCCAATACACTACAGAACAAAGCACCAGCCACCACCCTCATGTTGCAGACAGGTAAACAGTCATAGTGGGAACTGTATTGAAGATATTTTGCTGGCATGGACTTAAACCAGGGTGGTAATCAACTTTGCCCATGTCCTCCAGGAGAAGGATGAAGATAAATCCTCTTAGATTAGCTACAAAGGAAATTTAAGCATGAATTGCAGAGGGGCACTGGAACAGACTAATTCAGGAGGCTGGGAAATCTTCAAATGATGTATTTTAAGCATAGGTTGGATAAACATCTGAGAGAAGACATCTGGGCACATTTAGTTGTCTTCTGTGAACAAGAAACTGCATTTGACTATTTCCTGAAGTCCCTTATATTACAATATCTACAAAGCCTCAAAATTTCCTCCTTGTCATTAGAAATACAGTATCAGCAAAATAAGTTATGTTACTAGCTGGTAAACATCCTTCATGAACAACAGAAAGCAAAGCGACAACAGACTCTTATTAGCAATCCACTGTGGACATAAATCACCCTGGCAAACAGAAGCTGCTCCCCAGGGTGAGGCTGACACCCTGGTTAACAAAACTTTCCAACACTCACTCAACTCAAGATTGATGTACAAGCACGAAGTATATAAAAGCTAAGGTGAACCTTAGACGACTCCTCCCGTGTCTGAATCCCAAACCATATCCTTCCTTTCTTTCCCTGCAGGATCCTTAACTAACTCTACACCAATGACCCCGACTAACACAAACAGAATTTTCTTCTTGATGAAACTTCTTTTGGGCTCAGCTTTGTGCAGTACGAAGCATGCACATCATGAGATTTCTTGGAAGAACAAACCAGGGAAATGCTCGCTCACAGAGAACACGAATGAGCTTCCTCCTTGCTACAAGCAACACGCAAGGAAGCATGCGGATTCTATCATGCTGAGCTGCTCCAAGACCCAGTAAAACATCTCATACTTGTGACATCCATTATTCAACAGCAAACAATAAGTCTTAATAAACTTTTGGCTATTCAGAACAGCTTTCTAATCACCCATACATTTAACTTCACAGATCACACACGCTGGACACCACATGAAAGGGAATCAATGTTCACATATTCAGCATGCTCTGTCCTGGTTTCCATCTCAGTGCGACTCAGTTGTGCCACTTTGCCACAGCAAGACCTGCTGCTAAAGCCAAAAGAGTACACAGCCCTTTCACAGTTAAACTCAACCCATTAACGCAACACTAAGTGAGCTAAACCTTGTAATAAAGTCCCTGGGTCACTCAAATCAACATAAAATTCACTTTAGGCTTGTAGTGGTTTAGCTCATTAGGGACAAGTTTAAATAAAACTGTATGAAAATGTGTCAAAAAGGGAATTTGCACAATTTCCCAAGACTTACAATATTGCAGTGTCTTCCCTCTGCGTAGCTAAGGTTCACCACGCAATGAAACCCCAAGGTGAGGTCTATGCTAATCAGCATTCACACAACATTCTTAGCTGCTGGCTCCGGAGGGGGCAAGAAACAACCTGATCAAAAGTTACACATCCTCCACCAACTACAGAGGTCTTGACATCAGCCCCCAGTTTCAAATCACTACAATTGGCTTACACAATCAGTATCCTCAATTTAATAATCACCATGTTTTCCCTAAAGAACAGACTCAGGAGGAGGGAAAGACATCATGCACTTGGACACTGTGTACCATCAGTCAGTGGCAGAGCTGTCAGCTGGACCCAAGTCTGTAACAGCCCAGTTCCTGCACAAAGCACCAGCCTTGTACCTCTGCTGACTCAGGCTGTGAGGTCCACAACCTGTGCTCCCAGGCCTTGCAAAACAGACTCACTGCTCCTCATACAAGTGTGGATATTAAACAGCCCAAGTTACCTGGAAAGAGAAACTTTATTTTAAAATAACCTTATCTCAGGAGATCTTTCTTCTTCTATGGATAGCCTGAATACCATAACAGTAGAGGCCACCAAAACGCATTCATTACCACAGGCTGGTCATACACAATACGATGTAGTACTCATACCACGTTATCGCCATGCCTACACATCTAAAAACCACAGGAGAAAATCAGAGCCTAGCTCATGGTTAAGGTTTCCTAAAAAGTCATACGCAGTCTCTGAACGTTCCAACAGACTTTCTCCAGCGCTTTCCCCTGCACAGATTTCTTGCACAAACAGGAAAGAAAGTTCCAAGGAGGCCACTCTGCACTGCTGCTGCAACAGTGTCTCCTCTTGCTTCCTCTAACGTAGAGCACAACCTCCTACAAGCAAGGCCTGTATCTTCTTTGCCTGCAAACACCGCAAGCAGGATTGAAACATTGAAAAAAGTCTGCCGGTGTCTGCAAGGTACCCAAACCTTGATCTTACGAGCCACCCTGCAAATACACTGGACTGCTATTCTACCTACACAGAAAAGCTTGCTTGTGGTGCTGACCTGTGGCCTGCAAACCTGGATTTTGTTGTTACCATCCCTGTTTTACAGCCTCAGCAACCAAAGGAGGAAGAAGGGCTTGCTGCAAGCTAAGAGTCAATGGCAGGCTCTTCAGTATTAACCACTCTTCATTATCACTCTCCTCTTACATTAAATAAAATCCACACAGCTCCTTCACAGGTCAGACTGGGAGTGGTACTAGCTGGCTTAAGATCTGCAACAGAATTTTTCTTCTTTCAAACGCAGACTATGCAATGTGTTCGGGGATGGGGAAATAGCAAGGCTCTGCCCTCTGGTCATTTCCCAAGAGCCCAAAATACTGGAGGCATAATTGCAATTAACTGCTAATGCCGCCAGCTCAGCAGCAACCAAGCCCCTCCTGTGGCTCCTCAGTGAATTCACTGTGGTGGTTTGAGGAACTGGGTGAACAGACAAGACCCAGTAACTGAGTCCTGCCAATACACTTCTCCCTCATTTAAATATCCTCCTTGAGACCCGGGGGAACAAGGCATCATTAGCATGGACCGAGAAGCATCTGCGTGTGACATTAGCTAGAACACCTGCACATGCAAGCAAGAAGGAAAACACCTTTTCCCCTGGAGCTAATCCCTGCAAGGGCACCTACTTTCCCAGCAAACCTTTACACCAGCAGAAATCCAGTTCCCATTCAGTTGCTCACAGTTCAGCAATCCAGACAGATGGTCTCTAACTTGTAACTGTAATCTTCGAACACACAGAACCCCAACTGCAGTAGTTTAATCATGTCTAAAGCAGCAAGGCTAGCAAGCAATCCGCTCAGCCCCTCTTCCACATAGCACAGAATCCTTCTCCTCAACAGCAATTTGCGGAGCAGCCTCCATTCTTTTGGGAGTGACTTACAGCTTCACAGAAACATAAGGCAGAAAACGAAAAGTGTGAAAAATAACCATGGATTTCCTCTCCGCTGCCGAGTCACCTTCCCTGCCAGCCTACTTCAGTCATGCAGACAGAGGAGGGCTCCCTCCCACCACGTCTGGTAGAAGCATTTTCCCAATACTCGTTCTGTACCTCTCCTTCCAAACGGAAGTGGCAATACTGCACACCAGCCTCTTGTGCTCAGTCACATCACAGCAGGGCAAAGCAGCTCCAAACCAGCATGGCAAGTGAAAGCTTTGGGCTACCAGAGCTGTGGTGGGCAAAGGCAGCAGGCAGAGCAACAGCCATGCGCCCCAGGAACCAAGCCATCTACTGCAACTGCTGGCGAAGCGAACAGCGGAGAAAAAAGAAGGAAGAGCTTCTCCACATGAACAGCAGAAGCGAGAAAGAACCTCTCTGCTACTGTTGTAGCAAACATTTGTACCTTCAGGGCACTTTCTTTTCCATTCAGGGGCAGAATGGAGGCAGGGTACTCTGCATGACCTTCTCATGCAAGACCCACAAGGTGTGATTTCTGCAGCTCCAGAAAGATCAAGTGGGAAAGAAAACATGTCAAGTCAAAGGAAGCAGGAGAGAGGCATAGTCTTACCTCCTGTCTAACCTTGGTTTTGGGGGGGGGGGGCAGGTGTTTGATT
>Ga0065711_1043493_pt1 | contig 14700 bp, 9 predicted proteins | sample Hoacrofraction12_FD_59098 | JGI IMG/M metagenome (GOLD analysis project Ga0065711, IMG submission 59098) | Hoatzin crop microbial communities from Cojedes, Venezuela - Epithelial fraction 12 v2 (version 2) | ecosystem: Host-associated > Birds > Digestive system > Esophagus > Crop | place... | reverse complement strand
CCTCATCTTTCTTGAACTGGGGAGCCCAGCACTGGACACAGCACTGCAGATGGGGCCTCACCAGGGCAGAGCAGAGGGGAAGGAGAACCTCCCTCGCCCTGCTGGCCACACTCCTCTTGATGCACCCCAGGATCCCATTGGCCGCCTTGGCAGCCAGGGCACGCTGCTGGCTCATGGTCAACGTGTCATCCACAAGTGATGTCTCGAGGTCAGTTCCAGCTTTCCAGGCGAATCTCTTAGTCTGTGGGCAGGACAAGCGAATGATAATGTCCTGCTTCATTAAGGCTTGACTACTATTTAATCTTACACTGTGAAGTTGCGGCTATGGGGAGAGGCATACAAAAAGTTTTCTCTGGGCTCTGCTGGACCTCAGAGAAGATTGCTAAAAGCTTGTTCTTTTGCTGGAAGTGTCTCTGCAATGCTGTCTTGGTTTGCTTCTCGTCTGTCTGCACTTCTTTTAGTACCTTGCCTCGCTCAAAAGCTTCCCAATCCCTACACTTACTGCCTAATAAAAGAAAACATTTTGTAAAATGCTTTCTGAATTTCCAAACCTTTTATCTTGCACTCAGGCAAGCTGTTAAACTCATTCAGATGAGTGGAAACTGTGAAAGCAGGCATTATGCATGCCGGAAAAAATAGGACACACTTCAAAGAGGAAGGGAATTTACCTTCAGACTTCAGGGGAATTCCACTGGAAGCTGGAATATTATTCGACACTTCGTTTCCTTCACCAGGAAGTGCCTACCCGAGTGCTCAGTAAATTGAATTGCTGCTGTACTGGGCAATGAGATCCCAGAGAAATTCTCCAAGGGTGATTAATGACTTCACCTCTTGGGTCCCATGAGGGTGCCAGGGTTGTTCACATCAAGCCTCAGGACCCACTTTCACTCTGTATCTGGAGGCCATCGGACAAGAACAACCACCTCTGGGCTGCCAGGTCTGTCACCGTATGGTGGAAATATTACTCCTTCCACACGACGCAGAAGAAGAGCGAGTTCCCAGGCAGTTTTCCTGCCTCAGTGCCCCTAGGTTTCCAAATCAGCAGGCAGGACCATGTTATCCTCCCAGCAAGGGGAGAAGACAGGCAGGAGCAAATCAACATTTCAAACATTAGAAGAATAGACCTTCTCAAGCTAGCTAAAGTGTTTGGAAGTTTACCTTATTTATTTATTTTTAAAAAGATCCCTTCCCTCAATTTCATATTTTGGTTGGAGACAACCCCTGATTGCGGAGGGACTTCTTATGTTTCACAGTTAAACAAGGGATTGAATAACTGGCTGAACAGGTGAAAGGGAACAAGTGTTGATTTTTCCCTATCAGTCCAACTGGAAATGTCTAAGCAAAGAAATATTCTTGCAGTTCTTTTTAATGACACTCTTGACTAGTGGTAGTGGCTACCTGTGGCCAAATATATGGCATGTTCTTCCTTTCTTGGGGCTGGACTGTGACTATCCCAGGACCCATATAGTCACTGGAAAGATGCTTTTGTAGAAATCATGTTTGTGTGTTCGTAAATTAGTATTGTTAAGTTGCAGAAAAAGTGATGAGGGTGAAGGGGAATATTTTGATTGTGGAGGAACAAATTATCTGATCTCCAGCTACTGGAAGCTGGTAATGTGAGGAACCAGAAGGCAGCAAGTGCCCCATCTGCAAACAGCAATAATCTGCAGGAGCTTCAGGGCTGTGACCTGCTGCCACAGTCATATGAGGTGCTAGGGATGCACGGGTGAAACTCCAGCTCAAAGATTGCTGAATTCTGTTTCCTCAATAAAGAGTAGAAAGGGTGTCAGTAGTAAGACAGAGGCAGCAATGGCTGCCTTAGTCTGCAGTTTCTTTTCTAAGCCTTCCGCTAGAGAGCTTTAAGAGACATTATGCTTTTAAGTGGAGGTCTGTCTTTGGGGCATCTTTTTCCTCAAGTTCTTAGTCAATCCTGTCTTAGTGAAGCATTGTGAAAGATAAAACACTTTACAGAGGAGCAAAGATTTCCATTTAAGAGCTAGTGAATCCTGTTTGGTTGGTAGGTAATCTTCACTAAAGCTTTCTGAAACTAGTAGGAATGTTTAAGCAAGTTACCTACCTGAAGCCATGTAAGGAGTTGTCTTGAAGCAGACAAATCAATAGCCCTAAAGCTGAAGGAAATCCCACTACTCCTCTCTGTTTACCAAACCTCCTCCCAGTAGGATGTTCTCAAGCCCTGGAAGTTCAGTACATCATGGTGTGAGCTGGGAGATTTGGAGAGCACAAGAGGTTAGGGGGCTGCTAGTGGGTGGCTGTGAATCCAGCAGCAACTGCAGCTGCTTCTCTGCCACCAAGAGCCAAGCCGTGGCCAGCAAGCACAGCATTTTCTGCTGCGTTGCAGTCTTTGAGCTTCTTATGAATCCTGTGGTGATTCCCTGGGGTCTGCAGGGCAGTTTGTGAAATACTCGGCAGGCAGAGGTATTACCTGCTTGGATTTCGGTATCCCGTTAAAACGATCCCAGGAATGTGTATGTGTGTGCTGTCTGGGTGAGGCTTGACAACCTCATCTCACAGCAGCTGTAAGGATGGAGGAACCTGAAAGGTTTAATCCCCTTCACGCTGTGTCGTTGTTCCGTTTGCTTTCGGCTGGCCTAATTGCCGCTTGCTTCTGCAAGCGATCCAGGTGAGCTGTGATAAAAGCTAAAATTTGGGAAGGATAGGAGAGAAGGGTGTCTGCTCAGATCAGGTGCATTATATTGTCTGTTCTCTCCATAACTTCCTGAAAGGAGGAAACCCACATGGCTGCCATGCTTGGATAGGTTTGAAATTAGCTGCTGTCATCCTTTTCTCCTGCTCGACTTCTACGTGAATTTCTCTCACCAGCCTCTCTGCTCCCTGAACAGAAAGTCCATTTAATCCATGCGCAGCACATTTATAATCACTCCTTTTTCTTTCTTTCTGGTTGTTGGTTTTTTTTTGGTTTTTTTTTTGGCAGGGAATTCTTGGAACTTCCTTAAAGTTAGCATTTGAGCTATTTATTCCATTTTCTGGGCTTTGAGCTAGTTTCATCAGAATTTCTCGGGAGTCAAAATCTTTTTCTTAATAAATCCAAAGAATTCTACTAGTTTTCTGTCTTACTGCTCTCTTTTCAAATGTAATTAATTCTTAAAGAGTTTATAACTTGAGTCAAAAAAGAAGTCATTATCCTTTCTTTTTAATTACTATTGGAGAAGTGTTTCCTGTCTGTCTGAGACTGGTAAGGAGGCAGTTATAGTTCTGCCAGATTACTGATTTCCCAGTTTAATATTTAAGTGGAAAAATTAATAACTTCTCACATTAATATTGAATACTGGCATCAAATTACCTTGCTGAGTTGTTCAAAACCACCTTTTCTGTTTAGCTAAGAGGGTCTCAGACAGTGGCTACCTGAGAGTCACAGCTCTGTCTCCTGTGACTTGTCATGAAATCTTCAGGTTTGTACTACTCTAAGAAAACAAGGACCAGAGGGAGCCAGCTTTCTTTATGGGGCATTTCCCAACCCTCAGTATTCCTAAAATTGCACAGAAGTAGAGTACTTCTGCAAAGCTGGTGTTTTGGTTGGTTTTTTTTTCCCCCAAGATACTTAACTCCTTGGGATAGTTTTCAATTTCACATTTGGAGAGGCACGGAGAAGTCTTGCTTCATAGCTTCCCCAGTGGCTTGGGTAACTCTCCCTTGTATTTCTGCTTCTACATGCTTCCAAAATTCTGCTGAAGTGGAAACTTTTGAAAAGAAGCATAGATATCTGAAGAGGTTTCTTTGGTTTGGGTTTTCTGTTGCGTTTGTGCGTGCGTGGTGTTTTTTTTTTTTTTTTTTTTAAGCTATGTCAAAGATCATGATTAGTTTTAACTGCGGTCTGGTAAAAGATACTCTGAGATGCTCATCCTTACAGAATGACCATTAAACACATGGTATTCTTTTTCTGGTTTACCACTGCTAGTGCATTTACCACTTGGCATGAAAGATTTTTATTAAATATCAGAGAAAAAGTACTTATCTGAACAACCAATAGTTATGTGTGCACACTTTTGAAAATACATAGCATAAAAAGGAATAATATAGAAAATTGCGGCAACTCACAAGTTATAAAAGCTGTGTTTCAGAAGCTGTATGGGCACATTTAGATTTTTTTAGGCAGCAATGTCATCTTGTTGGACACTTGAGGCTTGTCCTATGGTAACAGCAGAGAGTGGTGAGCTTTCATTAGTATGAGATAAATCTAACAACATATTGTAAATGGAGGGAAGAGTGTCTCCTCCCAAATCGCATGCATATGTTATCCTCTGTGAGTTTCATGGGCAGAAAGTAATTGTCAACATCTTTTAAAATTCTCTCAAATGCAGGCAAATTTGTGCTCTATTGTGCCAAAAATAAAATGGCATAATGTATCCATCCACTTTTCTCCCTTTTAAACGCTTTTGTCTGCACAGACTGAGTGCAGCCTTTTTGTGCGCTGTTACCTTTCATGTGGAAAAATGGAAGAGATTTGAAGGCTTGGCCCATGATGAGCCAACTAAAAGACAAAGATTTGCAGACAACTTTTTAAATTCCTGTGTGTTTTCAAGATGCTTAGCTGGGTGTCAGAAATAGGAAACCTTCTGCTGGGTGGATCTCTCTCTGAATGAGTCTCTTACTGCATTTGTGAAGAGAAGGAAATGCATCTCTTTGTATGCAATTCATACCTGGTGGGACAGCATGAGGCATCTTCTCCTTCTGTTTTCTATATTATATTTGCTGTTTTCTTCCAGCTTCTAAGTTATTCTGATATAAGGTGAAATCAAACCCATGCAATCCTGCCGGTATAAGGAACTAACATCTTGATTTATGAGCTTAATTTAATCTCAAGGTCATGGTGATTATGGTTATTTTTTGTGGGTTTCTAGCCAAGAAAAAGTGACCGCTTTGCAAAATCCTGCCTCAAATTATTTTCTAGATTCATTAGACTACATATTGTGTCTATTCTTACTAAGAATCAAGTAGATTGGGTAGACTCATCTTTACAGCCTTTCCTGGCAACAGTGAGAAAGCTCAATGGTGCTGGACAAGGGCTGCAGTACCACCAAAATTTGCCTGTGATGGAGTACTAGTCCTAACGTGGTCCTTGCAAAAAGAGCTGAGTGCCAGTCTGCTGCAGGTAGGTTGCTGAAGAGATGGCAACACAGCAGCAAGTGGAGGGGAGTGTCTGAAGTTTTGGGGTACACCAGATAACTTTCTGCCTGCTGAAGGTATCCTCAGACAAGGATACATTAATAAATTCTGAGATGAATTCTGCCTAGAGGAGCTGGTGATGGGTTAGAAGTTCACTTTTCATGCAGCCACAGGAGCAAGGGTGCACCAGTGTTGGTGTTACCCCAGTTGCTGGCCTTGCTGCAGAATCATAGAATCATAGGTTGGAGAAGACCTCCAAGATCACCGAGTCCAACCATCCACCCAACACCACAATTCCTACTAAACCATATCCTGAAGTGCCACATCTACACGTTTTCTAAACACCTCCAGGGATGAGGACTCCACCACCTCCCTGGGCAGCCTGGTCCAATGCCTGACCACTCTTTCAGTAAAGAAATTTTTCCTAATGTCCAACCCCAACCTCCCCTGTTGCAACTTCAGGCCATTGCCTCTCGCCCCATCGCTAGTTACCTGGGAGAAGAGGTACCTGCCTCACTACAACCTCCTTTCAGCTGGCTGCAGAGAGCAACAAGGCCCCCCTCCAGCCTCCTCCTCTCCAGGTCAAACAGCCTCAGCTCCATGAACTTCCAGAGTTCATTGGGCCAAATGCCGGATAGAAAATAACAAAGTGGTGTTTCCCGCTATTCCCAGTTCATGAGCTACACCGCCTGCTGCCACCACCACCGTCTGGCCGTGTTATAGGACAATTCATTAGTGAAACGACTGACTGTAATTGGCATGCTCTGAACAGCAGCACACAGCCTGCCATCATTGCGGCAGCTCCATCAACAGCCTTGCTGACCCGCAGCCGTTCGTCTCTGCAGACACCAATGCCACCGTAGTCCTTCAGCCTTGCAGTGCAGAATAAATGAGACCGGATGGCGCTGATCTGAGGAGCGAGGCAGAGAAGAAATAACGTGGTGGTGCCAAGCCTTAACTTGCGGTGCCTGGCATTGCTCCCTTGCTAGGTGTGGAGTCATGCTGCCCTACTCCCATGATGGCTTGGTGGGAGACCAGTCTGCAGGACACAACACGAGAGAAAGGTCTCTCCAGCCTCTAGCTCAGTGATGAGGAACAGTAAATCAGAGAGGGGGAGTGTGCTCCCTCTGTCTCTCCACCTCTTTTTAATGAGACTGGAATCAAATGTGCGAAATAAATACTCTGTATATAATTGGTATTTTGCTGAGACCCAGACAAAACAGAAGTCATCAAAAATCTGTGCAAATGCAGCTCTCATCTTTCACTGCTAAGAACAAAGTATCTGGAGTGGGATAGAGAGTGATGTCATCTGTCCTTCCCCAAAATTAATTATATGGAACGCGTTTTGTCTCCAGCAGACTAAGGCTTTAATTGTACCCTGTGAAGGCCTGCCATTTCCCCTTTTCCAGGCATTTTGCAGAAGTGATCTCTGCTGGAAGAAACCAGGCTTGGAGCGCCAAGCAGGAGATTCAGACAATGCAGTGCCACATGCCTACCCTGCCTGGAAGGGATGATGAGGATGCAGTGAGGATGTTGAAACAGAGGAAGTGCCAAAAAACAGTGAATACCAAAAACAGGGGGGGAAAAAAGGGGACAATGTCTGCAGTACTTGGCTGATGTGGAGGGAGGGGAGACCACCCACTGCAGAGGTGCTCAGTGACGCAGATCTCTGGCTACGCGTGGCAGAGAGTTTGGCAGTCTTGCCCGGGGCAGGTTTGCTCATCCTGTGGGAAGATGTGGTCCGCAGCTCTGGAAGCTTGAAGCACCACTGGGTCTCAAGGCAGCTGGGGGGTGACCTCAGCTCCAGATGCTCCCGGTTCCTTTTTGGGGGGAACAGCTTTCCAGCTCCCACCTGCAGAAGATGTGTCTGTTCACGAGTGAGCACTCCTTGCTTGCTCTTCTGTGTGGGTGCCAGTGGGCCCCTTGGTTGGGGCTTTGATCTGCAAATGTTAGCAAGTCACATATCAAACTGTCTATTTTAATTTTTTAAACAACTTCTGGCTGTTTTGCTTTGCAATAAGGACTGAAGAATTGGGATTCAGCAGTCTTGAAAAGAGATCTCTGATGTGCCTATTTCACCTCGCTCTTTAAGAGCTATAGGAAGATCACAAGAACCAGGAGACTGATGGCCTGTTGGCAGCTGGGGGGAATGAAATGGTCTAAGCCACCAGTGACAACTATTTAGTGTTTTTCTAGTTATAAACATGTGAGAAACCCCAACGTTTGACTGTAATCTCTTCACTAGTTCTTAAAAGTCAAAATTTATAGAAAGATAGCCTGATTTATATTTAATTTTTTAAAATGAAAACATACCTCTATGTTTGTTTCATTCTGATGCATAAAACATACTATGTTAATGACATAAATTTTAAAATGCAGTATTTAAAAAAAAGAATTCCCCGTCTTGACACCTAACAAAAAGCACAAGCTTTCCATTACTATTAAGAAAAAAAAATGAGTTAGATCTGTCAAAAGCTTTTAAAAGTAAAATTATTTCAAGTTCCTCTTTTTTCTTTCTTTCAAAGCGGGAACTTTGAAAACACAAGCGCAGATGGTTGGGTATCCCAACGAGCGGTGCAAAGGGAAAACTTACATCACTTTAAGAGTCCTCCTACCGTCTCTCATGCTTGTAGATTTTTGTTTTAAAGTAAATGCCCACAAAACCTAAAACCAAACAAACGTTATTCATAAGTCAGCTGATTTAATGTTCCTAGGAACCAGAACTCAAGTTCTAGACAAGGATAAATTACGATTATTGCAATACCTGTTTTTTTTAAACTCAATAACCTGCAATCAGTTATCCAATAACACTGCAGGCAGGCTGAATAATTCAGTCCCGTCTTTCTTTTAGTGTTGGGAGTCTTTTGAAATGGACTGAATCTCATCTTCTGCTGTAGTCATTAAGGTGTCATTTAAAGCCCACACAGCCTTTATGACAGCTTTATACCTCCCGAAGGATTAAACTGTGAAGAGATAAATGCATTCCTTAAGTTTTAAGCAATGAATTCCATATCAAAGGAAAGCAGCAGATTGCCATCTTTTAGACTGAATCCCTTCATTTGCTTATATTTGGGCAAAGCTCATTTTGGGTCCGAGAACACTTCGTATTATTCACATCACAAGGATCTGTCAGTGTTGCTGCTAGAGACTTGACCCTGCTTGTTGGGTTTTTTCAGTTTTTTACATAGCTCACGCTGACAATGGCAGTGTAAAATTAAAATGGGATCATGGCAACATGCTGTTTCTCCCCCAGTATTCTGTGTGAATTTCCTTTTATAGAGTTCTCTATTTTTGTCTCTCCATATGCTCTCTCATCAGCTGGAGTTGAGCAATCTCTTGGTTATTGGTAAAATGGAAAGCATCTGTCAGAGTCAGAAGTCCAATCAACACTTATCACCCATCAGGGAACAGAGATTTCTCTTAGTAATAAACGTTCGGTCCAGTAGTAAACATCTCCATACTGAACCTTCATTTATGATCCTACAGATAACTCAAAAGCACTTCTGTGTAAATACAAAGGCTTCGTTACTGATGTTCTAGTGGGGCTCAAAGACCTCGGCTGGTTTGCTTTGCTTTTGGTCTTGTAAAGAAGTGATCCTGAGCATCTTTACCATTTTATCCAGGGCTGAATTCAATTGCAGCCCGTTACATGCATGATTCCACAACAAATTTCCTTCTGCGTTACAGGAGCAAGGATAATAACCTGCAATTAGTATTGCCTGAAAAATGCCATTTGTTGCTTCAGTTCTGTTCTTCCACAGAAAACGCTGAAAGCTTTTGTTTTCTTGTAAATTTTCCTGTGAGTAGGGTAAGGTTTTGTGACAGAAACTCAAACAAAAGAATACAGTGAAAATCTCACCATTCACTGCCTGGGTGGGTTTAAACAAAGTCAGACCTTTCAACTTTTCTGCTGTGTTCTCTGCAGGACCTCATTCTGCATGCATCGCTGTAGGAGATGAAAGCTAGATTATTATTATTTTCTTTTAGCTAAACCAAGAAGGTTTTTACTGATAGAGAAATCAAAACCTGGTTTGTTTCTTGCCTTGAAAATAACGTTTAAAAGAAAGGCAGATCCAAACCTGAAAAATTTCTCTTCTACCTGTGGTGGGGCTGGACGTAAGGCTTTTGACTTCTTTTCTTTACTGGAAAAGTGGGTACTCCTTAAAAGCAGAATTTTTTCTGAAATGTTTTTCCTTATTTTCATTGAAGATACAGTTGGATGGTGAAACCCTATCTCCTTAAGTCCCCTGCCTCTGTATAGCGTTCCCTTGATCTGATGCCTGTCAGGGTGTTTTGCCAGAAGCCTGCAGCATGGCAGGGTCAGCTCAAGCAGATGTGCTCCAGTTTTTTGTTACAAGTCAGCAATGTCCAGTACAAGCCCAGCACGTCCTTTAGCAGTAATAACTCAAGACATAAATTACCGACAATCACTTGACAGGACAAGGAGTCATGGTTTTAAACTAAGGGAGGGTAGATTCGGACTAGATACAAGGAAGAAATATTTTATAATGAGGGTAGTGAAGCTCTGGAATGGGTTGCTCACAGAGGGAGTGGAGGCCCCATCCCTGGAAACATTCAAGGCCAGGTTGGACGGGGCTCTGAGCACCCTGATTGAGGTGAAGGTGTCCCTGCTCACTGCAGAGTGGTTGGGCTAGCAGACCTCTAAAGGTCCCTTCCAACCCAAAGTATTTTATGATAATTCTATGATTTTATATGTAAAAGAAAGTAGGGCCATGTGTGAATGAGGGTCAACAAGTTCAGTCCTGAACTGCAGCTCACAACCCTGCAAGTTGCTCGTAGGGGTTCAGGGATGAACATTCCTCCAGCCCCCAACTCTGGGAACAAGCGCAGCTCTGTGTGTCTTGGTCTCGCACCCCCGGGGACCAAGGAGGTGGTGACTGCATTGGTACCATGCCTTGGCTGAGGATCATTGTGGGAAGGAGGCAGTCAGTGGAGGGAGGTGGGCTCCGGAGGAGACCCAGGGGAAGACAGCCCTAGCTGCCAAGCACAACCTCATCTTCTGAGGGACAGCAGCAGAGAGGCAGAGGCCCCTCATCAGTTTGGAGAAGCCTCCTGTTCTTTTGAAGGCCATGAGAAAGAGAGGAGTGTCTGAGGAGTGACCTGAGCTACCGAGACAATTACTTACCTTCACACACAATAAAAATACAGAGAGCTGTTTTTGCAAGCTTAACAGCTATTCACTCCTCATCACGTTCAAATTATAAACGAATAAGATAATGAGGGCTATTAAAATAATTTTTCATCAAGGTTAATAGATGAATAAGACAATTTAATGTTGACATGTACGTCTCCAGGATTAATTCTCCAGGGTGCTAAGCAAGCTGTCCTCTTCCCAGGGATGGTTTTAAGGATGCTCAGGATCCATAGATGCCCTTGGAAAACCCAACATTAGCCTGTCTCAGTTTGATTCTTCATGAAAGCATCGTGTTGCTGAAATAAATAAGTTATTTAAATAAGTATAGGGACACTTTCCTACTCTGTGTCCTACTTAATGCAGCATTAGTGGATTGGTCACCTCATGTTGCATGAATAATGAAAATACAGATTCAGCAATGTTTACAAGAATAAAAGCAGAGCATTAAATTCTGCTGTTTGTTCCCTCAGTTATTTGTGAGTGCTCCCACAGCCGCTGGGTGTTCTTGGTGATGTTTTTGAGCCCTGCATGACCTGCATGTTGAAAATGTATTTCCTAGGGTGGAAATACGTATTTATCTGGTTTTGGAGAGTAATTATTTTTCTGGTTAAAAATATTTTAAGTGATGCAGCTAGGGAGCTGGTCTAATTCCATGTACTTTGGCAGCTGACTGTGCTTCAGAAACAGTGAAAGAAGCTGTCCAGAGACATAACATAGGCAGGAAATCCTTTATCCAAACTTCTCGGCAAACACTTCAGGCTTCATTTGGTGCCTATGGGGAGCAGGCTGAATTAGCAGCAGCCAGAGGAGAGGTGACGCCCATGGGGAGGACCTGTCTGTAATGCTCTCATTCAAATCGATCTGTCGAGTTCCCAGCATCGCTCTCTTTTGGACCAAGTGAAGTCCAGCATAGATAAAGTGGAGCAACTTGTTACATAGAACTTGAGTGAAACCTTGACTATACTTACAAAAATCCCAACAACCCTTTGGAAATCATTTCCACCAGGGGTTTTTTTCTTAGCTCTTGACCAGCTTAATAGAACTGGGCTTTTGGCTATAAACCAGAAAACTCAAGCCCTTTTTGATCATAATTTTTACCTATGTTTCTGGGAAAATCTTGAAAAGGTGCAGACAAAACTTTGGAAACCATGGGACTTTTGAGAAATAGAAGGCATATTTTTGAAGGATGGGTGGTTCAGTGGTGCAGAACACCTTGTTAGCAGCTCCTGAAATACCTGTGGGGGTCTGCACTGCTCCGCTGCAGTGCTTCCATAACCAGCACCCGTGGCTTTCCTCCAGCAACAGCAACAAGCAGCTCAGTGTAAGGGCACAGTGGTTTCAGACACTTGATCATACATATTAGGCATCAGACAGCCCGGAGACAGAAAACTCACTTGGTTTCTAAGCAAGGAAGATAAGGAGACTTCAGCTCCCAGAACAAATTTACCAGTCGTCTATTATGCCTGGCTATGGGTCCTGAACTTCCACTAAGGTGTCGGCTAGACAGATTAACCCCTGTGCTTTTGGGAGCAAGAGGGCAGGCAAGCCCAGCTACAAAGCTGAGAGAAAATACCAAAACAGCCCAGAAGGCACAAGCATTAGTAACAAACCCTATTTCCACTCTGGAAGTGACCAGAAAGAGCCCTGCATGTGCAGAGGGAGCACTGAATGCAAGCAGGGAGGGAGCTACTGAGCCTGGATGACTCCAGGGTTGTTTTCCCACTGAGTAAATGATTTCTAGATAGTATTTACATATAGGCACCTAAAGCCAAAATCCTCCTGTAGGCTCCCAAGCCCCAGCTCAGATCTAGTTTGGAGTGCGATTTGTAATAGGTAATTAAGAACTTTAAATAGGTGGCTCCCCTACATGGCTTGAAAACTGGCTGAACTTGATGCTCTCCCTGGATGGAGTTCCTTTATAAAGGAGAAATCTTTTAGTTGTTGCTTAAGATGTGAAAATACCCACAAGTGCTGTACTTTTCTAACAGGCTGATGACTACCACCTCCCTGGAAGTGAAAAGCTGAATTGTTCAAGACACTGCTGTGTTGAAGTCCACTCCAAAGCCTCATTAATTAAAAACAAACCCTGGAATTAGCTCTAGCCCCCAATGATTTTTTCACTTACGAGACCTCGTGTTCAGTTCCTAATTCCTCTGAACACAAACAGCCACTTATGACAAGAACCTCGGGTTTGAGTGTCTGCTGCCCTTGGTGCATCCAACTGTGTTTCTTGTTATGGTAATAAATGGAGTAAAAGTGACGAAATGGGAGTTGAGAAGAGGAGCTGTTGACATGGTTGGGCTTCGGAAGGTTGCTTAACTCCCAAATACATTTCTGTTTTTAATGTTGTGTAGTGTTTGCTTACAACAGAACCTGCTTTCATGTCTGCATCCGGCACCACCGGGGTATGAAATGGCAGCACATTTAAAGCAAGGGAAGCAGCGCTTTGATTTAACTCCAGCTGTGCAAGTGGGGGCTTAAGTGAAGTGCTGCTGTTCAGCTCCTGGCTGAGAGGAAGGCTGCTATAGGAAATAAGTACACATTTCTAAATTCCTGCCTGGTGGCTGGCAGAAGGAGCAAAGCAGAATTAGCTGCAGTGGATCACAGGACTAACAAGTACTAATTTTTTCATGGTTAAGCATGCAATGAACTAAAATGAAGTGGGGTTGTAGAAAGGAGTTTGGTGTCTCATTGTGGCTTTATGCATGACAACAACTTAAGCTATTCAAACAATTACAGAAATATAATTAGATAAGCTACTGGTAAACTTTTTTCCAGCCTTGTTTCTTCCAGCCATAAATTTTTTTTTTGTTTCATTTTTTTCAGATTAAAATGTTTTAGCATTAAAATGCCTGTGCACCTCTGGAAAGAAGAACTATGTTTTATTATTGCAAAGTAAATGCCTTTCACGTGAGGGAAGATCAAAGCAATGCACAGCCAAAGTCGGTGAAGCCAGAGGGAAAGTGAAGCCACCGTTGTCTGGCAGCTCCTGGGTACCAGCTGGCTTGAGGGAGGATTCAGCGTCCGATGAGCAAGTGAAAAGATGTTACCATGGGTCTAGATAGTCCATAATAAACTCAGTGGTGATTTCTGCATTTGCCACAAGAATAATCAACTTTTCTCCCTTTTCAATGTGAATTTATTCCTGATGGGACTGGCTATGATTCTGTGAGCTGTCTTAAAATGTCAATAATATGATTGCTGTTCTTCCAGTGACTAAGCATTGGGGTGGGTGTTGGAGGACAGATAAGAGATTTTAAAGTGCCACATCTGTTCAGTGACTTCCAGCAAGAAGGTTTCCTCCAAAGCCATGCTCTCTAGTTCTGGCTTGAACGTTTGTGGCCCACAGACTTGTTTCTTTGTGTTGGTGCTGGCGATGGGCCTGGATGTTAACGTTAAGGAAAGGGAACAGGGTTTTAGTCTCTCCTTGCTCAATTGTCTGCCTGGTTTGGAAGTACCAGCATTCGTGAGCTGTGCCAAGGGGTGTCTCTGCAGTGGCTGCAGAGCAAACCAGGGATGAAAGCTGTGTGGACACTGTGCTGAGTGCAGCTTAGCAGCCCCAAGAGCGTGTGGAGGTGCTGGCTGTAGCTGTGGGGTCTGGGGTCATCACAATGTGCCCTGTGGCACTGTTGGGGGCTGGTGGCAGGCAGGGAGTAGCCACTGTTGGTGTAAGGCTGAGGGAGGCTTGAGTGACCAGCACAGGGTAGGCCATGGGCAATACACGCTTACCCTGAATTAGGGTAGTTGTTCTGACTGTGTCCTAACATGAGAATTTGGATTGACTCTGCTCCGGCCAACGCATGACCATGCAACATCAACTACTCCAGTGTTGCTGTGCCAGCAAACAGCCTTGGTGGCAGCACTTTGTCTCCTTGAACATGTTTTCTGTGATAATTAATCATAGTTATAAAACATAATTGCCCTATGGACTATGCCTTTGTCATGCTTGCTTTTCCCTACTGTTTTTTTTTTAACATAATGAATTTTGTGCAGGACATTCCTGGCTTAATGTGACAAGCACAATAACCTGTGTAGGTAAGAGTCGCTCACCTTAGGTGGTTTAGCAGTGTTACGGTCAGCAACAAATTGCCTTATCTCCTCTGATCAACGTCCACCTGCAGCTTCTGTCTAGTTTTCTAAGAGGGTAGTTATTCTTATTTGTCTCAAATTTTAAAATCCATAGCAGAAAACAGACCCAGCTACTACAACATGGGGAAGGCATAAGCCAGTAGAGACACCACCTCCTAAGAGCAGGACAGGGGTCCAGGTACCAGTGCTCCCTCTCCTTTACTCTGGAGATATTCAAGACCCGCCTGGACGCGGTGCTGTGCAGCCTGCTCTGGGTGACCCTGCTTGGGCAGGGGGTTGGGCTGGGTGACCCACAGAGGTCCCTGCCAACC
>Ga0065711_1043492_pt1 | contig 14700 bp, 22 predicted proteins | sample Hoacrofraction12_FD_59098 | JGI IMG/M metagenome (GOLD analysis project Ga0065711, IMG submission 59098) | Hoatzin crop microbial communities from Cojedes, Venezuela - Epithelial fraction 12 v2 (version 2) | ecosystem: Host-associated > Birds > Digestive system > Esophagus > Crop | place... | reverse complement strand
CCCCCCCCCCAAGGCAGCAGGTGCTGCTATTCTCCTTTGCTGGAAAAAAGGGAGAAAGATGCTTCTCCAGGGCGGCCAGACAGCTGGCTGCAGCTGTGCAGAGCAGGACCCAGCCCAGGATGCCCTGGGTGCCCATGTTTCGAGGGCACCTCATTTCCCCCTTCAGCAGCAGCTGGGCACATACCGGCTGCCCAGGAGCAGCTGCCACCAGCTCCGTCCCTCCTGCTCCCACCGACACCCCAGGAGCGGGACGACGGGCACCACCACGGACCCGGACGCTCAGCAGCGAAACAGCTCGTTTGGAAGCATCATTATCAGCAAGCCAGCCCTGTTGTGTTTTGCAACCTCTTTTCAGGACACAGTGAATCAGCCTTGGCAAGACCCATAACAACCCAGAACAGACTCCTCACTTAGCTTTCATCTGAGCCTCTACCTCCACGAGCCTTGCCACCTAGCACAGACCCAGTTTATTCATATAATTACAAGAAAAGTGACGCTGAAACACTGGGCAACAAACCAAAAGGCAAACTCCTCCCTCCTGCCATGCCAGGATACTCAGGCTGCGTTCAGGTCCCCAGTACCCAGGCTCACCGCGACTGGGATCCAATGGTTTCCTTGTGGTTCCCCCAGCTCTGCCCACAGGGCCCCCAAACACACCGGGAGGAGCAGGAGCCTCTGCCCCTTCCAAACACAGGGATGCAGCCTTACCTGGGTGGGGGTCCAGGGCTCGGTGCTAAGGAGGCAGCAGCCCTTGCATAGCATGAGGCTGTCCTGTCTCCCAGGAGGAAATGAGGACCAGTGGGAACAGCAACTGGTGTTACTGGGTGTGTTTTAAGGTGTGCTCCCAGGTGTCGGCAGCTTCGCTCCCCGCCTCTCCTCAGTGGGCTCAGCTGCTGCTGCGGGGTCGGCCTGGGGAGGGGCACAGCCGGAATGAGCAGCAGCGTTTGCGAGCTGTGGGTCAGCACCCAGAGCCCCCCTCCCAAACAGACCTGGGGATTTGTATTCCTGTACAAGGAGAGCTGCGAGGCGTGACGCAGTCCCCTGCCCGTGGGCGAGGGGCCCCCTCCCACCCCCCTGTCCTGCAGTAATTAAGAAGGTTCCTGCAGCCACCGTCACCTCCACCCATGCATTGCTGTAGCAGGGCCTGGGCAGGGGGACGAGGTGCCAGGAGAATGGTCCCCAGCCCTCCCTGCAGCTCCTCTGTCAAACAGACCAGCTGCCAGGCCTCAATAGACCCCTGGGGAAAGGAGAAACGCAAAGGCTGTTGCCTGGATGTTGATGTAGCGCTATTCAGGCACACTGTATGAATTCAGTGAGACTTGTAATTACAGCTGAAATTGCTATTTAGCGCACTTTCAAGAGTTTTGAGAGGTATCTTGGCACTTAAAGCTTAACTCCCCTGGCTCTTGAGGCTTTATTTTGCTTCTTGAGTGTTTAGGGCTCCCTCCTCTCAGTAAAAAGAAGAAAGCAAAATTCATATTGTCTTTGAAGAGATGAGACTCAAGCTTTCCTGGTGTTCACCATCCCTCTTGACATTACCAGATATTCCTCGAGGCAAAACCTTCATCTCCCAGAAACGTGGGGAGGAGAGAAGCAGCAGAGCAAGTCCCCTCTGTCGTGCACCATCCCACACCACAGCCCCCTTCTCCCTCAACGGAAAAAATAACCATTGCACAGTGGACTCCTTAAATCACTAGATTTTAATAGCCATATAAATCCTTTGAGTACAGCAATCTGTGGCATATGAGAAACTGAATTGATACCCAGCAACTTTTTCTGGCTTATACCACATAAAACTATCAGCAATTTTTTTTTTTTTTAATCAACTCCTGTAGTAGAAACAATATCCAAGCAATTGACAGCGAATTTCTAGTTTTCTAAAAGAACAATGTTTCTTCTCTCAAAAAGAGCAGAGAAGCTGGTAGGGAGTTTCAGATATCTGTACAGGTTGGGGTACCTCGGAGCGCCGGTGAGAAGATGGCTGTCAGCACCGCAAGCGTGCGTACCCAGTCTGCGGGGGGGCTCAGGCAGCACCCGGTGCCAGCCCCCGACGAGGGCTGGGGTGGCGGAGGGGTGATGGCCGCCTGCTGCTTTGCCTGCTGCTTTCCCTTCGAGAGGCCCGCCTTGCCCTCCTGCAGCCATGGGTCCTGCCCGAGCCCAGGGCCAGCCCTCTCCCCTGGGACACGCAGCGAGGGTCCGCACCCAGGCAGGTGCAGGATCCATCCCTGCACATCACCTTGCAGGCTGCGAAGCGTAGCTTTGTCTGCTTTGCCAGTTTCTATCCCTAATTTCACTTGGTCAGGAGTCATAATCATCGAGAGGAGGCACGAGCACCCTGTACCTATCCACGCCGCTGCCCAGCGCCTCGCAGGCGAGCTGGCCCCCCTCGCTGCCCAGCGAGCCCAGGAGCCCGCACCCCCAGTGCTGTTCACATACACAGCCTGCTCCCACCCCTCGCGCCTGGTTTTGGTGATGTTGGCTTTCGCGGAATTCACAGAATTCATTAAGAAAATCGTTATTTGCATCGACTTGTTCAGCAGCGCAATGTGATAGAAGAGCCAAGACGAGAGTTTGCCCGAGTTCGCTGACTCGCACCCTGCCCACGGGCTTATTGCTGACTCGGGCTCGGGGACCGAATCACCCCGAGTGGGTTCCGTCCCTCCGGTTCGCACAACGGCGGCGAAGCTGCTGTCTGCACCTCGAGTTTTTCCCTGGCTGTGTTCACCCTCGGGGGGAACCATCCCCTGGGCAAGGCGGGCTGTGCGCAGGCGCCACACCCTGGGCAACGTTAAGGCATTACATACACACAGGAGATGTTCAGGGATTTAGAAAAGACCCACTCAAAGTGTAAACATTTTTGCACATACAGTCATTGGACTCCCACGCATGAAGTTTTCTGTTTTCTGCATAAATCACGAGTTTAGGAGCTACACAATGAGCACTCGAGCAGACGCCTGGAGCACTGGGGTTCTCTTACAGCACGGCAGCATGCAACGCGACGGACTCTAAGTAGTAGAAATATTGTAAAGTCTCAGTCCAGGACGCTTCCTCCTTCCTACGATTCTTATACAGTTAGGTAAATGTCATTAACAACTACTTGCCGGTAACTCGTGTAAGACGGGCGGCTGCATGAGGAGCTTCAGCACGCGGCAAGGCTAGCGCTTGGCGATTTCAGCTCGTTTCTGCTTCATTTCTAAGTAGAAAAGGGAGAGATTCTGCTTCCATTCCTGTATCTATGGAGGTTGCTCAATGACCCCTAGGTCGCTGTGCCGGCGGTGCTATAGGTTTAGGTATCAGTGATTCCGCGTTCCTCAGGGACTTTGGCACATTCACCCCGATTCGTACAAGATCCCTGAGAACTTATCAAAGCTGCAGTACTTTACAACTTCAAAGACGTGGTGCGGGCGCTTGGCTCCCCGCCGCGCTCACGCCTGCTTCTTGTTGTTGTCCATGCTGTGCAGCAGCGCCAGGAACTCCAGGATGAGGTTGGCTGTCTTGCGGGGCCGCTCCACCACCACCGAGTGCCCGCAGTTCTCCAGGATGTAGACGTGGCAGTCCGGGATAGCACTCGCTAGAATGCTGGCGCCAGAAACATCCAGCACCTGGGTGGCAGGGGAAAAATCATCGTCACTCCCATGGGCAGGGTTAGGCTTTGCTGGACACCGCAGAAACCCCGTGGGAGCTGCCTTTGCAAGACCAAGCGAGATGCTGAGCAGGGATGCGGACACGGTCCTTGTGGCACCAGCCCCACCCCATGGCACCCGCACCTGGGGACGGGGCAGGGAGGCTGCCTGGTCTCAGCACGCAGCAGGGAACTAGCTTGGCTGCTTTCTGGCTGCCGGCTCTGTGCAAAGGGGTCATCGCAAGCAAACGCCCCCACCTTTTCATGTAGAGCTCTTTGCACGCCTGCAGCTTGCCTCCTTCCCCCTCCCACTCCTCCCTCCGTAACCAGCCCTGCACAGCCCCACGCCGTTGCCTCGTGCCCGCCCACAGACACCCCATCCCTCTCCATCGCCAGGACAACCCTCTTTGCTGGCACTTTATTCCTCTTCCCAGCCCCCACCTGCCCCAGCCCCAGCTCTGCCCTCTCCTCCCTCCGGCCCCATGCTGGTGGAGCTTTCTGCCCATCGCCCCGCAGGGCCCCTGTGTCCAAACCCAGCAGGGACAGGGACACGCGTGTGCCAGCTCATCGCGGAGCAGCACAGGGCTCGGCAGCACAGCCCGCCCCGTGCCCCCGCGGGTGGACGCGCTCAGGGATGGAGACAGGGTCCCACGGGGGAGGTGGAGGGGGCTGCATACCTGGTCCTGCTTCCCCCAGATGACCTGGGTCGGCACTTTGATCTTGCTCATGTTGTCATGGAGAGAGTGCCTGGACTTTTCATCCACGATTTCTAAAAACACTAGTGGGGGCAAGAGGAGAGTCAGTCCTACAAGGGGGATGCTTTTCCTTCCCTGCGGGCCAGCCCTGCCAGCGTCTCCTTGGCGGGAAATCCCAGGCAGGGGTGACAGGGAGAGCCCCGACAGGCTCTCCTTGTGCTGCCACTGAGCCCCACTGTGGAGGAACCCTCCTCCAAGCCCATCTTCTCGTAGATATTAGTACTAATTAACCCGGCTGGCAGGATGAGGGGGAAGCAACAACCCCATTGCCCATGGGCATGGCAGTGGGCTGCTACCAGCGACCAAGGTGGGTCCCCAAATCTGTTAATGACATTTCGCCCTCCCACCCTCAGCAAGGCAGCAGGGGGATGTGGGGGACAGAGAGCAGCAGGGGACAGGGGGGCCAGGGACAGCCCGTCCCCACACCCCGGGGATCTGGCTGGAAAGCCTGGTGAGCGAGGCCACCGCCGTGCACTTACGTTTCCGATAAAAATCATTGTGTGGGATGCGAACATCAACGAGACCCTGGAGGATCTGCAGGGAGAGCAGAGGAGAGCTGCTGGGGTGACCCAGTCCTGCACGGGGCCGAGCGCGCCTGAGAGCGCCCATGAGCACAGCCGGGAGCGTGTCCCCACTGCTCCGACGTGCCCTGCGCAGCTGGGCCCCGGCATGAGCTCCTTCCCAAGCATGGCTGGCTGTTGCAACTGCGCTTTAACAGCACGTGCTTCAGCAACAAGTATTTTTGTCTTCTATGATGCAAACCCGAATTTCTCCCCCAGGCCAGCTAGACACGGCCAGCAGGCTGCCTCAACCATGACTGTGCTTTTCCTCCTTCTTTTATTCTTTTGCCAAAAAAAAAAAAAAAAAAATCTTGGCATTACCTTACATTTTTTTCTAACTCTCCAATCTACTCATCCCAGACTTCCTAAGGAAAACTGGCTTAACGGCCAGCCCCTCGCCAAGTTCCTCCCAACTGACAGTGAGGCAAGTGACATTTCCACTGCTTCTGCTTCAGAGGCAGCAAACAGTCCCCCTCCAGGCCGGGCAACAGCCGCCTAAGTCAGTTATTCAATGCTTCCTGCCAGTCATATTTACAAAAAGCCCTTCGACGTCCCGGCCTGCTGCCAAAAACCTTGCAGGAGGAGGAATTTCAGTGGGTGCTGCCAGAGGGAGCTGGGAAAAGTGGGTTTGAAGGGAAAGTGCTGGAAAGGTGCTGGGAGCGGGGCCGGGGGTGTCCCGCCTGGCTGACGGCGGGGATGGCAGCGCTGGCTCCGCTCCCAGCATCGCCTCAGCTGCCGCCACGCAGGCTCGGGGAGAAGCAAACCCGCTCCCCAGCTCCGAGCCCCTCTTCCCCGGCTGCTGCAGCCAGCCCGTGCTCCTCACCTGCTGCGGCACCTTGAAGCGAACGTAGGAGCAAAGCTTCAGCATGTCCGCCATCTCCTCCGGCGTCGAGGGAATTAAAGGGATCCTGTCGATGCATTTGGACTCTTGCAGCTCCCGGAGCTGCTTAACGAACTTGCTGTCGGTGGTACTTGGCAAGCCTGCGTGGAACGAGAAGGGGGGCACAAGCTACAACCTGCATAAGACCCCCCAGCAGCCCCAGTGACAGAGCATCACTGTACTGGCCCCCCGTCTCCCTGCCTCTGGTCTCTCACCTGCTTACTCATTAAAATAAGAATAAAAAAAGAGGGGAAGAAAAAAATCTGTACATATAGCAACCTTAAAACGCACCCAGAGATAGCCCAGCCTCCCTCCTGCTGCAGGGCTGACACCATCGAGCCCTGCGGGCTGCCAGCGCGAGGTGCATTCCCTGTGGACATGCATGAAGACTTGGGCAGAACCTACAGGGCTTGTTTTTACGTGGCCAGCGGATGCAAACATGAACGCCCGCGCCCAGCCTGCCACAGCACAGGGTTGGACAGAAAATTTCCAAAGTCCCACCTGTGTGCACCACTGCAGGGAAAATTCCCTGGCAGCTTAACCCCAAACCTCCCTGCAGACCCCCCCAGGTTTCACATTCAGAAACACCCGGAGAGCCAGCCGACACCTCTCCCAGAGAGGAGCGGGAACTTGCCGCCCCCAGAGCCTGGTAGCTAGGTAACGTTCGCTTTGCTTCATTACTTATTTCTTCTCTAGAAGCCGCTTTCCTTGCGTGGGAGGGGGAAGGAGCTGCTATAACAACCGGGACGCAGCAAAGCAGCTCTCTGCCAGACCCCCCGAGCCTCCGGCAGCTTGTCACGGCCAGGCTCCTCCGAGGCCCCCAGCTGGGGATGGAGGGGATGGTGGGGACAGAGGCGTGCTGTGCAGGCACAGGGACACCCCGCTGACCTGTGCCCGGCCCCAAGTGCTCTTCCCACTCAGAGCACCCAAACGTGGGAGGACAGAGCTCTTCGGCTCCCGAAGCCCCAACCCTCTCCCCATCTCGCCTCCCCTGCATTGCCCACCTGCAGGACAGATGAGGGTCAGGCTGCAGACGTCTTCTGGGTACTGAGCAGCGTAAACGCCGGCAACGTTTCCCCCCATGGAAGTGCCAACCAGATGAAAGGGCCTTCTGTTCAGCTTGATGCACTCCACAAACTGGCAGGGGAGCAGAAGGAGCGTTGTTAGGGGAGAGGAAGCAACAGCGTGGGTTCATTAGAGAAATTAAACTCAAAAGCTTCAGGTTGGTGGCTCTGGCTGCCTGGGAAGGGAGGGAGTGGGCCGCACAAGGCAGGGCTCACAGGGCTTAGCGTCCCTCATGCCCCCGCACCCCTCACGTCCCTGCATCCCTGTGCAGAGGCGATGCGATGCTGGGGCTTTACCTGGTGTATTCTCTTAGCCTGCCCACTAATGGAGTAATCGTCCAAGGCCGAGCGGGTCGTGCCCTCATGCCCCGGCATGTCGACACACACCAAGTGCAGGTTCTTCGGCAGGAACTGCAGAAACAAACCAGGGGCAGTTACTGCACAGGGGAACTGCTGTGAAGCTCAGGAATGGAAACTGGTGGCCATGGGTGGGAGTACGAGGGTCACTCTCCTCCTAGCAGCCTCTGGTTACTCGTGCACCACAATAAGTCAGTTCATGTACCAAGGACGACATGATGAGAAACCACGGACAAGACTTGCTTTGCAGGGAGGAGGCAGGTACGTCCTGCTCTTTCCCTGCAGTTCTGCATGTCACAGGGATGAAAGGGATCCAACCAGCAATGAGCACAGAGCTAAGGAGGGTCTCTAGCAAGTTACAGCGATCATCACATCCCATGCACACAATTGTTGTGTCCCCACACCACCCCCAAGCCCAGGACCACCGACCCTCACTAAGTAGCAACATGATGGAAGTGGAGTCCCACCTTGACTATGGACAACCACATGTCTTTGTGGGCTGAAAACCCATGTAACATCAGGATGGACGGTCGGTATCCAGGTCTCCCTCTATAGGAATAACAAAACTGATAGTCATCGTAGTTTGCATATCTAACCTGCATACCCAGGGCTCGGCGCCAGTACCTGGAAACAAGGAGAAAACACCAACAGTGAGCGAAGCAAGACCAGGACTCAGCAGCAATATAAGCCAGGCAATAAGTCCAAACTCAGCTGCAGATTTGCTAGTTTGCTAAGGCCAGTTAGGTTGGGCTCACACCAGTGCTGTCATGGGACTAATTCTGAGCATCTGGTCCCTGGACCAGCCCCTGTGCTTACATGTGACCCCTTACAGGTGTAGTGCTGGTGGCTGGCTATTCATGGTTGCACTGCAGATAGCGTGTGGAGACACTCTGTTTGTTAAAAACTTCCAAAAAGATCCTAAATAACTAATTTGGGATTGGAAATGAGCCACAATAACAATCCTAAAGCTGAAAATATCCAAAGGTTGGTATGAGGAGTGAGACTCAAGAGAGCGGCAGCACACGTGGCAAGGCAGCGTGCAGGATGGGCAGGCTGAGGGAGGTACTTGTTCGAGGTGGGTAAGGTGGATCTGTCACGGGTGTATTTGGGCACAGTCCTGCAGCAACAGGAGAACATCACCCCACAGATGTGCATATCAGACCCCAGCCAAAACAACTTTGTCACCCAGGAGCACCACAGAAACCCAGTTCCCACACAGCAACTAGACAGTCTTGAAAAATTTATTTATACACACGCAAAGGACTGGAGAGGACCATCCCTACACAGCTCAAACACCTGAGAAGATACCGGGCTAACCCCAGGGAAACCTGGGTTGTTCCTCTGACTGCAGAGGCAGGCAGCTCCTGCCAGCACACGCCTGCAGCCTGCTCAAAGAGGATGCAGTGAAACGGCCAGCCAGAGGGGACCTGGACAGAGATTATCGGTGACACTTTGCACACGACGCGTACGTGCAGTCCAAGACAGAGGAGCAGGCTCACTTTCTCTGCATTTCCCCTACACTCAGATGTAACCCTTGTCAGGACAACTGCTGGGCTACTCCTGATGGCCAAGATACCAGCAAATACTTTTATATGCGATATCAGAATTTATTTGGGACACAAGAGCAAGGTCACCAGCACTGCTGGGCTGTCCTAGCTCTCTGCCCACTCAAAGCTTATGCATAGTGCAATCCTCTTTTAGCATAATCCCTTTTTGGAGGGAGTTAGCGGGACTTAAGCAGCATCTCGGCTCTGTGCTGGTCCTACAAGGAGAGGCGAATTTCTCCCTGAATAAGTGTCTTAAGAGTCCTCGCCTCAAAGGCACCGGTGTAAACTACCGATGGGCAAGATGATAACATTTTTAGCAACTGATCCTGATGGATCAATTCAGCAGAAGGCAAAATAATCTGTGCAAAGCTGAACTGATCCCTCACAAGGTGTTAACGCGCTTAGCGGCAGCGGCTAAACTGCTTAACCCGCAGCGGCAGAGCAGGCAGAGCAGGCAGGCTGCGGGGCCGGGGTCAGCGGGGCAGCCCCGGACGTCATGCGGGCAGGGACCGAGGCCACCGGCGATGGGGCCCGGCGTGACCCTTGGCCACCCCAGCTGAGGACATGCAGACTGGCAGCGAGGAGGAGGAGGGGGACAGCAGGTGGTGGGAGAAGGGAGAAGCATCCCCGCAGACCCCCCGGGGACATGCCAAGAGCGGTGCCGCAAAGCTGGAGCCGCACGGAGCTGAACGGGGGGAGCAGCATGGCACGCTGCCTGCCCTCTCTCCTGCCTCCGCCGATGGGGAAACACAACGATTCCACCCCAAAAAAAGCTGACTCTGAAGGAAGCAAATAGGAAAGGAAGAGTAAAGGGCAAACCCGCTCCTCTCGCCCGCTGTCCCTAAGAACAGAGGTGCCCATGAAGCACAGAGCATCCCAATCACTCCTGCAAGATGCCAATGCTGTCAGCAAATGCTGGAAGAGAGAGAAAGGGGGGCACTCACCCTTCAAAAGAACATAGCCCTGCTGGTCTCTGCTCACACGCTCCCTCCCTCAGTCGAACACAGACCGACCTATCCACGATGCATTTTCATTCAGCCCCTAATTTGCAACCCCGAAGGACAAGGCAGCAGCATCTTCTCTACCTCCCTCTCAACCCAGCTCCTCAAGGCTCCCAGCACCAGCCCCTTGTGCCTCCTTCGCCCTGTCCTGCCACCCTGCCCACGTTCCTCTGAAGGCCTCACCCAAGTCACACTGCTCTGATGCAGCAGCGTTTCTCCGGCAATCCTCCTCTGAACCTGAGCCCACCCGGGTCCTCCCTGGCTTCCACCGGCCGCTCGCACGTCCAAAAGAAAAAAACCCCTTTGACTGCAAACCCGGTACCATCTGGACCCGTCCCCAGGCATCAGCCTGGACATCCCCAGGGCAGGGGGCTGTCACGCCGCCTGCTCTCCTTTGCAGAGCAACATTTGGCCCCGCAGCTCCCCACGCGATGCACAACGGGAAGAAATTCTCCCACGTGCCGATCCAGCCCCTCGGGTCTTCTTGCCTTCCCCCAGCCTCTCTCACCCCCAGGTGCTGTCATTCAGAGGCTGCTAACAAACATGCCCTTAGAAAAATAGGCTTCATTACGCTGCTGCATCTGAGTGCCAGCGTGGGCTCATGTCCTCCTCTGACAGCGGGTCACTTTGATTTGGAAACACCAAAAAAAAGCTGCAGGAGCCACCATCTGTCAGCCACACGTGCTGCCGGCACCGGGCAAGGGGACCCTGCCCCGGCTTCTGCAGGGAGCGTTATTCCAGCTTTTCCCTGCAATGAACCCAGACAGGAAAGCTGCCGGCGTGCTTATCGCTGATGTCCAGGGACAGACGAGGACGGAAGGATGTGGTGCTGTGTGTCGGAAGGGACGAGACATAAGGGAGTAAGGAAAAGCGTCACTCCACCTCCTCTGTGCTCCAGTCCAGAAGAGAGGGGCAGAATGAGAAAAGCCTCGTCCATAACTACTAGTGAGAGAAAAGTCCCTGCCCGCCGAGCGGGCTGTTGACCAGGCGTGAGCGTGTGGGCCTGGGGAGCCGCAGCAGAGCCGAGGACACCCACCGCGATGGCTGCGCTGACCAGGCGGGGTGTCACCAGCCTGCCGGAGGTGCCAGGCTGGGGGCGGGCAGCAGCGGTGATGCTTTTCCCAGCCGCAGGCCTGCCCTTGGGGGAAACAACCCAGAAACGTTTGGAGACGTCCCACAGCCCAGCTGATGCTGCCCCGGCAGACATAAGCCTCAGCAGCGAAAAAAAACAATAAGAAAATGCCATTTTCTTCTCCCAGAGATGCTTAAAGCTACACACAGCTGCTATGCTTGTGGAAAACCCCACCTCACCTGCTCCCGCTGCCTTCATGGGCAGGAACACCCACCTCCACCCTCGCAGCCGGCACAGGGACCTGATGGGGACCAGCAGCAATTGCACCCCTGCACTAAAATGAGTGCAGCCGGGCTAACGAACTCACCAGTAGTAGATGCGGATGAGCGCTGAGGGCCAGAGGAGGAAGGAGGCCACGAAGGCCAGGATGGGGATGGCCAGGGTGCCGCCAGCAATGACAAACATGTTCAGCACATCCAGGTCCATGCTGCTCTTCACTGCCCAGCCTCACCTGTGTGCAGGTAGGGAAGGGTCAGAAGTTAAACGTCACAAACGATCTCAAGTCAATGCTAAATGAGATCCCTGCTGCCAGGGGGAGAGGAAAGCGGCTCTGCGAGAGCCAAAGGATACCGCTCAGGAGCGCAGCAAAGTCTCAGTTTAAAAATTTGATTGTTTCTTCCAGCTCCTCAATGGATTTAATTATTGTGGTGTTATACTCTCAGGAGAGCACGTCTCCAACGGGCAATGAGCCTTCCAACAGGCACGGACCACGTCCGGGGCAACGGGGCCCGTCACGGCCCTTGGGGCACTCTGCGGACAGGGGAAGGGCAGCCCCGTTCCGATGGGTGCAGGCAGCCTTTCCCCCGGGATGGGTGCAAGCAGGGCTGCCTTAACACAGGCTCCGCATCGCTTTTCGGAGGCGGGCGTCCAGCTCCGGCTCCCCTCCCCCTGCCCAATCCCAAATCCCCAGCACACAACCACTGACCTAGAATTGATGGCTTGAGCCCGACTCTCATTACTGGTTTGCTCAGGCACCAACTAATCAAGGGAGCAGAGCCTATTAATGGGCTCGGGAACCGAAGGAAACAACCTGGCAGAGTGCTCTTTGGCGACCAGCCCTTATCCAAGACAAATTCAAACCCGTCCCCACGTCTCCGCTCCTGCCCCGTGGGCATTTTGCACTTGCTGTTGATCACAGGTCCCCATCCCGGCTCCGAGCATCCTTTGGACAAACCTCAGGGGTGGCAGGAGGCGGACACAGGGCACAAGGGCGAGCCCTCATGCAATGCCATGCTCGTCCCTGAACTCGCCCCACCACAGGCAGCCGGGATATATTTTTCTCATTAAGAGATTAAACCCTGTCACACACACATCTCCTCTAATTCCTCCTGCTAACCAACTTATGTCTTGCCCTTTCCTCAGCACTAGCTCTTCTGTCACACATTTCTAAAACGAGATGTTTCCAATGCCTGCTCTGCCACCAGCCATCCCTCCCCAACATCACCACCACACTTCCCCGTGCCAGGGCAGGCAGATTCATTTCTGTCTCCTGCGAGACTCACAGCGGTATGTGGTATGTTGCGTGTTATGCCGTGAAGCAGGAACTGAATCGCCACAGTCACATCCTCTCCCCCTCCGACACCAGCACGCTGTGTCACATCAACCCCCCACACTACACAGCACCAAGAAAAACGGTTTACAGAACCTCTGAAGCAACAGCCAGGTTTGCCCTCCTCCCCCAAGGAAAACAGGAATAATGCAACTTGAGGAATATTGTAAACATTTCCTCCAGGCACCTCCTTAACAAAGCTAAACCTCATTTCCTTCTTCAAGCCTCAACAACACACCGTTATTTGTTTAATTAACATTACGTGGAAAGATCTTTGCTCTCTGCTCAGCTTGTTCATAGATAAACACTTTGTGCAACAGCTACACCTTGCCCGTGAGAGCAGGGCTGCACGGGAGCCCACCCAAGAGCACTTGCTGCCTTTCGCTGTGTCACTGAAACCGGAAGAAATTAAGCACAGAAAATCGCCATTGTCCCCATCGGCGACCCGTAACAAGAGAAGGCTGCGGCTAGGGAAAAGCGTGGGGCGGTGGGAGCCCCTGTGCTCCCAGGCATGGGGTCACCGCCTCTGCCACCGCTGCCGCTCTTGGAAAGCAAAACAAGCAGGAGAAAGCCTTTAAAAAGCTGAGCTTACTTTGCAGAGATCCCCTCCTCCTCTCGGCACAGGTCCTGCTCACTGTGGGTAGTGGCAGCGTCTGAAAACACTGTCGGAAGAGGGAAAAAACAAAGGTTAAAATCCCACTCCTGCTTTTTTTCCTCCTTTCAGGCTTGGTAGCCGGGTGAGACAGTGAGCTTGGGGTATTAAAGCCACTGGCCTGCCTTCAAGACACCTCATCGTTACCTTCTGACCAACCTTTCCCCTGTTTATGTTATTACAGTCTTTTGTGCAATAAAGTCAAAATAGGGCACTTGCTCCAAGCAAGAACAAAGTTCGAGCTGCCACCAGAGCCAACGCGGAGCCGGCGTGGCACGGTGGGGAGAGCTGATGCCAGCTGCCCCCGCCACGGCAGGGCTGCACGGCACCCAGCGAAACGGGGCTCATGCTTGCGCCTCGGGTGATTACAGCTCTTAGGACAAAGCCAGCTAAGCTGCTTCCCATCCCCATCCCCTTCCTCTTCATCTTACATCTAATTTTCCAGCTGCTCTCAGGGCCCCCCCAAGCCTTCCCTGTGTGAGTCGGGTCGAAGCCCAGCACAGCCGTGGCAAATTCCTGGACAGGCGGGAGAAAGCTGGCCTGAACTCACCAGCAGCGTTTGGCCACGGAAATTCCAGCCGGAGGTGCCGTGGGAGCCCCGGAGACACCTGGCAGGAGTGCTGGGGGTTGCTTTGAGTCAGAAAATCCCCCGGAGATCCCCGCTGCCATGGCCATGGGGCCGGCATCGCCCCGGGGGGCTGCCATCCCCATCGTGCCGTTGTGTTTCGGCAGGGCCCTGGCAGCGGCCGCTCACCACGCAAGCGCCGGCACCCAATGCCGACCACATGCGCCTGGCAAGCCCCGCTCGGGGCTCCCGCTGGCCATGGGTGCCCGGCAGGAGGGTGTCTGGGGGGACCCCCAACGCGGCCCAGCCTCCGTCTGCGTGGGCAGAGCATCACCACCAATTTCTACGGTTACCCCCGATGGAGGTGGCAGGAAGGAAATCGCCAGCAGGCCAGCTCCATGGCTGGGGACAGCCACCATCACCCCGGTCCCTGGCACCCCCAGCCCGGTGAAGCCACCCCTGCGCCCAGCAGCGCTGCGGACACACCGGCTCCCCAAAGCCAGGTGGGAGCACCCACGGTGCCAACCCTCTGCGAGGGTGCTCTGCCTGGGGGACACGCGCCCTCCCTGCTGCACTGGCACCGGGGATGGGAGTGGGCAGCCTTGCCCCCGACCCCAGTACCGTCCTTTGCTACTAGCTAGAAAGACATCATAAAACAATATCAAAATAAAAGCAAGCCCTCTGGTAACAGCTGTAAGCCTTCAGACCACAGCTCGTCCATCACTTTGAGGCACCCTGTGACCACAAGTCACAGCAAATGGCCCCAGGCATTGCTACTGCCTTCTTGGAAGAATCTCTGAGGACCTCATATATTAACTCACAAATGTCAATTAGGCAAGTCTGATAAATGCCGTGTGATCACGGCAGCGATAAGGCTGAGCAGGCTGCACACCTGGCAGGGCACAGGGTGTCAAACCAGAAGCACCAGTTCCCATGCTGGCAGCCGAGCTGCAGGCACTAACCACCGAGGCCCTCCATGTCCCACTTGGGAGGATACCGCCCCCCCCCCCCCCCAA
>Ga0065711_1043491_pt1 | contig 14700 bp, 11 predicted proteins | sample Hoacrofraction12_FD_59098 | JGI IMG/M metagenome (GOLD analysis project Ga0065711, IMG submission 59098) | Hoatzin crop microbial communities from Cojedes, Venezuela - Epithelial fraction 12 v2 (version 2) | ecosystem: Host-associated > Birds > Digestive system > Esophagus > Crop | place... | reverse complement strand
GAGAGCGGCCAGGGATCAGCATAGGAAAGCTAAAGCCCTGATAGAATTAAGTCTGGACAGGGACATCAGGGGCAACAAGAAAAGCTTCTATAAGTATGTCAGTGATGAAACCCAATGCTAGGGAAAATGTAGACCCTCTCTGGAAGGAAAGGGGAGACCTGGTTACCCAGCATATGGAGAAGGCTGAGGTACTCCATGATTTTTGTTCCTCAGCCTTCACCAGCAAGTGCTCCAGCCACGTTGCCCAAGTCGCAGAAAGCAAAGGCAGGGACTGGGAGAATGAAGAACAGCCCACTGTAGGAGAAGATCAGATCCAAGACCATCTAAGGAACCTGCAGGTGCACAAGTCCATGGGACCTGATGAGATGCATCCACGGGTCCTGAGGGAACCAGTGGATGAAGTTTCTAAGCCACTATCCATCATACTTGAGAAGTCGTGGCAGTCCGGTGAAGTTCCCACTGACTGGAAAAGGTCAAACATAACCCCTATATTTAGAAAGGATAAAAAGAAAGATGTGGGGAACTACAGAGCAGGCAGTCTGACCTCTGAGCCCAGCAAGATCGTGGAGCAGATCCTGCTGGAAGCTATGCTAAAGCACATGGAAAATAAGGAGGTGATTGGTGACAGCCAACATAGCTTCATTAAGAGCAAACCATGCCTGACAAATTTGGTGGCCTTCTACAATGGGGTTACAGCATTGGTGGATAAGGGAAGAGCAACTGGTGTCATCTATCTAGACTTCTGCAAAGCACTTGACACTGTCCCACACAACATCCTTGTCTCTGAAATGAACAGACATGGATTTGATGGATGGGCCACTTGGTGGATAAGAAATTGGCTGGATGATTACACTCAAAGAGTTTCAGTCAATGGCTCAGTGTCCAAGTGGAGACCAGTGATGAGTGGTGTTTCTCAGGGGTCAGTATTGGGACTGGCACTATTTAACATCATTGTTGGCAACACGGACAGTGAGATTGAGTGAACCCTCAGCAAGTTTGCAGATGACACCAAGCTGTGTGATGTGGTTGACACAGTGGAGGGAAGGCATGCCATCCAGAGGGACTTTGCCAGGCTTGAATGGTGGGCCTGTGTTAGCCTCATGAAGTTCAACAAGGCTGAATGCAAGGTCCTGCACCTGGGTCAAGGCAATCCCAAGCACAAATACAGGCTGGGCAGAGAAGGGATTGAGAGCAGCCCTGAGGAGCCGGTCCTGGGGGTGCCGGTTGACAAGAAACTCAACATGACCCATCAATGTGTGCTTGCAGTTCACAAAGACAATGGCATCCTGGACTGAATCAAAAGAAGTGTGGCCAGCAGGTCAAGGGAGGTTATTCTGCCACTGTGCTCTGGTGAGATCCCACCTGGAGTACTGCCTTCATCTTTAGGGCCGCCAACATAAGAAGGACATGGGCCTGTTGGAGTGAGTTCAGAGGCAGGCCACAAAAATGATCAGAGGGCTGGAACATCTCTCCTATGAGGAAAGGCTGAGAGAGTTCGGGTTGTCCAGCCTTGAGAAGAGAAGGCGCTGGGGAGACCTTATGGCAGCCTTTCAGTACCTAAAGGGGCCTACAAGAAAGCTGGAAAGCAACTTTTTACAAGACCATGGAGTAATAGCACAAGGGGTAATGACTTTAAACTGACAGAGGGTAGATTTAGACTGGATAGAAGGAAGAAATTCTTTATGATAAGGATGGTGAGGTACTGGAACAGGTTGCCTGGAGAAGATGTGGCTGCCCCCTCCCTGGAAGCATTCAAGGCCAAGTTGGTTGGGGCTTTGAGCAACCTGGTCTAGTGGAAGGTGTCCCTGTCCATGCCAGGGAGGTTGGAACCAGATGATCTTTAAGGTTCCTTGCAACCCAAACCATTCTATGATTCTGTCATCTCCCCAGCAGTTCCTCCAGATATGTCTCCTTTTTCAGATCAATATCAGCATACATATAATGCAAGCAATATATCTACCCAGATAGTGGGAAAAACAGTTCTTTCTGGAAGAACTGCTGACATCCAGCCCCTGTTTAAGTGCTCATTTTTTACACCAAATTACCTGTGTTAGCATCGCTTTTCCGCTGAGCAAACACATTTTTTGAACCTTCTGTACGTAAACACAAGTACGCTTAATACATAAGATACAGCGCACAACTATGGAGGACTGTTTCTCCCTTGCCTCAGTTATTGCCACGGTTATAAACATCAGTCATATCATATGGGAATTAAAGAAGCATGTTTGAAGCACTAAACATTGGGCAGGTTATGCTTTTATATCAATGTGACTAATCCTGAAAATAGAGCAATCAGATGCTGGACACGGAAAAGCAGAGGGAGGAGACACAGAAAAAGCACGGGACACACAGCCTTCATGATTCCTTTGTCTAGGAATGTGTCTCAGAGGAGCTGAGTGAGTTGCTGAGCACCCAAGGTAAACTGGGGAGATTAATACCTGGAGATGCAAAAAACCACCTATGGAAATCATTGCAAGACAAACCCTGAATGTGGAAGCTGCAGAGAAGATAACGTCCCTGATGGTTCCTGTTCTCACCGCAGCCAATACACTGTCCTCTAAAGTCTTGATAATGCTGTCTTCATGTTTAAGCCTGCAAAATGATGCTGCCCCATGCCAAAGAAATGCTGTCTGGACACATACTACTAGGTCCCAGTGATTTAGAATATAACCTTAGAAGGTGCCTCAGAGGCACCCTCTCTTTCTCTTTCTATCTCTTTCCATTTCTGTGCAAGAAACTTTCAGATTCTTGAAAAAAAAATCAGTTGTGACAAAAAGGTCATCTTATGATTTTCATCGTCAACACACTACACAGATTTCTAATTGAAAGTACAAAACCCCCAAAGCAATCAACAAACACCCAAATCTGAAAAAATCCATATGTCTTCATAACAGGAGAGTGGAAGCAAGTATTTCAGTCAACAGGAAACTTAGCAAATCACTAGATATGTTTCTAAATGTTCTCAGTAGATGCGTTGCTTCGTCAACAACTATTTTACTTACAAATTGCACTGATTTAACTGGAAAGACATAAAAGTAAATGTATTTAAACAAACAAGCAAAAATCTTTGAAACCAGCTGCTTATACCATTTTAACAATGTTTTATATCACCTTAATTTATCCTTGTTATTTACAAAAATAAATTATTTCCACCTGAGATAAGTCTATTTGAGACTTGGAAAATAGGTTCTTACACTAATTCTTCTTGTGCAACTATATGGATAATGAGCATAGTTTAAGGTTTTGTTAATGTTTTTGGACTCTAAAATTAATCCTAATTTGGGAACAAGGCCTCAGATTGCAAAGGAAGCTAGTGTTGCCCCCAATATTACTTTACACAAATGAGAAACTCTTGGTATGCTTTATGAATACTTCCTATTAACTTAACTTAAGCTACAGGTTTATTTATTAAGTTTCACTAATGAACCGTTATCAGTCTGTCTGAATTTATGGATATCTAAAATTGATGATACTTTGTAATTTTCAATATTTTTAAAAGTTTTAGAGTAAGAACTGGAATACCGAAACAATGAGTATTTTTGGCTAGGTCATGCATTTGCTGTTCCTAGGAAAATCCACCCATGGTTACGTAAGATATTAGCTTTAGAAAACACAGGCTTGGACACAACGAATAAAGCTCACTAGAAATTTGCTGATGAAAATTCCAAATGTACGACCTACAGTGAACACGCTTGTACTGGAGAAAGCTCACTGCATACTGGCTACACCATGTTATCTATACAGTAGGCATAAAGAAGAGCTTTGTACGAGATGGATACAGGCAAAGTAGTCTGTCATCTGCTTTTTGAGCAAAGGAAAAAAGTGATTAACCAAACCCTGTAAATTTGCTTTCCCACCTGCTTGCATTTCACCACCTTTTACTCTAATGTCTACAGTCTTAAAAAGTCACACTGTTCGATGTAAGAAAATACTACTACTCTCATTCTACTGAAGAGGTACCAAGAGGTTAAACTACAAATCTGAGACTAGAAGGAACACCTCTACTAGAATAGCCACAGCTTAATCATGATAACTTTCAGAATAAATATGTAAATTCTACACTCTTTTCTTTGCTCTGTAAGCAAATCATCATACTGCATCTGTAAACAAAGCCAGGAATAAAACTTCCGACTGCAATTTCTCAGCATCCCTACGTAAGCTAGCAAACTGTGTTTAAGTCAGTGAGAGGCAGGAATATTTTGTTCCACATTAGTGCTGGAAGTAGTACATCAATAAAAGGTTGGGGTATTAACCCCGGCAGAGAGCTAACCCCCACCCAGTCACTTGCTCCCTCTTTCCCTTTGGGATGGGGGAGAGAATTGGAAGTTCTGGGGGATTTCAATCACCCTGACATCTGCTGGATAAGTAGCATGGCGAGCTGTAGGCAATCCAGCAGACTCCCAGAATGCATTGAGGATAACTTTTAAAGCCAGGTAATTGACACCCCTGCCTGAAGGAACGCAATACAGGACCTGATGCTCACCAATGCACGTGAGCTCATCAGTGATGTCAAGACTGGAGGCAGCCTGGGCTGCAGTGATCATGCATTGGTGCAGTTTACAGTTCTGAGGGATATGGGAAAGGCGAGGGGTATAGTCAGAGCCCTGAATTTTAGGAACGCAAACTTCCAGCTCTGCAAGGAGTTAGTCAGTAGGACCCCCTGGGAAATGGTCCTCAGGGCAGAACGGAGCTGGCAGATCTTTAAGGAAGCTTTCCATAGAGTGCAGGAGCTCTCAGTCCCCAGGTGTAAGAAGTGAGGCAAGGAAGGGAAGAGACCAGCATGGCTGAGTAGAGGCCTGCTGGCCAAACTAAATGGCAAGAAGGAACTTCACAGCCAGTGGAAGCAGTGACATGTATCTTGGGAAGAGTACAGGGATGCTGCCCAGCTGTGTAGGGATAAGGTCAGGAGGGCTGAGGCGTGGCTGGAGCTGAATTTGGCAAGGGATGCAAAGAATAACAAGGGCTTCTACAGGTATGTCAACCAGAAAAGGAAGCTTAAGGAACGCATAGCCCCCTTGCTGAACAAGAATGGTGACCTACTGTCAACAGACGAGGAGAAGGATGAGGTACGCCACAACTTTTTTGCCTCAGTGTTCACTGGCAGCCTCTCTCCTCAGCCCTCCAGAGTCAATGGACTGCAACATGGGGAACAGAGGGGTACTATGCACTATATATATGTTATTTACCCAACAAAGACTTTTTCCCTGTATTTCTCATCTCTACCAGAGAAAGCATTACAGTTCTTCTCTAATGGGTTTTTCTTTTGGCTTTGTAAAAGACTTTCTCATTTTTTTCTAGTTTGTAAATTGCTTGTGCCTATTAAACAACTGCCTAAAAATGGAACATGTAATGAAGCTACCTGTCTCTTAAATAACATCAGGGGATTTTTAAAACTAAATATATTTAATGGTATAATAACACTTCAGTACAAGCTAAATTATTACTTTCCAAATACAGCAGGCTGTTTACCAACTCTAGCTCAGAAGACAAAGTCAGGGTACACCTTACAAACGGCACTCCTTACTGCATATTACTGCCTGCAATTCTATTTTAATAAGAGGAACAAAAATCTAAAACTCAGTACCACATGGGCTGCTGAGCAGAAAATTAACTCTACCCCAATCAGATCCAGTACAACCTGGTATAATTTGGAAAAACAAGACATTTAAAATCCTTTATCAGGACTGCCCATGCTCCTAGACCACCATGACTAACACTAATGCCTATGTTCTTTATCACCTTCAATTCATGGCCACAAGCCTGCTCTGTTACGCATACATTCTGTACTTAGGTATTTTATCTTCCATTCCACATCTTCTGTTTCACAAGCTTTTGTATGACAGTATATTATCAGTCACTATTTATTCTGATTCAAGTTTTTCATCCAGACTGACACCAATATGTATCAGCTGGAGAGATCTCAGGGGCTTGAGCAATCTCCTTTTATTTAAAAGTCTCCATATCAGAGCCCCATCATTTCTGTACAATGAAAAAACAAATGAAACAGGAAAAAAAACCTTTCAAAAATGATTTCCATCAGTCCTACTGAAATCACACATAAGCAGAAACGAAAAATAACTTGTAAATACAAGACTGCAGATCTGGAGTTTCATGTTGGAAAAAACATATTCATGCTTTCATGCAAGGAACGTACTGACAGATGCAGGGATCCTAAGGTCTTCAGGCAAAAAAGAGGAACAGTACAGTGCTGTGCAGGTGGGTCATGGCTGGGTCCTTACCAACTCTGCATACTCCATTTCTAACAGTGGATGACTGCTGTGACGACATTTTAAAGAAATGAATATTTTATAACTCTGATTCTCCATCATATTCCAGCTCAGAGACATACTTCCTACCCAGTTTGAATTCTGAGTGCAATTTCTATGGCACTGTGCAAGACATGTACTTGTGCTTAATCCTAATTTCACTTGATGATGTTGTGCATTAAACAGACCTCCCATTTCTCTTTAGAGCTTCATTTCAAAGATGAATGAGGAAAAGATTGAAATAAGTTCATGTCCTACTCTTATCCGTGTTGATTTCTTAATGAAAACAAGGGCAAGTTCAACAAGGGCAAGTGCAGGGTCCTGCACCTGGGGAGGAACAACCTCATGCACCAGGACAGGCTTGGGGTGGACCTGCTGGAGAGCAGCTCTGCAGAGAGGGACCTGGGTGTCCTGGTGGACGACAGGTTAACCATGAGCCAGCAGCGTGCCCATGTTGCCAAGAAGGCCAATGGGATCCTGGGGTGCATTAGGAGGAGTGTGGCCAGCAGGTCGAGGGAGGGTCTCTTCCCCCTCTATTCTGGCCTAGTGAGGCCCCATCTGGAGTACTGTATCCAGTTCTAGACTCCCCACTTCAAGAAAGATGAGGAGCTACTGGAGAGAGTCCAGCAGAGGGCTACAAGGATGGTGAGGGGACTGGAGCATCTTTCCTATGAGGAAAGGCTGAAGGAGCTGGGCTTGTTCAGCCTGAAGAAGAGAAGGCTGCGAGGGGACCTTATAAATGCCTACAAATATCTTAAGGGTGGGTGTCAGGAGGATGGGACCAGACTCTTTTCAGTGGTGCCCAGTGACAGGACAAGGGGCAATGGGCACAAACTGAAGCATAGGAAGTTCCATGTGAGCATGAGGAAGAACTTCTTCACTCTGAGGGTGACGGAGCACTGGAACTTGCTGCCCAGAGAGGTTGTGGATTCTCCTTCTCTGGAGATGTTCAAGACCCACCTGGACAAGGTCCTGTGCAGCCTGCTCTAGGTGACCCTGCTTCGGCAGGGAGGTTGGACCAGATGACCCACAGAGGTCCCTTCCAACCCCTAACAATCTGTGATTCTGTGATTCTGTTAAACTTGTATCATTGATACAGCAGGAGCAAGGTTTTGCTCCTAATAGGAAAAGGGGTTTCAGCATAAGAAGTCTAATTCTCACACATTCACTACACTGCAGAACAAGTTAGTAGCTGTTCATCTGACATTTATGGCGCATTAAGAAGACTAGTGCAGGGATGTAAGTTTGGGTTGAATGGAGAATTAACACCCACATTCTCATTATACTCTCCTTGGCACTCCTTGACACCTTGAGCCAACAGCCTCACCATCTCACATGCTGGAGAAGTAACAGGCCATAGTCTCTACCTAAGTCTGCTAAAATGAGAGATTTGATGATTGCTTTGGGACTCTATAGCAATGCAAATAATTTTCAAAGCAGGTTAAACTTCTGTAGCATAGATCCCATCAGCACAATCTACATCTATGATATACACCCACTGCTTTAATTCTGCATCTGATTTTTTCTACCTCGATTGTTTTCCTTTCAGGAAAAAAGGTAACTTGTCTTCAGGAGAGCAATCTGACTTTGCTTAAGGTGTCAAACCTAATAATTTGACTGTGTATCTTCAAGAAAAACTACAAAATCACAGTAATGTAAAACCAGGCTAGAAAAAACAAGACTGCCTACAACAATAAACCTATACAGATGCGTATTTTTTCATTTGTAAGAAAAGAAACGTCTGAGAGTATTATCTTGAAAATGTCTTACAAGGACATCTACTAATGCCATTAAGACATTTGCTTATAGCATAACTTTGCAGAGTTCAACTGTTAATAGCATAGTATTTAGAAAATTGCTTCAGTTAAAAAGCTTTTGACACTGGATTCACAATTCCTTTATCAAACTTGTAATTAGAGGTCTGCTTTTGATGCCACAAGCATTAAAGGGGGAATCAATACCATACTTTGTGCATGTATGTGCTGGCTGAGGAGTCTTAACGAACCACATTTTGTATTGCATTTGACTGAGCTGACTACTGTGAAATCAGCTGGCAAAACCAATTACCACACACACAGTGTGGATTCACTCTTTAACTTTCTCTAATACCTACAGTGTCTGAAAAACGGAGAACACATAGGAGTGTATTTGTGCTCTCAAATTCTACTCAGCTGTACACCTGTATGCATAAACATACACAACTTGAAACTGGTCTACCATTTTAATTAATTAAAACTTGACTACTGTAGTTGTAGACTCTCCCCTCCTAAGTTCAAAACCTCAGAACACAGACACATACTTAGAGGAAATACCAACTCTGGCAAAAAAGACCATCTGAAAAAAACTTTCATTTCTAACTCTCCACACAAAAGAATTCAGAAAAGTGAATGCCACAAATATCATAACTATCAAAGCTTATATCCCTCCTATTGTTGACTTTGAATTGGAAGGGAAGATCTGACTCATTGTTATCAATTATTTATATAAAAGAACTAGAAGTGGTTGCATAATGCTTCAGAATTTCATTTTATTTGTGAGCTCATTGTCTGGTACTTCAGTAATTAGAAACAGAAAAATGGATTTCCTGTAGTGTTGTGGTTAAATGTTTTGAGACCATAAGAGTCTTATACATTAGAAAAAAGAAGAGCACTGCCCCTCAAACACCAGTTAGGTGAAGCGAAATGCCGCTCAGTGACGATACCAAGATAGTGAAAAAGGACTGGTTTTTTCATCTCTAAGCAATTTGAATTCCCTCTGAACTTTGTTTTTGTTTATTCCTCTGACCTCTTTCACTTTCCACAACTACTGAAAGAAATGTCTTTCCTTTGGCTTTCAAAAAATTATAACTCATACACTTGTGGACTTTGGAGGGGATTACGTAATGCAGTGTGATAATATAATGAGCAGATTAGAAGAGTTTACCAAAGACAATTTTTGGCAGTTGGACAAAAATTTCATTAGGATATTCTCCACTACTGAAGCTGGAACGTGGATCAAAAGGCTACTGAAACAAGCCCTGTAGTCCAACAAATTTTTCTTTATCTTGTCCAGATGAAATTCTTGCTCAAGGGACTGCCCATAAAGACCAGTGATGAGGGTGCTTGTCGCATGTGAGTGAATCAGCTTGACAAAGACTGCCTCTCCTCTAGCCCGGCTAGTTATCCTCAGCTACCAGCAACTCTGGAGTCCCTTTTACTCTCAAAAAACTTCAGATGAACACACATTTTATTCTGAAGCAGGAAAACTCAAAAATTTCAAAACACCAACAATAAGCTTGTTTTCTGTTCTGTTTTACTGCACACTTTATCTCTTCCCATAGCTTAAAAAACTGTTTGAGATTAAAAGAAAAACATTATCAAATGCACTGTGTGGTGGAGATTCATGCTCCATGCTTCTAGAATGTTTTTATTTCAAGGAAAAAAAGTTTTCCCCTAAAAAAATTTACACATATGCATCAAGTCCATCAGTCCTTCCCTGAGAGAAACAAAGGGTATACGATGATAACCCCTGAGGTATGGCCACCTGAAGGATAGGCATGTTCAATGGGTTACAGCACAGACTGACTCTAAGCAACAGTTAAAACAGAAAGTGAAGAAAAATATGCTCCAAATGGATCTGTAAAATTATCCTACTTCAGCACAGTACAATTCTGCAAACTGCAATGTTTATCTCCCTTATTTTAAAAATTTTACACTGAGATCTTTAACTACAGCAACTGACAAGCAACACAGATCTAATATCTCATGATCTCCATGCTGCATCACACCCCTAGGCACTTGGTTGTGTCACTAGATCGTAATTAACTTGGAGGCTAGCTGATGAATCACTAACCGCTCCTTGTAAATGTGGCAATCTCACTGTAAGATGACACTTCATTATTAACATCTGCTAAAAATGCAGCACAATAGGATATGGCTGTTAAGGGCAATGAGTGTAAAATCTGAATAGAACCAAAACATGATAAATCAGGATTGCAATCTCTGACTGCAACTTCATACCAACAACCTCTGACTGTTAGGTTCAGACCCTTGTTTTCATAAACAAACACTTCACCTGTTCAGAGAAAACCATCCAAAATCTGCAGTTTCCTCACAATCCTAACCAAAGTCCGTTAAAATTGCAGTGACACTGAGACACATTAGACACCTGACATTCACTGGTAGCTGGAATTAACACTACCACGTTCAGTGTAAGCATTTGACCTATTGATCTGAAATACATATACATATTAAATTAATTCTCTACTCTAAATTACCTTCCTGTTCAGGAAGATTTACCTGCTATCAGAGATGCTTTGCTGGCCTTAGACAGATCACACTCTACTAGATGACACCATCACTGAATCCTTTGGGTTTTAAGCCTCCAGAGGATGGAGAAAGTCAAGGTGAAAAGTCAGAGTACAGAAAAAGAGCAGACACAATGGAGACTCCCTCTGAAAAAAGCCTTTTCCTGAGAGCTGACACTTTGCTCCAGCCTAACTTCAGCCCCCTTCCACAGCTTAATCACTGGCTTTCACAGGTCCTCCCTGCAGGTGTGACCCTTGGATCTGCTGCTCCTTCCTGTCTGAAAGCCTTGAGCAGGCACAAGCAGAAAAAGTAGTGATTAGCCTAAAAAATTGCTAAGGCCTTCTTTTGTTGTTGTGACTAGCCATCTGACAGCAGAATTATTTTTTACATAAAAGATAAAGCACAAGATGGTGCAGCAGTGCTTCTCAGTACTGCTTATCTTCCCTTCAGTTTTGTCTGCAGCACACAATACAGCCAATTTCAAAGCAATTGAAACAAGTGCACACTGGCAACCAAAATGCATAAACTACATAGACAGACACCGGTACTTGTCAGCGCTCCTTGCTATCACACTGCTGCAGTGGGAACCTTTTTGAGATGATCTTTCAAGCTGGCGACGAGAGACTTCAGGCTCCCATGTCTGACTGTGCTCAGTTCTTCAGGTTATCTGCTCTGAATAGTGTCACAGCACTCAATGCAGCTTTTTAATTTTACCTTATTGACCATCCAGGAGGCAACAGAAGCTGATTTGCCTATATAGTATCCCTTCTGATTAAATGACTTAGGACATACTACGGGTCCTTGACATAAGCAGACAGTATAAACCAGCAGCTTGTCACTCTTGGAAGAAAATTAAGCCTTTGGCATTTTATTGAGCATCTACATTACTGTGATTGACCAAGGAAAGTAACAATGAATCTGAATGGATGCCACAGAAAAACAATGTCAATATGTTGGACCAAGCAGGACTGAAACTCATTAACTCATTAACTTTTTCACGGTTATGAGGAAAGGTGTAAAGCTGTCCAGACATTGCAAAGTTTAGACATACGTAGCTCGTGTTTCTTATGATTTTTGAACAGCAATATTTGCTTGCTTCCCAAAAATCTTACATTCATTAAAAAATAATTTAGAAGGTTATTAAAGTAAGTTATTTATGTAGTGGGGTACATCACTGAAAAATGTTGAAGAGGCCTCTTCAGATGAGTGACTCAGTATTTCCAAAACAGAAACGACAGCTTGCTTTTACTTTTTCTTACATAAGTTTAACAAGAACTACATTAAAGTCTACTGATATCATTTAAAGGAGTTTTTTTAAAAGGTCATCTGTTTCATAAAAGCACCTGTCAGCATAATAAGACCTAAGATCTGAAATATCATCCCCGAGAAATTTCTCACAAAACAGACAAATTAATTTTTGTTTGGTCAAACTAGCAAAATGTTTTAATACTATGAAAATTTCTGTTTTATTTCTGAGGCTATGTAACAGGTGGAGTACCATTTCAGTGATCCCATCTACATTTTGTCTAAGGACCTATGACTAATAATGCCTACTTGTTTCAACATAGATGTTTACAGGTAATGGTGGAATAACAGAAAACAAATAAAGCAGCAGCACTCAGCAGTAAACCAAAACAAGATGTTTTGCATAGTAGGAATGAATTCATCCACAGCTGACTGCTGTCTTTAGCCTCTGAGCAAAAGGAAGCTCTAGTATAGGCCTGCACCATTTACAAGCTTCATGATTTGCTGCCAATTTGTAGAAACCAAAGTAAACTTCTGGCAGAACTCCTACATACCATAGTAGTTAAAGAAACTATCGTCCCACCCTGCTTTTGATTACCAGCCTTGAAAGGCTAGTCTAATGTTTCTTTCTACCCTCCTATTCTTCGTAGCTAAAAGAAGATTTAATGCAAAACTTCAAAAATATAATTTTTGAAAGTGCCACTCTGGTTATCTACAGTCGCTTCACAAACCTCCAGTTAATTTTTCCTCATTCCTTTTTCGTCACCAATAAGTCTTGGCAACAGAAAGCCTTCACAACTAATTAAAAGCGAAAAGCCAGCAAACAGATCCAGTACCCTGATGTTTCACAGCTGCGTGCAAAGCTGTCCAGAGACACCTGCTTATTTTTACAGCAATTCTTTTTACTCTTTATCATTCCATCCCTTAAGGTTGGGTTATAAAATGAGGCAGAATAAACTAGATCATTTCACTGAACAATGGTGCATTTGTACATCACACCTTTACTGGAAGACACAAATCACTACTATGCAATGTTGTCAAGTTGCTACAGCAGGAAGTAGGAATCAACCAAACTGACCTTGCAGATTACAAAGTCTTTGCAAAGCATGGCTTTCAGAATACTCCCTGGTTGTGGTTACCTCAACTTCCAGGCACAACCTGAGTATCTAGTGCCAAATGACCACGTGTGCTTGGTAATCAGAATTCCTGCCCCAGTTTTGGAAGATATTTTAAACACATAAAACTATAGACAGGCTACCAGTAGCACTTTTCAGTACCTATGTAGTCTTCTAAGTCCAGTGGAAACTATGGAAGGAAGCGTGACAGCCCCAAATTTTAAGGCGCTTAGGTGCTGCTTACCAGGCTCAGTGTATCTGCTAATTGGAAATACTGAGCCTCTAAGCAGAAGTTAGGCTGCCAAGTAATCTTACACTGAAAGCATGCTTCGTGTATTCTCTGTGTCCAAAACCTAAGACTATACTGACGCAGTACCTCCTGATAACACCGATGAAACTCAGTACAGCACAGTATCTACCCTCCCACCATCACATCTCACGGCAGGACCTTAGCAGTTGGGCAGTGAGTATTCACCAGAGAGGCTGGGTATGAAAACTCAAATCCATCAGCACTAGGAGAGAAATTCATTGGTTCACTTTTATATCGCATATAAAACTCTAACTAGCAACAAAACAGAAAGCAGCCTCCCTTCTCTGGACATGCTTTGTAAGAAAGTAATGGCTTCAGTACCGAGACAAAGAAACAGACTCAGCTGTGATTAACAGCTGGAGGTACGTGGGTCTCACAGCACCAAAAAGGTTGAATCCCTGAAAGTGCACCTAATCCAGGAGGCCTCCAAGTGTAGCCTTGCCATGCCACAACTTCAAGGAGAGGAGCATCTTAAAACAGATGAGTCAGGATATGCCCCCGAAGTATGTGGGGACAGAAGGTGGTAGACAGCAGGAGAGAGGGACGTGCTTTGATGCAAGCTGGCAGCTCAGGTGAGCAGTGCTTGCAGGGGGCGAGGCTGACTGTCACATCTTTTCTCATAACTCCTTGGAGGCCACTACTGGCAACTGCCTGTCCATCACACTCCGTTTTGTGGACAACAGCTGTAGGCACTTGGGCACTGTCATACAGTCACTTTAGTTCATGGAAACTGGCATTACACAGAATGGTAGGGGTTGGAAGGGACCTCTGTGGGTCATCTAGTCCAAACCCCCTGCCAAAACAGGGTCACCTACAGCAGGCTGCACCGAACCTTGTCCCCGCGGGTCTTGAATATCTCCAGAGAAGGAGACTCCACAACCTCCCTGGGCAGCAAGTTCCAGTGCTCCGTCACCCTCAGAGTGACGAAGTTCTTTCTCATGCTTACATGGAACTTCCTATGCTTCAGTTTGTGCCCATTACCCCTTGTCCTGTCACTGGGCACCACTGAAAAGAGTCTGGCCCCGTCCTCCTGACACCACCGTTAAGATATTTGTAGGCATTTATAAGGTCCCCTCGCAGCCTTCTCTTCTTCAGGCTAAACAAGCCCAGCTCCCTCAGCCTTTTCTTGCAGGAGAGATGCTCCAGTCCCCTCATCATCCTTGTAAAACTCCGCTGGACTCTCTCTCCAGTAGTTCCCCATCTTTCTTGAAGTGGGGAGCCCAGAACTGGAAGCAGTACTCCAGATGGGGCCTCACTAGGGCAGAGTAGAGGGGGAGGAGAACCTCCCTCGACTGGCTGGCCACACTCCTCCTAATGCACCCCAGGATCCCATTGGCCTTCTTGGCAACATGGGCACACTGCTGGCTCATGGTTAACCTGTCGTCCACCAGGACACCCAGGTCCCTCTCCGCAGAGCTGCTCTCTAGCAGGTCCACCCCAAGCCTGTACTGATGCATGGGGTTGTTCCTCCCCAGGTG
>Ga0065711_1043490_pt1 | contig 14701 bp, 9 predicted proteins | sample Hoacrofraction12_FD_59098 | JGI IMG/M metagenome (GOLD analysis project Ga0065711, IMG submission 59098) | Hoatzin crop microbial communities from Cojedes, Venezuela - Epithelial fraction 12 v2 (version 2) | ecosystem: Host-associated > Birds > Digestive system > Esophagus > Crop | place... | reverse complement strand
AACTAAGTGCCCTGAACTGAATATTACACCACATGTCTAGAAGCCCATTATGTGAAAGTAGAACCTGAACAACTTCAGGGGTCTGGGGGGGAGGGGGGTATTTGTTTGGTTTTTTTATGTTAGTCTGAGCAGCTGAAGTTGACGTGGTTTCTCTTCCCACCTCCTAGAAAAATTTTTTACTAGGACATCTCACAGAATAGTGCTGAATGCTGGGTCAATATGGCATTGCTCACAGCAGCATTACTCATCATAAATAAGAGTGGAATACTCAGTCCTCATAGGCTAAAAACCAGGTAGAAACCTGGTAAACAAAGTATTTGAAGACAAGTACAGGAAGTAGGGGGGAAAAACAGCACCTTACCTATGACGTACAGATAGTTATAGCAAACAAGGTACACACCGAATTTTCTTCCTCCTCTTCCAGTTCTCTCTGCTGTTCCTCATGTCGCTTTGCCTTTATCTCCATAGCTTCAGTGATCAGGTCTCTTAAAATTGAAACTGGCTTGGCATTCTTAATAAATGTATGCTAGGAAAAAAAAAATTCATTAAATTATATAACATCATTACAATAGCTACGCTTGAGATGTAATTACCACTATTATTCAACATCACATATTTCAGTGTTAAAAAGTATTTCACATTACACAATAATTAAAATCTACACTAACACAACATACAATGTTTTTTAGCTGCTTCATAACTAAGATTTTACTTTAACTATTTTTAATAACAGTAAGGCTTGAGAAATGTAATCATGTAACTAATGTTTTACAGTTAAGGACATAATTGTCCAAAGGAAACGTGCAGTAAGTAGGAAACAGAGTGGTGACTGACATAGAAAAATAAACTTTTTCAGATATTCAGTTACAGAATTTAATTAATCTTAACAAACTGACAGCATAAATTAGTGAACGCAAGCAGAGCAACTATGGCTGCCTACTTCAAAAAAACTGTATTTTATATGCCATAAAACATTTCTTGATCTATGATGCTGAAATGTGAAACAAGCAAGAAAAACCTTACTTTTAGCAGGAAGATTAATTTTTAATTTAAGGCCATTTAAAACATCACTTCTTCCTTTAAGACAACATACGCATGATACCACTTATATTTATTTTGCTCTCTAGTAAACATCTACTGTTAGAAGAATTCTGATTTTTGCATAATTATATGCAAATACAATTTAGCCAAAACCTAACTCTGAACACCTTGGAAATGTATATTCAATATTAAAAAATTGTTTCACGAAGAACAGAATTGATAAGGACTAGTGTCCTACACCTATTATCTCCCCCCTTGATATATTAACCCAGTTACTCTCCTTTTTCCTCCATGATCTCTCCCCACAAGCAGTACTTTCATTCCCACTTACACACATCCACAGCACCTCCAGCTCCATCACACATGCTCCAAATTCCAGCTGCAGCAAAAGGCAACACACACTTGTGCTGGACACAGTGCTGGGTTTTGTGGCCAGTAAGCATGTGGAAAGAAACATACTGAATCTTTTTTTTTAATTTACCCTCTCTCCTTACTTGCATACATTAATTCAAGTCTCTTCTATCCAGCTGCTGATATTCAGCTAACCATATGAACTTCAAATCTTTAAGGTCTCATGTACTGATTCATACATCATATGAAAATCTGTAACTTTCAATTTTTACTCTCCTTGCAGTCTACATTTTGGTGGAAAATAAAATATTCCTAACTTGACTCATTAATTTGATGATCTAATACTGGAAACTACTTTGCAAAATTTTTATGTTCTCCTTGTAGCGCAGTTCACCGGAATTCAAATTTTAAAAAAGGCTATTGGTAGCTAGAGACAGAATAAGTTTAGCATGAGTGTCTTACAGATTAAATTTCAGAAGATCAGATTCTTATGTAGATTGATGAGCAAAGAAAATTAAGAACAATATTTATGAATAGCAGTGAAAAGCATAAAAGATCCCTAAATTATCCAAAAGTTTAATAAATTAGGAATCAGTAAAGTAAAAGGAGCAAAGGACCTAGAAAATTTTTCACTTCTGCCTCATTATCAAAGCAAGCTTATTTACAGGAAATTTTAGATGCCATTTCAATCATCATGGAACCTATTATAATTTTCCAAGAAATCTTGTTTATCCCTGCTCTTTCACTACCTTTGTTCCTTGTTTCTCCTTAGTTACTTGTAGGCTTATTATAACAGCCATGAAGGCAGTGGATAATACAAACAGCAGGTAAAAGGAGCAAGCTTTCTTCGCATTTTCTCTCTCCCCCATGCGCTAAAATGTGTGGCCCCTGTAAAATTATGTCCATTTCACAGACTAAATCTTTCTCAATAGATCACTCCCCTCCTGTTTGATTTTTGTAGTTCTTTAAATCTCTCTGCTTTTTTTCTGTCTCAGTATCAAAAAGATGCAACTGATAAATTTTGGCAGCTACTAGAAGCACAAGTCAGTGAGCGGGGAAATGCCTGTCACACCCTGCCCTGGCTCCGGAAGTCCATACCATCAACTGTCGCTCAAATTTAAAAGTACCCACTTGGTATAACTCAGGCCAGGAACAAACTCCCGATACTGTCCATCTGCATCAGATCCTTCTAAGAAACAGAGCAACCTGTCTGCTTGATTTCACATGACCAGAAGGGCAGATTGACTATACTCCATGGGTGGTCCACACTGAGGGGTAATCTAGGCTCAATTCCTTTACTTCACACTTGCCTAAATCCTGAGATCTATTGAAGGCCTCTAACCACAGAGCAAGGATCTAATTTTACTAGCAAGAACCAGCCCTAGACTATATAAAGAGCAATTAATTTTTAGAAGCGACAAAGGAGAAATGAAATTGGGGTAGAAATACAGGAGCTGACAGAGAAAAGACCACAAAGTGCAAAAGAAAGAAGGCATGATAATAGTTAAAATGAGATTTGCCCTTAGAAATTTTCACAACAGTTCTGGTTTGAGACTAGACAAAAAAGCCATAAAGCTTGCATTTCTTCAGTAACTTACTGACCTGCAGCAGCTGTGTTGCTGTAGCTCTTTGTTCAGGATTTTTCACTAAGCATTTCTTCACAAAATCTGTGAATTCATCAGACCAGAGCTCTGGCTTCCGGAAGGTTGGAGGGGGATTTGTAGGAATCATAAAAATAGCCTAGATAAAAATCAAACAACAATAGCGAGTTTAAACAAAACACATCGTCAGAGCACCAAAGCCAAGTAAATAAATTGCTTCATCCACCTTTCTTATCAGGCTAAGAATCTGGAAGACAAATTTTAAGTAAGCTCCGATTTCCACTCGGACCGAGATTCAGGAAGTAAATCCATCTGCTACTAATGTAGCTACTTCCCATTAAATTTTCTCTATTTAAACTGTACCCCACTGAGAACATCACTCGTTATTTTATCTATTGCTGTTTATCTATCTCAAGAGATTATTTTGTTCTTTTGGAAATTCTTAGAACAAATGACAGCACTGCTTGTTTAAACAGACACATATAAAGTTGCTGTGAAAAGCCAAATTCACCTTCTGCTCTTACTGTTTTAATTGTATTGCAGAATTGCTTAGGAAATTTGGTAGGATTACTATTTCCTTTTGCATTCATAATTCTTCAGATGCAGTTTTAAAACTTCCTTTTCCTAATTATGTTTAGAAATGTATGCTAAAAGACCTAAAGGCAACACTAAAAGACAACAAAAATAAAATAATCAAGTAACTTGTCTACTAGCAGTGAGAATTTACTTGAAATTGAAAAGGGAGCATTTTACCTACATAACAGAAATTTCACGCTGTGGAGAACCATTGCAGACAGATTTTTCGACTAGAAAAAGATTCATGCTATATAAAAAAAAAGTTTGTCCTAGTTAAGATTATATATATTGTGCCATTTTCTTTATGATTTTATCCAGGTTTTCCTCTAATTATAGATTTACACTTCTAGGTGGGGAAGAAAAAGCAGTACAATTCTGAGAGACTACTGTAAAATAATGGGAAATTTTGAACTTCTATATGTAAGATCTCAAATTCCTTCAGTATCATTGCTTAAGATTTACACATGACAGCAACACACTATTCAGAGCTAGGTCTACTTACAGAAATAATAAAGCTATTATTTTCTTCTAAAACCAGGTTCAATTCAACCACTTTTTCCAAAGTGAAAGAGAGTAAAAGATCTTCATTTGTTTTTCTACAAGCACAAGCATACTCGGAAAAGGCAAAAAAATTGAAACGACAAAGTACACACACTGTTAATACAGCCGAGGCACCAAAAGCTTCAGCCTGTGTTTGAAACTCGGGGAGCAAGGAGAGGGAACTTCCTGAGATTTTATCCATAACTTCTTAAGAAGCCTGACTGGCCTTGAAAGTTGGTTTAACTTGTTTAAACCCTCATTCTAAAATTCTTCTCATGCTGAAGAAAAGCAAAACCCATGCAAAATTATGCAAAAACTCTTTACCATAATTTTAATGAAAACTATTCAATACTGAAATAATTTAATTCAAATACTTAAACATTTACAAAACTAATTTCCTTATCTTCCTAATACAAGAATTAGAAGAGGAGACCTGGGCATTTTGTGTAATAAAGACGAATACTACAATAGCTTTATATTTTCAGTGGGCAGCCGTGCCAAACTAGCATACGAACTCAGGAACCGTGGCACACTACGACCCCATAATTGGCCTTACCTACTTCACTTGTGAGACAAGTTTAATTGTCAGTGCAAGTGAAGTGCTTCTGGTTTAAAGCAGTGGCTAACAAATTCAGCTGTTTCTTGTCCTTGAAGGTAGTGATCTCCTCTGAACTTTGAACTGATGACTTTTAATCTTATCTTTAGCTACTCTTAACAGCTAGCTCTGCAGTAGCTATAGAAAACACACAGCTGTAACAGATGGCTAGTAACTTCTGTTTACGTGGTGTCAAAATGTATACCTCCTGTTAATAAACATCAACCTGTCTCTCAGCAGGTAAGCAAAGCTTAGTTTCAGGGTCCTACTCAGTTACAGTGTTCTGGGAAAAATATTTGCCTTTGTCAATTATTTTCATCAACTACACAGCAATTAAGAACCACAGCAAAGAAGTGACTTTTTTATAATTCACAAAGGACAATGAGAAGAAAGAGGGAATTCATGAATCATTCTTTTATGGCAGGCAATAAAAGTCACAGAAGGAGATATTCAAGAGCTAGAGTTAGGGTCCTAAATCCACATTTATGCTTTGTATGTTTGTTGAAAATACCTACTTCAGAAACGTGTATTTATTTAATGTTTAAACTGTAGGCTTCTTTAAATCTTGGTACGTGACATGAGCTGTGTTAGCTGAAAAAAAATATTTAGATGCGTTTCTGTAGTGCAAGAAAACATATAGAAACTACATATTCCAAATGTTTAGTCAAACTTGCTAATTACGCCATGCACTTGCTAGCATGTACCCCTCCCCCCCAGCTCTGAGCACTGCCTTTCAGTAACTAGCCCAAAATGCTCATTTTCAATTCCATCTTCCCCCTCTACTTTCTCATTTTGGCTTGCACATTTCTCTGCATAAAAGTTAAGCTCCCTCACTCTTTCAAAACACTCTATGATTTGGCTTCCAACTACTTTTGTTTCCTTCCAAGAAGTCTGCAAAGCAATCACTGGAGAATTATAAAGCTAGTCCCAAATCTCCAGGAATAAAAACAACACACTTATCTGACAGGAACTTATTCCTCATTTTTACTTCCACTTCTTGTCAAATACATCTTTTCTATCCTAAAGGAACTCTGTCCTACTTTAAAACAAAACTAAGCTGTTTCATTCACTCTGTTCCACGGGTGCCGAAGGAAGCAGGAAATCTAAGAGACTTCTTTTTTCCATGCTTCTTCCATCTTACCCTGTATTTCTCCAGCCCCTGCGTTCCCTCAAACTATTACCTGTAGTAATTTTTTGCCTCCACTCCACTAGTAATTTTCTCTGGAAGTTTCCCCACAGCTACTGGTATTAGTTCAGCTCTCACAGTAGGGCTGATGGCAATGCTCATACAGCCAGTGTTAGGCAACTGTTGCTTAAAAGACAAACCAAATACAAGCTACCATCCACTCAATTACACAGCCTGAACTGGCAGTAACAACTACAGGAAACATTAGGGGGAAATTGTTCAACAGAGGGGGGAGGCTCTGATATGCTACCAAAGAGCTGGGGGTAATTTTTCCCTGTCTCCCATCTTCAACATCACCTTCCACATTTCATCTGAGACAGACTGGCAAGTCTTACTCAAGTAAACACATCAAATATACAGCCAAGGTGTTCGATTGTGTGACTCAGTCTTCAGTTTTAACCATTCAATCATCCTTTTAAAATAAATAAATCTCTATGCTGCAAGACATCAGAACTGGGGCCTGAGGGACCATGGCAGCTTAATCAGTGTTTGTCTTCACCTGTCTATAACAGAGTCCATTCCAAATTTGTCCTGAACTGGCCCTTCCACCTCTGAACCCTGTGTCCAACTCTACATTGAATCATCTTGCATATACTGCTCTGAGGCAAGTCCTACACCCTGCAGTGAAACCAGAATCCAAGGCAGATTACAGTATATACGTGACAAAAGATGGGGCAGAAGAGGCATCACCCGGGGCAGCTTTCAGTGGCCACTTCTGAATGGGGCACTAGACAGTCTAAAGCAGTTTGTGCCGTAACTGCTGCCTGGAAGCACTAACCTGTCCGATAACCAGCAGCTACAGTTAAACTGAATATTGGACTGAGGACCAGGTCTTAAATGAGAGCAGAACTGCGCAAGTGAGACATGATTTTCTTTTTAGTATTCTTAAAGGCCCTAGTATCTAAAATGAAATTCAGGCTGTAAACACTTTTTCATGAAGGCTTTTTATGGACAATTTTATTGGCGTGAAAATGTGATTATGGTGATGATGAAGTAGGAAACACCAGAAGAAAAATGAGACCCTCGTATACCGGATTTGGAGTTTCCTAATCAGAAAATCCGTGCAGCTCATTCTTCCCATCAGTCAGGGTAATACATAGAATCATAGAATCGTAGAAAGAATCATAGAATCATACATCTGTATTTCACAGAACCCACGAACACATTAAATGATCAACAGCAATTTGGTAGAGGGAATATGTCTTTTGGGTTTTAGCTCCTTGAATAACCTAGTTAAAATAAATGACTTGAAATAAACAGCAGGAAACCAAAAGTATAACTTTTACTGTTATTATTTGCCCAGGATCATGAATGCTACTGAAGGAAACAGCAAAGATTTTTATACTGTGGTGATTTTATAATTTTCATGCTGTGAAGTTCCATTGCTAGAACCTACAGAAACTTTTTTATAAAGACATTAAGGATATCAGACATCCACAGGCAGTTTGTGACTCCATAGTTTCTGACACCACAATGATACTATTTAGTTTATCAATCTACTGCAGAACTCCAAAATACATTAAAACTCAGTAACACATTTTAGAGTACAAAAACCTGTTTAAGGTTGGGGGTGTTAAATATTTAATCTTAACATTTTATTAACTTTAGAAACAAAGAAACAGCTGAAAGTAACGTTTTTCTCTTCTTTGTCATGTAGACCTTCCCTCCTTTCTTGAAAAGCCTTCAAAAAGGCTACTGAAACACCACTAATTATTCAATTACACAATTCATTAGCTGTCTCGAGATGAAACACCACCATGGACGAGAAGGGCAAGACACCAGCTGGTTTGCTTTGTTGAGCATTTTTTGTTTGTTTCAATTCAGAACTACAATATTGTTACAAAGTGAAAAATAAAGTTACTGAACAACACCTCCAGTGCCAAAGACAAGTAAGTCAGTTTATGATCTGCTTCAGTGTAGGTAATAAATTTGTTAGAAGCACCCTAAAAATCACCAGCTTCTTCCTCCCATCTGCATACACAGAAGTTCATGAAGAGTTTTCAGCACGCTCACACTTTCCGTGCAGAATTACAAACAGGTCTGGTTCCATCAGACATCTATTAGACACTTGACCCAAGGAGATTCTCAGTATACCCCGCGTTTGATAAAACCCCTGACTAGAATCTGAATGTGGGATTCAAAATGTTTGAAAAATTTAACTATCTTTCTGTGTGAAATATTACTTACAGGCAATACCAATTTTCACTCTTTCTTTTCGGAAAGAAAAAAACGTGGCTTCTCAGTCACACACCAAGTTTCACTCATCCAACCACATCTTCCTTTTGGGGGGGCAAGTGCTGCTCTTTACCAACCTCAGTGATAAGAGCAACATGAACTACAGAGATCAAGAAGGAACCACTCAAATCAAAACTGTGCATCCAGCGGCCCATGCAGTGCTATTTTCTTAATCTTCACTGCCTGTCTCACCTTGCATACTTCTAACAGAGAAGCAGCCTGAAGAAACACACTAGAACAGAGCATTCATTTCAGTTTTGCACAAAAAAAGCCGACAAATTTACCCTGAATTAAAGACCATAGAAATGCAAAAGTTGTCAAACAAATTTCATCCTCTTAATTTATCACTAACACTTTTTTTGAAACTGTGTGTCATAAAAAGCATTTATTGAAGATACATTCAGTGATTAAATACTCCAGACTGATCTAGCCACCCAATGGATAACCACTTCTCCCATATCTTAGCTAAAACACATTTTTAGTTTAAGCTAAAATATTTAAGAAGCTGTTACTAATTGGGGGGGGGAGGAGTTCATTAAAGTTACTTATTTTTCAGTTGACTTTAATAATAAATTATCAAAAGCAAAATGCTTGGAAATGCCATCTGGGGAAAAAAAAAAAAAAACAACACACACACCTACAAAAAACAAATCAGCAATTTCATTATTCTGAAAGCTAGATCACCAAAACAGAAAGGAAACAGTCTTCCCCTTTCACAAAATTCAAAAAACTGATAGTACCAAATATTAAAAAACACCTACTCCTAGCAATAAAACTATGTTTCCAACATTAAGTGAAAACTTACATATTCCTATCAGTGTTCAACCACAACGGCACTTTCTTCACTGAGAGTCAGCAATGATTGTTCATCCAACCAAGTGGCAGAACAAGAATGCCATGCTGTTACAGCCACCTGTCCCACAAGCTCCCAGTGAAACACAGCTAGAATGATCAACACAGCTCTATCTAAATGCAGGAAGCGATAAGTGGAGATTCAGTCCAGAGAACTTCTGGACAAATCATAATTGATAATTTTTTTTTCTGATGGGAAATATATTTGACATTTAACACGCAATTCTATTGCACTCACCTCGATAGTTATTTAGTAGTGACGACTGATTAAATCACGTACACAATACTACATACAGTAAACATGACATTCAAATTGTTTTAGGATAAAGTGACAGACACCTCACATATTAACACTAGGAGCATTTTAAAAAATATAATAAAACACCAGAACAGAAAAACAAACAAACAAAAAATCCCCAAACTGTTAACCAATGGTTTAACAGCCATTCACTGTTACAAGTTTCCCTCTGAAATGATGACCTTTGCTGTTCAAAGCAAAGTATGATGTACTTAAGATGTAAAGTAATAAAGTAATAAACACAGAGAAAAAATACGTAATGGAAAGAATAATCACATGATTAACAGCAAAGATGTGTTACTGAAAGATAAGCCATTTATATTGACCTGTATATTTATTATTGCTAGTAAGTTCCTAACATTTTGACAGCGTTACAATAGGTCAGGAATGTAAAGATACCAATCTCAAACATTTGGCAATAGTAAGTGCAATTGTAAATCTACTGAAAAGTATCAACCCTTGCCTTGCTAGCAACGTCATGCAACAGAACTGTACCTCAAGATTCACCTCTGAACTTACTCTTTCTACTAAAGGCGGGAGCTGCTTGATATTTATGGGTCCCTTCCAACTTCAGATATTCTATGATTCTAAGACATCTCCTTTAAAAAAAAATGGATTTAAATTTCCAAGAGAGTATTACAGATAATTTGTTCTGTGACAACAGCTTAAATAAGTTGGTATTCTAAGGCTACAAGTTCATTCAGTTTGGGTTTTTTTTTTAACTGGTTTTGAAGAAGCCAGCTTTTACAGCTGATTTTTAAATCCCATCGCATACCGTAACTTTAAAGTTCTAGCATATCCTGAGACAAATCTGCATGGGTATATTTAAAAGACAGAATTTATTGCACTGGCTGTTATCCAATCAGCAAGACAAAGAGCAAGTTCCCCCTGCTAACTCATCTAAAAGGACTGTGTCATCTGCATTTGTCTGTTCATTATCAAATCCTTTTTTCAGATGAATAATAAAAATATTTATTGCCACCAACCTTTTCCCAGAAATATCATCTCAGCTTGCTGTCCTACTGCCAGTTAATTTACCAGTTTAACCAGGGTTTTTTTTTGTTTTGTTTTGTTTCTGAAAGTTTCTTGACCTCTTGTAAGTCTTCACTTGTCCTATCCAAAGACATCTGGAAGCAACTCAACAAATGATTTCATGGAGTCGCGTGCAAAGAAACAACTTTGTTTATCTGCAGTGGCCTTCTTTTGCTTGCTTATTTCTTGCTCTTCTCCATTCAAGTCCAGCAGATTTATCAATATTTCTCCATGCCTTCTTCCAACGTATTTAAGTAATGCCCTATGATTTGGGGAACTCTTCATGGCTTTTGCCTCCAGGTTTTTCAGCTATTACCTTGTCCCATCTTTCCATCTTCTACTTTAAAATGGAATAGTTTGAGTGTTTCTATCCAATTCAGTAGGGCCATTTCGATTGACTGAACTCAGCTCTTCAGCACAACATATTCTTGAATTCTGCCATTCAACTGAACATTGTCCTCCCATTTCCTTTTTGTTTAGAGATACATCATTCAAGTTCTCATTTCAACTGCAAGGTTACAAATCCATTGACCTCTGTGAAGCTACAATAGAAGAGACAGCCAGTAATCTGATCCTCAAAATTCTCTCCTCCTTCAACTTAGATAGCAAGGCTTTAAAGAAGGGCAACAAATGCCTTTCAAAAGTCTGTAGAAATGAAAAATAAAGCATGGAAATACCTGCAATCTCACGAAGGTTTAACTGTTCATTGACTTGGTTGGGTTTTTTGTTTTTCTTTGGGGGTTTTTAGGGGTGGGAGAGGGAGGGTGGTTTAGATAACCACTATTTAATTTAGTGAAATTACACTATTTTTAAAGCAAAGGCATTCACTGAAAACAAAACTACTTTCAGACCACTCAAGATTCTGTGCTTAAACTACCCCAGGCAGCTAAAGGTTTTGAATTTTTGTTTTTTATTGCCATTTTCAGAGAAAAAATATCTAACTTGCAAATAATCCCATATAGGTGCAAAACCGTATAATTACTTAACATTTTATTGAAAGGTTATATTGAAAGTTCACATCCAAACTAATTACACATCTCCACATTTTTACAGTAACCAGGGACAAACAAATAAACCAACCAACCCCCAAAACAGCAACAACAAAAAAATCATGACAACTAAAAAAAAATCCAAACACTACCCAGAAAACAAGACAATAAAGTCAGCAAGTCTTACAAACACCCATATGAGTTTCAAACACGTGAAAGGAACTGCAGCATTCAGACACCACCTAGGACAGTATTTCCAATGATTTCATTCACCAAAAGGAAAACCTATGTGAGCGACAAATTAACTCATGATTGCTGTTCTGAAAAGTACCCTCAATTTCAGCATTGTGTGAGCAAGAGACATTTAATCAGGAGAAGGAATAAGGGTACACGCGTATATGCACAAGTGGTTTATATAAGATTTTTTTTTTTTTTTGAGGAGGGGAAGTTTAGTAGATTTTTTTTTGTGGCAGAAAAGAAGAAACAGATATTAAGCTGTCTTTAGACTGAAAGAAGTATGTGATGTAGTGGTATAAGGTTGTAATTAAATTTTTACTTGACACAGACTTGGAAAAGGTACTTTTAAACATAGTTGTATAGGAGAAAATTTCCTTCTGATAGTGACAGGCAACACCTGTTCTTTGTGAGGAAATCACCATAATAGACAGACAGGGCCACTTCAGACCACTAGCCAGTTATAGGTTCTACCATAGCCCTCAGGGAACTTCACCAACATTTAAGAGCCTCTCTGAACAAATTAAACATTACGGCAGATCTCTGCTCAAAAGCCAGGCAACTCGCTGCCTAAAGGATATTCCTCAGCCACACAGGTGTCCAGGAATCAAAAGAGGAAGAAGGTGTCTTCATGAATGTTGGTACCTCTCAGATAGAAGCATCCTGCTATCACTTAAAACCCCACTTTCACAGAATCCAAGAGATCTACAACATAAGAGTCTTGAACCTGAACAACTTTTTATTTTTTCAGTATTGAATTTGAACAGCTAGTTTCTTATGCGTTACAAAACAAGTACATGGGTCTGCAAGTGCATTACGTGACTGAATCCCGGGAATTCTCTTTTGATTAATTTAGTCTTCTTTCACCATAGTTTCTTTTACTCCTGATCCAGTACTATCTTGAAAATTCAGACATAATGCCTACAATGTTCCAATTCTGTTACCCAGATTAAGAAACTTACTTTCCCTCCAAGGAAACTCCAACGATACAGCTTACTTAACTAATAAAATCTTTTCTCTTCTTCCCACAGTATTTTCTGCAGTTTCTGAGAAAATGAGGCAGTGTTTACATCCAGAAATACATTAACGTTTACTCAGACATGAAATGGAAAAATTGCATTTGCAATTATATTTACTAATAAAAGAGTCAAGGAGTGAGTAACTTATATTTGTGAGAAAAAGCAGTAGTAAACTCGCTGGACATTAAATGTGAAACCTCTGCCATAACCACACACAGTAGTAATGACAGAAGGCATTCAAGAAATATGCAGTAGTTGTTCTTTATTCAGGATATGTTAGAGCTCCAGCAGCAGTATTGTGTTCAGAGACATGTGAACCAACTGAAAATGGTTCAGAAGAGAGCAACTATAATGCTTAGATATTTAGATATTTATTCTTCACTGGGTAAAGAACTGGCTGAATGGCCAAGCACAGAGAGTGGTAGTGAATGGAGTAAAAGCCAGCTGGTGGCTGGTCACAAGTGGTGTTCCCCAGGGCTCAGTTTTGGGTCCGGCCTTGTGTAACATCTTTATCAATGATCTGGATGAGGGGACTGAGTGCTCCCTCAGGAAGTTTGCAGATGACAAGAAGCTGGGCGGGAGTGTCGATCTGCTCGAGGGTAAGAAGGGTCTGTAGAGGGATCTGGACAGGCTGGATCGATGGGCCGAGGCCAACTGTATGAGGTTCAAAAAGGCCAAATGCCAGGTCCTGCACTTGGGTCACAACAACCCCGTGCAACGCTACAGGCTTGGGGAGGAGTGGCTGGAAAGCTGCACAGTGGAAAAGGACCTTGGAGTATTTTGGTCGCGCGCCAGCTGAACATGAGCCAGCAGTGTGCCCAGGTGGCCAAGAAGGCCAAGGGCATCCTGGCTTGTATCAGGAACAGTGTGGCCAGCAGGAGTAGGGAGGTGATCGTGCCCCTGTACTCAGCACTGGTGAGGCCGCACCTCGAGTACTGTGTTCAGTTTTGGGCCCCTCAGTACAAGAAATACATTGAGGTGCTGGAGCGTGTCCAGAGAAGGACAATGAGGCTGGTGAGGGGTCTAGAGAACAAGTCTTACGAGGAGCGGCTGAGGGAACTGGGGCTGTTTAGTCTGGAGAAGAGGATGCTGAGGGGAGGTCTTATTGCTCTCTATAACTGCCTGAAAGGCGGTGGCAGTGAGGCAGGTGTTGGTCTCTTCTCCCAAGTAACGAGCGATAAGATGAGAAGCAATGGCCTCAAGTTGCATCAGGGGAGGTTTAGACTGGATATTTGGAAATATTTCTTCACTGAAAGAGTGGTCAGCATTGGAATAGGCTGCCCAAGGAGGTGGTTCAGTCACCATCCCTGGAGGTGTTCAAAAAATGTGTAGATGTGGCACTTCGGGACATGGTTTAGTGGTGCTGGGTGGATGGTTGGACTTGATGATCTTAGAGGTCTTTTCCAACCTATGATTCTATGATTAAAAAACACAGCCTGCAATGAAAGACTGAACAGATTAGAACTGCTTAGTCTAAAGGGGAGGCGACTATAGTGAGAAATGTGGTAACCGTCTCCAACATGTTAAATGCCCCTTCAAAGAGGGGAAAAAATACTCCTTTTTTTCAGTCTATAAAGAACAGAAGAGCAGCTAATGAGTTTAGATTTCAACAAAGAATCTTCAGGTTATAGAGTAGGAAAGTTTCCAATAAACTACCTGTGAAGTTCCAGAATTTGTCCTTGTGTTCTACCAGAAATTATGGACAAACACAGTTTCAGAACTGTATGATCAAAATTGGGGCACGTGTTTCAAAGATCTTTTCCATCACCACTACCTCCCCACTTGTCCTGTGTTCATGCAAATCATGCAGTCTCAGAAGACATAGTATTTTCCCCATGTACAACCTGAAAGTTCAGTGGAAGAGTGCATTACGAAACTCCACGTGCATCCTTCCCAGATCACTCTCTCTCCCTGCAGCAGCTCCTCTGCCTCTGATTTTAAGTGGATTATATATGAGTCAATACTTCCAGGGGTTACAGACAGCACAAAAGAAAGTGGGAATTTAATCTAGTCATGTCACAACTGGAATAGAGTCTTGCTAGCAAAATACTCTGCACACTGTGAATTTAAAAACCTACAGTGGCTAACAGCTCATGGGGATGTCCAAAGGTGACTTTGGTAACTCAAAAAAAAAAAAAAAAAAAAAAAAAAA
>Ga0065711_1043489_pt1 | contig 14701 bp, 13 predicted proteins | sample Hoacrofraction12_FD_59098 | JGI IMG/M metagenome (GOLD analysis project Ga0065711, IMG submission 59098) | Hoatzin crop microbial communities from Cojedes, Venezuela - Epithelial fraction 12 v2 (version 2) | ecosystem: Host-associated > Birds > Digestive system > Esophagus > Crop | place... | reverse complement strand
GACGGGCCGGGACCGGAGCCGGACCCGGGACCGGAGCCGGGCCTCTGGGCACCTGAGCCTGCCCCGGGGCCGCCGCCGTGGTCCCCACCGGAGCAGGCGGGCTGCCCGGCCGCGGAGGGCCCTGCTGAGCCCCCGTCCCGGCCGGAGGAGGAGGAGGAGGAGGATGAAGAACAGCCGCGCCTCCGCTCCGTCTTCGACGCCCTGGACCGTGACGGCGACGGCTTCGTGCGCGTGGAGGAGTTCGTCCAGTTTGCCACGGCCTACGGCGCCGAGCAGGTGAGGCCGGCGGCTCCCCGGGGCCCCACGGGCGATGCCGGGCCCGGGCCCACCCGCCAGCCTGCCCCGGGTTGGTGGGACCCGGCGGGGAGCCTCGGCGCTGGGCGAGGGCAGCCCTCGGGAGAGCCGATACCCTGGGCCGCGCAGTCCCCGGTGAAGGGCACACGTTGGCTTCGGTGGGCGCAGGGAGCCTGCTGGAGCCGGAGCTGGAGCGTTCCCAGTCCTGACCTGCTGGGAGCATCTTGGCTGTGCCGCTGGGAGCCCGTGTCCCTGCTCTTTGTTCTCCATCCCTAATGCCTTTTGGTTCCGCCGAGCAGCTCCCGTGAGCGAGGGACCAGCAGCCAGATCCCGGAATCTGCTCCTCGCCACCGAGGGTCCCCGTGTGGGCTTGCCGGGGACGGGGCTCCCCGCTTCGCGCGGGTTTGATGATCCCACGCGCGCTTCGTCCCTCCTCTCCGCCGCTTTGTGCCACGGGGAGCTGGTGTTCCCTTGCAGCAGATCAGATGCGGTGTAATCTGAAGCTGCCCGGTCCAACCCAAAATGGAGAGAGCTCCAGCAGCGTGCCAGGGGATGGAGATGGACTCGCTGACGGTTTGTCGCAAGAGGGAAAAAAAAAAAACCCACTTATTTTTTAAGGTGTGCAGGCATTGTGTGAAGTTTCCCTGTGCTCACCCGGGAGATCTGTGTTAATTCTCCAGCTGCAGCCGCTGTGCCGGTGTTAAAGCGGCATGACAAAGCAAATCATCGCGCATGAAGGAGCGCTTTGGTGGCGGAGGGTTTTTTTATCTCTGTCCTCGTGGTAAAAACGCCTCTTGGAGATAAAACAGAGGTGTTCCTTTCAGGAGTTGCCTCTATGAAGCGGAGATACGCGACTTCTTTGTCAGATCGTTGCTGGTGAGGGGCAGCGTGTGTGCAGATGGCATCGCCTCGTGGCGTGGTGAACCAGGCAGCGTCATGGCACCGGGGGCGAGTTACGAGAGCATCTCGGCAGTGCGCTCCTGCCTCTGTCAAGCGGGGAAGCTTCATTCGGTGTAAAGCCTCTGACTCGCACCTTCCTGCCGCGGCCCAGGCGCTCTGTGCCGTGCGCGTCCCCCCTCGTCGCTGTGCGCATCGCTCCGTGGGGGCTCGCCAACCCCATGAACCATGGCCGTTGCTTTGGGACACGGTGGGAGCTTACCGGGGGGCCGTTCGCCTTGGCACCCGGCGTGGAGCAGCCCGAGGGCGTGGGGAGTTGGGGCGGGCAGGGGACGTGGCCGGTGGGTCCGGCGTTTCGTAGCGCCAGCAGCTGGTGCGGCTCAGCCCAGGCTTGCCGCTCCGGCCCTGTGCCTGGTGCCTTGGTTCTGAGGTGGCAGTCGTGCCAGCGCTTCAAAGGCGTGACAGTAAACCTGCAAAGCGCTTCGAGATCTCGGCCTGAGGTGTGGTTGCGGACTGTGAAGGGCTCTCCTCAGCCGAAGCAGGATGGCCAGCGAGGTTTTGTGCCGCTGAAGGCTGTCTGTTCAGGTGGACCCAGCTTCGAAGCGGTTGTCTGGAGGCTCCTTCCCTCGGCTGTTCCGTTAAAGTCTCTTATTCCTCCTCCCTGCACGCATCTGCCAGTAATGCTGTCCATGCTGAAATACGTGATGCTTTTTAGATACATTTCTCTGTATCAAAAGGCTCGTATAGCTCGCTCTTGGCATGCAGAACAACTGTCTCCCGGTACAGCAAGTGCTGACCCCCCCGGGCAGGTTGATGTGGCGACGGCTGAGCCCACAGGTACCGGGCACCCCAGGGAACACAGCCCTGTGCCTTTGGCAGAGGCACGCCAGAAGAGATAAAGTGATGTTTGTGCTGCCTCTGCGTGCGTTATTGCTAGCCTGCAGCTCAGGAGAAGCAAGAAGGTGCGTGGAGTGTGAAGGAGAAGGGCTTGGTGGTGGGGGCTGGGCGCTCCCAGCAAGTGTGCGGAGTAATAAAGGGAGGAGTTCTGGGGCAGTCTCTTGACCTATTTTGTTTTAAGCAGATGCAACTTTAGGGTCTTCTGAAAAATGGAAATCCAGTTCAGGTGAAAGTTGAGAGCTAGGAGCATCACCAGGTGGGTGAAATGGTGTTAAGCTACTGAAAGGAAACTTGAAGATGTAATCAAAGGTTGTGCTACAGCTGGAACTGAGAAGCTTGAAAGGGAGATGCCGGGGCTTGATGGCTCATGAAGGTGTCGGTAGCAGGGAGTTAACGAGGAGCAAATTCCAGTCCTCTTACTATCCCTCTCGCCTGGAAAGAGGAGGAGGTACTTGCTTTCTTTTCTTCTCCCTCTCCTCCCTCCTGGCTTCTGCCCGCAGGGGTGGATGCTGGAAGGTATGCATGGGGTGGTGGTGGAACAAACTGCTTGGAGGAAGCACAGCAAGTCATCGCAGCCAGTGATTCATGGAAGGGTTCAGAGGGACGGAGGAAGGTGTGTGTGTGTGTGTAACCACAGATACTGGGGAGCTGGAGAGCAGCAAGGGGTGTCTTCAGCGTTCAGTGATGTACCAGAGGCATTTATGGGCTACTGAGCTCAGCGCTGTCAGATTATTTGGCTGAAACAATTATTAGCTAAATGCCAAAGGAAAGAGACCAACTGGCATTTATTCCATAAAAATGATGTGGTTGTGATTTTCTATTATGATTTTTTTTTTTTCCCCTCTGCATGATGAAAACCATGGGTAGAAGAACTGGGGAGGCAGGGGGTTAGGATGATTTTTTGCTTGAGAAGCTTGGGTTCCTGAAAGACAACGAGCTTCATGGTTGGGGTGTTGGCAGTGAAGTGTTGGTGTGGACTGGGAGAGATAGAGGCTTGGAAAGCTAAAGCCAGTTTGAAGTGATACAGGTGGATAGGGATTGAGGCTATTGCCAGTACCTTCAGATTCAAAAGGTGTGTGGAAAGGGTGATGCTGAGGTCCCAGCAGCTGGGGATGAGACTGCCAGATCGAGGTAGCTTCAAGCAGAGAAGATACAGCTGGTCCTCCAGCAATCTGTAATGGGCAACTGTTGTGCCACTTGAAGAGAGTGCTAGGACCGGTTACGTGCTCTGTGGACTTGCCAACAAGGCGTGGGGCTGAAGGGTGTTGAGGGTGGCTTGGCTTTTCACGCAGACCCTCTGGACCGCTCGCTGGTAGTGTGTGAGGCAGTTTATAGCAGCGTTGTATGTTTGTTGTCTCCTTTCCTTCCCCTTTATCGCTGTGATGCTCCCTTGGAGCTGCTGGCAAAGACTGGAGCAGTGTTGGTTTAGGCAGCGAGTCGGGAGGTAGAGGCACGCTTTACCTAACTTTTATGTCACCTTGTAAAGTGAGGTCAGGCACTGGAACAGGCTGCCTAGGGAAGTGGTGGAGTCCCCATCCCTGGACGGGTTCAAAAAATGGGTAGATGTGCCACTTGGGGACATGATTTAGCAGGCATGGTGGTGGTGGGTTGATGGTTGGACTGGATGATCTTAGAGGTCTTTTCCAACCTCAGTGATTCTATGAGGGGGGTTTTGTCTTGCAGTTCGGTAGGTTATGCAGAATCTAAGGCCATTGTGCAATGCTTTAAAAACAGCCAATGTGTCATTTGTCTTGCCTGTTCCACAGTTGCACTGTGTCTGTCGGATGGCGGTGGCAGAGGCAAAGCCTCTCCTCTCTGGATTTGTTACCAGCTAGAAATGCGGGGTCACCTTGGGGCGGAGAACCGCGTGCAAGGTATGAGGGGAAGCCATCCTGCTGGCATGTTGGGTTTTCTTTTCCTTTTTTGTTTTGATCTAGAAGACAGTTGGAGGTGGAAGAGCCTCTTGCACCACATGATCTCGCTGCCACTGCTCAATTAAGAGAAGTCCCAGAATTTGTCTAACCTATTTTCAAATGCTCCAGGCTCCACAGCGTCTCTGCCCTCTGTGGTCCAGCAGACATCTTCAGCCCTTTTTTTTTTTTTTCCTCTTGATGATGACTTCAAGCTTCATTTCAATGTGCTTTGTTTTGCTTTCTTTAACATTTACATCCTTAAAGTGTCTGTCCTGGACTACCAGCCTTCCTCTGCCTCCACATCAGCTAATCCTCAGCTGAGCTCTCCTTACTCAGCTTTGAACATTTCCTTGCGTGGTGGTTTCCGAAGCTTCTTAGCAGGTTTGTTGTGCTTTTCGGACCTCCCACCACCTTTTCAGCTTCTTGTAATGGGGTGCCCAGCCTGAGCTGGGTGCTGCAGAAGAAATCACGCTCTGGGGGAGGTCGCGGGTATCGCTCCCAGACAGTGGCTGCAGAGAATCGTGGGGTTTAGTTTTATTTTTAAACAGAACAATCTGCAAGATTTGGCAGTTACTTTGTGGAATGAAGTCTGGGTAGTGTCAAGCTACAGCTTTTTAGTGGCTCTCCCCCGGTGAGTCCAGGCTTGCTTTTCCTGCTCACCTCCGACGGATCCCCTGGGAACTGCACACATGCAGACCCTGGACCAAATGCTTCTGACCTCCAGTGTTGTCCACTCTTGGTGTTGCTGACATTGCATCTGAGCTTGGTCGTCCTCCCTGTTCCCCTTGGTCTTCTCCCACTTCCCTGTGAAATCTAATAGTTTGGATCTCTGTCATGAGGAAACTTCTTTTTTGTAAAAGAAATTTTTGAGGGCTCTTGTGCCATTTGAACAGAGGAAATGCTGGCTTTGCCTATAAGGAGGCTTCTGAAAGCATCTTGCATGGATTTGCAGGCCGTGTGAACGTGAGTGAAGCTTAAATTGCCTCTGCGTTGTTGCTGCCGTACCTGTCGGAGGTGTTAACTGCAGTGTAGCTGCGGTGTCTGTGGCTGAGAGGAGCCGGGGCTGCAGCGAGGGTGATGCTGTGGCTGTAGAGTAGGTCTGAGCGTGCCTGCGGACACGCTCCCGCGTATGTGTGTTTTGGAAGAGGAACGAATCTGAAATGCTTTGCTTGCTTTGACCAAGGGCCCGGTTTTTCGCCATATAAATTCACGGCAAAGCTGGCGTTCATTTCGCGGGTTCGGGCGCGAGCCCCCGCTCACCTCCGACGCGAGGCTGGCTTGGCTGGGAGCGGACCGCAGGGCTCCGTCCGCCCCTGCCCACCTCCCCTTTTATCGCTGTTAATAACACAGCTGCATGCTGCGGGAGCTCAAAGAGGGGAGGCTTCGTTTCTCCCTCTGAGAGGAAAAAGCTCCCAAGCCAACATATTTCGTGTGATGTACTTTGGGCGAGGTGGGTGCCGGTTAGTCGAAAATGGAATTCGCAGAGAAGTTTGTTCATCTGTAAAGGTCCCAAAGACTCCAGTAAAGAGGTAGTTTCTATGCTCCCGGGTTTTTTCTTCTGCCTGCTGGTTTGGCTTTAAGCTTCGTGAAGGCATCCCTGCTCGCAGGGGCTGGGAAGGGCTGGGAGCGTATCCTACCGCAAGCAGCTCGTTTTGGTGATGTGCTTCGTGCTGGCGTTTGCGGCCGTGATCAGATTGATGGCTGATCCGGGCTGGGCCGAGCCTGGCAGGACCATGAATACTCAAAGGCACCGTTTGTCTGCGCCGGCTGGGAGGAGCGTGGCGGTGGTTATTTTATCCCAGCTCCCAGGTTATTTAAGAATCCTTTTTTATTCTTCCTTGCTCCTTCAGCTTAAGAATACAGCTGTTGCTGAGCAGGGTGTTGGTTTATTTTAATTATGGGTTTTGATAAAAGTTAGATGTGTTCCTCTGGAATTTGAAATCATTTCTGCAAATAAAGAAGTGCTCTCTCCACCTACTTCGCAGTGCCACCTTTGTAGAGTTTGCAAACGCTGTGGGCAGGAGGGCAAACACGGCATTTCCAGGGAAGTGGGGTGTGGATGTGGCACCCGGTAACCCCCAGCTGTGAGGCCAGTTTGTACTGGGTGAGTGCTGCCAAAGGCTGGCTCGGGAGCCCTAGCAGGGGAAAAGGACCCCACTGAAAGATTTTTCAGTGTTGTTTTTTAAATTATTTGTTAAAAATGCTTGCAGGGGCTTTTTTGTGGGGTTTTGGGGGCTTTTTTTTTTATGCAATAAAAATATTTCCAAATTTTTGCTTAACGTTTGCCACACGGTGTGGGGCTGCTCTCTGTAAGACAGAAAGCCTCTCGTGAGCCCACCTCTCCCTTCTCAGGAGCAGGCTGCTCTCTGAGACTGTGACTAATGAAAGTTGGATTGGGATCATCGTAATTTACTGGCTGGAATATGATACTGCACCACAACGCAGGGATTCGGCTTTCGGAGTCGTTTTGACCTCGTATTGCTTGTAACCGAACGCTCGGAGAGCGTTTCAGAGTTGCTTGGATCATTATGGAACTCAATACAGCCCATAATTAATAGTCATTACAACAATTGCCCACGTAATTTCTCTCAATTTTATTCTTGTTTTGACTTTTGTTTGCTGCTTGTTGTCAGATGAGGTCCGCATTGAACTCGGAGACTTTATTTTCCCTACCCCCCCCCCGGCTTTTGGTTTTTGCAAAACAAATGACTTCCCACCAGCCGCAGCCCACGGCTGTGCTTGGGCAGGGTGACCTGCTTCTGCTGGGTCACCCTCGGCTGCCCCTCTCCCCCGGAACCATCGGCGTTCCAGCACTGCAAGGCCACTGGTACAGTCCCCGTGAGAGCAGGCAGTGGGGTGGGGGTGGACCATGGCTTGCTTTTCCCAATTTCTCCTGCCTGGCTCCATCGTTTCCAAATCCTGCTCGTGTTTCTGGTGTCGAGGACAGGTTCCTCCGCGTGAGCTCGGAGCGAGCGGTGCCAGCCTATCCCTCCACTTGTTTGCTTAAATTCAAACATCTGTGGAAAACACGGGTGCGATGCTGCCAGGCTGGTTCTGGCAAGCTTCTCCTCGGAAGGAAGCGGCGGTGCTTTAATGGTGGCACGTTTTACATGGCGAGCTGCGGTCGGGGAGCGCGGTGCCCGTTAGGGACGTGGCAGAAAGCGAGCTCCGGCAACTTGAGGCTTTAAATGCCATCAGACTCATCAGGTCCCAGCCAACTGCTTGGCAGGAGGGTGCATTCGTGGGATGAATGGGATTAGGAAGTGATTTGAGATCTTTGCTACTGTGTTCACACGGTGAAATGTGCCCGCGGACACCGACAGGGAGTTTGTCCTTTGGGAATTGTGCATTTTGTACTTCCAATGACTCCTGCGCTCCCACATGCCAAAAGCGTTTCCACCTCCTCTCGGACTGTAATGCATCGTCCCGGTGCTGCATTCAGCTGTCCAGAGCCGCTCTCCTGACGGTGCTTTTTCGTGACATCCGCAGTACGGCTGTCTGCTTAACGAGCCTAACCAAGCCTACGGGACAGTCATGCTTCTCTAGCTGCTCAAGTCCGTCAGACCCCCAAAGCTCCTCTCAGCCTTCATTTTCTACTTTAAAAGCATTGCATCTTTCATTCCCCTTCCAAACTGATCTCTGAGAGGATGCTCCTGCCCGGAGGAGGTCCATGCTGTGTGGCACTGGAGGCAGCAGGGCTGTGGTGGCCCATGCGTCGCTGGTGACAGGTCCACGCGTGGCCAGGCTGTGTGGCGATGGGGAAGTACATGTGGGAAGCTGCTGAAGGCTGGTGATTGCCGCTGGTGCTGCTGAGCTGCCGGCCCAGGTCCGAGGCTTCCTGGCGGAGACAGGACTTTAACTGAGCCTGGAGGGAGAGACATCGTGGGTTTCATAAGGCGTGAAAATCGCTGTTTCTTAATATCTTTGTGTGTTTCTGCTTGATGGCAGGAAGATACCTACAGGCTCAAAGGGAGCTCATCCTCCCTACAAGTAGGGGGGTCACAGTTCATATCAGTGATGCCTGGTGTGGACCTTACTTTGGAAACCCAAAACATCCAAGCCCAGGGAATAGTCCTGAGGATGTAACGGGGCAGTGGAAATGCCAGCTGGGCCTTTTGGCATTGCTCTGTGCTGGGCAGAAATTGTCTTGTCTTATGAAACTTCTGGTTTTGACGAGATTTCTCCTTCTTCAGTCTCCGCTGGAGTTGGTACAGGGCAGAGAGCAAGTTGCTAACGCTCTTGTGGGTTGTAGGGAAGGAGGGAAGAGAAGGACACACGGCCAAGGGCAGCGTTGGGGACAGCGTGCTCCCAAAGGGCTGCCACCGCCACGCTCGAGTGGATGGCATCCACTCCATGGGGGGAAGGCAGATGGAGAGGGAGTTTAAGCAGCACTCAAACTGGTGTGAGCGGCGGCAGGGACTTCCCCAGTGTGCCACTGTCGTGATTTTGGGGCTGGGCCGGGTTTTTTCTCATGGGGGTGAGGAAGCTAGAGCCCCGGTGAGCTGGGGGCTGGGACGGGGCTCCAGCGCTGCTGGCGTGAGGCTTCCTTACAGCTGCCGATGTCCTGGGGTCCGTGCCTGCTTGAGCCCTGGTTTTGGTCAGGGTCTTGCCCTTTCTCACGGGGGTTTCTACTGGGAATAGTGTGGCTGGCAGGAGTAGGGAGGGGATCATGCCCCTGGACTCGGCACTGCTGAGGCCGCACCTCGAGTGCTGTGTTCAGTTTTGGGCCCCTCGCTACAAGAAGGACATTGAGGGGCTGGAGCGTGTCCAGAGAAGGGCAACGAGGCTGGTGAGGGGTCTGGAGAACAAGTCTTATGAGGAGTGGCTGAGGGGGAGAGTCTGGAGAAGAGGAGATGGAGTGGAGACCTTATTGTTCTCTACAGCTACCTGAAAGGAGGTTGTAGCGAGGCAGGTGTTGGCCTCTTCTCCTTAGTAACCAGCAATAGGACAAGAGGCAATGGCCTCAAGTTGCATCAGGGGAGGTTTAAATTGGATATTATGAGAAATTTCTTTACTGAAAGAGCGGTCAGGCACTGGACCAGGCTGCCCAGGGCGGTGGTGGAGTGACCATCCCTGGAGGTGTTCAAAACATGTGTAGACATGGCATTTCAGAACATGGTTTAGCAGACATGGTGGTGCTGGCTTGATGGTTGGACTGGATGATCTTAGAGGTCTTCTCCAACCTTAACATTTCTACGATTCGATGAAAACTGCTCTTAAAACAGAGACACGTGTGGAGGCTGCTTGGTAGAACAGGTTGGCGTGCTCTGCACGCTGCTTCTCTCTGTCCAGCTCCTTATATTGTAAGAGCAAAAAACCCGTTGTAATAGAGAGAATACTGCATTTGTGTGCTGTTACCTTATTTGAGGTGACTAATTTAGCTGAAACCAGCAATCGGGTGGCAGTGGTATTTGACAGAAATTTGAGCGCTTGCTTAAATAACCCCAGTTCTGGTGCTGCCTGCGTGGGTCCCGGCTCTGGTGTGTCCCCAGCAGTGCAGAGGCCCCCCAGGGTCCCAGCATGGGACGGTGACAGCCTTGGGGACGTCCTGCGACGCTGTGCGGGAAGAGCAGTGCTGCTGTCCGTGTTACAAGGGCTGGCTGCGGCTGACGGCCAGGCTTTGTCTGCAGGCTGAATGTCCCTCTGTTAGGTGACGTGCTGAGCAGCCAGGTGGTGTCCTAATTTATTTCTTTTTTAAATAATGCATTGTATTTCTTCAGAAAAAAGAGCTGCTGTTCCCTCTGCTACAATATCCCTTGGTGAAATACCAGTAGCATTACACTGAGTTTTGAGTCACTGTTTTGCTTCTGGAAGGGGTTTTCAGCTTGCAGACTGCAGCGCTGTTCCTGCTTACTCCTCTCCCCTTGGTTTGTACTCCTTCTTCTTCCCCTGAGAAGGAGTAAAACCGAGGGGAGAGGACCTGGTGCTGGGAGCTGCATAATCTGGCAAGACTCAGCGGAGCCAGCTGCCGACAGCCCTGTGGAAACTCCCTTTGCCAGAGCCCGATAGGAAACGCCGCTCGAGCGAAACGCGGAGGAGGTGAAAGGAGCCCAAACCGATGGTTTTTAGAGAGGAGAAGCTGTCGAGGGCAGGAAGCAAGTGGTGAGCACTTGCTGCGGTGGGACGCGGGGCACGGTGCCCGAGCGGGATCCATGCAGCTGCTCCGCACTTCTGCAGCCCCGAGCAAACGCGGCGTGAGAGAGGGGGCTGCTTGAGGGGCCCCTCTCCTGTAGAGCTGTGTTGGAAGTGAAACTCTTCTAATGGGAAAATAATGTTCAGTTCCACTTTGGCTTGAAAAGCTGATCAGGACCTTGTGACTTTCGCTGCCTCCTTTGGCTGCGGGGGGATTAAAAGGCGTCTGTTGCCTCCGTTTTGCGTGGCCACATTCCTTATTTTTTTCCAGAGGAGTGGCAGTTCTTCATCCTGCTCACTGTGTGTGTGGAGGTTACAGCTGGGGGAAGAAAAAATTGGATATCCTTGTGGAATTTTTCCTATGCCTGCTAACTGAATGCAGCAACTAGCTAACCCTCTCCTGGCTGCTTGAAGCTCTGGGACTACCGTGCTGGCAGGAGCGCAGCGGAAGGATGCGGAGAGCAGAAGCAAGGTTTGTGGGAGGCTGCTTGCCCTGAAAGGGCCAGGGGAGATGCTGGGGACCTTGGTGTGCAACAGAGAACTTGCCCTTGGGCTTCGTGCTGTACCTCTTTGTGCTCCGTGAAGCTTGCATTCCTCGCTGGCATCGCGGGGACAGGCTGGCAGCGTGGGTGGCGTGGGAGAGTGTCGCAGGCGAAGGAGGGATGCTGGTGGGAGAGGTAGGACCGAAAGCCCAGAGGCGGGTCCCTTGTGAAGGGCAGGTGGCTTGGCTGGCAGCCTGGCAGAGACCTGCAGAGCCGTGGTGGAGCATGGGGAGCGGAATCCAGACCTCTTGCTGCTCCTCTTCATGGAGGAGCTGATGGGTGCTGGGCATCATGAGATATGTGGGCACGTGGCGGCTGCTGGAGAAGCATGAACACTGTCCTGGGTGGATTTTTTTGTTGTGGTAGTGGTGAGGCTTGTAAGCCCAGTGCTTATGGTCCCACCCTCAAGACCTGCATTTCCCAAACGATACATTGCATCTTGGCATCTTTTTTTCTGAGAAACGACCTCTGAGCCTAGAGACTGTTCTGAGCAGCTTTTTTTCCCCCCTCTGGCATGTCTGCTTTGTGTACTGGCCTTTGCACAAACAGCCCTTTCTGAAGGCTGCACCAAGGGTTGCCAAAAGGAGGGAAATAATTGGTAGCAGTTCTAAAGAAGAAACGAGCCTTTATGCTTTGCTAGTCTCTGAATCACGCTTGTTTGTATTACGATGAACGTAGTTTTGACAGGGTGGCAGGCTCGGTCTGGCTGGGGAAGGTGAGTTAGTCCTCTCGCGCTCGGCGCTCTAATATCTAGCTGCCTGGTCAGGGACAGGCTCGTGTCTTACGCTCACCTGGGCTTCACCTTTGCAGCCCAAGAAGTTTCTTGTGCTCACCAAATTCCCTGAGTTTGCAAGTTGAGAGATGCAACTCTGGCCCCTGCTTTCATGGTTTGCTTGTTTGTGCGTTGGCAGCAAGAAGTTTCTCCTGTTTCTGGTTATTATGGTCTGGGTTTGGAGATTATAGCATGTGCGCTCTATTTTGGAGAGGGTGAGTTAGGAAAAGCCGGTCCCGAGCTAGTGGTGTTTATTCTGGGATATGCCGTGGGGTTTTTGTGCTGCTTCCTAGCCTGGTTGGGAGGCAACAGGAGCAAAAGCTGCAGTCCTGGATTTGTAAGCCCCGACAGTCTGTTCTGTAACCAAACAGCCCCCATCACAGAAATACCCGGCTGTGTTGCAGAGAGATTGACGTGAGGCTAGACCAGGCCCTGCAAAATGTTCAGTGTCTTCAAATGCCTCGTCCTCGGTGTGTGACCTCCTGGCATGTTTTATGGAGTTGCGTTTTGTCTGTTCAGATCAGCTCTGAAATCCTGTGTGGGCTTTCTGCCCCAGTTCTGCGCTCCGGCAGGATGCAGCCGTCCCACCTCGAGCCCGGGGTGCCTTCGGCTGGGGCGCCTGGTTCTTCCCCCAAGGGTGGCTCCAGCCTATATTAAGACATGTGTTTTATGTAAGAAGTAACCTAGCACTAAACCTTTTTTTTTTTTTCTTTCTTTTGATCCAATCTCCTGCCTCTGAGCCGTGTGTTTGGAGGGTGAGAACAGGTTTCCCATATCATTAAAAGAACAAAAGCTAGAAACAAAGCCTTGGATGTCTTGGAGGGTGGAGGAAGAACACTTTTCAAGTTTCATTAAACAAGTGAATATGTTTAGAGTAGAGCGTTGCTGCTGAAGCCTTTGAGCACTTAGGTAGCGACAGGAAATCTGGAACGCTGGAGATAAATGCAATTACATTTGGATAAAACCATTTCAGTGTCATTTACATTCATGTTAATGTTTCCAAGCCATCCTTGAAGTTGTTTCTTTAAATATGTTTTTACACTTCAGCTACAGCAATTTATGGACAGTTTGGAAATAGTCATACTTGATGTTTGAGAACACACTTAGAAATGGGACAAGGCGAGGCTTCTGAAGCCATGGTGGGCGTAGAGGTATTAAGGCTGCCTGCGGGTAAGCCTTGGAGCTGGTAGGGTTAGTCCAAAAAGCTGCTGTGCTCACGGCTGTTATGTAGTACAGACCAGAGGAATTTCTACCAGCAGGTAAAAAACCCAAAACTGCTGAATCTGGGTAATCTGGGCCGGCGAAGACATCCTGCGGTTCGGCTCCCCGCTGGGCGCCGGGGGTCTGGCTGGATGCACTGATTTGTTCTGGTTTCCTGTGAGGGTGGGCAGGAAGGGTCTGGGTCCTCGGGCTTTTCTGGCTGCCAGCTCTTTAAAACAAATTCTGGCTTCTCTTTCTTCTTCCTGTTGAGTTTTGAACGTTGGAAGGAAAGTCTTTTCTTCTGCACGCTCCCGATGCCTATGGCCCGCAGTGGCTTTGGGAGGGAAATGCGGGAGACTTGCTTCTCTGCATCAACTTTGGGCTTGTTCTTGGCTCACAGTTGACTTAAACTTCTTCCTTCCCCTTCCAAAAAAGGGAAAGTAATAGTTTGCTGGGGAGGGAGTTCTCCCCTGTTCATTATGTATTCAGATCTCTCTCCTCCGGTATTTCCTGCGCCTGCTGAAAGCCCGCTGACCCTGGGAGAGGCTGGGGAGCAGCTTCGTGCTTCAGGGCCGAAGTCGACTGAGTGCAAGGTTGGTGTAGAAACTGCCCAAAATAGATGAAATGCATCAAAAAGTTGATGGCACGCCAAGCAGCTTTTGCCTTGGATAAATAGGAGGCGGGGGGATTTGTTGGGGAAGTGGATGTGTTAAGCGGCGAGGATATCCGCTTGCTGGGCAGGTAGGAAAGGAGGGGAGCTTGTTCCCCATGGGGAACTTGCTCACTTTGTCTCAAGGCAAAGATCAAACTGCTGGGACGTCTCTCGCTTGGTTTGTGGGTGATTGCTCTCCCATTCCAGTTCTTTAAATACAGGCTGATGGAGAAACACGGGAGGCTTATTCCCCTTTTGCCTTACATAGTGGGTTTGATGATTTCTTCTGTAGCGGGAAGAGATGAGAATAAACCAGGCTGAATCTTTTTATTTGTCGCCTTCTCAGAAAGGTGTCTCAACTCTTGGTTTCAAATACTAGACTGATAGCAGAGGGCCCTGCACTATTTGAAGCCTCTGGGGCTGAAGTGACGGCAAGGAGGGGTGAACCGATGTAGATGCAAGATTAGGGATGCACACTGCAGTAAGCATCGTCACCGAGCGTTGCTTATGGTGGACCTTTAAACAGAGACTTGACCAGACACAATCTGCCTGCTGATCTCCTCCTGGAGCTTCTGGAAAGGCTCAGGGAGCAGCCCTGGATAAGTGCCGCCACTTGCGAAATAAATAATGCAGCTCTTGCACTGCTTACTCAGAACTGACCATTGCTTCTGCCTGTAATGAGATCTGCCCCCTTGAGGGTATTTTAAAGGTTAGTTAATTAGGTGTAATTGCAGCAGAGTAGAAACCTGCTCTGAGGTTCTGCCTGCTTTCTGTAGTGCCAGATCCTTTAACAAATTACGGAGTCGGTTCCTGTAAACATTGCTGGAGCCAGCGTAATCCCGACTTGTCAGCCTTCTACTCAGCCTGCTTGTTTACACCGTTGAAGCCGCAGAAGTGAAATGCTGGAAAGGGTGTTCCTGGCTTTGGGATCGGTGCAAGCCTGGTTCAGATCACAGCAGCGTTCTGGGAAACGCGTTGCATGAAGCAACGTGAAGTTATGCTCGCATTGTCGGCGTGTAAATGCTCTCTCAGCACCCAGCAAGGGTGGTCTTAGCCTGGACAAATGCTGCATTAGCAGGGATCAGTTCATTTCAGCTGATCATGTTGCAGCCCATTGATGTAGTGACTGTGTGATGTAAAGAGAATGGCTGTATAGGGACAGCTATGTCTTTGGCTAGTTGCGCAGCCACTCTGGTGTTTGGCTGCAGGAGGTTCAGCAGTTCCAGCATGTCTGCACATTCCCCAATGACTGAAAATACAACTGCTTCTGACATTGTTGCCAAGAAGGCCAATGGGATCCTGGGGTGCATTCGGAGGAGTGTGGCCAGCAGGTCGAGGGAGGTTCTCCTCCCCCTCTACTCTGCCCTGGTGAGGCCCCATCTGGAGTACTGTGTCCAGTTCT
>Ga0065711_1043487_pt1 | contig 14701 bp, 8 predicted proteins | sample Hoacrofraction12_FD_59098 | JGI IMG/M metagenome (GOLD analysis project Ga0065711, IMG submission 59098) | Hoatzin crop microbial communities from Cojedes, Venezuela - Epithelial fraction 12 v2 (version 2) | ecosystem: Host-associated > Birds > Digestive system > Esophagus > Crop | place... | reverse complement strand
CCACCCTTCAGACATTTGTAGGCATTTATAAGGTCCCCTCGCAGCCTTCTCTTCTTCAGGCTGAACAAGCCCAGTTCCCTCAACCTCTCCTCGTAGTGGAGATGCTCCAGTCCCCTCACCATCCTTGTAGCCCTAAAATTCTGTGTCCTGAAAATTCTGTCAGCCGGTCCCGCACGCAGGCTAATCTTCATCCAAACTGTAATTTACAGAGCCCAGGTTCCTGGCCGTGTTTTCAAGATTAGCTCTCCAAATGCTCGTGTTAATAGGAGCTTCCATCAGGGCAGTGAGTAGGGGTGAGGGTTTTCTGTTTTTTTAGATACGAGTCCCCGAGTAGTGGTAAAATGCCATATGATATGCCAGCACGTGGGAAAGCAGATTCTTGGCACAGGAAACCATGGCTTATCTAGGCCTGTTTATTCTTCTCGACTCACCCCGGCAGAAGCAGGGGGGGTTTTTTGCCCTGTTTTGAGGGCAGGTCTGTTTTTCATAATGCACTGCGTTATAGAAATCTCTAAGCTAGCTCAGTTTGTTGCAGGAAGCAGTTTGCACATCGTAGCATGGAGCTCTCTGCAAGCCAGTTTACTAGATACGACTTGCTGTGCTTCAGTGTTCTTACCTGGATATTCTCCCTCTTCCAGTAATGTAGAAAAAAGATTGGTATGTCTGCGCTTGCAGTCCTTCCTTATTAAGGTATTAATATCTTAGCATTGTAGATTAATGCAAAGTTAATCAATTTGACTTGTCAATTAGGTACAGTGGTTTTCTTTAAAACTCTCTTAGTCTCACTTCCTACAGCTAGTATAGTAGCAGTAAAATTGGCTTGTATGGCTAGATCAAAACAAATTTCATGCAGGGACCTGCGCATAAAAGTGAGAAAAATAGCACTTCTCAGGAACAACTAGTTTTCTTTTGTATGCTTAGCCAGCTGCCAAGAGCAACGCTTGTGCAAAACCCTTTCTTTTCCTCCTCTGCAAACTCAACCAATGCTTTCTGAACACCTGCTCTTACAGTTTTGGGTTGGGTTTTTGGTTTTTTTTTTTCGATTCTGCCTGTGTAACCATTGACCTCAAACCAACATCCTGTGTCCCAGTGAAAGAAACGCACAGCAGGATGAACACGTTAACACCGCCATCCTTCGGAGCGAACGCGTAGGTTTGTCTCGCGTTGTGTGCGTGCAGGTGACGCGTTGGCACCGCAGGTGGGATGTGTCACCGAACATCTGAAAGGTTTCTGTCCCATCTCTCTTTTCCATGAGCTGACGTGGAACCGTGTGCTTTAAATTACAGCTGGTGTTCCTTGTAGTGTTACTGTTTTCTCTGGGTTTGAATACCCTGCCTACATCTGGCTGAATCTGGGTGTATATTGACAGACAATATATAAAGTATGTTGAATAGTTTTTGAACACACACGGATGTGTATGCATCATACATACATATGGATATATAGAGAGTGAGACAGAAAGAAAGAAAGAGAAACTTTATTTTTAGGCAAGTTGCAAATTTGGGTCTTCACTGGATATCCCAGAAAAACAGATGATGCAGGTGGGGGTTTTTTGGAGGGTTTTTTTCTTGTCTTTTTTTTTTTGAGGGTGAGACAGGGAGAGAGTGGAACAGATGGACTTTTGGTAAAGATTGCAAGAATTATCTATAAAATTCAAGTGTATCTGGATAGAGCAGATGCTTTTTGAGGAAGCCAGTTATTGATGTATTGTCATTAGCTGTATCACTGTGATGAGCAGAAACCCTAAACTGCCCTGGCAGAAAATATGCCTAGGGACCACCGTATGAGGAATTCAAAGCAGAGCAGATTATTAACAAAAAAGATAGTACTTCTGAAGAATGTTTTACCCAGTAGTTCAAAGGACAGCTTTCTATATACCAGATAGCAATTCCTTTAGGAAAATATTTCAGTCAATGGTATGACTTCCTAAACTTTCAGATCCATCAAAATTACTCCAAAGGTTGAGTAAATCTATCAGATAGCCTTGGAAACATTAATTTATTCAGAATGCAGGGTACAAACTGCCATCAGATAGAACTTGGGGTCATTTCTGTAAATAATCATGTGAGCTGTGATAGGAAGTAAAACATCGGTTTTCTCAACTCTGTATCAGTCCATAATATTATATTTCAGTGGCTATCAATGCTCTGAAAAGAATGATATTTGAGAATTTTCACAGATCATTCTGATTGCAAAGTGAGACGATTTCAAAGCTCAGCAGACTACGATGGTTACATTTTTCCAGCTGTAAGATTTTTTGACTTTTTTGTCCAAAAAAAAGAAGATTTTAACTTTTTTTGACCAGAGAGTGAAAGTCACTGGTAAATCTAGCACACAATAAGAAGCATCCACTTGCAGTAAATTGTACTCTGAAAAAGAATGGAAGTGCGTGAAAAGTCTATGAAGAACTCTTGCTTTTAGCTAATAAACCATGTGGGTTTTTTTTCTTCAGTTATCTATATATTTGAAGCTTTATCTGGAAAGCCACTGGGAGATGGAAAGCCTCTAACCCATAAGGTAAGGTGAAGGATGTAGTGTCTCTTTTTTATCATACTTTGAAATTAAGAATCAGTAATGGCTTTCCCCAATAATGGGTCTAATAACCTATTAAAGGTTTACAATCATAATAGAAAGGAGCTTAACAACTCTAGCTGGCTCTTATAAAAGAACAAAAATCAGATTATTTGTGCAGTGTCGATGTACAAAGGGTTATGCTGTAGGTTGTGTTCAGTTACCGGTGTGTGTTCCTCATGCGCAGAAGAGTTTGAAACTACAGGTAAACAAGTTTTGTTGTGAGTAAAACGGATCAAGTCAGTTTCCTCTGCGTGTACTCCAAAGCAATTTTCCTAGTGCCGACCTGTTGTTAACACTGAAGAAGGGAACAGCAGCGACAAGATGTCTGTCTTCAGTCTGAGCATTTACTGGTTTTACTTCAAAACTGAGTGCCTGAACTGCGTTTTGCTTTTCTTCACTCTTCTGGAACACAACAAAAGGAAAAATAAGGCAGCTTCCTTGCAGAGTGGGATAAACATTCGTGTTTTAGGCAGCTTTTGCTCTGGGATCGCCACTTGTATTTCTGTAGTTTTGTGGTAAATTCCTAAACTGCTGACTCTTCTCTGTTGCAGTTTTGGTTTAATCTGCATGAAATTCAATTTATGTAACGCTTCATTCAGCAGAGAAGACACACATGAAGCGTCTTCACAATCCAGTTTTTCAAGAGTTTGGTGCCTTGTCTTTAGTAAAACATTGATTTGTTTGAATATCCCATGCTTTCCGTGATACAAATCTCCAAAATAAAAATCAGATATTTTCTTTTTTCCTTCTCAGACGGAAATTGTGGAGATTGCTTTGGACCAGAAAGGACTTACAAGTGAAAGAAAAATAGCTTTTATTGATAAGAACAGAGATCTTTACATTACTTCAGTTAAACGGTTTGGAAAAGAACAGAAGATTGTCAAAATCGGTAAGAAAAATTCAAAGTAACTTTTAACTACATGCAAGCAGGCAAATGGACTTTTATCTGTTACAAGAGACATAATTTTGCTTTTTAATTAACAGTGAAATTGGACTTGAAAAAAACATTAGAAATAGTCCTGTGGCTTTCATAAGATAGTGGTAGAAACAATTTTAGTACATTTTATCTAAATTCTGATAATTTTTGTATCAGTTACACATAAAGCACTTGTTAACATTTAAGCAGTTGTTATTGCATTCCGGAGCAAGCAGCTGAGAGGATGGTGAAGAAGGATGTGTTCCTCGGAATTACTCAGTACAGACTCTTTCAGACATTTTTTTTCTTGCAAATGCAAACTCCTAAGTTCATAATATTTTTAATTAATAGTTTAAATGCTGTAGACAGATGCATGATCCAGTAAGTACGAAGGGGCAGTCTGACCATTGTGTTAATTTGGATTTCCAGTCTCAAAACCAAATCCAAAAAGACATTATTCTGAAAAGAACTTTCTTTCAGAAAGAGAGAACCAAAATTGGCGGAACGTTTGTAAGATGTTACCTTACAACCTAGGGGGATAAAACCAGCTCTTATAAAAGAACGACTAATAATTACATTTTTACTACAGTGTGAGAAGTGTAGCTTTATTTTTAAGTTTCTTGTGGAAATGCACATTATTCTGTTATCTTTAAATGAAGGGACAATGGTTCAAACTTTGGCTTGGAATGACACGTCGAACATTCTTTGTGGGATTCAAGATAGCCGTTTTACAGCCTGGTACTACCCCAACACGGTCTATGTAGATAAAGATCTTTTGCCAAAAACTCTGTACGAAAAAGATGCAAGGTAATATATCCTTTTTGATCAAAATATTAGTATTATGTATTTTAACTAGTTTACTCATTCCTTAAGGAATTACATTAACTTTGGCAGTTGAGGTAGAAGCCAGGGTTGCAACTTTTAAACCTGTTTTCATGTTACTACTTCTTAATTAGGAAGTGAGGAAAAGATGTTTTATAAGGTGTATCATAAAGTTTGGAGTTGAAATGACAATGTGCGATTTAAATGTAGAATAGCGTCTTGATGCAAAAGGAAAATTTTAATCCTACCTCATGAAATACTGCCTTAGTTGTCTGTAAAAAATAAACAAAAAAAGATGATCTTTTAAAAGGACCTCTTGGAAATTAAAAGTGTCAAGATACTAGGTCACGGGTAATATTATTTCTAGCTCAGCTTGTTTACCTGTTTACTTCAGCCTGTGTACTTGGTGATACGAAATTCTTCATAAAGAACACCTGAATTCTTCATTTAATTTGAGAGTTATGAGTTGAAATGCTTTTTACTGAAAAATGCATCTGAAAAATTTTGCACAAATACCTGTTTTGCATTTGCCTTACATGCGGTGAATGTGCATAACTATCGTTTTATTTTTAGAGAACATTACTACTACCTGTTGGATATAACTGTTGAATAACTAGGTGCTGAGATTTTTATATGTTCTGAAAATGAAGTATAATAATGTTGTAATTTTGAAGCTAAGATTTCTTTAAATTCTTAATGTTCTTTTTGGTAAGAAAGAAGTGAAAATTAACTTACTTTTCATTCTCTACCCAGTGAATTTAGCAAAAATCCCCAGATTGTACATTTTGTAGGAAATCAAGTAACAATTAGAAGAGCAGATGGTTCACTTATTCACCTTAATATTTCACCTTATCCTGCGATTCTTCATGAATATGTTAGTAGTTCTAAATGGGAAGATGCTGTCAGATTGTGTCGCTTTGTCAAGGTAAATGCTAATTGTCGGGAACGTCCAGATATAATTTCACTGTAATATTTATGTTTTCAAGTATTACTTTAATAATGATGATTGCGTATCAGATGTTACATCTCTATTTCCATTATTCTGCTTTGTTGCCGATTATTAAGTTTTCAGGACTAGGCCTTAATATAACCAATTAAAAACTTAGTATTTTCTCGTATTTTATTTCACTTGGTTTTGTTTGTTTTTTTTCCCTTTGCTTTCCTTTGTATGTATTTAGGCAACAGCAACAGATGAGGTGAGTCTGGCAGTCTTCAAAACAGGCAAACAAAAATCCCCCCAAACCCTGCTTCCTTTCCCCCATTTACTCCTAGAAAAGAGTTTAGCATTTTCATATGATGATCATGACCTTAAATGTGTATTTAAAATATTTTTGCATCTGCGTTCTTAAATCAGTACACATCCAGATAATTTGAGTTGCATAACTATTTTTGTTTTCAGTGTTACCCCTTTAAGAGTAGGCTTTTATTCCAGTATTTGGCAGCGGGAACTGGGATTTCAAATTTCAAATGCAGTATTACATGAACTTTTTTGAGTAATCTAAATGCATCATCTTCAAAAATAAAACATATGTAGCAGGTGGTAATATGCAAAAGATTATTTATTTCTGATTAATATGAAGGTTTTCTAATTCAAGGATTTTTTTTTTTTTGCCAAACTTGTCATGCATCCTCTTCATTCTTATTCACAGAGTCATCCAAAGAGTTTAACCATATTTAAAAGGAGAAATGTTTAAAATTTTCTGTCCTTTTAAATTGAAATCCCAATATAGGTATCACGTTTTTTCACTGTCTTTTTTTTATGAGCTTTTCCTCATTAGTCCATATCTGTCAACAAATGAGGAAGGCCTTTCTCTCAAGAAAAACTGGAACAGAATCTTTCTTTCCAGTGTGAAGAGCATTCACATCATCTGGTTTTAAGCATCGAAGTTAGGTACCCCGGTCTCAGTCTTTGAAGACTTCTCCTTTCCGCTGATTATAAAAAAAGGTTTTTTGCCTTTGTTGTAAGGTAATCTAACCCCGCCTGAACTAGACGCTGTGGATATCCCTTCTGTTGCACCGTCTGTGGTAGTTGGGCTGGGGGCTGACCTGGAACACCCTTGCAGCAAGGTGGAGAGCCCTCACAGCTGGGCTTGGGTTGAGCACTCTGTTTCTCCTTCAGCATTCCTAAACTCTTCCTGGCACTACGGGGCTGCTCTGTTGATTTTGGCAACCCAAGTAGACAGTTAAAAGTATTTCCCATCAGTAGTAAGAAAATGGACCGTCTTTTCTGAGGAAAGAGAGAACAGCAAGACCCATTGGTGAAGAACTCCTAGAAACATGGCTCTTTGCATAGAGGCTGAGCTTTCAGCATTTTATCGCTTAATTTTGTAAATAATAGGGAAGAGGGAAGAGCACATGACAAAAGATTTGATGAGCATTTCATTCCCTGAATGACTTTAATTCTCGCAAACTGTGGGCTACCAGCAGGAGGGTGACTCTTGTCCTGAACTGTGGTGAAGAGCAGGAACACGTGGGCAAGTGCGGAGATGGGGACAGTGAAACCGTAGCCTTAGGCTAAATTAAAGTATTTCATTGGCTTTAGTGGGGCTTACCAGTTTTGTTTCATACAGAAGCAATTGTAAGACAGGGCATGGGAATATGTTTAGAGCAGATTCAGTGTAGCTGTTTATTCCGACTTAAATCAATAGTAATCCTTCGCTGCTTCTAACAACCTATTCTCATTGCAAAGTGTTTATTTTCAGATTTGTTATTGAACATACTTAACAAAAATATTAAACCCCACTTAATTCCTAGAGTGCATGTGGACTGAGAAGTGCATTCAAAATTGTATTTTTCCTATCTGAACTAGAGTTTTCAGATGTGGTAGCCTAAACTATATTAACTAATAAGTTTTAATAGTATATCTTTATCATAATGTAGTCAGACTTGAAAAGGGAGGATACCAAAATGTCGGCATTTTCCTAAATGTTTTTCTGAGTTAGTGGGGTTTCCTTAAGGTAAATACAAAAGTCAGGAAAATAGAAAACAAAGGTGTAATACTATTATTACCACTGTGTTTTTCTAATTCTTAATTCTAAACATAAAATGTACCGAAAATATGACAAACTTTTGAAGCTCTTACTTACTTTTCAGCAGGTTCGTCATCTGTTCTACAGTCAAGTAATTTTTTTCCTTTCATTTGTAGTACATTTGTGATAAATGTACAGTTATTGTTATTGTCAGCATCACAGTTCCAGTACTGTTATTTGTGAAGCCAGGTTGAGATAAGCCGGGTCAAAATTTGAGTTTTTGTAATGAAGGAATTCGGAGAAATAATGAAGTAGTGACTTTCTATTAAGGGACTTAGACCACGGTGCCATGAGTGGCATACTGAGATATGTTATATTGTTACACATTATTTTCAGTACTTGTATACTTCCATTTTTAGCATGATAGTAAATATTTGAAGTTTTAGGAGTTGTATTTTTTTAAAATTTCAGGATCAAACTATGTGGGCGTGTTTAGCTGCTATGGCGGTTGCCAACAAGGACATGGCTACGGCAGAAATTGCCTATGCATCAGTTGGTGAGGTGAGAAAATGGAGTTCTTTATTTCCAGTTAAATTGTTACAAAACTAATTTTATTGATGAATTTCCATGATTAAATTGTTGTACGTCTCGTTAACAGATTGACAAAGTTCAGTATATCAATTCCATCAAAGATCTGCCATCAAAAGAGTCAAGGATGGCTCATATCCTGCTGTTCAGTGGAAACACCCAAGAAGCTGAAACCCTGCTGCTTCAAGCTGGGCTGATCTATCAAGCTATTCAAGTCAACATTAATCTTTACAACTGGGATAGGTAGGATTTGTTTAAACACAGCACGTTTATAAGCAGTCTTATTGAGGTAACCTGCACGTTATTTAGATCGGTTGTTTTATTGCAGATAATTAGCTGACTAATTTCCTATCTGTAATTTCCCTGAGCCGTAAAAAGATGAAGTAAATCACATCCTGGCAATAACCAACAAAGTAACTTTTTTTCTGCCATATTTAGAAGCTACAAGTATTCTGTGATAGAAGTCCAAAACATGCTTGGAAGCTTTTTAAAATAACATCTTGCTTTTTCATTATTGCTAACACAGAGAAGTCCTTAGTGATACCTTGAACTGTATGTGACCCTCAAAGAATTAAGGCTGTTTTGAAATGTCTTGTTGCTAAAAATAGAGATGTGGCTATTCAGACTCCCAGCACTGTGTAGGTGGGTGAAATATGAATTAGACCTGAGAAAACAAAGTAGGAATTTCTCCTTTAAACAAAATAGAATCTTCTGAGGCCGTTTACTACTAATTTATCTGCTATTGTATTCATACCACTGTGGGCAAAAAGTTGGTTTTCCCCTACATATCTGTGGGTTTTTTATTATGTTGCCCCAAATATATCATCTGAAAACTGTGTATACCAAACGTAAGTATTCCATATGCCATTGAGGAGAAAGCAGATGTGAGAATAACCAATTATACTAATCCAATGACTAATCGTTCCTGCCTACGGAATATTCGTAAATGCTGTGTAGCATACATGAGAAATGTGTGTTATGACACCACTCAGAAGCGGTTCCGGACTACAGTAAAGTTATTAAAAATTATTACTTTTGTCCCTTTATATTGAGAGTGCTAAACTCTAACCATTCTGTTTGATTTCCTTGAAGTAAAGAGACTCCTGTTGTCAAACTCTGATGATACGATGAGGTTGTCAACAGAAATGGTTGTTGGATATTTTTCATTGCATGCATCGTAAAGTAGACAGTCTCCTTCGCTGACTACTTTTAACCTCCTGTGATTGATACTAATGTAAAACTGCTTGGCACTGTAGATTAAGAAACTTTGCCTGCAGCCCAAACGCTTTTCAGCGTATCATTTTGCAAAACCATGGTGATTGTAGTTGTGCCAGAGCATTTGCATAGCCTGACAAGCCCATTTCTGTTTTATTCCAGGGCCCTAGAACTAGCAGTAAAGCACAAGACACATGTTGACACAGTCCTGGCTTATCGACAAAAGTTCCTAGCGGTCTTTGGTAAAAAAGAAACAAACAAAAGATTTCTGCAATATGCGGAAGGTGTAAGTATTCCTCAGAATTATTCCTACGGCTTGAGGTCACCCTGCTCTCTGTAGCCAGTTTGGGAGCGTGGGGGGCGGGATTGCGCTCACGTTTTCCATCTTCGGTTCAAATGTGTAAAATCTAAAGATTTTGCATCTGACTACAAGTTCATAGCTTGGCGTGTGGCTGCTTGGCTGGTGATAGTTGTGCATGTGCTTTATTTGAAGGCACAGATACAGAATGTATATATATATTTAATATCTGGAAGGATTACACAGATGAAGGCACAGTTGTTTTTGGTAAACAGGGAGCTAGACCTTAGTGTGGTTGAATGTGTACCTCTTAAATGTCGTCAGCATTTTTGATGTGATTTTATGGATAGCAGCCATAACAAAACTCGAACGTATCCAAATAGATTTAAGACTGAACTATGAACCATTCTACCAAATGTGAGAAATAGCTAAATACCCAATTTCTTCAGACCTCTGGAAACCCTCTCCATCAACAGCAGGTCATTTCAATTTATTAGCATTTCTCAGATCTTAAAGACTGAGGACAGATCTTACAGTTGCTAAGCTAGAAGTACCTTAGATTCCACTGGAGTATTTCTGCGTGTTTCCTTTATGAGAGGCACCCACATGTGCACCGTAGGCAGCCCTTACGGCCTTCCTGCTCTTCCCCTCACTATTCCTAAGCATTTTGAGGGTGAAAAGAGATGTGTACTTCGACTGTGTCAGGGCCTTTCATCCAGTGTAGCTCAGGAAATACATCCGAGCTGTTAGCTCCGATCCCTTAATTGGACGGTGCCCATTACACTTCCAATAAAGCTCAATTTCTAATGTAAGTCATTAGCTTTTAGCGCTTCTAGAAAGCATGTTTCATTTCCTAAACAAGAATAAAAATCTGCACAATATCCAGCCCCCCAGTGAACCATTCTGCAGTACTTTGCCTAGGAAATACAGAAAAATAACAGAACAGATTCCAAGCACTCTTACCATGCAAGCAATTTCAGCTGCTGTGCTGGAAGTATGGCTCCTGCGTACTTTCAATCCATTATGGAGCAAAAATCATGTTAATCCCCTGATGCTTCTGAAAGAAACTCTTTAGATAATACTGTCTTGTCTTTAAATCATCAAGAAAGCTGTAGTTTCTGGAAGGATTCCTAAGCAATAACACCTTGTCAGTGACAAAATGTGAGCAGAGTAGCGCAAAAAGAGCCTGTTTCACCTTACACTCAATCCTGAAACTTCGGTCTCAGACTGGAGAAGGTTCCTGGAGTAAAGAAGTCCTTGAGCTGTGTTCCACGTCCATGTCCGTGTTTTAGAGGTCTTGTCTGGTGGATCTGAAACTAGGAGGGAACCTGCTGAATGAAGTGGGTTTTAAGCTGTTGGCTACGGTGGTAACTAAATTCTTAATGCAGCCTGTTAGACTCCTATAGCAAAGTTAGATGGAAATGTTAAGCACGTTGAAGAGAAAAGCAAGATTATGTGCTGCTGTTCCTTGTCACAGAAAAAAAAAAAGGGTCTTGGCTTCCCTCTCACCACCTTCAGGCTTCAGCTTTTTGCCTCTTTTCTGTAGTCCATCTGAGAGCACTGATCTGCAGTCAGATACGGAATCTAAACAATGTGCTTAGTTGTTGTATCTCACATCTTTATATAGAAGGTATTATGAACCTAATATGTATCCTGAGAATCCACATCTTGGCAGTTCCTAGGTGTCACTGGCAAGGGTGGTTGGCTTCCCTGGCAAGTAGCGTGCTGGGCTAGATGGTAGAACTAGCCCTAGCCGTGGTGTGCTTAGCATCTGTATGACAGCTGTTAAAGCCAACACATTCTTTCTTAGAGCTGCATAAAGATTTCAGTCATCAGACCCAAAGCACCTGGTCCCAGTAAGTGCATCCTGAATTGAGGGATTAACCTTTGCACCTGAGAATGTGGGTACTGCAGTTGCATCTTCCCTCGCAGAGAAACTCCCTTGTTATTTCATGGCTTAGTTAACAGAGTAAGAGCTACTCTGAAAATTCCCTCTGCAGCAGTTGAGATTTTTTTCCCGGTCCCTCTTTGACAGTGTTAATTCTCCAGCAGTGAAACTGAACTTCACAGTTGCATTTTTGCCCAGTTTTTATAGTCGTCAGGTGCACTGTGATCCATTCTTTCTTGTCAAGCATTTTTGGAAAGACAGACAACTATTGTACCCCGCTGTACTGCGGATATTGTACTGTACCTGTTGTCTGAAGTTTCACTGAAACAGAGCACAGTCAGAATATGATGATTCTCTGCAGCTGGAGAAATGCCAAGATAAAGCTAAAACATTTATCGACGTCGAAAACAAATTTCAAGCAGAAGTCTGATTTCTGTTACATCAGCTAACCAGTGTAATATGCTGTCAGTTTACTTGCTGGACTTTGGGTGCAGTCGAAAGACATCCCTGCAACGTATTATTGATAAAGGGCTAGATTCTCAGGAACTGGACACAGATGTCATTAAATTCAAATGAAGATGGAAAGGTCCGTTTGTTAGAACTGAGCTGTGCCTTCGTACGTCCCACTGGTGTAAGTCGTCAGTTACACGTGAAGAACTGTGTAACGACTGACACGGTCACTTTGTAATTGTAACTTGGAATTGTCCTGTTGTTGAATAGCTATCTGCTTGACCTCTCTATACAATGTTACTGACCTCTGCGTACTCGCTTTTCTGTTTTTACAGCTGGAAGTTGATTGGAATAAGATTAAAGCCAAAATAGAGATGGAAATTGCTAAAGAAAGAGAACGAGCAGCAGCCAGTCCTGCAGTGAGAGCTAGTGTCACTGTACAGCAATAACTGTGCTTTTGGTCACCTGAAGAAGTGCTTCTGGAATATTTCGTACTGGCATGTTTTGACAAACACAAAAAACAACCCCGCAGCAAACATTTTGCGGGGAGCAGGAATGAGAATTCGTGTAGGTCTTGTTAATTGTTGAGTGACAGGCAGAATTATTTATTTACTACAGTCTCATTTTGAGCTGGGTTTATGTTCTGATGTCCTTGCTCCAGTGAGTAGCTACACTGTAGTTCATAATACCTGTATGAGAAAAAAGGGAAATCAACTGTCTTTCCGTTAGTGGCTTTTGAATTTTCATTGCCATTAAAATTATTTAACCTTGATTGCCTCTAATTAAGTACCGATTTCTCTGTTTAAGCACCTAGTTAAGTTGTTTGGTTACTTCTGCAACCTCAGGGACCTCTGAAAAGACTTGTCTAAATTGCCCTAAAACAAATTTAGCAAACCGTATGTGTTGAAAATTAAAAAAGGAGCTTTCACCTATGACATACAAAAGAAGATTTCACTCACAGTTACGGTAATACATATTTCTGCCAGTACATACATACTAGCAAGTTCGTTAGTAGAAGATTTCAGATTACTTCAGCAACTCAGTTTTTTTGTCATTGTAGCAAACTATTTAGCAAGCAAGGGTATTTTCTGAGATAATGTAAACTGTTTAAAATACTATGGAATGTGCTTTAAATGTTGTTTGAAGTAACAAACAGCATTGTTGGTTGGTTTTGTAGCATCTAACATGTATTGACAATGATATCGAGAGCTTCCTTGAGCTTAAAATATCATATTTGTTTAAAATAAGAAAGAGCTTTCCACGCATGTTGTTCTGCCCTGAGCACCTCATTTGAAAATGCTGGGTTTACATTTGTGTAACTTCATCAAGATATCGTTTTCTTTGTTTTACATCTGAAAGGGGCTGCGTTTGTTAGATGTTCTTTGCAGAAGCCCTTTGCATTGTAAATAGGTGGGCCGGTTATTCATAACTGACGTTGTATAATATGTATCTTTCAAATGGCACTATCGAAATGTTAAATAGCTGTATATATGGCAAATTTCTTCTCTTTTGTAAACCACTATTTGACACTTTTTACATAGTTCATAAATTTCTTAATAAAAACGAATAAAAGTGGGTGGGGTTTTTTAAATGTACGTCACAGATGATGCATTAGGTGATCTCCACTGATTCACCTGACTGCAGAATAAAGCAGCGATTTTGATGCGGCTCATCTGAAGCTCTGCAGTGCTCTGGTGTCCTGGCATGTGGCAAAGCAAACACCTTCACCTTCTATTGACTTGCAGAGAGCACTTACTAGTTCCAGAACGAACCCAAAAATATCACTAATGGCAAGTCTTTAATGTTAAATTGATGAAGCCTGACTCAGATTTGTGATGCAGCGTAAGCACTTTTTGAAGACCAGTCTGGTGGTGATACAAAGTTCGGGGCCTCAGCTCGATCTTGCTCTTTCATTCCTGGGCCCGTTGGAAGCGCAACAGAGGCAGCAGATTCACTCGGCTGCTTACCAATGCCTGGTGCAGCAATTAACCATTGCGAAGACCGAGAGCAAACGAGGGAGAGGATGCCACGCTAGCAGAGGTGCTGTCCTAGACCACCCGCCCTTCAGGTTGATGTCGATGTCGTTCACAGAACGCGTACCTCAGCGCTTCTGGCTGGGTCTCTGTGTCTTGGTGTTGATGAGCAGGTGATGGGAAAGGTTGTTAGTTCCTAGCCAAGGCACAATAAACACCTTAAGGTATTCATTGCTGATTAGATCTGTCTTTTTCCATGCATGTCCAGTCCTGAACTACACGCTGTGCTGAACGTGTTTGTGTTCAATAGGAAAACAAAGAATAAAAAACAAAGAAAAATATTTTGGAAAAGCACTGTTAGTTCTTTATTTTCACCAGGCTCCAATATGCAGGTAACCTGGTGCAATTCCCGCCTTGGGTAGGAAATATAAATTTCAAAATATTCCGAGAAGAAGACGTTCTTCTATGTCTTGCCTGGGATTCTTGCAGGGTTTTTACATGGCAGAGCTGCCATTTCAAGAGAAGTGCTGGCTGTTGAGTCCAACATATTTCTGTGCTAGTTTAGGTGTTGTTAAGTTCCGCACTGCATTTGTCTGCCTGTTTTCAGTCGTTTTCGACAGTTCTTTTAAAGACATCTACTAAGTAAAAAGAAATGGGAGGAGGATACAGATGTTTTGGGTGTGTTTAGAACACGCTGCAGCAAACTTGGCGTACATGCCTTGCTGCGCCAGTCCTGCTGTATTCAGACAAGATTTGCGTATTGGCAAGAGCAAAGTAAGATCAAAAGTACTTCTACCCTGCTTGTGTTTGTGTCATGTTACCTCCTTGCCCAAACCCTGATTTAAAACCTTCCAGAGCTGTAAATGAAACAGCTGATCCATTACTGGTTGCCCTGCAGATATTTATAAGCATTTCTAAGGTCACCTCTCAGCCTTCTCCAGGCTGAAAAAGCCCAGCTCCCTCAACCTTTTCTCATAGGAGAGATGCTCCAGTCCCCTCATCATCCTC